>Ga0194131_10000320_pt1 | contig 80278 bp, 69 predicted proteins | sample TA2KigO120mmetaG_FD_148631 | JGI IMG/M metagenome (GOLD analysis project Ga0194131, IMG submission 148631) | Freshwater microbial communities from Lake Tanganyika, Tanzania - TA2015053 Kigoma Offshore 120m | ecosystem: Environmental > Aquatic > Freshwater > Lake | place: Tanzania: Lake... | reverse complement strand
GGCCCTGCCGATCGAACAGGCGCATGCGCATGGTGGAACGGCTGTCGCGACCGGTGTCGCGGTCCTGCACCTGGCGCGCGATTTGGGTTCCGCGTTCCTCTGCAGAACGTGACTGGGGGAATGTGGTCGCCTCAAGAAAACGCTCGTTCCCGGCCCAGGTATGAAGGAAGGGCGTTATGAGGAAGAGAGATAAAAGGCGAGACATCGTTCTTCCGTTGACAAACAGCTTCCGGGGAAAGGAAGCCGTGCGGGTCACTGACAAATAGCGTTGGCCGGGTGCGCCTATCCGCATTGTGTGAAATGTTTCACAAAGAGTCAAGGCCATAATGCACCAAGAGTTTCGCTCTTGGTTCGCCTATCAGCGTGGATACTGCTTCCTGACGTGCTTTACGAACTGACTGATGAGCTTCTTCAGGGTCGGCAGATGCAGATCGGACAGGCGCTTCACATACAGGCACGACTTGCCGGTCGAATGGGGACCGAGTTTCGCCATCAACTCGGGATACCCGTCGAATCCCGCCATAATGTTCAGGGTCAGATTCTGTTTCCGGGGGGACGTCGACGCTACGCAAGAACCGAATCGGTCATCGGACTCTTCAAGACGGCGGTGATTCAGCGACTGGGACCGTGGCGGAATCTCGACACCGTGGCATTCCAGACCCTGGCGTCAGGTCGATTGGTTCAACACGCGCCGGCTGCTCGGGTACGTGCCGCCGGCGGAGCATGAAGCCAAGTACTATGAGCGGGCCGCAGCGGCCTGACTCAATTCACCCGCCCTCCGAGATTCCCGGTACGATTCAGTAACACATTCAGCCAGACTCGATACGAACGCGCGGGAGGTTATGGTTCCGTGTACCGGGTCCGCTGCTTGAATAGTTCAAGACGTTTGCGCATCGACGTGACCTCGAGAGTCTGCGCATCGCGACCGGCCAGGTCGAGAGCCGCGTCCTCAGTAAGAACCGCACCTTCGAACTCGCCCGATGCCGCAAGGGCCGTCGCCAGGATGTCCAGGAATCCCGCGTTCTTGCCGCCCGTAGCCTGGACGATCCTTTCTGCAAGGCGTACTGCCTCCAGGTGCTCGTCGCCACTTGCCTGGTTGTCGACAGCAAGCATCCAGGCAAGGGCAGCGGCGGCCTCAAGTGACCTGGGCGTGACCGATACGGCACGGCGCAGGTGGTCGATTGCGCCACGCGTCTCACCCTGCGACTTCAGGACCAGAGCCAGGCGGTAGAGTGCCAGGGCATGACTGGGATCGGCCCGCAAGGCCGCTTCCAGGTAGAGACGGGCCTCAGGTGTGCGGCCAGTCTCGAGAAGCGCAGAAGCTACGTTGAACCGCGCCGCCGCAGAGTCGGGCTGCAGACGGAGCGAGGTCTGGAACACGGTTGCTGCGCCTTCGTAGTCACCGGTCTCGGCGAGGAGCACCGCCAGATCGTCCAGCAGCGCCACATTGGTCCCGTCGCGCCGAAGCATCATCCTGCGACCGCTGATTTCTTCGGGAAGTGTCGTCGCGTACACGCTCTTGAGTAAGGATCCGCGGTCCGCAGTATTTCTCGGCAGCACCTGCAGCCACAACTCCGCCATTTCGTCCGAGGTCTGTTGTCCATACGTCACAGGGCGGGGTGGATTGGATGGATTGCGAAAGTTGGACGCCGAGTTGTTGTACGTGTAGCGCATCTCGATCAACGTGCCGGCTGGGAGGAGGAGAGGAGAGGCGAAGTAGTAGACCTCCTGCCAGTTAAAATCCCACTCCTTGATCGAGATCAGTGTTGCCCGTGTTCCGTCGGGCAGTGATGCTGACGCGCTGATTTCGTGGGCCAAATAGTGAGCGTGCGGCAGAACTGAGTAGGCATACACATCAACAGGCACGGTGTACGAACGAGTCACCACATGGGCTGAAGCTCCCGCCGGGATATCGAGGTCTTGGGCTGTCAGCCGCACCATGACTGGGGATTGGTCCGGCGGCCCATCCGCAAAGTAGAGACCGATACTCGCTTGCACCGTCTCTTCTTTGCCGCTCGGGCGCAGATGCAGCATCATGAGCAGGTCGCTGGCGTCTGGCAGGGGCCACGCCGTGCCAGGGATCGCCATGCCAGGGCCGTGTCCAGGTGCCCAGTCAAGGAAGAATCCGTCTGGCGCTCGCGCCGAAGGGGCAATCAACCCCTCGTATCCTGGCGTGGGATCCTGCTGGTCGAAGCGCCGTGAAGAGCGCGTCGGATCGATCTGAACTGTGGCATGGTGAACGACCGTTGCGTTCCCAGGCCGGAACTCCCACGCCCTCACGTACCGCATGACCCCTGTTTCGACTGGGATGACGAAGTTGCGAAACATGTCCGGCTGTTCCGCGCGGAGCCTGTACGGCGGAATGCTCAGAATCAGATCCGGCTCGCCCAATTCCCAACTGCTCTGCCGAATGGGCGCCTCCGGCAGTCGCCGGGCGTCCCCGCGCAGAAATCCCTGGTCCGCCCACGCTTTGAACAAGCCGACCTCGTGATCGGACAAACGCCGCTGGCCTCTGAAATGACCGTGGGCCGGATCGGGTTTCCAGGGAGGCATGAATCGCGACGCGGTGACTGCGGCTATCGTACGCCCATGCCTTCGGGCATCTTCATAAGTCAAAAGACTGAAGGGGCCTGAGCCGCCGGGCTGGTGACAACTGGCACATGCGCGGAACAGGAGCGGAGCGATGTCCTCTGCGAAACGGACGCTCTGCGCTTCAGCCGGGCCGAGAGTCAGCCCAAGTGCGCCAGCGAAGGCGGCGATGGTGAACGTACGGGTCTTGGCCGTTGAAGTCATGTCCAGATCATCTACCGGGTGAGTCTAGACCCTGTCGTGCCGTGAGGTGTAAGCTTGCCCCAAAAGGCGACCCACGGTAACGGTTCGCGCCGGGAAAGCCCGACCTGAGGAGCGACGCATGAACATACTGGCTCGTTTGTCAATAGTGGTCGTGCTCGCGGTCAATCTGTGGAGTGAAGGGAGCGCTTCAGCTCAGGGTCACACCGAGGTTGGTACGTGGATACTGGACGTCGCGCGATCGACGTTCCCCGCAGGGAACGGTCCGAAAAGCCGCACACTCACGATCAAAGGCTCCGCAACGGCCGTCGAGGTGTCGAACGTGACGGTGGCCGCCAATGGACAAAGTTCCAGCAGTTCGTACAGCGAGGTTTTTGACGGCAGGGAGTATCCGCAGGCCGGCAGTGCAAACGCTATCACGACCACTTCAAGGCGCATCGACAAGAACACCGTGGAGCGGATTACCAAGACAGCCGGAAAGGTGACTCGCACCAGGCTGCGAACGCTATCCGCCGATGGCCAGACCCTGACCGTGAACGAACAAGGCACCAGCGGAGAGGGCCAATCCTATACTCTCACGATGGTTCTCCGGCGCCAGTAATCGACGGACCGGTCGGCGTACCGTGTCGGCATAGACAGCGCCGACCACTCGCCGACGACGAAGTCCCATGCCTCTGATGTCATTGACAGCGGCCGCTGGCGAAAGGTACTCTTCCGCCCTGATGCGGTAGCCTTTAAGGGCTCTACCGACTATGCGGTTGGTAACCCTCACGTTTCCAAGACTGATGGGACGGCAATGATTGCACGATATTCGTTCGGTATGCTCGCCCTGCTGGTATTCGCTGGTCTGCCGAGCGCGGTCGCGCAGGAGCGAACGGCGACTCCCGCCGGACCCAAGGAACCGACATTCACCCGCGACGTTCTCCCGATCTTTCAGGCGTCATGCCAGGGCTGTCATCGGAGCAATACGTCCGCCCCGATGTCTCTGGTGACGTATGAAGACGCACGACCATGGGGGCGCGCCATCAAGCAAAAGGTCATGGCGCGAGAGATGCCGCCGTGGTTCAGTAACCGGTCGGTTGGCGAGTATGAGGATGACCCGTCTCTGACGGATGCCGAGATCGCGACCATCGCGAAGTGGGTCGACAATGGCGCGCCGCGGGGGAACCTTGCTGACGCACCGCCACCGGTGGCTTGGCCATCGGGTGGGTGGCGACTCGGCGAACCTGACCTGGTGCTCACGTCTCCGCCGGTGCAAGTGTCCGCTGTCTCCGGCGATGCATTTCCAGAGGTCGAGGTGCCGACAGGGCTGACGGAGGACCGCTATCTCCGCTCGATCGAAATCCTGCCGGAACATGATCCCGTCGTGCATCACTTGGTCATATTCAGCGTCGGCGGCGTCGGCGCCGCGCCAGCTCAGGCGGGCGACGACCCGAGATGCGCGGGCGGGGCAGGCTGCTCGAAGCTGGCGAACCTCGCCAAAGGGGGCTCTCCCGACACCTTCGCTGAAGGCACTTCACGGTTGTTGCTCAAGGGATCCAGCATCCGATTCCAATATCATCTGAACTCCAATGGCAAGAGCCATGTCGAGCACACCAAGGTCGGGTTCCGGTTCTATCCGAAGGGCTACGTGCCGAAGAATCTGATCGTGGCGAAAGCCATCTCGAGCGGAGTCGCCGCACTCGTCATTCCTCCAGGCGTCGCGGACTACAAGAGTGTCTTCTCGATGAAGGTCGAGCGCGAAATGACGCTGGTGGATTTCCAACCCCACATGCACTATCGCGGAAAACGCATGACGCTCGACGCCATACTGCCCTCGGGTCAGATACAGGCGCTAAGCGATATCGACAGGTTCACCCAGCATTGGCAGGTGAACTACGTGTACAAAGACCCGCCGACGCTTCCCGCGGGAACGGTCTTGCGCGTGACCTCGTACCACGACAACTCGGCGGCAAACAAGCTCAATCCTGACCCAACCGCCGTCGTGACCTGGGGCGAACGATCCGTGGACGAGATGGCCATCGCTCATATCGACTACTACGAGACGTCGCCGCAGACACCGAAGTCCAGAGACCGTCAATGAGGGTAAGGTCGGGTGGCATTGCGAGTCGTTGAACTGGTAGGGCCTGCTCTTCTGCGTCGGGTCGGCGGGTTCCTGTGCCTTGTAACAATATCGGTGGCGGTGTGCCCGGGCGGACCGGTGGTATTCGCGCAGACCGATAAGCCGGTCTACGCGCACTACGAAGGGTTCATGCGGCACAGCGATGGTGCACTACTCGTGTCGTTCGGTTACATCAACATGAACGATACCGATGTGGTCATTCCGGCTGGCGAGAAGAATCATTTCACACTGGCGCCCGCCAACCGGCAACAGCCGCTGACCTTTAAGAAGGGACAGCATCGCTCAGCCTGTGTGATGGTCCTGCCGAAGGACTTCACTGGAGTGCTTCGGTGGAGTCTGACCCATGGTAACCACGTTTCCGTCACCACCGAGCGAGCCCTCGAATCGTTCTACGCCCTGGCGGACCCAATCGCCCAGCGAGCCTCGGCCGGGGTCGATTGGCAGAATGCGCCCAGGGGCGTCTGCCTGACGCCATCGGAAAGAGGCCTTGCGAAGAACCCATAAGGTCTGACGGTAGGAAGCGTCAACGCTTTCTGGGACCATAGTGCGGTAGCACGCTGCCGTACTCCAAAGCCCCCAAGTCCGGCGCCCGGCCCGTAAACCCATCGGTCACCGTCGGCAGCACGACGCCGCGGTCCACGGCCGCCGACGCTGGTCGAAGGCGGACGTCGAGATCCCCAGGCCCGTAGAGTCGCTGCAGCGTCGTCTTGTCGCGCGCGTCGAGCGGCGGCACGCGGACGAACACGTCGAAATCGATGAGCACACTGTTGCGGTCCTGCCCGGTCGCCCGGCTGTACTCCTCGAGCGTCGCGAAGCGGCGCGCCTCGAGCGTCGTCGGACCGGACAGTCCGGCGAAGTCGGTGGCCACGCCCGTCGATGGCGACGTCCATTCGAAGGACGTTTCGGCTTTGGGATTCGGCCGGAAGCCGTTGTAGTCGGACGAGGTGTAGTTCGTGAAAGTGCGGACGCTGAAGATGGCCGGCGCGGCGTGCTGCCCGAGCATCAGGTTGTTGCGCCAGTGCACGTTTGACCCGGCCGCAACGGCCGTCTCCGACAGCACGGTGTTGTTGTAGAAGACGACCCCTGCCGACCCGGCCGTCAAGCGCGTCGACCCAGCCGGCAGGTTGTACGCGATGTTGCGAATCCAGTAGATGGGCCCGCCGAGCGCCGGCTGGTTGCAGAACGCGTGCGACGGGTGGTTCAGGAACAGGTTCCGCATGATGCGGATGTTGTGCATGCCGCCGTCGGCCTCGATCGGGTTGTCGTGCGAGTTGGTGATGTAGTTGTTGTAGAAGTCGATCGCGACCGGCCGGCGGTCCCAGTACTCGGGTGTCGGATAGCGCGGGCCGTCCCCGATGCCGGGCCCGCTCGGCATGGATCCGTCGGGATTCCCGTACGTCTCGATGTTGATGCCGTCGTGGAAGTGCGCGATGTGGTTATACGCGACGATGTGCCCAGGGCCGTACAGCTTCACGGCGACGTACGACGCCATCCGCGGCGGGAAGACCTGCCCGTTCACGCCGTGGAACGGCTCCCAGATCGCGCCGTCCCAGCCGATCAGGTGACCCGGGTCGTTGCGGCCGATGAACGTGTTGTCGGCGATGTAAAAGCCGCTCGATCCAGCGTAGTTCGTGAAGACGCCAGCGCCGACGTTCTGGAAGTGGCTGTGCTTCACCGTGAGCCCCGTGGCCCCCATCAGAAACTGCGTGCCCGCGAGGATGGCGATCTCGCTGTTGCGGAACGTGATCCCTTCGAAGTAGGTGTGGTCGGCCGCGCGGACGTCGAACAGTGCAAAGTTGCCGTTTCCGTCGAAGACGACCTCGCCGTCGCCGGCCGCCGTGATCGCAATCGGCCTCTCGGGCGTGCCGCTGGCCGTCAGGTAGTAGGTCCCCTCGAGCGGCACGGTCCGGTTCACATGTGGTTTGTTGGTGTATTCGTAGCGGTCGTACCTGTAGACGCCGGCGTGCACGAGGACGGTGTCGCCCGGGCGCACGCGCGGGCGGCCCGCCGTCGCCCAGTCGGTGCCAGCGCACCAGAAGTTATAGGCGCACATCAGCCCTTCAAACGCCGGCTCCTGCTTCGGCCCGGTGTGTCCGTGCGGGTAGACATGGAAGATACGACCGCCAGCCACCGGTGTGGGCTCGGCGCGCGTGCGGACGGAGACGACTCGTTCCGCTTGACCGCGGACGCCGTCCGGGTCCGTCATCCGCATGCGAATCTCGTACGCCGTATCGGGCTCGAGATCGATCACACTGCCGGCGAACATCGCGGGTAATACGACATCCACGCGTGACTCGGCGTAGATCCGCTCGCCGCCGATCCGCAGCAGCGGCAGTGCGGGCGACCAGTCGGCCACGCCCTGGCGGCGATACCCGACCTCCACTGACGCGTTGCGGTTGGTGTCGCCCTGGATGAACCACTCGAAACCCAGATTGATCAGCGTCGGCGGCTCGACGACGAGTTCCCCGGGAACGACAACCTCCGGTGGCGGTGCGTCCGCCGCGCTCGCTGGGACCTGCGCACCCAGAGGTGTCGGCACACCGGCGATCAGCACCGCACCGAGTCCGCAGAGACACGCCAGCCCCCACCACATTCGCCGGTGGTTCGTTCGTGCGATCCTCATCGCGCGCATTTCGCGGCCCACTCGTACTCCCGAACGTGGAGTCGAGCATGCGAAAGGGACGCCCAGTGCCGCCGACGAGTCATGTCAGGGGTTAGAAACGCATCTGCACACCGAAGCGAACAAGACGCCCGGACAGAATACGAAGTGGCATACCCACTCGTGGGTATGCGGTCGACTCGGCCAGCACTGGGTTGGCATTAAACGCGTTGAAGAGGCTGATCTCTGGCGTGACTCGTGCCTTGCCGACCGTGAGGACCTTACCAATGGTCACGTCGAGCTGGTTGACGCGATCGAGATAGTCGCTGCCGGGCTCATTGAGACGCAAGTTCAGCGACGACTGACCCAGGGTTGCCCCCGTGAGCGTCCGGAAACTGGCGGCCGTTACAAGATATGTCTGAATGACCTCGTCGCCAGGCAGGCTCTGAAACACGCCGCTCAGACGGAGGCCGTACGGTAATGGGTAACTCCCCGACATCTTGAACGTGACGAGGAACGGTATGCTGAAGTCGGCCTCATCACAAAACCGACCCTGGTTCGGATCAGTGACGTCGCAGGTGCTCGAGATCGTTCGGCCCGAGGACATGCCGCCGGACACAAACGCGCTGTTTGCCAGACGGGCGCTCATGGTGACGTCGAATCCATCGTACTGGACCCGATTGTTCGCCGAGGTCGTGTCCAGCTCGTTGAGCGTGGCCAAGGCGCTGGGCTGGATGTTGTAGGTTGTGATCATTGCTCCATTCCCGCGAGGGTCTGGAATACTGAACGGCGTATACACGCTGAGCGGCTTGGCGAGATCTGTGGTGAACGTGATATCGCGAAAGTCACGCCGGTAGTAGTTCACCGCAACGCCGAGACCGGGACGAAGTTCATGAGTGACGCCCAGGTTGTACAACAATTGATACGGCCGCTTGAGTTCGGGATCTGGATTCCTGTTGCGGCGAGCGCCGAATGTCCTCGGCAGTTGAGCAAAGTTGATTTCACAGCCAGCCGTCAGGTAGGTGCAGCCAAACTCGCCCTGTGCGAGATCGTCGCGATTCAGATCGGTCCACGCCAGGGTTGCGAAGGTCAGCACCATGGGGTTGTAGCGTTCCGGGAACGTTGACGCGTCCTGCTGCAGGTAGCGACCAACGGAGCCCTTGAGTCCGGTCCTGCCATCGCCGAAGACGTCGTACGCCGCTCCAAGTCGTGTGACCCAGTTCCTGAAGTTGGGAAGGTTGGGAATGGCATCAAAATGTCGCGCGGCGACGAAACGTCCTGCCGCAGCCGACGCTGCAGAAGATCGCGCCTTGAATTGCTCGAAACGCAATCCAGGATTGAACGTCAGCCGATTGAGTTTCCAGGAATCCTGCAGGTAGATGCCAAGGTCAGCTTCGAGATCGGAGCGTGAACTGATAGGCGTGTTGTAGGCCCGAATCTGAAGCGGCTGTCCATTGTTGTAGACCTGCACCATGTTGCCGTTTTGGGTGTGCTCATTCTTGATCCAGCCAAACTTGTACTGCAGGCCTACCTTGAAGCTGTGCGTTCCGGTCACGTACAGGGCTGAAGCCACGACATTCTTCGCGACTTTCGGTTGGTCGAATTCGGTGACCACATTGTTGTAGATCGTCAATCCTGACACGGCGATGTCGCTCTTTGAGACGTCGCCAAAGGGATCAGTCGCCGTCGGTTTCTTGCGGTCGGGCTGGCTCTTGATGTTGAACCCCATGAAGCCTCTGGAAAAACCGGCCTCCAGCAAGAGCTTGTTGGTCACCGTCGACGTCCACTTCAACTGCATGATGCCGGTAAACTGATCCTGAATGCCGCTGCCTGACAACGTCCTCGTGCCGGTCTCGCTCAAAAAATACTGACGATATCTGGGCAACGGGTCGAACATTCCCGTCAGCTTGTTGCTTTTGTTCAGCTGGAGCGTCAGTCGCGACGTGTGAGCTTTCAGGTCGGTGTGATCAAATGCGGGGCTGCCGTCTGGAAGGACCTGATTGGTCACGAAATTGCTCACGCCCCATCTGCGCGGCGAAAAAAAGAACCACAGCCGGTCGCGCCTCAGGGGCCCCCCGAAGCCGGCGCTGTAGTCATAGAGCCGCTTCAGGCTCGGCGCAACAGTGAGGCCCCTGGCGCGCAGATCGTCGTCATTGTTCTGGGACGCCAAGCCGTCGTTCGTGTACACCGCCACACCCGTACCGGAGAAGCGGTTGCCGCCTTGTTTGGGAATCATGTTGATCAGGACACCACCACTTTGAGACTCGGCGGACCCGGCGACGACTTGATACGACATTTCTTGATAGGCTTCCTGATTGTGACCTGCGCCTGCCACGGAACCGGTGGTTTGCAGGCTCGCGACGCTTATGCCATCCACTTGGAGCGCCATGTCACCTCCAAGCGAGCCATACGCCGCGACGGTCCCCTGCCACATCTGGCTCGACCCGCCAACGTCGAAGCGTCCGGCGCCGGAAGCGGCCAGCCCTGGAATGGTAGCGGCCAGAGTCTGGAAGCTTCGACCCGTCGGCAGGACCTCAACCTGTTCAGCCGTCAGCACACTGCGACTCGTCGTACTATGCACGTCGACGACTGGTGCGGCTCCCGATACGGTGATGCTTTCGTCGATCCCGCCGGTTCGCAGCTGAGCATTGACGGTCGCTGTGAAACCTGTTTCGAGCACGATTCGTTCGCGAATGAACGTCGTAAAACCTGGAAGGGTGAAGGTGAGCGAGTAGCTACCTGGTCGAAGGTCGATGATACGGTACCGTCCGTTACCATCCGAAACAACCGAACGCATTTGCTCGATCAGGGCTGGACTCGAAGCCTCGACGGTGACGCCGGGCAGGACACCACCCGTTTCGTCCGTCACGACACCGGCGATCGCACTCTGCGCGAAAGCGGCACGACTCACGACAAGCGCGACGAGAAGACCGAACGTTGTGACCAAGCACCGAGCGAACGCTGTCTTCATCGCGGAAGCTTCATTGAGCACCCTTATAGACTGTCAAGCCGGCCAAAGTCAACGACATCGAGACATCACGGTGGAGTTGCGCTTCAACCGCGTGCGCTCCCGATACGACTATAGTTCGGATCGAAAACAGCGTTCATGCCCGCTGCAGAATGCTGGTTCGGCGATACATTGGCACTCACAGTTTCCAAGCACTATTGGGGTCGATCAGCATGACAGGAAAGCCATCTCGAGAATCTGTTATTGATCGCCGGACATTGCTGGCCACCACCGCGACCGGAATGGCGGCAGCCTTGCTCAGTAGTTGGCCCTTACATCGATTGAGCGCGCAGCCGTCATTGCCTGTCCGGCAAGACGACTGGGACGCCGGGATCGTGCGTCATCTATTACCCACGGTAAACGCGACGTGCATGCTGTTGAAGCTGTCCCTGCAACGCCCGCTGGCACGGCCACCGCAGTTGCGCATCGAGGGTGGCGGCATTAACAGGCGGATCGAAGGACGGATGAACGATACGGCCGGAGCATTCTGGCAGTTTTATGCGGAAGACCTGATTCCTGCTATTCGCTATCGGTTGTCCCTGCGAGATTCAGGCGGGGCGTCCCTCTGTGAACCCTGGCCACTTTCTACTTTCCCGTCTCCCGACCAGCGACCCGAGCAGGCACGCGTGCTGTTTTACACTTGCGCAGGTGGTCCCCAGGGCAGCTACTCCGGCATTGGAAATCGCTCGGGGAATCTGCCCACGGAGATCCGCAATCGCCTGCTGCGCCGTGGCCTTGCCTTCGCGCCCGATGCGGTCGTCGCCAACGGCGATCATATCTACTGGGATCTGCATGCTTGGCAGGGCAAAAATGCCGGTGACCTCAGTAGCGCCGGCCGGCAGTCGAATTTCGATTATCAGGGACGCGTGTTCGGCGGCAGCAATGAAGCCGCGCTACGGCTGGCAGTCGATCCACAGATTATTCCAGTGTACGGTACCGACTTCCGATCGACTCCCGTGTTTTTCCTGCAGGATGATCACGACCACTGGGAAAACGATTCGCCGCTCTCTTACCCCGTGCCATGGTTCCAGCTGGAACTCGCGAGAGCGACCCAGCAGCTTTATTATCCGGAGTTTCTCGCAGAGCTGTCTCGTCCCGCAGGCTTGCCGTGGTCGAGGCGTAGCGAGAGAGGAGACTTGTCAGAGAGCTTCGGAACCTTGCGCTTTGGCCAACTCCTGGAGGTGCTGCTGTACGACGTCAGACGCACCCTCAACGTCGGCGATCTCAACGCCGTGTTCATCGACCTGGAAGTCGAGCGTTGGCTGGCTCAGCGTACTGCCTCGCGTGACACACGCCATCTGGTTCACGCGCCATCGAACCCTCCAGGCTGGACCGCCGGGAAATGGGGCGAGTGGTATCCCGATGTATTGGATGACAATGGCAAACTGACCACCCGCATCCCCAAGCCCCACTGGCGTCAGGGCTGGCTCGAGCAGCACGATCGTATCCTGCGATCACTCACAGACATGCGACACCGAACACCGCTGGTCATCAGCGGCGATCTCCATGCCATCGGCATCGGCGACATCCGTCGATCGGGCAGACTGGATTTGAGCGCCAATCCGGTGACGACGGTATTGAGTGGGCCGATCGGAACGTCAATTGAAGGCTTCCCATCGGTGGTGAGAGGAGTCCGACCACTGCCGTCGGAGCACCTCGATCTGCATGAACAGGTAATTCCACGAGAAGAACACGGATTCACTATCGTGGATTTTTTTGCGGACCGCACCGAGTTGCGGTTGTTCAAATGGGATGTGAACACCCAGCCACTCGGGGCCATCGATACGCTGGAACCGTTTCACACCGTGAAATTGCCAGCCCCTGCTTAATTCAATCTGTTGCTCGGACCGCAGTCGGTGGGCTCGTCCTGCTTGTTGCCGAGGACGTTGGAGGGGATTTCGGTGTCCACCGGGACGCGATGAATCTGCGCGTTCTTCAGGCGCCGCCGGGCGGGGCGGCCTGTCCGGCTAGCTTCAATCGAACCGCCAGCTTCTCGAAGCGGGCCCGGAGCTCAGACCTACGGTCGGTCATTGGCGCACTTTGCCATCCGCGCGATACAGATAGAGCGTACGCGAGCGTCCCTCGGCGTCGGTGAAGGAGTCGGTTTTCTCCGGCGCCCAGTCACCGAACGAGAAGTTATGCGCCACCAGCCGCGTGCCCGGTTTCATCTGCTTGGTCAGGATGGGCCGCAGCCGCAGATTCGACGCCGACAGCAGGTAGGTGGTCACCACCGTCGCCGTCGACACGTCGGTCTTCATGGCGTCCTGCAACCTGAATTCGACCAGCTGCGTGACGCCGGCGGCCTTGGCGTTGGCATTGGCTTCGGCAATTCGGGCGGGGTCAATGTCCACCCCGAAAGCGCGGGCGCCGTACTTTTTCGCGGCGGTCACGGGAATCCGGCCATCGCCGCACCCCAGGTCAATCACGTAGTCGTTCTTGGTCACCCCGGCCAGTGCCAGCATTCGCTCGACTACATCCTGTGGAGTGGGGACGTAGGGAGCCAACTGGGGCGCATCGGCGCGTTTCAGTGGCTGGGCTGTCTGGAGGTCCGGAAGCCTGGATGCCTGGAGGCCTGAACAAATGGTCAAAGATGCAAAAAGTGACAAACCGGCGGCGAATCGAATCATGTCGGTCAGCATACAGAATCCGCTGTAACCGTGCGCGAAATCAGGGGTTACCACGCGCATTCCTGTTACGTCCTGAACTCGCCAAAAGTGGCGTTTTCAGGCCATTTCCGTTGAATTTCGGCCATTCGTCGGCTATACTGATGGAAGCTGATAGTGCAGTTCACTCCCGCCATCACCATCAGATCAGAGCGAGATCGAAACGAGGGGCACGTGGGATTCAAGATCGGTGACAAGGTCATATACCCGAACCATGGGCTCGGGGTCGTTGAGAAGGTCGAAGAGAAGACCATTCTCGGTACCACTTGCGGTTTTTTCCACCTCAGGATCCTGTCGAATGAGACGACCGTGCTGGTCCCGGTCGCCAACGTCGACAACGTCGGCCTCCGCCGTGCCATCACCGACGAAGAAGTCGAACGGCTGTTCCAGCTGCTCGGCGACGGCAAGATTGACAACCACCAGAACTGGAAGGGGCGCTTCAAGGACAATTCCGACAAGATGCGCACCGGCTCGATCTACGACATGGCCGATGTGCTCAAGAGCCTGACCTTCCTGGCCAAGTCCAAGAGCCTGTCGTTCCGTGAAAAGCGCATGCTGGATCGCGCCAAGTCGCTGATCATCTCCGAGATCTCCGAAGTGATGCAGACCACCCAGCAGGCCATCGAGCATCGCGTCAGCGAGTCGCTCGAGAAGTGCTTCATGACCAAGGCCCGCAACGCCCAGCGCGCTGTGGCCCGCGCCGCCACCAAGGCGGCCCCGGCCAAGGCCGCGGCCCGCACGGCGGCCCCGGTTGCCAAGCAGCGCCAGGCGCGAGCGTCCTAAGAAGTCAGAAGTTGGAAGAGAGAGGTGAGAAGAGACGACGCTTCTCACCTCTGACATTGTACTTTTCACTTCGTTCCATCTTCACCTACCTCCTCATTTCCCTTTACGTCCTGGTCGCCGGGCCGATTGCGCTGGCCATCGGGGTGCCCTTCAAGAACAAGACCGCGTTGTATGTGCCTGGACGGATCGGCGTCTGGCTGGCATTGACGTGCGCCGGCATCCGCCGTCGCGTGCGCGGACTCGAGCACGTGCCCCCGAATCGGGCCGTGGTGTTCTGCTCCAACCACGAGAGCAACGTTGATCCGCCGGTGCTGTTTCTCGCGCTGCACAGCCGACTCCACGTGCTGTTCAAGCAGGAGCTGACCAAGCTGCCGATCCTCGGCCGGGTGATGGTGGCGGGTGGGTTCGTGCCGGTTGAGCGCGACAAGCGCGAGGCGTCGATCGCGTCGATCGATCGGGCGGCCGGGTCGATTCGCGCCGGCAATTCATTCCTGATTTTCCCGGAAGGCACCCGCAGCCGCACCGCCGAGATGCTGCCGTTCAAGAAGGGCGGCTTCATCATGGCCATCAAGGCACAGGCGCCGATCGTGCCGGTGTATGTGTCGGGCGGCCGCGCCGCCATGCAGAAGGGCAGCTGGTTCGTGCGGCCGGTGCTGGTGGATGTCAGAGTTGGTAAGCCGGTGGAAACGGCCGGAATGTCAATCGACCAGCGTGACGAGCTGATCGACGTGGTTCGAACTCGCATCGAGGAATTGCGTAACAATCCACAATAGGCCTCCGGGCCACCAGGATGATTGAACTACTCGCCACGCTGGGACGGACCCTGGGCTTCTCGCTGGCCGCAGGCGTGAACCTGTATGCGACGGTGGCGATTCTCGGCCTCGCATCGCGCTATCAGTGGGTCCAGCTTCCCGAACAGTTCAGGGTTTTCGATAACCCGTGGATCATCGGCCTGGCCGGTGTGCTCTACGTGGTCGAATTCGTCGCCGACAAGGTGCCGTGGGTGGATTCGATCTGGGACTCGATCCACACGCTGATTCGTCCGATTGGCGGTGCACTGATCGCGGTGGCGTCGCTCGGCGATGCCAACCCCGTGGTCACGGGCCTGATCGCGCTGCTGGGCGGCGCCGTGGCCGCCAGCAGTCACGCGACCAAGGCGGGCACCCGCGTCGCCGCCAACACCAGCCCCGAGCCGTTCAGCAACTGGTTCCTCAGCCTGGCCGAAGACGCGTTCGTCATCGGCCTGAGCGTCATTACGCTCAAGTTCCCGCTCATTGCGCTCGGCATGAGCGTCGTGATCCTGGTGCTGATCGTCCTGACGATTCGCGCTGTGTGGCGCTGGCTGCGCCAGCGCCGGCGCCCGCTGGGATCAGCGGTATGATGCCCAGTGCCAACGCCTGCCACTAAACGTAACGCCATGCGCTATTGCGTGCTGGTGCTCGGTCTCACGTTCGTCCCTGGCCTTCTCTACAGCCAGGAGCAGCCGCTGCCACGGTTTCGGGCCGGCGCCAACCTGGTGCGCGCCGACGTGTATGTCTCGCAGGACGGCGCCGCCGTGACCGATCTCACGGCCGAAGACTTCGTCGTATTCGAGGACGACAAGCCGCAGCAGCTCGAGAGCTTCGAGCGGATCGAGGCGAGCCGACCGAACCCGCAAACCGAGCGTGTCAATCCCACGAACGTCCGCGACATGCAGCAGCAGCTCACGGATGCGGTGCGCGTCTTCACGTTCTTCTTCGACACGTGGCGCGTCTCGCTGCCGGGTTCGTACCATGCGCAACAGCCGATCGTCGAGTCGCTCAACCGTGTGATCGGTCCGGGCGATCTCGTCGGCGTCATGACGCCGGAGATGTCGCCCTCGTCCGTCACCTACAGCAGCGGCACCTCGAGCATCGAGCGCCTGGTGACGGGCGCATGGGCCTGGGGCAAGCGCGACAGTGTCGACCGCTTGCAGAGCGACCAGGAGATGGCGCTGGTCAACTGTTACGGCGAGCAGGCGGCGTGGCCGTTCATCCTGCGCATGCGCGAAGAAGACACGCTGCAGTCCCTCGAGGCGCTGGTCGGCTACCTCGAGGCGTACCGGCCCGAGCGAAAGTTCGTGATGGTGTTCACCGAGGGGTGGGCGCTGTATCGACCCCAACCCGGGCTGTTGGAGTTGTTGCCGCGCGGCGCGCAACCGGATCCCCTGGGCACCGACCCGCGCACCGGTGGCCTGCGAAAGCAGGGCGCCATCGATCCGCAAACGGGTGACCAGTCCAACGAGGCGTGCAGCCGCGAGACCACCCGGCTGGCGTACTCCGATCACGAACACGATTTCCGCGAGCTGTTGCAACGCGCCAACCGCGCCAACGTCAGCTTCTACCCGATCGATGCGCGCGGGTTGATCGTCTTCGACACGCCGATTGAGTGGGGCGTGCCGCCGGCCGCGGATTTCGCGTCGATGGACCATCGCTTCGGCCATTTGCGCTCGATGGCGTCGGAAACCGATGGTGAGGCCATGCTGAATACGTCGGACGTCTCGCGCGCGATGGCGAAGGTCTTCGCCGACGTCGGTTCGTACTATCTGCTTGGTTACTACTCGACCAATCCGAAACTCGACGGGCGCTTCCGCCGTATTCGGGTCGAGGTCACGCGCGCGGGCGTCGACGTGCGGGCCCGTAGGGGCTATCTTGCGCCGACCGAAGCCGAAGCCAGGGCAGCGGGTGCCGCAATCGAGAGGGCCGGCGCCAAGCCGGGCCCGCCACCCACCGTCGCTCGCGCGCTGGACGCCATTGCGCCGGCCCGTGGAAATCTGCCGGTGCGCCTGCAGGCCGTCGGCGGCCGCAACACTATCCGCGCGATCGTCGAGCTCGACGTGGCCACCGCGAAGCAGCCCGAGTGGACAGCAGGCGGCACCGTGAAGCTGACCATCGAACCCGAGCGCACGACGATCTCGAAGGCCGCGCCTGCCCAGACGCTGACCCTGTCGCTCGATGCGGGGCAGCGCAGCATCGTGATTGACGGCGAACGGCCGCTGGCGGCGGGGCGCTACGCCGTCCGCGCGGAGCTCACGCCGCGCAACGGTCGTGTGCCGCTCCAGGTGACGACACTTGCCTCGGTGCCGGCTGATGCGTCCGAAGTCGGAACCGGCGGACTCGCCGCGCGAAGGGGACCGAGCACCGGGCTGGCGTACATCGCAACGGCTGATCCGCGATTCCGACGTACCGAGCGCCTGCGCCTCGAGGTGCCGCTCGCGGCCGATGGATTCACCGGCACCGGCAGGATCCTGACCCGCGAAGGACAAGCGCTGCCGCTCATCGTCACCTTCTCAGCGCGGATGGACGAGGCTACGAAGCGACAGTTCGGTGTCGCCGACGTCACGCTCGCGCCGCTGGCCACCGGCGATTACGTGGTGGAGTTGTCGCTGACGAAAGACGGACGGACGGAAGCCATTACCTATGGCTTCCGCCTTGTCCCCTAGGACCCACCGGTCCTGAACGTCAACGTGAAGGGCGCCATCGCGCCATCATCGGTGCCCCTCACGCCTTCCAGGATCTCCATCTTCACCAGTCGGAACGGTTCGAACGGAGCGGTGGGGCGAATCTCCAGCGCGCGATTCTCCCGGGTGTAGTTGGTCGTGAACGCGATCGGCGCGTCCTGCCTCGCGCTACCCGGCTGGTAGGTGAGTCGCACCCGGTCCTTCAGCGTCGCCACGTTCAGGTCACGCGACAACTGCATGCGAATGCGCTCCGCCAGCCGCACATCGGCCTCGCCCTCTGCGGGGGCCGTAAACAGGACCTCAACCGGCGGAGGGGGCGGCAGCTCGATCGCCGCTTCGGCGGTTTCTTCCGGCGTGGGCGCCAGCTCGATGCGGGTGCCGTCGAGCCACGTCAGACCCTTGGCCGAGCGAACCGTGCCTTGCACCTTCACCCAGCGTCCGGTGTCGATGCGCTTGCTCGGATCGAACGTGAAGTCGCGGCCCTTTGACGGCACGCCCATCACCCAGAGGGCGGCGTCTCCGGCGCGCAGCACGAACTGGTGGCGGTTCTGGGCGGGAGCCTCCGGCAGGTCGCCGAACAGGTTGCGGCCGCGATACTGACCGGTGATCGTAACGTTCTGCGCGTCGAAGCGGGCAGGTTCCATCGCCACTGCTCTCAGGGGAGGCGTGGTCGCGTCGGTCGCCGTGGGCGGCGGGGCCGTGCCGCCAAGCAGCAGAATCAGCTCTTCACCTGGTTTAGGCCATCGCTCCTGATAGGCCGAGCGGATCCGCTCGAGGAGACTGAAAGGGATGAGCCGCGGGTCGTCTTGCGACATCCGCCCGATGTCGAGGAGCTGGCCGCGAGCCTCCAGACGTCCTTCGCGCACTTCGCGCGCAATCAGGGTGATGGCACCTTCGTCGGTGCCGATTGTGGCGCGTTCGGGACTGCCTTTCACGTCGCCGATGACCAGCACCGTCTGCTGGTGATAGAAGCCGGAATAGGCCCGAATCGCCGTGATGGTCGTGGCGCGACGGGGCTGGGGCTGTGCCGCAGCCGTCATGCCGAGCAAGGCCACGCAAGCCAACCCGAGGAACGTCCGGGAGCGCATCTACGTTTCTTACACCTTCCGTTGTGCGAATCTCACGAGAATAGCGGCGAGCACGAAGAACATCCCCGCGCCCGCCCATTGTCCGAAGTCACCGTCACGAAGCAACGGCATGGCGCCGCCGACCCCCTGGAGCGTCGAGAGCACGGTATAGCCGCGTTGCTCCAACCCCACCAAGACGGCAAACAGGATGCCCGCCAGCGAACCGCCGGCGATCAAGCCTGAGCTGAACAGCGTGCCGGAGCTCAGGTCGGAATCGCTGCTTTCGCCGGTCTTGCGCTCGACGAACCAGCGCACCAGGCCGCCGAGGAAGATTGGTGCGGTGGTGGCGATTGGCAGGTAGGCGCCCACCGCGAACGACAGCGAGTGCACGCCGCACAGTTCGAGCGTCACCGCGATGAACACGCCCACGAGCACGAGACCCCAGGGCAGATCCTGCGACAGCAACCCCTTGATCAGCGTGGCCATCAGCGTCGCTTGCGGGGCGGCGACTTCGGCCGAGCCGATGCCGAACACCTGGTGCATGTACAGCACCGTCAAGCCGATCACGAACGCGGAGGCGACCGCGCCGATGGCGAGACCCATCTGCTGGTAGATCGGCGTGGCGCCGACCAGGTAACCGGTCTTCAGGTCCTGCGAGGTGTTGCCGGCGTTCGCGGCGCAGATGCAGACCAGGGCGCCCACGGAGATGGCCACCGGCGCATAGACGTCACCGGTCCAGCCGAGCGCCACGAAGATTACACAGGTGATGATCAGCGTCGCGATGGTCATGCCGGAGATCGGGTTCGACGATGAGCCGATCAGGCCGGTGATGCGTGACGACACCGTCGCGAAGAAGAAGCCGAAGACGACGATCAGGACGGCGGCCAGCACGTTGCCCTGCGTCGGGAGGCCCGGCATCACCGCCAGGAAAACGGCCAGCGCCAGCGAGCCGCCGAGCACAATCTTCATCGACAGGTCGCGCTCGGTGCGGATCGTGCCGCCGCCGGCACCCGAGCCGAATCCCTTGAACCCGTCGCGCGCCGACGCAATGATGGTCGGCAACGTGCGGCCCAGGGTGATCAGGCCTGCGGCCAGCACCGCGCCGGCGCCGATGTAGCGGATGTAGGCGCTCCAGATCTGTCCCGGACTCATTTCTGAAATCAGGAACGGCTGTCCAGTGGCCGGGTTGTTGACCATGCCCGGATGGATGGGAGGGAACGCGTTCAAAATCGCCGCGCCCAGCAATGACAGCAGCGGCAGCAAGACCAGCCACGACAGCACACCGCCGGCGACCATCGTCCCGGCAATGCGCGGGCCGATCACGTAGCCGACGCCCATGTACTCCGGCGAGAGATCGACGTTGACGGTCGCGTTGGGAAACTGGCTGGTGGGCGGCGCGCTATAGCCGACTTCGGCGAGGAACAGATTGAAGATGTTGGTGAACGACTTGAACAGGGCGCCGATGCCAAGGCCGCTGAACACCAGCGCCGCCAGCTTGCCGCCACGCTCGCCCGCGACCAGCACTTCCGCGCAGGCGGTGCCCTCGGGATACGGCAGCACGCCGTGCTCCTTGACGATCAGGGCGCGGCGCAGCGGCACCATCATCAGCACGCCGAGAATGCCGCCGGCAAACGCCAGCATGGTGATCTGGGTGTAGTTGAAATACTTCGGCCCTTCGGGCACGAGGAAGATCAACGCCGGGATGGTGAACACCACGCCGCCGGCAATGGCTTCACCGGCCGATCCGATCGTCTGGACGATGTTGTTCTCCAGGATGGTGGACCCGCCGAGCCTCTTGAGCACCGAGATGGCGAGCACTGCGATCGGAATCGACGCGCTGACCGTGAGGCCCGCGCGCAGTCCGAGGTACACCGTGGACGCGCCGAACAGCAGTCCGAACAGGACGCCGAGAATCACCGCCTTGGCGGTGAACTCCGCCATCGACTGATCTGCGGGGACGTAGGGCTGGAACGGCTTGGTGGGGCCTGCCATGCGCGGGATTCTAGCAGGCTCCCTGTGATGTGACGGCCGGGCACCGCCTCCGCCGAGCAATTCGACGCCGGCCGGAGCGCGGAATTGAGTTATCCTGCAAACGTCTTGTGAACTCACAGAACAAGCGGAAGACGGCCTCCGAGCCGGTCTCCGAGCTCACGACGAATCGACTGTCGGTCTACCTGCGCTGCCTCAACCAGCTCGAAGCCGCGAGTGTGGAGACCATCTCGTCGCAAGCGCTCGCCGAGCAGTTCCACCTCAACGCCGCCCAGATCCGGAAGGACCTCGCGTATTTCGGTGAGTTTGGCGTGCGTGGCGTGGGTTACTACGTCAAGGACCTGAAGCGCCACCTGCGGCAGATCCTCGGGCTCGACCGCAAGCTGCGCGTCGCGGTGATGGGCGCCGGCAACCTCGGCCTGGCGCTGGCGGACTATCCCGGCTTCAGGCGCGAAGGCTTCGAGATCGTGGCGATGTTCGACATCGCCGACGCGAAGATCGGCGACCGCTCGAAAAGCGGCGTCCCGATCCACGACCTGAAGGAGCTGAAGAAAGTGGTCCGCAGGGATCGCTTCGATATCGCCGTGATCGCGGTCCCGGCTGAATCGGCGCAGCGTGTGCTCGAGCAGGTGGTGGCGGCCGGCATCAAGGCGGTCTTGAATTTCTCGCCCGGAGCCATCAAAGTGCCTGCGGGTGTGAAGATGAAGAGCGTGGATCTGACCGTCTCTCTCGAAAGCCTCTCGTTCTACCTGGCGCAGGGGATCGACGATGGCCACTAATCCGCCGTCGCGGTCCGCGCCGGCGCGCCGGCCTCGCCAGGCGCAACCGGCGTTGACGCACGTCGACCGGAAGGGCCGCATCCGCATGGTCGACGTCGGTGACAAGCCGGTGACCGATCGCGAAGCGGTGGCGCGCGGCTCGATCGCGATGTCGAAGGACGCCCAGACGCTGATTCAGTCCGGCAACAACAGGAAGGGCGATCCCATTCAGGCGGCGCGACTCGCAGGCATCATGGCCGCGAAGAAGACCAGCGAGCTGATTCCGCTGTGCCACCCGCTCGCCCTGTCGCATGTCTCGGTCGACCTGACGCCTACCAAGCAGGGCTACGACATCGAGTCGCGCGTGCGCATTTCCGGTCAGACCGGCGTCGAAATGGAGGCGCTGACCGCGGTCGCGGTGGCCGCCCTGACGCTCTATGACATGGTCAAGGCGGTCGACAAGTCAATGGTGATCGGTCACATCGAGCTCGTCGAAAAAAGAGGCGGGCGCTCAGGCCACTATCGCAGGTGAAAGTCCTCGTCTCGATCCAGCAGCCCGTCCATCAGTGGCAGATTCCGGCTGACGGCGTGGCCAGGCTGCGTCAGCGCTTTCCCGACGTCGAGTTCATTCACGCGACCAGCGATGAGCAGCGTGCCGCCGGGCTGACGGACTGCGACGTCGCCTACACCTGGATCCTGAAGGCCGCCGAAGCGGCGGCCGCCGAGCAGCTGCGATGGGTGCACACCTCGGCAGTGGCGGTTGAGACGATCTGCCTGCCGGAGCTGTTCGCGCGACACATCCCCGTGAGCAACAGCCGCGGCGTGCAGGCCGTGCCGATTGCCGAGCACGTGATGGCGGTGGTGCTGGCGCTGGCGAAGCAACTGCCGTTCGCGCTGCATCACCAGCGCGTCGCGCGGTGGGTGCAGAACGAGTTCACCGGCCCGCGCATCCCCTGGCTGCTGAAGGGGCGTACCCTCGGCGTGATCGGCGTCGGCACCATCGGCGCCGAGATTGCCGCGCGCGCCAACGCGTTCGGCATGCGCGTGATGGCCATGCGCCGCCGCTCGACGCAGCCGGTCGACGGCATCGAGCGCATCTTCGGCGGCGAGCAGCTCGATCAGTTTCTCTCCCAATGTCACGTGCTGGTGATCGCCGCGCCGCTCACGCCGCAGACGCACTCGCTGCTGGGGGCGCCGCAGTTCGCCCAACTGCCGAAGGGGGCAATCGTCGTCAACGTCGGCCGCGCGAAGATCGTCGATACCGACGCGCTGATGGGCGCGCTGGAGTCCGGTCATCTTGGCGGCGCCTCGCTCGACGTGTTTCCGCTGGAGCCGCTGCCCCCAGAGCACCGGCTGTGGAAGATGCCGAACGTGATTCTCACGCCCCACACCTCCGGGTTCCGCCAGGGACACTGGGACGAGGTGGTCGATCTGTTTGCGGACAACCTCGATCGATTCAGGCGGGGTGAGGCGCTGAGATTCAGGGTTGAGCCGGATTTGGGGTACTGACAGGAGTCACCTGACAGGAGGATAGGAGGTCAGGAGACCTGGACTTCAACCTGCTAGAACACGCGCGCGTGCGGGACGGGCCACCACCGCACCTGGACCTTGCCGATGATGTATTTCTTCGGCACGAATCCCCAGTGACGGCTGTCGGAGCTATTGTTGCGGTGATCGCCCATCACGAAGTAGTAGCCCTCGGGAATCACCTGCGGGCCCCAGTCGTCGTGGCTGCGATATTCGGCCGGCACGAAGTCGTCGCGCATCGGCACGTCGTTCACGTAGACGCGGCCGTCCACCACCCGCACGGTGTCGCCTTCTTCGGCAATGACGCGCTTGACGAACGACTTGTCGGGGTTCAGCGGGTAGTGGAGCATCACGATGTCGCCGCGCTGCGGCGGGCTCAGGCGATAGCGCAGCTTGTTGACGATCAGGCGGTCCTGATCGGCGAGCGTGGGGGCCATGCTCTGCCCTTCGACGCGCGCCACCTGGAAGCCGAACGTCACGATCAGCGTGGCGTAGACGGCGGCCGACGCCAGCGTGCGGACCCACGCGAAGAATTCGTCGCGCCACACTTCCAGGCGGCGCATCATCTGCTGGGAATCGTGCTCGACGTGCAGCGGCAGCGGCGTGGCGGCCGGCCGCGCGAACGGATCGGTGGTGGTCTGGAGAGTGACCGGGTTCTCGTCGCCGGGGTCGGCGAAGACTACAGCTTCAGGTACGCCCTCAGGCGTCGGGTGTGCGATCGGCTGACCGGGATTTCCGTCGCCTTCGCGTCTGTCATCCTGAGGATGTAATTCCGGCTGAACCACGGAACGATCTCCTTCACCTTGTTGATGTTCACCAGGTGCGATCGGTGGACCCGCCAGAACACCTCGGGATCGAGCCGCTCGTGCAGCTCTTCCAGGGTCCGGTCGTTGGACGTCCCCGATACCTGATCCGTCACTATAGTAATCGAATCCTCGACGAGGGACGCATGAATGATGTCGTCCGCATGCACGAGCACGAATCGGTCGCTGACTTTGACGGCCACCTGATCGCGGCGGCCTTGCTGGCCCGCCATCATCCGGACCAGCCGGTCGAGCTGGCCCGCCAGCGGCTCCGGCTCGCCGCGGCGCTTGCGGGCTCGTGAGACCGCCGTTTCCAGCCGGCCCGGGTCCACCGGTTTCAACAGGTAGTCAACGGCGTTCACTTCGAAGGCCTCGATGGCGCGCTGGTCGAATGCTGTGACGAAAATCACGCCCGGTCCGGTTCCCGACTCCATCAACTTTCTGGCGACTTCAAAGCCGGTCAGGCCCGGCATCTGGACATCGAGAAAGGCCACGTCCGGCCTCCGCCTGGCAATTTCATCGAGCGCCTCCACGCCGTTGGCCGCCTGGCCGACGACCTCCACGCCCTGCAGCTGGCCCAGCAGGAAGCACAACTCGTCCCGCGCCAGCTGCTCGTCGTCTGCCACCACCGCGGTCAGCGCGCCCGGCGTCATGCGGTAATCCGGTCGTCGATCGGATGGGTAAATGGCAGCTCCACGCGCGCCACCGACCCCTTGCCGGGCGAACCGACGAGCACAAACCGGCCTGACGCGCCATACAGGACGCGCAATCGCTCGCTGACGTTACTGAGGCCGATGCCCGTCGACAGCGCATGCGGCACCCGCTCATCCGAAATGCCCAGGCCGTCGTCTTCGATCTCAATGATGGCCAGGTCGCGTTCGCGGCGGCTGCGAATCGTGATGGTGCCGGGGCCGACCTTCCGGGCGAAGCCGTGCTTGATGCAGTTTTCGACCAGCGGCTGCAGCAGAAGGCTGGGCACGATGATGTCCAGGGTTTCCGGCGCAATCGACTTTCTGACCCGCAGGCGCGAACCGAAGCGGATGACCTCGATGTCGAGGTACTCGTCGATGGCGGCGAGTTCGTCACGCAGCGTGACGAACTGCTGCTGGCTCTGCAGCAGTGTTCGCAGCAGGCCCGACAGCTTCTGAATCACCGCCCGCGCAGTTTCCGGCTGCGAGCGAATCAACGACGACACCGACGTCAGGGTGTTGAACAGGAAGTGCGGATTGATCTGGCTCTTCAGCGCTTCGACCTTGGCAGCGAGCAGCAGCTTCTCCTGCTCCTGGAGCCGGTGCTCGATTCGCGCGTTGTTCCAGATCTTGATCGGCGTCGACACGATCAGGACCGTCGCGATGTAGACCATCAGCGTGAGCCAGCGGTCGGGGCTCGACAGGTGAAAGAGCCGTAACGGATATTCCCGGCCCACCAGCTGGCGGATGAACTCGAGGCCGAGCGCGGCGAGCAGCAGCATCACCTGCCAGTTGACCTCCATGTCGCGCACCATGCGCCAGACATGGCGCGGCAGGCTGAAGATCATAAACGGCGAGAAACTCCAGATGTCTTCCTTGGGGCATGCTTCGCGAATCCCGCCGCCGGCAAAGCCGCAGCCCACGGCGAAGAACGGTGCGCCGTACTCGCCTGCGGCGAAGGCCGGCATGGACAGCGATAGCCCCACGATGGCGCCGGTGTAGGGGCCGGCGATGAGCCCTGCCAGCAGCGCACCTTCGAGGGTGAGGTCGGCGGCGTCGTAGTTGAGCAGCACGCGGGCGGCGACCCCGGCGGTGATCGGGATTGCCAGACCCAGGGCAAAGACCAGCCGGTCCGGCCAGTTGCGCTGCTCGAAGATCAGGATGTGCCGGAAACGCCGGTAGCGCGTCAGCATGGTGGCCAGGGCCGCCATGGCCGCCAGCTTCACGACCAGCGTGGTGAGCAGAAACTGGTCGGCGCTGAGGAATTTGGGTTCTTGCAGCATCAGGCGTTCGGGCCTCCGGGCTTCCGGGCCTCCTGGAGGCCGGAAGGCCTGACTGCCCGGAGGCCTTAAATGGTATCATCCAAAGACTTATGCTCGGTCCGATCGCGAAAGGCTTTGCGCTCACGTTCAAGCACCTGTTCCGGAAGCCCATCACGGTGAATTACCCCGACCAGAAAGTGCCGATGTTTCCGCGGTATCGCGGCAAACAGGTGCTGATGCGCGACGAGAACGGTCTCGAAAAGTGCGTGGCCTGCGGTCTGTGCGCCGTGGCCTGCCCGGCCGACGCGATCTACCTCGAAGCGGCGGAGAACGACGGCACCGTCATGGCCGGCCCGCGCTACGCGTCGACCTACCAGATTCACAAGACCCGCTGCATCTTTTGCGGCTACTGCGAAGAAGCGTGCCCGGTGTCGGCGATCTTCATGGGCAAGGACTACGAGCTTGCCGTCTACAGCAAAGACGACTTCGTGTGGGACAAGACCGAACTGCTGGTCCCAGCCGCGGCGAACGAGAAAGCGCCGGCCGCTGCCCGATAGCGAACCGCGCGGCCACGGGGGCCGTCCGTAGGGTCACGACCTAAGTGAAGAAGCCCTTCCTCAATGCGTTAGATGATCGTGTGCTCGTCTGTGACGGCGCCATGGGCACGATGCTGTACGGGAAGGGCGTCTTCATCAATCGCTGCTTCGAGTCCCTCAACCAGTCGCATCCGCAGCTGGTGATCGACGTGCACGGCGACTACCTCAAGGCCGGCGCCGACGTGATCGAGACCAACACCTTCGGTGCCAATCGCATGAAGCTGCGCGCCTTCGGTCTTGGCGACCAGGTCGCTGAGATCAACCGCGCCGGCGCGGCGCTGGCGCGCGCCGCGATCGACCAGGCCGGCGTCGCCGACGAGGCCTACGTCGCCGGTGCGATCGGGCCGCTGGGTGTCCGCGTGGAGCCGTGGGGCAAGACCGGCGTGGACGAAGCCGAAGTGTTGTTCCGGGAACAGGCCACGGCGCTGCTCGCGGGTGGCGTGGACCTGTTCGTGCTCGAGACGTTTCGTGACCTGAACGAGATTGGCGCGGCGATCGCCGCGGTGCGCAGTGTGTGCGACCTGCCGATCGTCGCCCAGATGACGACTGAAGAGGACGGCGCCAGTCTCGACGGCGCGCCGGCCGAGGAGTTCGCGCCCGAGCTGATTCGCCGCGGTGCCAACGTGGTCGGCGTCAACTGCAGCGTCGGGCCCGTGCCGATGCTTGAAACGGTCGAGCGCATCTCCGACATCGTCGATGTCTGGCTCTCGGCGCAGCCGAACGCGGGCAAACCCCGCGACATCGAGGGCCGTAATCTCTATCTCTGTTCACCGGAGTACATGGCGTCGTACGCGCGCCGCTTCATCGCTTCTGGTGTGCGGCTGGTGGGTGGCTGCTGCGGCACGACGCCGGAGCATATCCGGCAGATCGCGCTGGCGGCCAAGTCCATGGCGCCAGGGTTGGCGCGACATGCGGCCAGCGCGGCAGACGTCCAGGTGCTGCCGGTGGCGAGCCAGCCAAACGCACGGCCTGGCGTGGCGCGCGAACAGAAGTCGGCGTTGGCGAAGAAGCTGGTGAACGGCGGCTTCGTGCGCGCGATCGAACTGGTGCCGCCGCGCGGCCATTCGTCGTCGCGGGCGCTGGCGGACGCCGCCAGGCTTGCCAGCCGCGGTGTCGACGTCGTGACCATCCCCGACGGCCTGCGTGCCGGCGCGCGCATGAGCGCGCTGTCGATGGCCGTGCTCGTGCAGCAGCACGCGGCGGTGGAAGCGTTGTTGCAGTATTCGTGTCGGGATCGCAACCTGCTGGGCATCCAGTCGGACTTGCTCGGCGCGCACGCGATGGGCGTACGCAACGTGCTCGGCATCACCGGCGATGTGCGCAACCTCGGGGATATCCCGGACGCGACCGCCGTGTTCGACGTCGACTCCATCGGTTTGACGAACGTGATCAACCGTTTGAATCATGGCCTTGGCATTGGCGGGCAGGCAATTGGCGAGCCGACGGCGTTCCACACCGGCGTGATGGTGAACCCATCGCGCGATTTGGAGCAGGAGATTCGGCGCCTCGCCTACAAGGTCGAGGCGGGGGCGGAGTTCGCCGTGACGCGACCGGTGTTCGATGTCGCGGCGTTCGAGCGCTTCCTGAAGCGCGTCGACTCCGTGGGGCTGCCGATCATCGTCGGCATCTGGCCGTTCGAGAGCGCCCTGAACGCGGAGTTCATGGCCAACGAAGTGCCGGGCGTGACCGTGCCCGACGCCCTGGTCGAGCGCATGAAGCGGTCGGGCAGTCATGGTGCAGCAGTCGCCGAGGGTGTGGCGATTGCACGGGAAATCGCGACGACGGTGAAGGCGATGGCGGCTGGAGTGCAGATCGCCACACCAGCGGGCCGACTGGACGCGGCTCTCGACGTGCTTGACGTGGTATAGTCCGGTGCCGGTTCGGCGAGTGAGCAGATATGAGCCTATTCGAGCAGCAGACTCAGCATTCGGGTAACGCCAAGGCGCTCTCGGTCACGCATTATGGGACCGAGTTCATGCACATGGTTTACCAGAACATCGCGAAAGTCTACGACTACACCTATGGGCCGACGCTGCACCCCGGGCGCATCGAAGCGCTCGAAAAGATGCGGATTCGTCCGGGCACGCACGTGCTCGAAGTGGGCGTCGGCACCGGCATCAACCTCGGCATGTATCCGCGTGCGGCGCGCATCACCGGCATCGATCTGTCGAGCCGCATGCTGCAGAAGGCCAACCAACGCATCGCGGACAAGGGTCTCACCAACTGCGACGTGATGGAGATGGATGCGACGAAGATGACCTTCGCCGACGACTCCTTCGACGTCGTCTACGCGCCGTACGTGATCAGCGTGGTGCCAAACCCGGTGGCCGTCGCGCGCGAGATGTACCGGGTGTGCCGTCCCGGCGGACGGGTGGTGATTCTCAATCACTTCAAGAGCGCGAACCCGCTGATGTCGAAGATCGAGACCGCCATTTCGCCGATGACGGTGCACATCGGCTTCAAGGCCGACCTCGACCTGCCGGGCTTCCTCGAGCAGGCCGGTCTGTCGCCGGTGTCACTGGAAAAAGTCAACGTCCCGAAGATCTGGACGCTGATCACCGTGGTGAAATGAGCGCTACGGGCGTTCGATCGCGCGCAACTGATCGTCCCGCAGAACGATGAACAATCCGGACCCTTCAGCGACGACGCGTCCTGAGGGGTCTTTGATGGCGGATCGCAGATGAATCTTGCGGCCCTCGACCCGATCGACGCGGGCTTCGACCGTGGTTTCGGTTTCGAGTGGCAGCATCGCCAGGAAGTTGATGGTGATGCTCACCGCCAGGCACTTATGGCCGTCGATCCAGGCGGCGGCTCCCATCGCTTCGTCGAGCGTGGCCGCCATGGCGCCACCGTGCACGCGGCCCGGTGGTCCCGCCGTCTTCGAACCGAACCAGGCTTTCGCATAGAGCGCCGGCTCGCCGGGTTTGCGGAAGTACGCCAGCCGGACGTGATGGTTCTCGGCGAGGAACGTGCCCTCCGGCGAGGGGAATGGCTCGGCGGGCACCCACCCAGGTTCAGGCGTCAGCACCGGTGTGGTCATGTGAGGATCTCCAGCAGGATATCAGCGCCGAACGGCGTGCAGCCGTCGGCCCGGCCGCTCAGCCCCTCCATCCCTTGGTAGGGCGGGTAAAGCGAGCTGGCAGCTGGGACCGGTCAAGCGGGGTAGCCGGGGCCGTGACGTCGGCGTCGGCGACGTCCTCGTCCTTCGGCAAGCCCTCCAGTTGATCGGTAAAGAGCAGGGAGTGGTGCGAAGGCACCTCGAACTTCTTTCCGCACGTCTTGCAGGTCAATTCATCGTCTAAGCGCAGCAGGTGGTCGCGCAGCTTGTCGTACTTCGCGCGATCTTCGGCGCCCTGCGGCTGGCGATCCTTCCGCTTCGTTCGCCGCATCCACCTGATCGAGTACTCGTTGGTGCGCTTGCACCGCGGGCATGCGTACTTCGCGGGACGGTGTTCGGGCTTGTCTTGGAAATACGCTTTCTCGTCAAACGCCACGCCACCATCCTATCGTTCAGACGGACGTTCGGCCAAACGTTCGACGTCCGTCGAACGCCCGTCGAACACCCCGTCGAACGTCCGTCACCACAGTCCGGGAATGAGCCGCCAGCGCATCTGCTGTTGATAGGCGGTGTACTTCTCGCCGAAGGTCTTGACGAGCAGCGCTTCTTCGAGCGGGATGGCAATCACCAGGTAGATCGTCGAGACGACGGCGAACAGCAGGTGCGACGAGGTCATCAGCGGTGTGGCGAACACCAGCAGCACCCAGCCCAGATAGATCGGGTGACGCACCAGGCCGAATGGTCCGTCGGCGCGGAATTCGACTGGGCGCGCCGGATTGGGCGGCTGCAGGCCCGCAAGCTCCCGGACGCCGACTCTCCGGGCGGCACTCACCGTCAACCCCAACCCGAACAGCTGCATGAGAGATAGCGCCAGTCCCGGCCCGCGTAGGTCCCAGACGATGCCGGGCAGCGGCTGCCACATCAGGCACACGGACAGGAACAGCAGGCTGGCCATCCACACATAGACGCTGCGTTCGAGCGCCGCTGGCACGAATCGCGTGAGCCAGGCCTTGGCGCCGCTACGGGCCATGACGCTGTGGTGGAGCGCGAAGATCGTGAAGAGGATGACGTTGGTGACCGCGTCGCGCACGGTGGAGTCGTGTGGACGCGCCGGTGTGCCGAGCCGGAAAAAGTACAGGGCCGGCATGGAAAGCAGCGACAATAGAAACAGCAATGCGCCGGCCCATCGGAACAGCTGCGTCACACCGCCTATTATAGGGATGACTCAGTGACACAGCCACGCGTTGCGATTACGGGAATCGGAGTCGTGTCGGCTTTCGGCGCCGGTCGCGAGGCATTCTGGAGCGCAGTCAAGAGCGGCCGGAGCGGTACCCGCGCGATCACCGACTTCGACGCGTCGACCTATCCCTGCCAGGTGGCCGCGCCGGTCCCCTCCGTCGACCTCGCGTCGGCGATCGCGCTCCAGGGAGAACCGGGGCCGAAGGAGGGTAGGGCCGACCCGAAGCGCTACTCGCGCGCGGCGTTGTTCGGCGTGCTGGCGGCGCGCGAAGCGTGGCACGATGCCGGCCTGTCGTTTGCCGAGCCCAAGGCCGGTGTCATCATCGGCAGCGGCGGCGGGGGCATCGACGTCGGTGAGCGCCAGTACCGCGATTTCTTCCAGAACAACGGCCAGCACGTCACGCCCTATGCCATCGCGGTTGGGATCTGCGGCATGGTGTCGAGCGAGATTTCGATTGCGCTGGGTCTGCGCGGCATCAGCCACGTGTTGTCCACCGGCTGCACCAGTTCCACCGATGCGCTCGGCTACGCCATGATGCTGCTGCGCCAGCGGGAGTGCGACGTGCTGCTCTCGGGCGGCACCGACGGATGCGTGTTGCCCGGCATGATCTTCGGCTTCTCGCGCATGCGCGCCGTCTCCACGCACTTCAACGATCGACCTGCCGAGGCCTCGCGCCCGTTCGACCGCCACCGCGACGGCTTCGTGCTCGGCGAGGGCGCATGGATGATGGCGCTGGAGCTCGAGGAGCGCGCCCGCGCCCGCGGCGCCGCCATTTACGCCACCATCGAGGGCTACGCCTCGACGTGCGATGCCTACCATCGCGTCCAGATGGATCCCGAAGGCGAGCAGATCGTGCGCTGCATGCAGGAGGCGCTGGCGAAGGCGGGCCGCGCCCCAGACGAGATCGGCTACATCAACTATCACGGCACGTCGACGCAGTTGAACGACGCGATCGAGTCGCGCTGCACGCGAACCGCGTTTGGCGCGCTGGCCGAATCGATCCCCGGCTCGTCGACCAAGTCGATGATCGGCCACCCGCAAGGGGCCAGCGGCGCCGCAGGGGTCGTCGCCACTGCACTGGCATTGTCGCGCGGCTTCCTGCCGCCGACCATCAACCTGACGCATCCGGATCCGCAGTGCGATCTCGACTTCATCCCCAACCTGGGCCGCGCCGCGTCGCCGCAGGCGGCGCTGTGCAACTGCCTGGGGTTTGGATCGAAAAACAGCGCGCTGGTCCTCGGCAAGTCCGATGGATGACGTCGCGATTGCGGGAGCCGGACCGGCCGGTGCGCTGGCGGCGACGATTCTCGCGCGTGCCGGCCTGAAGGTTCGCCTGTTCGAACGCGCGCGCTTTCCCCGTCACAAACTGTGCGGCGACACTCTCAACCCCGGCGCGCTGGCGGTGCTGCGGCGTCACGGGGAGGTCTTGTCACTGATCGAACGGAGCGACCCGATCGGCGGCATGCTGCTGACGGGGCCCGGCGGGGTGCGCGTACGGGGCGAGTATGGCGGCGGCATGGCCGGCCGATCGATCACCCGCAGCGCGCTCGATTGCTGGCTGCTCGATCGCGCGATCGCCGCCGGTGCGTCTGTCGAGGAACAGGTGGCGATTCGCGACGTGTCGATGCGGGATGGCCGGGTGGGTGGGGTAGTGGCGACAGGTCGCGAGCGCCGGTCACTGACGCATCCGGCGCGAATCGTCATCGCGGCAGATGGCCGCCGGTCGGCGATCGCGATTGGCCGCGGCTTGTCGAAGCAGCCGGCGCGCCCGCGGCGGTGGGCGATCGGCGGCTACTTCACCGGCGTCAGCGGGATGAGCGCGTTTGGCGAGATGCACGTCCGCCAGGGCTACTACATCGGCGTCGCTCCCGTTCCGGGAGGTCTCTCGAACGTGTGCCTGGTCGCGACCCCAGGCGGGCATCCGCTGGCGCAGCCGGCAGAGATGCTGCTCTCACACTTGCGCGCCGACTCGGAGTTGGCGGCACGCTTCGCCGGCGCGACCGCGGTATCGGCGCCGGTCATGCTCGGCCCGTTGGCGGTCGACGCGACCGCAGCGGGGAAGCCGGGCCTGCTGCTGGCGGGCGATGCCGCAGGGTTTATCGATCCGATGACCGGCGACGGGCTCCGCTTCGCCTTGATGGGCGCGGAGCTGGCGGCGGCCGTTGTCCGGGAGGCGCTGGGCGGAACGTTGTCGATCGATCGCGCGCACCTCGAGCTTGCTGTGCGGCGCCGCGCGGCCTTTCGGACGAAGTGGCGCTTCAACCGGACGATGCGCGCCTTGGTCGCCTCTCCCGCAGGCGTGATCGCCGCGGCCTCCGTGGCCCGCGCTCTTCCCTCCGTGTTCGCGCAGATGATTCGCTACGCCGGAGACTGCCCAGAACGATCGTCCACAGATGCCACCGATGGCACAGATTGAGACGGTCGAGCGGCGCAAGCGCCGCCGACGAGCGTGCCGCGTGCGTACGAATCTGTGGTATCTGAGTAATCTGTGGATCCTGCATTAGCGATCGCGCTGCTGACCACCGTCGCCATGCTGCTCGTCATGGGCGGCGAGGCGGTGCTGTCCTCGTTCAACGAAAGGCTGTTACGTGCGCGCGGCGCGATCGAACCCGCCGGCGACGTGATCAACCTGATGCGCTGGGCGTATCCCGGCGCCTTCATCGCGATGGGCATTGAAGGCATGCTGACCGGTCCCGCGCCGCCGAACGTGCTGGCCGGCGGCCTGGCGCTGCTCGGCTTCGCCAAGGCCCTCAAGGTGTGGGCGATCTCGTCGCTCGGATCGAAATGGAGCTATCGCGTGCTCGTCGTGCCGGGCGAGCCGCTCGTCGTCACCGGTCCGTACCGATTCCTTTCGCATCCCAACTACCTGGCCGTCGTCGGCGAGATCGTCAGCGTCGCGGCGGTCGTCTGGGCGCCGATCACCGGCACGCTGGCGGTGGTGGGTTTCGGCCGACTGATGATCTCGCGCATTCGCGTCGAAGACCGCGCACTCGGGCGAGTACACTAATGATCGGATGAAGCTGCCCCAATGGGCCAGAGCGCTGGATGGCCTCGCGATTGTGATGGCGCTGCTGTCGATCTCGGTTTTGGTGGCCGGCGGCTTCCGGGTCTGGCTCTTCGACGTCGAATTGTCGGTCACGAGCTGGTGGCGGCCGGCGCTGTGGAGCGGCATCGCGGTCGCGATTCGGCATGCCTTGGTGCGGCAGCGCCCGCTGCCGCAAAATGTCGTGGCGGTGACACGCGCGTGGTGGCAGCGGCCCGAGACGCAGCGGGCCTGGCCCGTGCTGGTTGCGACGCGCGGCGGGGTGTTCCTGGTTGGGTTGCTCGCGGTGCTGCTGGTCGGCTTTCCCGACGCCAATCCGGCGCGCTGGAGCATCTACGACCACCACTTGCTGGACCTTCCGGCGCGTTGGGATACGGGCTGGTATGTTGCCATTGCGCTGCAGGGGTACCAGTTCGACCCCAGCGTCGGCGCGACCGCACAGCAGAATATTGCCTTCTTTCCCGCGTTCCCGATGGCGATGCGCTACGCCTCGGCGTTCTTCGGCCATCAGTTGCTGTGGACCGGCGTGGCGATTTCGATCGTCTCGTTCTTCGCGGCGCAGATCTATTTCATGCGGCTGTCCACCCTGGAGTTGGGGGATGAGGAGGCGGCCACGGCCGGCATGACCCTGCTGGCCGCGTATCCGTTCGCGCTCTTTTTCAGTGTGCCGTACACGGAAAGCCTGTTCCTGTTGACGATGCTCGCCGCGACCTATCATTTCCGGCGCGGCGAGCTGGGCCGGGCGGCGATCTGGGGATTCGTCTGCGGCCTGACCCGGCCGAACGGCTTTCTGCTCTCGGTCGTGCTGGGCCTGATGGCGCTGGCGCCGCTGGTGGATCGGACACGGATGCGTTTGGTCACGCCGACGGCCGCCGAAATCGGCAGCATCCGCAAGGGCCTGCTCGCTGCTTCGGCGGCGGGATTCGGAATGTTGGCGTACTCCGCGTTCGTCTGGCGGCTGACCGGGCATGCCTTCGCCTGGGCAGAGCAGAACGCCGCCTGGGGCCGGACGTATCTCCCCATCGACGCGCTCGTCGCTGAACCGGCGGCGTTCATTTCCGACCACGGCGTGTACCAGTTCGCCCGAGATCAGCCGACCAACGCCCTGTACTGGGCCGCCATCGCTCTGGTGCTGATCTCGATCTGGCCGGTCTATCGCCGGCTGGGCTTGCCGTACGCGGTGCTGATCGTCGGGACGATACTGCCGCCGATGGCGATGGGCGGCCTACTGTCGATCGGGCGCATCACGTCGGTGCTGTTCCCGGTCTTCATGTGGCTGGGACTCGCGGTGCCGGCCGCGCACCGCCAGGCCTGGGTTGGATTCTTCGCCTTGCTCCAGGGTTTTGTGGCGGTCATGTTCTTCACCTGGCGGCTGTTGTACTAGCCCGTTCGTCTAACAGCAAGTCCGGCTCAAGCCGGACGCTGCGGTGTGGCGTCCGCCTTTGGGCGGACCACAGCTATACTCCAACCAGGATGGCTCGCCGTCTTGCTCTTCTCGCACTGGCCGTACTGCTCACGGCCGGGCTCACGCCGCTCGTCACCGCCGAGCAGCAGAATCTCGCCACGTCGCGCAGTAACGCCGACAAGTCGTACCGCGGCGGACGCTTCGACGAAGTCGCTACGATCGCGCAATCGTTCCCGAAGGACGAACAGGTCGCGGTGTATTACGCGTTGTCGGTGGCGGCGAGGGGCGACTACGCGCGCGCCGAGTCCCTCCTGCAGCCGTTTGCATCGGCCGGCACCGCCGGCGAGGCGGCACTCGAACTCGGGCTGTTGCAGCTGGCGACGGGCAAGCGCGACCAGGGCCGCCGCGCGCTGATGCTGATCCTGGCCGGCGAGCCTGCCAACCCGACCGCGCGCGACTTCCTCCGCGCCGCTCGCGCCGCCCGCGCGTTGAACCGCGTGGACGATGCGCAGTCGTATTTCCGCGATGCGATTGCGTTGGCGCCGGCCGATCCGCGGATCAACGCGGAGTGGGGTGAGCTGTTCCTCGAGAAGTACGCCAAGGCCGACGCGGCCAAGTCGTACCAGGAGGCGCTGAAGGCCGATCCCGAATACGGCCCGGCGCTGCTGGGCATGGCCAGGGCGCTGATGGACGAGAACCCGCCGCAGTCGACGGTGTTCGCGCAGCGCGCGCTGGCGCAGAACGCCCACGACTTCGGCGCGTTACTGGTGCTCGCCAACCTCGCCGTCTACCAGGACAAGAAGGCTGACGTGAAGGCGGCGGTCGACAAGATCCTCGCGGTCAACCCGAAGCATCTCGAAGCGTTGTCCATGCGGGCCGCGATGGCCTACGTCGAGGGCCGCGACCAGGACTACCAGCAGACGATTGCCGAGGCGCTGAAGATTCATCCCACCTACGGTGAGATCCATCGCGTGGTCGGCGGCATCACCGCCCATTACTACCGCTTTGACGAAGCGGTGGAGCACACCCGCCGGGCGATCGCGCTCGATCGCGAGAACATCCGCGCCGTCGCCGATCTCGGCGCGCAGCTGCTGCGCACCGGCGACGAGCGCAACGCGCGCCGCAATCTCGAGACCGCGTTCCGCGTCGATCGCTGGGACGTGATGACCTACAACCTGCTCGAGATGCTCGATCGCCTCGATCCGTTCGACACCATCAGGGACGGCGACATGGTGATCCGGCTGGCGCCGGATGAATCGCCGGTGATGAAGCACTACGTGCCGCAGTTGGCGCGCGAGGCGCTCGACGCGCTGAGCCGGCGGTGGGAGTTCACGCCGAAGGGACCGATCCTGATCGAGATGTTCCCCAACCACGACGACTTCGCCGTCCGCACGCTGGGCCTGCCGGGCATGCTCGGCGCGCTCGGCGCCTGCTTCGGGCGGGTGGTGACGATCGACTCGCCGACCGCGCGCGATCCCGGCGTGTTCAACTGGGGCGAGACGCTGTGGCACGAGTTGGCGCACGTCGTGACGCTGCAGTTGTCGGGCAACCGGTTGCCGCGGTGGCTGAGCGAGGGCATTTCGGTGTTCGAGGAGCGCCGCGCGCGTTCCGATTGGGGACGCGAGATGGACATCCCGTTCGCGCGCGCCGTGGATCGCGGCCAGGTGATCAAGATCCGCGAGCTGAACTCGGGCTTCGCCAGCGCGCAGACGATTTCCTACGCGTATTACCAGGCATCGCTGGTCGTCGAGCACATCGTCGAGCGCTACGGCCAGCGCAGCCTGCGCACGCTGGTGCAGTCGTATGCGGACGGCAGCGATACGGAAACCGCCATCAAGCAGGCGCTCGGCATCGACATCGACGAACTGCAGCAGCAGTTCGACGGCATGCTGGAGAAGCGCTACGCGGCGCTGCGTGCCACCCTGAAGATTCCCGCCGATCTGAAGGAGAAGATGTCGGCGGAGCAGGTGCGGGCGCTGGCCGACAAACATCCGGAGAGCTTCGTCGCGCAGCTGACGGCGGGCCAGGCGCTGATGAGCGGCGATCCCGATGCCGCGCTGACCTACTTCGGGAAGGCGGCCGAGCTGCTGCCCAATGCGCCGGGTGAAGACAGCCCCTACGCCCTGATGGCGATGCTGGCGCAGAAGAAGGGTGACAAGGCAGCGGCGGCCCGCGCGCTCGAGAAGCTGATCGCGTTCAGTCACACCGACGTGGCGTCGGCGCGCGCGCTGGTCGGGTTGCTCGACATCGACAAGGAGCCGGCGCGCATGCGGCTGGCGCTGGAGCGCGTGGTGTCTGTCGACCCCTTCGATGGCGCGGCGCATGCCTTGCTTGGCAGGCTGGCGATGCAGGGCGGCGACCACGCCGAGGCCGTGCGGTTGTTCCGCGTCGCGCTGGCGACCAAGCCGCCCGATAAGGCCACCGCGCACACCGATCTCGCTGAAGCCCTGTTGAAGGCCGGCCAGCGCGACGACGCGCGCAAGCAGGTGCTCGAAGCCCTGCTGGTGGCGCCGAGCTTCACCAGGGCACAGGACTTGCTGCTGAAGCTGAGCGAAGGCAGTAGGTAGTGATGCTTCGCCGCTGGGCGTTCGCCGCGTTGGTGATGGCGGTCATCGCCGCCGATCCAGTGGCGTCCGGCTTTGCCCGGACGGTATCCGAACAGCTGCCCGTGGTCGACGGCAGCAGGTTCGCCGGCCTGAAATGGACCTTCGTCCGCATCAAGTACGGTTCCTACGACACCGAGGGTGGAGCGGCGTCGCGTCTGGCGTACTGGGACGAGCCCTGGGCCATCGATGCCCCGGCGGCGGAGCAGAACCTCTCCCGCCGCATCAAGTCGGTCACGGCGATCGAGGTCGGCGAGCCGATCGTGCTGACCCTGGACGATCCGAGGCTCTGGGAGCACCCGTGGATCTACATCGTGGAGCCGAGCAACCTGGTGTTGAAGGACAGTGAAGTGCCGATCCTGCGGGAGTTCCTGCTGCGCGGCGGCACGCTGACATTCGACGACTTTCACGGTCCGTTCGAGTGGCAACTCACCGAGAGACAATTGAAGCGGGTGTTCCCGGACCGCGACATCGTCGAGATGGCGCCGCCACACCCGATTTTTTCGTGCTTCTATCGCATCGACCGCTATCCGCAGATTCCAGGCCTCGGCTCGTTCCTGAGCGGCCGCACCTGGGAGAAGGGCGGGTTCACCGCGCACCTGCGCGGCATTCTGGACGACCGGGGCCGCCCGATGGTACTGATCAACTGGAACACTGATATGGGCGATGGTGTCGAGTGGTCGAACGCGCAGGAATACCAGGGCTACATCAAATGGACCGCGCAGGCCTACCAGATGTTGATCAATGAAGTGATCTACTCACTGACACACTAATGAATCCAAGCAGCATCGCCGTTGAAGGGCTGGCCGAGCAGGTCGCCGGCAGCCGTCAGAAGATTCTCGCCGAACTGCGCAAGGTCGTCGTCGGGCAGGATGAAGTGGTTGACGAAGTGCTGATGGCGCTGTTCTGCGGCGGCCATTGCCTGATCACCGGCGTCCCTGGACTCGCCAAGACGTTGCTGGTGAAAACGCTGTCGCAGATCCTGGATCTGAGCTTCAAGCGCATCCAGTTCACGCCCGATCTGATGCCGGCCGACATTACCGGCACCGAGATTCTCGACGAGGATCATGGCTCGCGCGCGCTGCGGTTCGTGAAAGGGCCGATCTTCGCGCAGATCATCCTCGCCGACGAGATCAACCGCACGCCGCCGAAGACGCAGGCGGCGCTGCTCGAGGCCATGCAGGAGTATCACGTCACGGCGGCCGGCCGCACCTATCCGCTGGAGCGGCCGTTCTTCGTGCTCGCCACGCAGAACCCCATCGAGCTGGAAGGCACTTATCCGCTGCCCGAGGCGCAGCTCGATCGCTTCCTGTTCAACGTGGTCATGACCTATCTGTCGGAAGACGATGAGGTGCGGGTCGTGACCGATACCACCAGCACCAGGCGGGCGGAACCCAATCGCGTGCTGAGCGGCGCGGACATCCTCACCGTCCAGGAGTACGTGCGCCAGGTGCTGGTGGCTGAAGAAGTAGTGCGATACGCGGTTCGCCTTGCCGACAGCTCCCGCCCGGGGCGGGGCGAGAAACTCGACTTCATCGAGAAATGGGTGAAGTGGGGGGCCGGTCTGCGTGCCTCGCACGCGCTGGTGATCGGCGCGAAGGCACGGGCCTTGCTGCACGGCCGTCATCACGTGTCGGTCAAAGACATCCAGGCGCTCGCCAAGCCAATCCTCCGCCACCGCGTGCTGCCGAACTTCTACGCCGAAGCGGAAGGCATCACTGCGGATCGCATTGTCGATCAGCTGCTCGACGCCGTCCCACTCCCGGCCAGCGGGTTGTGAGTCGTGGCAGCGGCGCGCTACCTCGACCCGGCGATCGTTGCGCGGCTCGGCACGATCGACCTGCAGGCCCGCACCATCGTCGAAGGATTCCTGACCGGCCTGCATCGCAGTCCGTACAAGGGATTCAGCGTGGAGTTTGCGGAGTACCGGCAGTATTTGCCCGGTGATGACCTGGCGACGCTGGACTGGAAGGTGTTTGCGCGCTCCGACAAGCACTTCGTCAAGAAGTACGAAGAGCAAACCAATCTGGCGTGTCATCTGCTGATCGACGTCAGCGCGTCGATGGGCTACGCCTCTGGCGAAGTGACCAAGCTGCACTATGCCTCGTATCTCACAGGTGCGATCGCCTACCTGATGCACCGGCAGCGCGACTCGTTCGGGCTGATCGCCTTCGACGACAGCATTTCGGTCTTGCTGCCCGCCAGCGCGCGGTCGGGTCATCTCCGCACCGTGCTGTTGGCGCTCGAACGCCTGCAGCTGGGCGTGCGCACCAATCTGGCGAAGCCGCTGCACGATCTGGCCGCTGCAGTCCGCAAGCGCGGCATGGTGGTGCTGGTGTCCGATCTGCTCGACGATCCAGCCTCCGTGATCGATGGCCTCAAGCATTTCCGGTATCGAGGTACGGACGTGATCGTGTTTCACATCCTCGATCCATACGAGCTGAAGTTCCCGTTCGAGCAGGCGGCCCGGTTCCGGGACATCGAGACCGAAGAAGAGGTCATGGCGGTGCCAGGCGTGGTGCGTGATGACTACATCCGGAAAATGCAGGACCTGATCGGTTACTACCGGCGTGAGCTGGGGCTTGCCGGCATTGATTACTGCCTGCTCGACACGTCGCAGCCGCTCGAGCTGGGGTTGATGGCGTACCTGATGACACGCCACCGAGCCATCTAGGCCGATGTCCTTTCTCTCGCCGCTGTTCCTGATTGGCCTGATCGCGGCGGCGATTCCGATCCTGCTGCACCTGTTTCATCGCAAGACCGAGGTGGTGGTCGACTTTCCTGCAGTCAGGCTATTGACGCAAGTGCCCGTGCAGCAGCATCGCCGCCGGCAGCTGCGTGAGTTGATCCTGCTGGCCCTGCGAGTGGCGGCGCTGATCCTGCTGGCGCTGTCGTTCGCGCGGCCGTATTTCGCCGCCACCGTCGCGCCGGCGGCCGCGCCCCTCACCGTGATCGCGGTCGATACCTCGATGAGCATGTCTGCCCCGGGCCAGTTCGATCGCGCGCGCCAGGCCGCCACGCGCGCACTGCACGCGGCACCCACACACCACGCGCTGGCGCTGATCGGCTTTGCCGAGGCCGCGACGATCCTGGTCCAGCCGACCACCGATCGCTCCGCGATCGCATCGGCGCTGACCGCGTTATCGCCCGGGACCGGCGGCACCCGCTATCGCACCGCGCTCGCGCGTGTCAGCGAGGTGCTCGGGACTCGCGACGGTCATGTCGCGATCGTCACCGACCTGCAGGAGATTGGATGGGAGTCGAACGACGACGGGGGATTGCCGGACGGCGTGAGCGTTGATGTGTCGGGCGTCGCTCCGCCGCCGGGCAACCTGGCGGTGACAGCGGCGCAACGCCGCGGTCGTTCCGTGTCCGCCTCGATCCAGAACTTCGGCAACAGCGAGGTGCGGACGCCGGTTCGGCTGCTGGCTGCCGGCAAGCAAGTCGCCAGGGCAGATGTGGCCCTCGCGCCGCTTGGCGCGGCCGATGTCGAGCTGACAGGCGCGCTGCCCTCGTCCGGCGGCGCCGAGGTGCGCGTGGACGATGCGACCGGATACCAAGCCGACAATGTCCATGTCGTTGCGCTTGAACCTGCCCGTGCGACGACCGTCGGCGTGGTGGTCGCGGATCCCACCGGCGCCACCGGCGGACTGTATCTCGAGCGCGCGCTGGCGGTCGCCGACAACGGGCGCGAATTCGATGTCGATGTACAGGATGGCCGAGACGTCGTGAAGTGGACGGAGTCGGATCTGGCCAAGGTTGGTGCGGTGTTCGTGCTCGGCACACGTACGCTGGATCGCCCCGGCCGCGAGCGGCTGCGAAACTATCTCCAGCGGGGCGGCCAGGTCCTCCTCACGCTGGGACCGGACCTGGATCCCGGGACGGTCAGCGATGTGGTTGGAACGCCGATGTCGTTCGCCGATGAGCCGGTGCGCGTGCCCGGCGCGACGATGATTGCCAGCGACGGCCGCCACCCCATCTTTCGTCCGTTCCTGAATCCGTCGGGCGCCCTCGGAGACGTCCGGGTGGAGCAGCACCGGCGTCTCAACGACCAGACGGGGCGGACGGTATTGGCGCGCTTTGCAGGGGGAGACGCCGCGCTGACCGAGCAGGCGGTTGGCGCCGGCAGATTGATGGTTTTCACGTCGGATCTCGATAATCAGTGGGGCCGCTTCCCGCTCAATCCGTCGTTCGTGCCGTTTGTCGTCGAGACCGCGCGCTACCTGGCGCGCAGCGGGACCCCGTCTCGACAGGGACGGGACCGGGCCCGGGCGGAAGAATCGAATCCCGCCGCGATGACGACGGAGGAATTTACGAATGCCATCGAGCGAACCGGCCGCGCTGGTCCGCAGGCGCCACGCACGGCCGCTCGTGACATCGAGGACCGGCAGCGATGGTGGCAGATTGGCCTGGTCGTGATGCTGGTCGCGCTGGCGGGTGAAGCGTTGGTGGGGCGCCGGGTTACATAGGTGCCAGGGTGCCACGGTGCCAGGGGTGACAGCGGAGTAAAATCGTTCATGGCCGACAGGGCCGCGGAACTGCGGGCAATTCTGGCAAGTGCGCGGGCGCGCTGGTCGCGCCGCGCGTTCCTGCGCGCGTGGATGCTGGGAGCGTCGACGGCCGGTGCCATGCTGCTCGTCGGCCTCCTCGCCATCTGGCTGATCGCGCACGAGGGCATTCCGCTGGTGTTCGTGGTCGCGACCGCCGGGTTGGTCGCCGGCGTCGCCCTGTGGTTCGCGTTTCTTCCCCTCCGCCGCCAGCCGACCGATCGCCAGGTCGCGCGTTTCATCGAAGAGCAGGCCGGCGATCTCGACGAAGTGGTCGTGACGGCCGTCGGAAAAATCGACTCCCAGGGCGACGCCGCACCGAGCCCGCTGGTCGAACTCCTCGTGGCCGACGCCGTGCGGGCGGCACGCGGTGTCGATGCACATCGCATCGTGACGCACGACAGCATGATCCGGGCGGCGATTGGCGGGGCCGCCGGCACGCTGGTCTTCGCCGTCGCGTTCTGGTTCTTCGCGCCGTCGGCGTCGCGGGCCATTGACGTCGCCGGCTCCTACCTGCTGCCGTCGTTCTACGCCATCGATGTCACGCCAGGCTCGATCAAGGTGCGGGAAGGACAGCCGGTGACGGTGACCGCGCGCATTCCCGGCATCGACGGCGGGGTAATACCGCAGATCGTCGTGGGCCGAGGCGACCAGGCGCGCACCGCGCGCATGTTGCCCTCCTTCGCCAACGCTCCGGAGGGCAAGCCGGGCGAATCCACCGACACGTTTGCCATCACGTTGAACAACATCACGGTGTCGTTCCCGTATGTGGTGACCGCCGGGGCGGCACGATCGAACGAGTTCGATGTGCAGGTGATTCGGCCCGCTGCGGTGTCGCGGATCGACCTGAAGTACGACTATGCGCCGGGCCTGGGCCTCGAGTCGCACTCGGAACAAGACAGCGGCGACATTTTCGCCCCCTCCGGCACGACGGTGCAGCTCACCATCACGACCGACAAGGCGGTCGCCAACGGATGGCTGGACATGAACGACGGCCAGCGCGTCACGCTCACCGGCCACAACCAGGTCTTCACCGCGGATCTCAGGGTCAGCAAGGACGGGTCGTATCGAGTCGCGCTGCATGACGTGGATGGCCTGCCCAATGACGGCGGCACCGAATACTTCATCCGCATGCTCAACGATCGTCCTCCGGACGTGCGTGTCATGCGGCCGGCCGGAGACAAGCAGGTGTCGCCGCTCGAGGAAGTGGCCATTGAAGCGCGCGCCGATGACGACCACGAGTTGCGCTCGCTGGAACTGGTCGTCAAGTCCGCGGCGGGCAAGGAGCAGGTCGTTAAGATCGGTGCACCCATCCGCGGTTCGGTGGCCACCGGCCTGCACACCGTGTTCCTGGAAGATCTCAACGTCAAGCCGGGCGATGTGGTGACGTATTACGCTCGTGCGACCGACGTGGGGCGAGGCCGTCGGCCGGCCGAGTCGCGCAGCGACATCTTCTTTCTCGAAGTCAAGCCGTACGAGGAGGAGTTTGTCGCCTCCGAAAGCCAGGCCGGCGGCCTGGGCCAGCCGCAGACCGGCCTCGAGGAGCTGATCGCACAACAGAAAGACGTCATGGCGGCGACCTGGAAGCTGGATGCGCGCGCTCGGCGTGGCGGTCCCGGCGCGCAATCGCCGCAGGACGTCAAGGCCGTGGCACAGGCGCAATCGGCACTGAAGGCGAAGACCGAAGAAGTGGCGCAGCAGATGGCGGGTGCCATGGCTGCCCAGCGGCGCCGCCTGGGTCCGCAAAGCCGCGGCTTGACGCGCCCTGGAGACGATCCGCTGCCGAAGGCCGTGGATGCCATGGTTCGCGCGGCGGCCGAGCTCGATCGTTTGCGCCTCGCTCCGGCGTTGCCGCACCAGGAGCAGGCCCTTGCCGAATTGCTGAAAGCCGCCGCCGACATTCGCCGGCGCATGGTGAGGATGCAACAGGCGCAGGGAGGTGGCGGCAACGGCAATCGGAATCAACCCGATCTGTCCACGCTGTTCGACCAGGAGTTGCGCAAGCGGCAGCAGACCAACTACGAACAGCAGAGCACGACGACGGAAAACGCGTCGCAGAACGGGGGAGAGCAGGACCCGCTGGCGGAGATCCGCGATCTTGCCCGCCGACAGGAGAGTCTGTCGAAGCAGCAACGCGACCTGGCAAACAACCAGCAGCAGATGACGCCGGAAGAAGTGAAGCGGCAACTGGAGCGGCTGAGCAGGGATCAGGAAGAACTCCGTCGCCAGGCGGAAGAGCTCGCCAAGAACACCCAGGGCCAACGGTCTGCCGGCCACACTGGCCGGCAGAGCCGGCAAGACGGAAAGCCGGCCGGTCAGCAGGGACCTGCCGGGTCGAGCAGTCAGCAGTTGCGCGACGTCTCGGAGCAGATGCGGCAGGCGGCCGGTGACTTACGCAACCAGAATCCGCAGCAGGCGAGCGCGCGCGGTCAGAAGGCCGGCGAAGCGCTGCGCGGGATCGAGCGGCAGATGCAGGGCGCGCGGCCGGAGGAGCGGCGTCGCGCGATGGGCGACCTGCAACTCGAAGCGAGCCAGCTTGCGGATGCCGAGCGGCGGCTGGGCAATGAAGCGTCGCGCACCGCCCCGGGCGCTGCGGGTGAGGACGCGCGCCGGCGCCTAGCCGCGGAACAGGAGCGTCTGGCCGATCGCACCGAGCGGCTTGGCGAGTCCGTCAAGCAGTTGGCGTCAAGCGGAGAGGCCGGCGAACGCCAGGCCATGAGCAGCGCCGCTCGCGAACTGGACCAGCAGAACCTTGCCGGCCGGATGCGAGCAGCCGCGCAGGACCTGCGCTCCGCCGCCGTCCGAGCTTCGGCGGAGAAGCTGGGGGAAGGCGCCGACGAGATTGCACGGGCACTCGATCGCGTGGCCGATCAGCTCGGCGCCGCCACCGGTGAGCGTGACACGGAGGCCGCGCGTTTATCCGAGCAGCTCGCGCGCGCACAGGAGCTGCGCGATCGCGTCAGCCGCCTGCAGCGCTCGATGGATGATCTACAGAAGGGTGCGCCAGGTGCGCAGCGGGCGCCGGGCGCCCAGGAGTCCATGCAGCGCAGCGTCGAGGAACAGATGCGTGAGGCGCAACGGCTGGCCGAACGAATACAACGCGAACACCCGGGCATGGAGAAGGGCGGCACCACGCCGGAGCTGTGGCAGCGCAGCGTATCGGCGCCGGGCACCGAAGCCTTCAAGCAGGACTTCGCGAAGTGGGAATCGTTGAAGAAGAACCTGCTGGTGGCGCTCGAGCACACTGAATCGCGACTCTCCGAACAGCTGCGCGCGCGGGAGAGTCGCCAGCGGCTCCACGCCGGACGGCACGAGGCGGTGACGGACGGCTACCAGACGCTGGTCGATCGCTACTACCAGTCGCTGGCTACTCCGCGGCAGAGAACCCCGAAGCCGCAGTCGCCCCCACGCTGATGAGATTTGCTGTCGTGCTGCCCTGGTGGGGATACCTGATCGCATTTGGTGCGGCGGTGATCCTGGGCTGGCTTGCCTACGCGCGCGTGCCGGTCGCGCTCACGGCCGGCCAGCGTCTTGGCCTCGGCGGATTGCGCGCCATCACGCTGCTGCTGCTGATCGCGATCCTGTTGCGGCCGATTGTCATGGTGCCTCCCGCGGCCGCGAACAACAGCCGGCTGCCGATCCTGGTCGACGTCTCGCGCAGCATGCGGCTGCAGGATGGCGGTGCTGCGTCAAGGCTCGACCAGGCCAAGGCAATCGTCCGCGATTTGCAGACGCAACTGGCGTCGGACTACCGGATTGAAGTGCTGACGTTCGGCGACACGCTGTCGGCTGCCACCGACATCGATCGGCTGGATGCCACCGCACGCCGGAGCGATCTCACCGGCGCGATAGCGGACCTGGCCGATCGTTATCCGCCACCGCCCGGCGGCCACGGCGCCACCGGCGCAGTCGCCGGCGCAATCGTGTTGTCCGACGGGGGGGATACCGCGCCGATCGAAGCGCAGAGTCCGGGACGGTTTGGAGGCCCGATCTTCACCGTCGGCGTTGGCAACCCTGATGCACCTCGCGATCGCGAAGTGGTGAACCTGACGGCCGGCGAGCCGCTGCTGCCTGGCGCCTCGATCGACGTCAGCGTCTCGGCGGTCAGCCACGGCTACGGAACGGAGCCGGTTGAGCTGCGCATCAGCGCCAACGGCCGCCCGATCGAAGTGAGGCGAGTCACGCCGGCAGCCGACGGCGCGCCGGTGCACGCCGTATTCACCGTGTCGCCGGAGCCCCAGGTGGCGACCGTCTACTCGGTGCAGATGCCGGACACGCCGGGCGAAGTCGCCGTCGAGAACAATACGCGCAGCGTGCTCGTGCCGCCGCAGACCGGCCGCCGCCGGCTGCTCGTCGTTGAGGGCGCCCCGGGCTACGAGCACACGTTCCTCAAGCGCGCGCTGTCCGGCGACCCGGGGCTGGACGTCGATGCGGTCGTGCGCAAGGGCCAGAACGATGATGGGCGCGACACCTTTTACGTGCAGGCCGGCCCGTCGCGGATGGCGGCGCTGTCGAGCGGCTATCCGTTCACGCGCTCCGAGCTGTTTGCCTACGACGGCGTGCTGTTCGGCAACATCGAAGCCGATTTCTTCACGCGCGAACAACTCGCGCTCACCAACGAATTCGTGGCGAGGCGCGGCGGTGGGCTGCTGGTGCTGGGCGCGCGCTCGTTCGATCGACAGGGGCTGCTGGGCACGGCGCTCGAGGAGGCGCTGCCGATCGACCTGACCGACCGCCGATCCCGGATCACGCTCGCGTCGGCGCCGGCTCCGTCCGCGGAACCGAATCGTCCGGCGCTCACCGTCGACGGCGCGGTGCATCCCGCCACGAGGCTGGGGGGCACGCTCGACGAGAATCGCGAGCGGTGGTCGTCGCTGCCGTCGCTGGCGTCGGTGGCCGCGGTGGGCGGCACGCGCCCTGGCGCCCAGGTGCTGGCGGTCGCCTTGACGGCGGGCGGCACGCCGCAACCCCTGATCGTGGCGCAGCGCTACGGACAGGGCCGTTCGTTGATCTTTGCCGGCGAGGCGTCGTGGCGGTGGCGCATGCTGACGCCGGCCGACGACACGAGCTATGAAACGATCTGGCGCCAGCTGGCGCGCTGGATCACCGCCGGCTCGCAGGGCCCGGTCACCATCGCGCCGATGGCACCGGCCGTTCCCGGCACCATCGATCGCATCAGCGTCGTGGTCCGAGACGAAGACTATCGCCCGATCCCCAATGCGGAAGTCGCGGTGGAACTGACGGCTCCGGATGGTGTGAAGCGACCGGTGCAGGCCGCGCTGATCAGCCCGACGGACGGACGCTACGGTGTGGCCACGCGATTCGAGCAGGCCGGGGTCTACCGCTTGAATGCCACGGCCACTCGCGGCGGCCGGCGAGTCGGCACGGCGTCCCGCGCCATCCTGGTGGGTGGGGCGGACCTGGAAATGACGCAGCCGCGCTTGAACGAAGCGGTGTTGCGCCGCCTGGCCACCGACAGCGGCGGCCACTATGTGCCGGCGGCTGACGCCAACCGCCTGGCGTCGCTGCTGCGTGAGTCGCGCGCCGGCGGCGGCACGCCGGAGATGCGCGACCTCTGGCACAATGGGTGGAGTGTGTTGGCGATCGTCGGACTGCTCGCGGCAGAGTGGATCGCGCGCCGCAGGGTGGGTTTGGCCTGACCGGCTGCGGACTGCGGGCTCCGGAAAATGCTGATGAAGAAACGCGCCGTGCTGTTCGTGCTCCTCGTGGCCGTGTTCGCCCCCTCGACGGCGGTCGCGCAAGATCGGTGGGCCGTGATCGTCTCGGGTGCCTCCGGTGGCGAAAAGTACGCCGAGCAGATGGCGACCTGGCGCACGGAGCTGCGCACCGCGCTCGTCAATCGCTATCAGTTCAAGCCCGAGTTCGTAAAGGTGCTGGTTGACGAAACCGCGGCGTCGGGGGAACGCGGCACGGCCGACAACGTCCGCAAGCTGTTCGCCGAGGTCAAGAAGGCCGTCACCAAGGACGACCTCATCTTCTTCGTGATGCTCGGCCACGGCACGTACGACGGCGATGTGGCGAAGTTCAATCTCGTCGGCCCCGACCTGACCGCGAAAGACTGGAACGACCTGCTGCACGGCCTCCAGGGGCGCGTCGTGCTGGTCAACACCACCGCGGCCAGCTTTCCGTTTCTCGAGTCACTGACCCAGAAGGGCCGGGTGGTCATCACCGCCACTGATTCGGCCGCGCAGAAGTACGCGACGGTGTTTCCGGAGTACTTCGTCAAGGCAATCACGGAAGCCTCCACCGATCTCGACAAGAACGGGCGCACGTCGGTGTACGAAGTGTTCCAGTCGGCCAGCGCCGCGGTGAAACAGCACTACGAGCAGCGCGGCCAGCTCACCACCGAGCGGGCGCTGCTGGACGACAATGGCGACGGCCGGGGCCGGGAAGCTGCGGCCGAGGGGCCCGATGGCGGCCTGGCGCGGCTGGCGTATTTCGACAACGAAGTCGCTGCGGCGTCATCGAATCCGGAACTGGCCTCGCTGATCAAGCGCCGCCAGGCCCTCGAGCAGCAGGCCGAAGAGCACAAAGGCCTGAAGGGTGTGATGCCCGATGCCGAATGGAATGCGCAGTTCGAGAAGCTCATGCTCGAGCTCGCGCAGGTCTCCGCGGAGATCCGCAAGAAGTCGTAACAGGGGGCAAGGAGGATTCGACAGGAGGCAAGGAGGCAAGGAGAAGGCGAATCGTGGGTTGCGGTTCGCAGTTCTCTGCTTCGGAACGTCCCGATCCAAAACCAACTCCTGATCTCCTGATCTTCTGTCGTCTCTCCCTCTAATCTCTTGTGCGCGTATCGATCGTGTCCCACCAGTCGACCCTGGTGCGCTCCGGCCGCTTCATGAACACCACCAGGATCAACCCCGCCAGAAAGCCGGCGACGTGGGCCCAGAAGGCGACGCCGCCGGTAAGGGCACCCTGCTCGAGCAACGGCAGCTGGCTGATGCCATTCAGGAACTGCACCACGAACCACAGCCCGAGGAAGACCAGCGCCGGCAGCTCGAACAGGAACAGCGGAAACGGAAACAGCATCAACACGCGCGAGTGCGGATAGAGCACCAGGTAGGCGCCCATCACGCCGGCAATCGCGCCGCTGGCGCCGACCATGGGCACCACCGAATCCGGTTCGAGCACCACTTGCGCGATGGCCGCAAGCAGCCCGCACGCCAGGTAGAACCACAGAAACCGCCCATGGCCCAACCGGTCTTCGACGTTGTCGCCGAAAATCCACAGGAACAGCATGTTGCCGGCCAGATGCGCGAGGCTGCCGTGGACGAATATCGACGTCAACGCGCTGACGATTGAAAAGTACGCCGGGACGACACCGAAAGCGTGGATGAACGCGTCGTGGCCGCGCTCCGACAGCATCAACTGGAACAGGTAGACGAGAAGGTTGAGGCCGACCAGCGCGATTGTGACGCCAGGCGTGGTGCGCGACGGGATGACGTCGCGAAGGGGGATCATGGGCGGGCGATCGGGCGATCGGGCTTTCGGGCCATCAGATCGGATCCATAATTACACGAAGCTCCGATTGCCTGATGGCCCGATGGCCCGATTGCCCGATATGACCTGCCGTTTGTGCGGCGCCGAGATCGCTGCCAATGCCCTCATCTGCTACAAGTGCGGCGCCGCCACCGAAGAGCCCAAGATCAGGCCGTCCGCTCGCCGGAAGACCGGCCGCGGCATGGTGGCCGGGCTGATATTGCTGGCCCTGGCGCTGGCCGCCGTGGTCCGCCAGGTGGCTTGCGGAAGCCTGTTATGATGAGCGCAGACCTCCCGTGAGCGCACCGAACGCACGCCTTGAAGTGAACGACGGGCTCGGCCAGCGGATTGTCCTGGTCAACAAGGGTCTGATGCAGATTGGCCGCCGGACCGAGAGCGATCTCCGCCTGGTCGGCAGCGACGTGTCGCGCGAGCACGCCGAGATCGTCAGGCAGGACGACGACTGGATCCTGCGCGACAAGGGGTCGCGCTACGGCACCTACGTCAACGGCGAGCCGGTCACCGAGCACAAGCTGACGCACGGTGACAAGGTGCAGTTCGGCCGCGCCAGCGGCGTCGACGTGGTGTTCCTGACGGGCGACGCTCCGGGCCACACCGATCGATCGCACGCCAGCGCCGTCAACGATCTCCGCCAGCTGGCCTCGCTGCTCGAAGGATTGCGCGCGCTCGGGTCGGGCCGCGTGCTCGACGAAGTGCTGGCGCTGGTGCTCGACGCCGCGATTGACGTGGCCGGCGCCGAGCGCGGCTTCATCATGCTGGCGCCGAAGGTCGACGCCGTCGGGGCCGAACTGGAGATGAAGCTGGCCCGTGCCAAAGGCCGCGTCACGCTGCCCGGGACCGGATTCAAGACCAGCCGCAAGGTTCCGGAAGAGGTGTTTGCGACCGGCGAGCTGCAGATCGTCGCCGATCTGCTCGACGGCGATCTCGCCAACGTCCATCTCGGCACGGTGCAACTCGGGATCCGTCACGTCGCCTGCATTCCGCTGCGCATGGTCCGGTATCTCGACCGCGCGGATATGAAGAATGAGCAGAAGAACATCGGCGTGCTCTACCTGGATAGCCGCGAGAAGGGCAGCCTGCTCGCTCCGCACACCCGCACCGCACTGGACACACTCGCCACTGAGGCCGGCGTCGCCATTGAGAACGCCCGCCTCTACCGTGAAACCCTGGAAAAGGCGCGCATCGAACACGAGCTGAAGGTCGCCGCGGTGATTCAGAAGGCGCTGCTGCCGGAGGGCAAGCACACCGGGCCGTTCTACGAATCAGCGGGGATGTCGGTGCAAGCCCGCTCAATCGGCGGCGACTTCTTCGACATGCAGGAGATGCCCAACGGCCAGTTCGGTTTCCTGTGCGGCGACGTGGCCGGCAAGGGACCCGCGGCGGCGCTGCTGACGTCGAAGATCCTCGGCATCTTTTCGGCGTTCGCTTCGGTGGGCGACAGCCCCGAACAGACGGTCGATCACATCAACAAGGTGCTGACGCGACGCGCCATCGACGCCCGCTACGCCACCATGCTCTACGGACAACTCAGCCCGAGCGGCAAGCTGTCGTTCTGCAATGCCGGCCATAACCCGCCGCTGATCTACGGCGCCGACGGCCTGCGCCGGATCGAGTCGGGCGGCATGCCGGTCGGCCTGTTCGAGTTCGCGCCCTACAGCGCCGACACTGTCGAACTGAAGCCCGGCGACGCCATGGTGCTCTACAGCGACGGTGTCACCGAGGCGCACAACGTCGCCGGCGACGAATTTGGCGAGGCCCGCCTCGTCGAGGTGGTGGAGAAGCACCATCGCGGCAGCGCCGACGTCGTGCTGGAACAGATCGTCAACGCCGTCACGGAATTCGCCCGCGGCGCCGAACAGTACGACGACATCACGGCGCTCGTCGTGAAGTACACCGGCGCGCCATGATTGGCGAGACTGCGCCTCACTGCGCGGCAACAGCCGACGCTCCGCCTCGCTGATGGCTATTGTTCTTGACCGCGCTCCGCGCGGAGTGGTGCGAGTGTCAATGGGCCTCTGGATCCTGCTGGCCATTGTCGTGTTCAATGTCCGATATGACTGGCGCACGCGCGTCGCGGGCCATGAGTTCGTGGCTGCGCAGCTCGAGCGCGTGCGCGTCGGGCAGCCGCCCCTGACCATCAACGACGGTTTCAGGCCGATGGTCCGCCAGGCCGCGATCGACAGCAGCGTGTGGCTGGTGTGGATTGCCGGCGCCGGCAGCGGCGCCACCGTGCTCGCGAGCCGGCGCCGAGGCAGGTAATTGCATCCGGTCCGTTCCATCGGAATGGACTCACCGGGTTTGTTGAGATGCTGGAATCGCTGATCTACGACTGGAACAAGATTGGTGCGCCCGCCAGGCCGGGGCGCGTGATGCTGGACGACGAAACGCTGCGCGATGGACTGCAGTCGCCGTCGGTGCGCACGCCCACCATTGAGCAGAAGATCGAGATCCTGCACCTGATCGATCGGCTCGGCATCGACGCCGCCGACATCGGCCTGCCGGGCGCGGGGCCGCACGTGGTCGGCGACGTCGAGCGGCTGGCCCGCGAGATCGTCGACGCCAGGCTGAGGGTGCGCGCCAACTGCGCGGCCAGGACCACCAACGCCGACATCACGCCGATTGTCGAGATCAGCCAACGCACCGGGCTGACGCTCGAAGTCGGCATGTTCATCGGCTCGTCGGCCATCCGGCAGTACACCGAAGGCTGGAACATCGAGTGGCTCCTCAAGACCACCGAAGACGCGATCCGGTTTGCCGTGAAGGAAGGCCTGCAGGTGATGTATGTCACCGAGGACACGACGCGATCCGACCCGGATACGCTGCGCCAGCTCTACCAGTGCGCGATTCGCGCCGGCGCGCATCGCGTTTGTCTGGCCGATACCGTGGGTCACGCCACTCCATGGGGCGCCGCGGCGGTGGTCCGGTTTGCGATGCAGGTGATCAAGGACAGCGGCACCAATATTGGCGTCGACTGGCACGGGCACCGCGATCGCGACCTGGCCATTATCAACAGCATTGCGGCAATCGAGGCTGGAGCCACCCGCGTGCACGCGGCGGCGCTCGGCATTGGTGAGCGCGTCGGCAACACGCCGATGGACCTGCTGCTGGTCAACCTGGTGATGATGGGGTTCATCGATCGCGATCTGTCGCCACTGATGGCGTACGTCGAGAAGGTCTCGGAGGCCTGCGCCGTCCCGATCCCCGACAACTATCCGGTCGTCGGAAAGGACGCCTTCCGCACCGCCACCGGTGTCCACGCCGCGGCTGTCGTCAAGGCCTGGAAGAAGGGCGATCGCGACCTGATGGACGCCGTGTACTCGGCGATTCCGGCGAGCCTGGTCGGCCGCCAGCAGGAAATTGAGGTCGGACCGATGTCAGGGAAGTGGAACGTGGTGTACTGGCTGGAGCAGCGCGGCATACCGTGCAGCGACCCGGTGGTCGATCGCGTCTTCGCCAAGGCAAAGCAATCAACGGCGGTCCTGACGGAAGCTGAGATCCTGGCTGAGGTCTACCGCTAGCGGCTAGTTCTTGAGAAGCCGCTGTTCGATCAGCGGCAGCGATGCCACCACGACGTCACCGACCACTTGCAGGCTGCGCGCGCTGACGGCGTCGAGCGTGTCCTGCGGCGTGTGCCACTGCGGGTAGTCGAGGTCGATGATGTCGAGCGCCGCGACGCCGGCCTTCACGAACGGAATGTGATCGTCTTCGACGGTCGTTTCCTCGTCCATGAACTGGCGGTGGCCAAGCTTGCTGGCCGTGGCCCAGACGATGTCGGTCAGCCAGCGCGTTGAGTGCGACTCGCGGCGGATGGTGAGGTCGCGATCGCCGATCATGTCGAGCAGGATCAGCGCGCGAATCGACTGCAGCGTGCCGGTCTTGCGCGCGTGGTCCACGTAGTGGCGGCTGCCGTAGGTGTTGTCCGTGCCGGTCCACTCGACCACCGCTTCTTCGCCGTCGAAGAACAGCAATTCGTAGGTGAAGGGGAGCTGCTGGCGCGTCTTGAGGACGCGGCCGAGCTCGATCAGCGCGGCGGTGCTCGACGCGCCGTCGCTGGCGCCGACGAAGCGGACCTCCCGGAACAACTTCGTGTCGAAGTGGCTGGCGAGGATGATGCGGTCCGGGCGCTTGCCGGGGATGGTCGCGATCAGGTTGACCATCTTGACCGGTCCGAGCGGCGTCTGGCCCTCGAACGGCTGCTCGACCACCTTGATGCCGAGCGCGGCCATCTGTGCCTTGATGTAATCGCGATTCTTGACGTTGCCGGCCGAGCCCGAGGGCCGGGGGCCAATCGCCACCTGCTGGCGCAGGTGCTCCCAGGCCCTGGTGCTGTCGAAAGCTGAGCCGCCGGACTGCGCGCTCACTCCTTCGCCCAGGCTACGGAGTGCCAGCGCGGCGACCACCAGCGTGGCCGCCATCGCCAAACTACCGCGCCGCGATCGGTACGTAGTCACGCGGTTGGTACCCCTCGTAGATCTGCTTCGGCCGGGCAATCTTCGTGTCCGGATCCAGCAGCATCTCTTCCCACTGTGCCACCCAACCCACCGTGCGGGCAATGGCGAACAGCACGGCAAACATCTCCACCGGGAAGCCCATCGCCTGGTAGATCAGGCCGGAGTAGAAGTCCACGTTGGGATACAGCTTGCGGCTGACGAAGTACTCGTCCTCGAGCGCGATGCGTTCCAGCTCGAGCGCGATGTCGAGCAGCGGGTTCTTGCCCGTGACCTCGAACACCTCGTAGGCGGTTCGCTTGATGATTTTCGCCCTCGGGTCGTACGACTTGTAGACGCGGTGGCCAAAGCCCATCAGGCGGCCTTCGCCGGCCTTCACTTTCTTGACGAAGGCGGGAATGTGCTCGACCGTGCCGATTTCCTTCAGCATGCGGAGCACGGCTTCGTTGGCGCCGCCGTGGAGCGGACCGTAGAGCGCCGCGGCCGCGCCGGCCATCGCCGAGAACGGATCGACGTTCGAGCTGCCGATGTTGCGCATCGCGCTGGTCGAGCAGTTCTGCTCGTGATCGGCGTGCAGGATGAACAGCACGTCGAGCGCGCGCTCCAGCTTCGGGTTCGGCTCGTACTTCACCTCGGTCATCTTGAACAGCATGTTCAAAAAGTTGCCGGTGAAGGTCAGGTCGTTGTCGGGGTAGACGTAGGGCCGGCCGATGCTGTGGCGATAGGCATACGCCGCCACCGTCGGGGTCTTGGCGATCAACCGCAGGATCTGCTTGGTGCGCGAGCCTGGGTCGAAGATCTTCTTGCTGTCCGGGTAGAACGTCGACATGGCGCCGACGGTGCTGATGAACACGCTCATCGGATGGGCGTCGTAGGTGAAACCCTCCATGAACTTCTTGATGTTCTCGTGCACCATCGTGTGCATGGTGATCGAATGCGTCCAGTCGGTGAGCTGTTTCTGGCTCGGCAGCTCGCCGTAGAGGATCAGGTAGGCGGTCTCGAGATACGTGCTGCTCTCGGCAAGCTGTTCGATCGGGTATCCGCGATACATCAGGATGCCCTGGTCGCCGTCGATGTAGGTAATCTTGCTTTTGCAGGAGGCGGTGTTCATGTAGGCCGGGTCGTAGGTGGCCAGGCCCGGGTCGCTGCCGCCGGTCGTAATCTTCTTCAGGTCAGTGGCACGGATGGTGCCGTCCGTGATCGGGACCTCGTAGGTCTTCCCGGTCCGGTTGTCGGTAATGCTGAGCGTATCGGCCATATGGAGATCCTTCTAATTCTAGCGAGGCTTCGCCTCCTGCGTGAAGCGAAACCTGATGAGGCTGATGCGCCCGGCAGCTGCTCGCGTGGCCCGCGTCCGCGGGCCGGGCCGGATACGCTTCAGAGATACAACTAGTTACTTTTCGGAAGGGTCGTGCGCTACGGTTCGTTGGATCTGGGCGAGTCTGCCTGAGGGTGCCGCACGTCCTTGGCCGACAGGATGAAGATGACGTCCTCGGCCACGTTGGTGGCGTGGTCGCCAATCCGTTCCAGATGGCGGGAGATCAGAATCAGGTCCAGTGCCGGTTCGATGGTCCCCGGCGACTGGATCATACACGTCAGCAACTCGCGGAAGATCTGCGTCTTGAGCGCGTCCAGGGTGTCGTCGGCGGCCAGCACGGCTTGCGCCAGGAGCATGTCACGGCGGACGAAGGCGTCCAGCGCGTCGCGCAGCATTGTCTGGGCAAGCTCGCCCATGCGGGGGATGTCGATCAGCGGCTTGACCGGCGGATGCGGCAGGTAGCGCTTGCCGGCCTCGGCAATGTTGACCGCCAGGTCGCCGACCCGCTCCAGATCGGTGTTGATCTTGACGGCGGCGACGATCACCCGCAGGTCGGCGGCCATCGGCTGGTGCAGCGCCAGCAGCTTGACGCAGCGATCGTCGACCTCAATGTGCAGGTCGTTGATCGGCACGTCGCCCGACAGCACGGCATCCAGCGCCGCCGTGTCGCGATCGATCAGCCCGCGCACCGACTTGCGGACTCGCTCTTCGGCAAGGCCGCCCATGGCGAGCAGCCGTTCCTTGAGCTGATCGAGTTCCTCCTGGAAGTGTCTGAACACTCTCTCCAACGGCTTCTCCTAAGTTGGCAACTGCCAACTATCCGCACCGTCCTGTGACGTAGTCTTCCGTGAGCTTTTCCGCCGGCGCCGTGAACATCTTGTCGGTGCGATCGAATTCGACCAGGCGGCCCAGCCAGAAGAAGGCGGTGAAGTCTGAGACCCGCGCCGCCTGCTGCATGTTATGCGTCACGATCACGATCGTGTAGGTCTTCCTGAGGTCGTAGATCAGCTCTTCGATGCGCTGCGTCGCGATCGGATCGAGCGCCGACGCGGGCTCGTCCATCAGCAGGATCTCGGGGCGAATCGCCAGCGCGCGCGCGATGCACAACCGCTGCTGCTGTCCGCCGGACAGCGCCAGCGCCGAGTCGTGCAGGCGATCCTTGACCTCTTCCCAGATCGCCGCCTGCCGCAGGCTCTCTTCAACGCGGTCGGCCATTTCAACCTTCGACGTCGTCAGCCCGTTGATGCGCAGGCCGTAGGCGACGTTCTCGAAGATCGATTTCGGAAACGGGTTCGACTTCTGGAACACCATCCCGACCCGCCGCCGCAGCGCGACCACGTCGAGACTCGAATCGTAGACCGGCTGGTTGTCGATTTCGACCGTGCCCTCGACGCGCGTGCCCGGGATGATGTCATTCATCCGGTTCAAGGTGCGCAAGAAGGTGCTCTTGCCGCAGCCCGACGGCCCGATGAACGCGGTCACCAGGTTCGAGCGGATCTGGATCGAGATGCCGTCCAGGGCGCGCTTCTCGCCGTAATAGAAATTCAGCCTGTCGACGGCGATCTTCACCGGCGAGTCGAGCGACGCCGGCGATTGCCCGCCGCGCTTGGCGACGCCTGACAGGCTCGGAACGGTGGGGGAAACTCCGCTCATACGCGTCCCTGACGTTGGTAGCGATCGCGGACGAAGATGGCGATCGCATTCATACTCAATAGTAAGACCAACAGCACCAGGATGGCGGCGGCGGCGTTGGTCTTGAACTCGACCTGGGGCCGCGACACCCAGTTGAAGATTTGAATCGGCAGCACCGTGAACTTCGACCACACGCTGTCCGGCGCAAACGGAATGTAGGTAAGCGCGCCAATGGTGATCAGCGGTGCGGTCTCGCCGATGGCGCGCGACAGCGCAAGGATCAACCCGGTCAGGACGCCGGGCAGCGCCATCGGCAGCACCTGGTTCCAGATGGTCTGCCATTTCGTGGCGCCCAGCGCGTACGAACCCTCGCGGATCGAGCTCGGCACGGTGCGCAGCGCCTCGCGCGTCGAGAGAATCACTACCGGCAGCGCCAGCAGCGCCAGCGTCGCGGCGCCCGCCATCACGCTCTGACCCATGCCCATCAGGCGCACGAACAAGCCGAGTCCGAGCAGCCCGTAGATGATCGACGGCACGGCGGCGAGGTTGGCGATGTTCAGTTCGATGAAATGAGCAGCGCGGCTGCGCGTGCCGTACTCCTCCAGGTAGATCGCCGCCGCCACGCCGATCGGCAGCGCCAGCGCGCCCGTGAGGGTGATCACCCAGATGGTGCCCATCAGCGCGTGATACACGCCCGCCTGGTCGGCGTTGCGCGACGCGATATTGTTGAGAAACGCCCAGCTCAGGCGCGAGGCACCGTCCGACAGGATGTCGAAGACCAGCGCGCCCAGCGCGGCCAGCGCGACGACCAGCGTGAGCAGCGAGGCGAGCTGGAACAGCAGATCCATCTGCTTGCTCATGCGTACTCCTCGCGGAACCGCTGGCGCAGCCAGGTGCTGACCAGGTTGAGGCCGAACGTCATCAGGAACAGCAGCATGCCGACCGCGAAGATGGTGCGATATTCGATCGTGCCCTGCGGCGTATCGCCGAGGCTGACCTGCACGATGTAGGCGGTCATCGTCTCGATCGGCACGAAGGGATTGGCGGTGAGGCGCGGCTGCTGGCCGGCGGCGATCGCGACGATCATCGTTTCGCCAATCGCACGCGACACCGCCAGGATGAACGCCGCCGTGATGCCAGAGAATGCCGCTGGTACGACCACCTTCAACGCCGTCTGCATGCGCGTGGCGCCGAGCGCATAGGACCCTTCCCGCAGGCCGCGCGGCACGGCGCGCATCGCGTCTTCAGACAGCGACGACACCAGCGGCAGAATCATCAGGCCCATCACCAGGCCGGGGCTGAGCGCGTTGAAGCCGGACAGGCTCGGCAGGAACTGTTGCAGCAACGGCGTCACGAACGTCAGCGCGAAGTAGCCGTAGACCACGGTGGGAACGCCGGCCAGGATCTCGAGGACCGGCTTGATGATCCGGCGGAAGCCGCTGGGCGCGTATTCGCTCAGGTAGATGGCCGCCAGCAGCCCCATGGGCAGCGCCACCACCATGGCAATCGACGACACCAGCATGGTCCCGACGACGAGCGGCAGTACGCCGAAGCGCTGGTTGGCGAACAGCGGGGTCCATTCGGTGCCGGTCAGGAACTCCAGGACCGGCACCTCGTGCAGGAACTCGTACGTTTCAAAGGCGAGGACCGCGATGATCCCCGCCGTTGTCAGCACCGATAATGCTGCGCACAGAAAAAGCAGCCGCTCGATGATCCACTCGAGCGTGCGAGTCGACATGGTTGCTACTGCGTCCGTTCCTTCGCAAACTTCTCCGCGCTGGAAGTGTAGCTCGCAGCGCCCAGGCTCACGTAGTTGACTTCGCGCACCAGCTGGTCGGCATTGGCGAGGTAGAACTCCACGAATTTCTGGACCTCGGGGCGCGAGGCGGCCTTCTTCGACACGTAGATGTAGACCGGACGCGACAGCGGGCGATAGGTGCCCTTCTCGATCGTCTCAGGCGTCGGCGTGATTGGCCCGTCGCCGTTATCCGCCTTGCCATCGTCCACCGGCACGAGCTTCAGCTTGTCGTGGTTTTCTTCGAAGTAGGCGAAGGGCACGAAGCCGAGCGCGAGCTCGTCGTTGCTGATGCCCTGCACCAGCACGTTGTCGTCTTCGCTGGAGGTGAAGTCGCCGCGGCTGGCCTTGGCCTTGCCGTTGATGACTTCGGTGAAGTAGTCGTAGGTGCCGGAGTCGACGCCGGCGCCGAACAGGTGAATCTCGCGATCCGGCCAGCCCTGGCGGATCTGGTTCCACCGGGTGACCTTGCCCTGCGCTTCGGGCGCCCAGAGCGTTGTCAGTTCGTCGGTTGTGATCTTGTCCACCCACGCGGCCTTCGGGTGGGCGGCGATGGCGATGCCGTCGAATGCCACCGGCAGTTCGATGTACTCCACGCCCGACTTCTTGCAGGCTTCGATCTCGGTCGCGCTGATCGGGCGCGACGCGTCGGCGATGTCGATCTCCGAGCGGCAGAACTTCTGAAAGCCGCCACCCGTGCCGGAGATACCGACGGTCACGCGGTAGTCGCCGGTTTTCTGAAATTCCTCCGCGACGGCCTCACTGATGGGGAAGACGGTGCTCGAACCGTCGAGCGTGACGAGGCCCGGCCCGGACGAAGGCGCGGATCCAGACCGCGCATCCTGGCTGCTCGAGCCGCACGCAGCGAGTGTCAGCAGGAGCGCAAAACCTCCGCTCACGCCCAGCGGCTTGCCCTGAGCGAGCAGCCGTGTAACGGCTGCGAGTCGAATGGGTAACGTCATGCCGTTAGCGTATGCGGCGGGGATTTCGCGGTAGTTTCTGCGATGTTAAATCTGGGTTAACGGCCCGACGGGCCCGGAGCGACGCGACGACACGCGTAGCGAATGTCCTGCAAAACGCGCGGGAGTATTCGGCTAGCGACGGGGCGGGGACGGCTTGGGTCGCACTTTCTGTGCAGTGTGCTGCCGGGTGAGTTCCGTCTCCATGGCGCGTAGCGGCTTTCGATACGGCACCTTGGCGAGCCGGACCGTCCGCCCCAGCGCCGCTTCCAGCGCCCCAGCCTGGCGATGCGCGGCCCAGATCTCCAGCTCGGCATCTCCGACCGCCTTGATGTCGATGCGCAGTTGACCCAGCCGCTCGCTGACCTTGATGCCTCGCACCACGCCGTGACGGCTCCGATCCAGTGTCTCGGCCAGGCGCAGGAACGCCGACAGCACTTCGACGCTGCGTCGCTGGCGTTTGGTGAGTTCGGTCATGCCGATGTGCTCCGCCTTGGGCGTCGCCCGGCGGTGGTAGCGCGTGACCAGCGCGATGATGTCGATCTCCTCGGGCTCGAACCCGCGCAGATCGCCGTTCTTCACCAGGTAGTACGAGTGCCGGTGGTGCTTGCCGTAGCTGATGTGATTGCCGATGTCATGCAGGAAGGCGGCGTACTCGAGCCACTCCCGCTCCCGGTCGCCCAGGCCGTGGATCCGTTTGGTGTAGTCGAACAGCGTCAGGGCAATCGCCGCGACCTGCCGCGAGTGTTCCGCTTCCCACGCACATCGCTCCGCCAGCTCGATCACCGAACGGCGACGCACGTCGGGATAGGTGTCCACCCGGCGAATGTGCTTGCGATGGCCGTGGATGTAGTCGAGCAGCACGCCTTCGCGCAGCGCCAGGTCGCACAGCGTGATCTCCTCAGCGTCGAGCCGCTTGAGCAGCGTGTCGAGCAGGATCGCGCCGGCCACCATCAGGTCGGCGCGCCGCGGATCCAGACCCGGCAAGTGCAGGCGCTCCTCGAGATCCATTTCGACAGCGGTCTTGCGCAGCCGCCGCAGGCTCTTGGCCGGCACGCGCAGGTGGCGGACCTCCGAGGGCGGCGCGCCGCTGTCCAAGGCGGTGGCGACGGTGCCGAGGGAGAGGATCGTGCCCGACGTGCCGATCACGCGATCGAATCCCATCTCCACGATGCTCTCGATGAAGCGGTCGACCTCGTCTCGAATGAACCGCGTCATCTTGCGCTCGTCGCGGCTCGAGATCGGATCGGAGTCGACGAAGCGTTCGGTGAGCCGGATGACGCCAATCTTGAAGCTCCGCGCCGCATCCACCTGGTTGCCGGTGCCGCGGGTGATCTCCACGCTGCCGCCGCCGATGTCGATCACCACGGCGGGCTTCGGCGTATCGACGCCGTAGACCGCAGCCAGATGAATCAGGCGCGCTTCTTCAGTGCCGGTGATGATGCGGGCGCGAATGCCGGTGCGGCGCTCGATGGCCTTCAGAAACGCGCCGCCGTTTTCCGCTTCGCGTGTCGCGCTGGTGGCGACGGCGAGAATCTCGTCCACCTCGTGCGATGCGGCAAGGCGCGCGAACTTCTTCAGCGCCTGCAGCGCCGCGGTCATGGCCTCGGGCGTGAGCTTCTTGCCGTCGAGGCCGCCCGCGCCGAGGCGCACCATCTCCTTTTCCCGATCGACGACTTCAAACGAGAAGTCTGGCCTCACCCGGACCACGATCATGTGAACGGAATTGGTGCCGATGTCGATGGCGGCAAGACGCATCTAAGGCTGGCCCCGAGCGAATCACTCGACCTGCGAAGCAGGTTGAATGACGAGTCGAAGGGTATAATCTGCGGTGATCCTAGCATGGAGCATTCGGCTCTCTCCGTCGCACTGCTGCGCCAGCGTCTCGTGTCGCTGTTGACGGCCATGCCCGCCGCGCAGGAAGGCGACGAGGTCTCCGTGCACCAGGCGCGCGTCGCGTCACGACGGTTGCGCGAAGCCCTGCCGGTCCTGGGCGCACGAGCCGACGCCGACGCGCTCGACAGCGCCGGTAAGCGGGTCCGCCGCATCACCCGGGCGCTCGGCCCGGTTCGTGAGCTCGACGTGACACTGTTATTGCTCGCCGAGCTCGAAGGCAAGGGCGCGGCCCCGAAGCGCGGCATCGCGCGCGTGCGTGCCGCGGTGATCGTGGAACGGCAGAAGCGCCGCCACGCCATGCTGGCCGAGATCAAGCCGGCCCGGCTCGAGAAGCTGCGCAAGCGGCTCGTCGAGGTCGCGGCGCCGGAGGCGCGCACCGTGCCGCTCCGCAACGCGATGGTGGAAGCCGCCGCCAAGGCGGCTTCGCGCGCCCGCAGGCTCAAGGCGGCGATCGATCGCGCCGGCGGCATCTATCTCGCCGACCGCCTGCATCGCGTGCGGATCGAAGCCAAGAAACTTCGCTATGCGCTGGAGATTCAGCGCGAGTTGAAGCGATCGCGCTCGACCGCGCGGTTGACGCGCCTGGGGAACCAGCAGGACCTGCTGGGCCGCGTCCACGATCTCGAGATCCTGATCGAGCACGCCCGCGAGGTACAGTCGTCGCTGCCGCCGGCGAATCGGCGCGCGATGTCTGAAGTGGCGCGGCTGATTCGCGCCGTCGAGGCCGAATGCCGCGAGGGCCATGCGTCGTACATGCGCGGGCGCCCCGCGTTGATCAAACTCTGCGACGCCGTCATTGACGCGACCGCCGACCTCACACCCAACGCTGCATAACCCCCGGTATTCATGGCCGCAACTGTCGAACTGTACCTCGTGCGTCACGCGATTGCTGCGGAACGCGGACCCAAGTATCCGGACGATCGCCTTCGACCGTTGACACCGGATGGGGCCAGGAAATTTGCCGAGTCGGTTCCCGGCCTTCGCGAGATGAACGTCGTGGTCGACTTCGTGCTGACCAGTCCCCTGGTTCGCGCGCGGGAGACGGCGCAGATTCTGGCCGCCGGACTGAAACCGAAGCCGGCTATCGCAGAAGTGGAAGCACTGGCACCCGGCGGCCGGCCCCAGGCCGTCATCGAAGCCATCAAGACACATGCGAAACGCCATCGCCGGCTGGCACTCGTGGGTCACGAGCCCGACCTCGGCGAACTTGCGGCCCGGCTGCTCGCGGCCAGGGGCATGGTGGAATTCAAGAAGGGCGCGGTGTGCCTGATCGAAGTTGACGGCGCGACGCCCGGCGGGCCGGGAACGCTCAGATGGATGCTGACGCCGAAGGCGTTGCGCTCGCTGGCGCCGTAATTCTCCAGGGCCGCAGAAGGGACAGAAGGCTCCGATCAGAATGCCGTGAAGGCCCTAGTTGTCATCAACCCTATCGCAGGTCCAGGCAGGACAAGGACGATTGGCGCGTGCGTCGATCTGGCCAGAAATACGCTCAGCGCCCATTACTTCGACACCGATGTGCGGGTCACGCGCGGCCCGGCCGATGCGTTCGAGTTTGCCTCGGCGGCAACGAAGCAGGGTGTCGACCTCCTTGTGGCCTGGGGTGGCGATGGCACGGTCAATGGGGTCGCATGCGCCGCCGCGAACGCGGGGGTGACGTTTGCGATCATCCCTGGCGGCTCCGGCAACGGACTCGCGCGCGAATTATCCATTCCCTTCAGTCCCGTGGAGGCCCTGAGGGTTGCGGCGGGCGGTCGGACGCGGACCATCGATGCCGGCGAACTGCACGGCTCGCTGTTCTTCAACGTGGCCGGGATTGGCTTCGACGCGCGCATTGCCGAGCGGCTCGCGGCGCCGGGCGCGCGGCGCGGACTGTTCGGCTATGTGATGGCCACGGTCGGCGAGTTGCGGAGCTATGAGCCCGGCATATATTCGTTCCGCAACGCGCGTGACGTGGATGGCACGTCCCACCTGGCCGACATCATCGATCGGCGGGCGCTGTTCATCGCGCTGGCCAACTCGCGCCAGTACGGCAACGGCGCGCAGATCGCGCCAAGGGCGCTGCTCGACGATGGGATGATTGAGATTGTCGTGGTGGAGCCACAGTCAGGGCTCAGCATCATGCGGCAGGTGCCTGACTTCTTCCGCGGCACCCTCGTCGAGCGGCCCGGACTGTTGATGCGGAGCGCGGCAGCGCTGGAGATTTCGAGCGCGCATCCGATGCGCTTTCACGTCGATGGCGAACCCAGGGAAGGCCCGCCGACTCTGCGGTTGCACACTCGGCGCGGGGCGCTAGCCGTCAAGGTTGCTCGTTGAGTCCGGAGCAAGCCGGGTCATTGACGATTGGGCGAATCCTTGATTCCTTGACTGTTGGGTGAGTGACGATTTCGTGATTGGGTGATTGGCGATCTCGTGATTGACGATTGACGATTGATGATTGGTCGTCATTAGTAACCGCGGCGGTTGCGGCGCGTGACGGCGGTCTTCCGAGACGCTGAGAGGATGGCCACCAGTTCCGACGCCTCCTGCTGCAGTGCGCTGATTGACTCTCCAGAGGCAATCCCGATGACGGAGAGCTTGTGCAGCCAGCCGACGCAGTCGTCGGCCTCCTCCAGTGCGATCGATAACTTCGAAATGAACATGGCGCGGCTCGGCGCGCGGCAGGCGGCGTGGTAGTTCGACGAGACCGACGTGCCTGCCTGATGCAGCTGGAGGGCGATGCTTCGCGTGAACGGGTCGCCCGGGAGGCCTCGGCAGAAGGTCATGATGTCAATTGAGAACTTGTCGGTACGGGCACGCATCTGTTCGGCATTCATGCAGGGCGATCCTGCATGTCAGATGCCCAGCCGCGTTGCGAAGCGCGAATGCGGCTAAATGGCGCCCAATCAACCAATTACTAAATCACCAGATCCCAATCGCCAATCACCAGTTTGCAGAATCTTCAACAGTCAAGGAATCAAGGAATCGCCGAATTTTCAATAGTCGTCGTGTTGCCGTTGCACCTCATGCACCAACGCCTTATAGTCTCGATCCGAGGAAACCGATCGCATGAAAACGGCTGTCTTTGTCCTGCTTGTCCTGCTTTGCGCGACACCCGCCTTGGCGCAGTTCGAAACCGGCAACATCGTCGGCACCATCAAAGACTCAACCGGTGCCGTCGTGCCACAGGCCAAGGTCACCCTGACCAATACGCAGACCGGCGTGACCGTCGAGAAGTTCTCCGACGCGAACGGCAATTACGAGTTCTTCACGTTGCGGCCAGGCTCCTACGTGGTGACCGCGGAGAAGGCTGGCTTCTCGATTGCGCTGGTGGACAATATCCAGGTGACGGTCGGTGCGCGCCAGCGCATCGATCTCAATATGGCGGTCGGGCAATTGAGCGAGACGGTCGAGGTCAGCGCGCGAACAGTCTTGCTGCAGACCGACTCGAGCGACCGCAGCCAGGTGATCACCGGCGAGCAGACCAGGGCGCTGCCGCTCAACGGCCGCGAGTATTCGGCGCTGGCCCTGCTGTCGCCTGGTGTGCGGCTGTCGGCGCTCAATACCGGCGGCTTCACGCCGCGCGAGGGCTCGTTCAACGTCAACGGCCTGCGATCGACCTTCAACAACTTCCTGATCGACGGCGTGGACAACAACGCCTACGGCACCAGCAATCAGGGCTTCTCCAACCAGGTGATGCAGCCGGCGCCGGACGCGGTGGGCGAGTTCAAGGTCGTCACCAACAACATGAGCGCCGAATACGGCCGCTCCGCCGGCGCCACCATTAACGTCGCGTACGCGAGTGGCACCAACACTATTCGCGGTTCGGCGTGGGAGTTCATGCGCCGCACCGAGCTGAATGCGACCGGCTTCTTCCGCCCCGCGACGGGCGTCAAGCCGGGCTTCGATCGCGACCAGTTTGGCGGGGTAATTGGTGGCCCGATCGTCCGGAACAAGGCGTTCTTCTTCAGCGATTTCGAGGTCTTCGACCAGGTGCGCAGCCAGACCGCCAGTACGACGATTGCGACCGCGGCGCAGCGTCAGGGCATCCTGACGGTCGACGTCCGCAATCCGCTGACTGGCGATGTGTATCCGGCCGGCAGCCCGATTCCGATGACCGCGTTTGCGCGCAAGGTGCTGGGCGATCTGCCCGCGGCGACGAACTCGGGCACCGCCAACAACTTGCAGATCCTGCAGGAGTTCACCAACCGCACGCCGAAGGCGGGTGGCAAGGTGGACGTGCAGATTAGCCCGAAACTGTCGCTGTTCGGCCGCGTCGGCTGGCGTGACGCGGACATCTATGACAACCCGCCGATCTCGGGCCCCTCGGGCGGCGCCGGCAACGCCGAGACCTATGTCACCAACAAGCAGTTCTCGAGCGGCCTGACGTATACGCCGAACAGCACGTCGCTGTTGGAAGCACGCTTCGGCTGGTCGAACACCAGGGCGGGCAAGAACCCAGCCGCGCTGGTGAGAGGCGAGGGCCTGGCAGAGGCCGTCTACGGCATTACCGGCTTGCCGACCGATCCGCGGGTTGCGGCGGGGCTGCCCACGCAGTTGATCACCGGCTTCTCGGATCTGGGCCGGCAGGCCACCAATCCACAGTGGCAATATCCGACCGTGTTCAATCCGAAGGTCAACTACACGTGGATCCAGGGCCGTCACTCACTCAAGACCGGCTACGAGTTCCAGCGCGTGCTGACCGAAGTCCAGGACGTCAATCCGCTCTACGGCCGCGACTCGTATGCCGGGCAATTCACGCGGCCGGCTGGCGCCGTCTCGAACAATCTCTACAACCTCGCCGACTTCATGCTGGGCCTAAGGTCGACCTACGCGCTCAGCAACATCCTCGTCGCCGAGTTGCAGCAGAACATGCATTTCCTGTACATCCAGGACGACTGGCGCGTCAACGATCGCCTGACCATCAACGCCGGCGTGCGCTACGAGTACGCCACGCCGTGGACGGAAGCCAACAACGTGCTGTCGAATTTCGATCCCGCCACCAAGTCGATGGTGATCGCGCGCGCCGGCTCGCTGCAGGATCGATCCACGCTGACGCCCGATCGCAATAACTTCGGTCCGCGCCTCGGACTGGCCTACACGCTGGCGGATCAGACGGTGTTCCGCGCCGGCTACGGCATCAGCTACGTGCACTTCCACCGCGCCGGTGGTGCGAACGTGCTGCCGATCAACGGCCCCCAGGTGATTAACGCCGTGGTGGTGCAGACGCCGAGCGAGGCCACGTTCCGCATCACCCAGCAGGGCTACCCGGCAGGCCTGACCGACCCGTCACGCTTCAACCCGCTGCGCGCCAACATCACCTATATGCCGAGCGATTACCGTTCGAGCGACGTGCACAGCTGGTTCGCGTCGGTGCAGCGCGAGGTGTGGGATGGCGCCTTGCTCGATCTCGCCTACGTCGGCAACCGCGCCGACGGCATGCTGCTGTTTGCCAACTACAACCAGGCGGCTCCGAACAATGCCGCCGGGACGCTGTCGCTGCAGTCGCGCCGCCCGATTCAGGAGTTCGCCGACATCACCTACTCGTTCAACGGCGGCAAGTCGCGGTATCACGCCTTCCAGACGAAGTTCGACTGGCGCATCGGCTCGCGCATGACGCTGCTGAGCTCGTTGACGCTCTCACAAACGAAGGACAACGGCGCCGGATCACTCGAGAACCCCAATGGCAATTCCCCCGCGCCGCAGGACTTCAGGAACCTCGACGCGGACTTCGGGACGTCCGCCTATCACCAGCCGTACAACTCGACGACCAGCTTCGTGCTCGATCTGCCGTTCGGGCGCGGCCGGAAGTACCTGAACAGCGCCAATCGATTCGTCGAGGCGGTGCTCGGTGGCTGGATGGTCGCCGGCATCAACACGCTGGCGCCGGGTGAAATGGTCACGTTGACCTACACCCCGACCGCCGCGCAGACGGTTTCCGGCATTCAGCAGGATTTCCGCGGCGGCAACAACTATCGCCCCAACGTCAGCGGCGATCCCTACGTGCCGGAGGCGGAGCGCAACGTCACCAACTGGCTGAGCCGTACTACCGTGACGGTGCCGACCGACAACTCCCAGCCGTTTGGCAACGCGCCGCGCAACAGCGTACGTGGGCCATACGTCTGGACGGTGGACATGGTGTTGTCGAAGCGCTTCGACATCCCGTGGCGGAACGGGTCGTTCGAATTCCGCGGTGAGTTCTTCAACCTGCTCAACCGCACGAACTTCCGCGCGCCGAACGGCAACCGCAGCGCCAACGCCTACGGCACCATCACCGCGACGTACGATCCGCGGATTATTCAGTTCGGGTTCAAAGCCAGCTTCTGAGGATCGTCTATCTACCAAAATCCCAGGAATTTCCACCACGCATAGCCGGCCGTGAGCCAGATGGCGAGGTTGGCGAACGAGACGTAGAGCCCGACTCTCCACCACTCGGCACGGGTGACATAGCCGGTGCCGAACAGGATGGGGCCGGTCGTGGTGCCGTAGTGGGTGAGACCCGCCGTGAGGTTGGCCAGGCAGAGCAGGCTGTAGACCGCCAGCAGCGGCGGCACGCCGATGCTGATCAGCACGGCGACGAAGGGCGGGAACATCGCCAGCATGTGGGCGGTAATGCTGGCAAAGAAATAGTGTGCGTAGAAGAAGATGATCAGGATCGCCACCAGCACGACCTGCCACGGAATGCCGCCGAACAGGCCTGCGACGAACTCGGCGAACACCGTGGTCGAACCGGTGTCGTTCAGCAGCTCGCCCATCCGCAGCATGCCGCCGTACCACACGAACACATCCCACGCCGACCGTTCGGCCGCCGCGGTCTGCCACGTCAGCGTGCCGGTGACGAGCAGCACCGTCAGGCCGGCGAAGGCAACCAGGGTGGGATCGAACCGGTGAAACACGGTGGTCAGCCAGGTGATGCCCACGCCGGCGAACACGCCCAGCGTGATCCACTCGCTGCGGCTGAGCGCCCCCATTTTCGTGAGTTCGTTCCTCGCGAACTCCGGCGCCTCGGGTGTGTGCGTGACTTCCGGCCTCAACGTGCGATACGTGATCCACGGCACCACCAGGCACGACAGCAGTCCCGGCACCACTGCGGCCATGAACCAGCTGGGCGCGGTGACCTCGATGCCGGTGAGCTTCAGCGCCAGGCTCGCGCCCAGCAGGTTGCTCGCCTGACCGGTGATGAACATCGCGCACGCCACCGCCGAGCCCTGATACATCGAGGCGACCAGGAACGCACCCAGTCGCGTGCGGGTGTGATCGGGACGCGAGTCGAACAGCTCGGCAATGCTGCGCGCGACCGGCAGCACCATGCCTGCGCTGCGGGCGGTGATGGACGGCACGCCGGACGCCAGTGTCACGTCGGTCATCTGCAGCGCATACGACACGCCCAGCGAGCTCCTGCCCACCATCCGCACGAACAGCAGCGCGATGCGGCGCGCCAGGCCGCAGTCGAGCATCATCCTGGCGATCAGCATGGCGACGATCACCAGCCACACCGACGGCTGCGCGAATCCGCCCAGCACGCTGGTCATCGGGACGCCCGTGGCCGCCCACGCCGTCAGCCCAATCAGGACCAGCGCCGAGGCGTGAATCGGCTCGGTCACCATGCCGGCGATGACGCAGATGAAGATCGCCGTTCGCTGCCAGCCCTCCGGCGTGATGCCGGCCGGCGCTGGAATCAAATGGGCGATGACGACATACAGGGCGACGAGCGCGGCGAGGCCGCGAGTGCGTGACATAGGCCGGGCGATTGTATTCCACCTTCCCGCCTTCGCTTGAGCCCGGTAGTTTCGCGTAAGCTACGGCGGGCAAGCGCGTGGCGTTTCTGATCGCGTCGATCGCGTCAATCGTCGTCGTCCTGGTGTCGCCGTTCATGGGGCAGTTGCAGGCGTTCCTGCGGCGATCGCTGACCACCGAGAACTACGTGCTGTTGTTCGGTGCGTCGCTGATGGTCGCCGTGGGCGGCGCGACCCTCTACGCGTTCCTCAGGGTCCGAGAACGGCGCCTCCTGCGGTTCGGCGCGCTGGCGGTGGCGCTGGCCGCGGGCGGTGGCTACTTGTGGTCCGTCTCGACACCATGGCCGGAGGTGAACGCGGTCGAGCGCGTGCACTTCGTCGAGTACGGGCTGATTGTGTTTCTCTACTATCGGGCGTGGCGTCCGGCCGGAGATCTGTCGATCCTGATCCTTCCGGTGCTGCTGGCATTCATGGTCGGCACGCTGGATGAATGGCTGCAGTGGTTCATCCCGGTTCGGGTCGGCGAGCTGCACGACGTGCTTCTGAACCTGGTGTCGATCGTCTGCGGCCTGGTGTTCGCGGTCGCGCTCCAGCCACCGTCGTCTTTCACCTGGTTGCTGAAGCCTGAATCGCGCATGCGGTTCGGCGTCATCTCGGCCGGCGTGTGGCTGGTGTGCGCCGGCTTCGTCAGCGCAGTGCACCTCGGACACGAGAACGAGGTGGACGGCATTGGCCGCTTCCTGTCGCGCCATACCGTCACCGAGCTCGACGCGCTGCAGGCGCATCGCGCCGAGTCATGGAAGGCATCGCCTCCCACCACGTTGCGGCGGCTGTCGCAGGAAGATCAGTACCTCGACGAAGGCATCTGGCACGTCCGCCGGCGCAACCAGACCGACGGCGAGGAAGCGTGGCGCGAGAACCTGATCCTCGAGCGCTTGTTCGCGCCCGTGCTCGACATCCCAACCTATGCGTCGCCGAACGGCAATCGCTGGGCCGCGGAACAGCGTGCGAATCTCGAGGCGCGGCTCGAGGCCAACGCCGCGCCGTGGGTCAGCCGCGCGAACCCGTATCCGATCATCCTCTGGCCGAAGCGCTACTTCTGGCCCGTGGCCATCACCATGGCTTTGCTGCTGGCCGCGCTGCCGTTTGCAATACGGCGGTGAGCTCTCCGGGTTGATCGGTCGCGATGAGATCGACGCCGGTGTCAATGGCGGCGTGCCACCGTTGGCGCACCGCGTCGAGGCTGCCGAAGTTGTAGCTGGCCGTCCAGCCGCGATTGGCTGCGGCGCTGTGGCCGTTGAGCGTATAGAAGCGCACCAGCAGGCCCTGTTGATGCGCGCGATCCACCAGGCTGACCAGTCGCGCCCGATCCTCGGCGGTCCAGGCCCCGGCTCGCGACGGGCCGCCTTCTTCGACCGCGCCCCACGAGAAGTTGACCCACCGCCGATAGGTCGTCGCGCGCGATGGCACCAGCACGTCGGGCGTGGCCGATCGCAGAATGCGCGCGCGCTCGGCGGCATCATCCGATGAGGCCAGCACAGCAGAGGGGATCGAACCAAACAGCAGGAACGAGCCGTGGGCGTTGGCCCACTCGGTGAAGTCCCGCTCCTGGTCCTCGCCGTTTTCCGTCAGGACCAGCAGTGGGCCGCGCTTCAGGGCGCCGCCCCCGGACGGGACGGTCGTCAGCCACGACTCGTGACGCACGAGCAAGTCCCACACCGCGCGGTGATGCGCGCGCTGGTTGGTCTTGAAGTCGAGATGCAGCACGAGCAATGGACGGTCCCACGAGTCGCCGGCCTGGATCGCCCGCTCGACGATTGGCCGCACGCGCGCGAAGAAGTGCTGTTCGAGCGTGGGCTCCGAGCCCGACAGCTCCGCGTCATGCGAGACGACGCTCTGCTGCGCGCCGCTCAGGGCGAGGTCCTGCTCGATGACCAGCGGTCGCTGAGGCAGCGCGAGCGCGCGATCGATGCGGTCGCTCCATTGGCCGTCTTCGGGGTAGGCATTGTGTGCGTGCGCCAGGGGCCGGCCCCCGAGCAGGGTTGGTGAAGGCGCCTGGGCGCCGGCCATCGCGGTTGCGGCCAGCGCTGCCGCGACACCGATCGAGATCGCTCGGGACCTGGACGGACCCGCGTGCTTCTTGAAGCAGGCAGCGGCAATTTGCCATCGCCCGGCGTTGCGCGTGCAGGCGAGCAGCACCGTGATCACGGCTAGTCGGCCGCGGCGCCGAGCGCCACGGCGGACGCTTTCAGGGCCACCTGCAGGCGGCGTTCGTCTTTCTCGGCGATCGCGGTGTGCGTCAGTGCATGCAGCGCGGCCTTGAGGACCGACGCCACCACCGGGTTCGCGATCCGCGCGAGGCGATAGTGCATCCAGATGCCGTCGCGCCGCGCTTCCACCAGTCCCGACTTGCGCAGGTAGGCGAGGTGCCGTGATGCGGTGGGTTGCGGCACATCGAGGCTGGCGTGGATGTGGCACACGCAGATCTCTTCGTCACCCAGCAGCGACAGGATGCGCAGTCGCGTCGGATCCGCCAGCGCGGCATAGACCGACGTCAGGTCGTCGAGGTCCTTGATGTTTGGCGCCGGTTGGGTGGAGCAGCAAGGGTTTGACATATTTGCATAAGCGAATATAGGATGAGGCCAATACATTCGCCAAAGCGAATATATCACAGGAACCCGCGATGAGGACCTTACCCGTTGCCGTCATTGGCGCCGGCCCCGTGGGGCTGGCCGCCGCCGCCCACCTGGCCCGGTATCGGCAGCCGTTCGTGGTTCTGGAAGCCGGCAGCGAGGCGGTTTCTTCGATCCGCGAATGGGCGCACGTGCGAACGTTCTCGCCCTGGCGATACATGGTCGATTCGGCCAGCCGGCAGCTGCTCGAGTCGACCGGATGGCGGACGCCGGACCCGGAGAAACTGCCGACCGGTGGTGAGCTGATCTTTGAGTACCTGGCGCCGCTGTCGCGCCTGGCGGCGATGGCGCCGCACATTCGCTACCGCTCGAGGGTGGTGGCCGTCGGTCGCAAGGACTTCGACAAGGTGCGCACCAAGGGCCGCGACGGGCAGCCGTTCGAGCTGAGGCTGGAGTCCGGCGAGGTGGTCGACGCGCGCGCGGTGATCGACGCGAGCGGCACCTGGTCGCGGCCGAACCCTGCTGGTTCGGGCGGGATTGCGGCGGCGGGGGAGCACGAGCACGCCGATCGCATCGTGTACGGCATTCCAGACGTGCTTGGCCGCGATCGCGATCGGTACGCCGGGCAGGGCGTGGTCGTCGTGGGGAGCGGCCACTCGGCGTTCAATGTCATTCTCGATCTCTTGATGCTCTCCGATCAGGCATCGGGCACGCGCATCACCTGGCTGATGCGCCGCGACAACGTGGCCAGTGTCTGGGGCGGAGGCGCGTCTGACGCGCTCGAGGCGCGTGGCGAATTGGGGCAGCGCGTGAAGCGGGCCTTCGAAGCCGGACGCATCGAGGTGGTGACGCCGTTTCGGGTGCGGCGCGTTTCGTCCGACAGGGCCGCCTTGTTGATTACCGGCACGGCTGCTGTCGAAGAGCGGACCATCGTTGCCGATCGGCTCATTGTCTGCACCGGTTTCCGGCCCGATGTCGACATGCTCAAGGAGATCCGACTCGGCCTCGATCCCTGGCTCGAGTCTCCGACCGCGCTGGCGCCGCTGATCGATCCGAACGAACACAGCTGCGGCACCGTGCGGCCGCATGGCGCCCGCGAGCTTGCGCATCCGGAGAAGGATTTCTACATCGCCGGCATGAAGAGCTACGGCCGTGCGCCGACGTTCCTGCTGGCGACCGGATATGAACAGGTGCGATCGATCGCCGCGATGCTTGCGGGTGACATCGCCGCCGCCGAGCGTGTCGAACTGGTGCTGCCCGAGACCGGCGTGTGCGGCACCGATGCTCTTGCCGGCGCGTCCAGTTGCTGCGGCGGCCCGGCGCCCGCCGAAGTCGACGCCTGTTGCACTGACGACGCAACCGCGAAGGCCGCGGGCAAGAGCGGTTACCTCTGCAACGGCGAACCGGTCGCGCTGCTCCAAGTGGGCCGCCCGAAGTAGTCGGGGGGCTGGCCCCAAACGTCGCCTTGCTGATCGAATACTGCGTACAGATCATGAATACTGCGGAGGTGAGACTACGTTTGGGGCCAGCCCCCAGATGATGCGCCGCCGGGCGATCTGGGCGATTGGCGTCGGTCAGCTGGTCAACTGGGGCGTCCTGTTCTTCGTCTTCAGCGTGCTGTTGGTACCGCTCGAAGAAACATTCGCGGCGCCGCGCTGGCTGGTCGCCGGCGCCTTCTCCGTGAGCCTGCTGGTATCGGCGTTCTCCGCGCCGGTGTTCGGCAGGCTCGCCGATCGTGGCCAGGGGCCGGCGGTGATGCTGGCCGGCGGTCTCATCACCGGCGTGCTGTTCATCGTCTGGGCGCTCTGGCCCAGTATCTGGCTTACCTATCTGGTGTGGGCGCTGCTCGGCCTGTGCATGTCGGCGATCCTCTACGAGCCGGTCTTCGTCATCGTCGGGCGCGCATTCAGCGATCCCGGCGGGCGCATGCGCGCCATCGCCACGGTGACCGTCATGGGAGGGTTGGCGAGCTCGGTGTTCCTGCCCGGCGCCGCGGCGCTCAACGATTGGCTCGGCTGGCGCGGCACCGCCATCCTCGTCGCGCTCATCATCATGGTGTCGACGCTACTCGTCAGGCAGGTGGCGTTCGACGATCTCGAGTGGTCCGCGCAAACCATCCGCGATGCACTGTTGAGCAACGCGGATGCCGGTTCAACGGGGCCGCTGCCTCGGCTGAACCGATTCGCGATGATTTTCGCAGCCTGCGCGATCGTCAACTCAGCGGTCGCGTCGAATCTGGTGGCTGCGCTGATTGACGGAGGATTCCAGCCCACGATGGCGGCGACCATCGCCGGCCTGTTCGGCGTGACGCAGCTCCCTGGACGCCTGCTGATGACCAGGCCGACGTTCACTCCCGGCCCGATCCCGCTCATCGTGGTGAGTTTTGCGTTCCAGGTCGCGGGACTCATCGCCTTGATGCTGCACGGCACCGTGGCGCTGGTGGTTGGCGTCATCCTGTTCGCAGCCGGCGCGGGCCTGACGACGCTGGCGCGGCCGTACTGGGTGCTGCACGCGTTCGGTCCCGCGCGCGCCGGGTATGCCAACGGCGTGATTGCCCGGGTCCAGCAAATGGCGCGGGCGGCAGGTCCGGTCGCGGCGGCTGCGGCTGCGGGCGTGACCGGGTACCCCGTTGTCTTTGCCATTCTCGCCGTAGTGATGGTCGCGGCCATTGGCGCCACGACGACGTCAACGACAACCCGGTAACGGTTCTGCGGACGGGTCTCTCGAAGCCTGATGCGTGCGATGTTCCGTCTGAGGCGTGGAAGGATCAGCTGCTCTTCGCGCCGATGAGGTAGCCGATCCACACCGCGGCCAGGCCTCCCCCGACCTGGGCCGCCACGTTGGTGATGGCGAGGCCCGGGCTGGTCCGCGCCAGCGCGAACGTGTCCAGGCCGAAGGCCGAGAACGTCGTAAACCCACCGAGCAAGCCGACGAAGACGAACTCTCGCCCGGTCTGCGACAGGCTCAGCCGCGTACTGGCCATCGCTCCGGCGAGCAAACCGATGATGAAGCAGCCCGCGACATTGACCAGCACGATCCCGATCGGGAATCGCAGGACGGGAGGTTGGACGAACTGATTGATGACGTGGCGGGCCAGTGAGCCGAGCGCTCCGCCCGCCGCCACGGCCAGCCACGTCATCGATGTGCTACTTCGTGATCACGCCGCAGGCGATGCGGGCGCCGGCATTGCCCGCCGGATCCGTCTTCATGTCGTTGGCCGCTGCGTGAATCATCAGCGCCGTGCCGCCATTCGCGTAGATCGAATTCGGCTCGGCGCCCATGGTCACGTTCTTATTGACGATGGTGGTCCTGGCGATGCCCTTCGCATCGACCGTGAAAGTCTGCATGCCGTCGGCGCGCGCGCCATCGGGGTTCTGCATCCCCTGCTTCTTGTTCCCCGGATTGAACGGTCCGGTGGCGCTCATGAAGTCCGGCCCTTCACACTTGGCCACCGCGTGGAATTGCAGCGCGTGTTGGCCCGGTGGCAGGTTCTTCACGTCGAGATAGATCGACACGCCGCCGCCCTTGGCGGGCGAGATCATCGCCATGCCGACAACACCGCCTTTCTTGTCCGTCAGGTCGACGTGCTTCATCTGCGCCGACAGGCCAACGGTACCGACGAAACATGCCAGTGCAGCGGTGGTGAGAATACGGGTCATAGGGTGCCTCGCAACACTCGTCAACGGTGGCCGCCCCCGTGGCGGCGCTATGGCTGTCAATGATCACACAACTGGCTCCGCCGTCCGGATTGCACCGTTGAAGTGCAGAATCCGGCCTGAAAACGCGGTTTTGTGTGGCTGGCTGGCGCGCGGCGCCTCATGAAGTCGAGCGCCTGGGACGGCACCCCGGAGCCTAACCTGCCGCTCAATGACGTCTGGGGACAGACGAAACAGCAAAGCCAAGGCTCGATGAGCCAGGTCGCCAAGGACCTGATTCTTCAGCCACATGGCTCGGCTCTCGTGAAGGGCGGCCGCCATGAGGCGTTCTCATTCGTCGTCCACGGGTCGCTGAAAACGGAATGTAACGACAATGTGAAGTCGCTATGACATACTCTCGGGCGTGCGCTTCCGCCTGATTCCTCGCGAAGAGAAGTTCTTTTCCGATTTCGTGACCCTGGCCGACCGGATCGTCTCCGGGGCCACCCTGCTCGAACGGATGCTGGCGTCGGACCCCCCAGCCTGGGATACCGCGCTTCAGATCAAGCAAGTCGAGTCCGAGTGCGACGCGCTGACGCACAACATCATCCAGCGCCTCAACAAGACCTTCGTCACCCCAATCGATCGCGAGGACATTCACGCGCTCGCCAAGTCGCTCGATGACGTGATGGACGCCATCGATGCCGCCGCGGCGGTGACGCGCCGCTACCGCATGTCGCAGCTGCGCTACGGCGCCCGCGAACTGGCGTCGCTGACCTGGCAGTCGGCGATGCAGGTGAAGGTCGCCGTCGAAGCGCTCGAGCGCAAGAAGGACGTGCACCAGGTCGCGGTCGAGGTGAACCGGCTCGAGAACGCAGCCGACGACATCCACGACGAGGCGCTGCGGCGTCTGTTTGATGAAGAGCGTGACGCGATCACCGTGATCAAGTGGAAGGAAGTGCTCGACCTGCTCGAAGAGGCCACGGATCGCTGCGAGGACTGCGCCAACGTCCTCGAGGGCGTCGTCGTCAAGCACGGGTAGCGCAGTGGATTTCGCGCTCGTCGTTCTCGTCATCGTTGTCGCGCTGATCTTCGACTACATCAACGGCTTCCACGACGCGGCGAACTCCATCGCCACCGTCGTGTCGACCCGGGTGCTGTCACCGGGACACGCCGTGATGTGGGCGGCATTCTTCAACTTCGTTGCGGCGTTCGTGTTCGGCACGGCGGTGGCCAAGACCGTCGGCTCCGGCATGGTGGACGTCTCGGTGGTCACGACGTCGGTGATCCTCGCGGGCCTGACCGGCGCGATTGTCTGGGATCTGATCACCTGGTACTACGGCCTGCCGACCAGCTCCTCGCACGCATTGATTGGCGGATACGCGGGCGCCGCGGTCGCCAAGGTCGGGATGGTGGCGCTGATCCCGTCTGGATGGACCAAGACGCTGATCTTCATCGTGCTGGCGCCGATGATCGGCCTCATTCTTGGCTTCACGCTGATGGTGGCGATCCTGTGGGTGTGCAAGGAGTTTGCGCCGTCGCGCGTCGATCGCCACTTCCGCAGGCTGCAGCTGGTGTCCGCCGCTGCCTACAGCCTCGGCCATGGCGGCAACGACGCGCAAAAGACGATGGGCATCATCGCCGGAGCGTTGTTCGCCGGCGGCGTCACCTCCGAGTTCACGATCCCGTTCTGGGTCGTGATTGCCGCCCACGCGGCCATCGCCCTGGGCACGCTGGCCGGCGGGTGGCGCATCATTCACACGATGGGGTCGAAAATCACCCGCCTGCAGCCGGTCGGTGGATTTGCCGCCGAGACGGCCGGAGCCATCTCGCTGTTCACGGCCACCGGCCTCGGCGTGCCCGTGAGCACGACGCACACCATCACCGGCGCGATCATCGGCGTGGGATCGACGCGGCGCCTGTCGGCGGTTCGATGGGGCATTGCCGGGAAAATCGTGTGGGCGTGGATTCTCACCATCCCGGCCTCCGCAATCATTGCCGCGGTGACGTTCTATCTGCTGGCGATGATCGGGTTGCCCTAACGGGCCGTCAGGCTAGCGGGCTAGCAGGCTAGCGGAGCGCCCAACGCGCCCTGCTAGCCCGCTTGCCCGCGAGCCTGCCAGCACCGCAGGTTTGCGCGGGTGGTCTCAACAGCGCATAATCGAGCCTGACAGCGGTGTCGGATACGTCAGACTCTTCCATAGAAGCCTCATCCCACACAGACAGCCGTTTACTCCCGCTCACGCTGATGGCGCTGGGTGTCGTGTTTGGCGACATTGGCACGAGCCCGCTGTACGCACTCAAAGAGTGTTTTTTCGGCTCGCATTCGGTCCCACCCACGCACGAGAACGTGCTGGGCATCCTGTCGCTGATCCTGTGGGCGCTGATCCTGATCATCTCGATCAAGTACGTCGCGCTGGTGATGCGTGCTGACAACCACGGCGAGGGCGGCATCCTGGCGCTGACTGCGCTGGTGCCCGGACGCGGCGCGACCGCAGAGACGACCGGCTCGCGGCTGGCGGTCGGCCGGCCGATGCTCATCGCGCTCGGCATCTTCGGCACGGCGTTGCTCTACGGCGACGGCATGATCACGCCGGCGATTTCGGTGCTCGGCGCCGTCGAGGGCCTCGAAGTCGCGGCGCCGGCGCTGCATCCGTATGTGGTGCCGGTGGCGGCAGGAATCCTCATCGGCCTGTTCAGCCTCCAGAAGTTCGGCACGCATCGCGTCGGCGCGCTGTTCGGCCCGATCGTGATCATCTGGTTCGTCACGCTGGCGTGGCTCGGGTTGATGTGGATCTTCGAGGCGCCGGCGGTGTGGGGCGCGTGGGATCCACGCCACGCGATCGCGTTCTTCCGCAGCAACGGCTGGATGGGCTTCGCGGTGCTGGGCTCGGTGGTGCTGGCGGTGACCGGCGGCGAGGCGCTCTACGCCGACATGGGCCATTTCGGCCGCCGGCCGATCCGCCTGGCGTGGTTCGGGCTGGTGCTGCCGTCGCTGGTCATCAATTACCTCGGGCAAGGCGCCATGCTGCTGGTCAAGCCCGGCGTCCGGCATCCATTCTTCGAGCTGGCACCGACCTGGGCGCTGTATCCCCTGATCGCCATCGCGACGATGGCGGCGATCATCGCCTCGCAGGCGTTGATCTCCGGCGCGTTCTCGATCACCCGGCAGGCCGTGCAGTTGGGCCTGATGCCGCGCCTCGACGTCGAGCACACCTCGGCGCGCGAGATCGGCCAGGTCTACGTGCCGCGCGTCAACTGGGCGCTGATGGTGGCGACGGTGCTGATTGTCATCGGCTTCCGATCATCCGGAGCAATCGCCGCCGCCTACGGCATTGCGGTGACGCTGTTGATGATCATCACGGCGCTGCTGCTGTTCATCGTGATGACCGAGCGCTGGCAATGGTCGACGCCGCTGGCCGGCCTGGTGCTTGGCGTGTTTCTGACCATCGAGGTCGCGTTCTTCAGTGCCAATGCGCTGAAGATCATCGACGGCGGCTGGCTGCCGCTGGTGGTGGCGATGGCGCTGTTCACGGTGATGACGACGTGGCGGACCGGCCGCAGGATTGTGGCGGATCGCCTCGCGACCCGGACGGTGTCGATCGACGACCTGTTCACGATGATCGGCGAGATCAAGGCCGTGCGCGTGCCCGGCACCGCCATCTACATGACGGCCCAGGGCAGCGGCGCGCCGCCGGCGCTGGTGCACAACCTGCAGTACAACAAGGTGCTGCACGAGCGGGTCGTCTTGCTGAACATCATCACGTTGCAGCAGCCGCACGTGCCGGCAGAGGAACGCGTGACGGTGGAGATGCTCGGTGAGGGCGTCTACAACGTGCGGTTGTTCTACGGGTTCATGGAGGAGCCGCACGTGCCGCGCGCGCTGTACGCGACCGCGAAGTCGCGCGGCATGACGTTCGATTTCCAGGATGTGGTGTATTTCCTCGGACGGCAGACCATCCTCGTCACCGACCGGCAGGGCATGGCGATCTGGCGCGAGAAGCTGTTCGTGCTGATGTCACGCAACGCCGTCCGCGCCACCGCCTACTTCCGGCTGCCGCCCGAGCGGGTCGTCGAGCTCGGGGTGCAGGTGGAGATGTAGGAGGTTCCCGCTTCCTACTTCCCACCCGGCAGTATCACCGTGAAGAGCGCGCCGCCTCCAGCCTGGTTCGACGCGGTGACGTCGCCGCCGAGCACGTGGGCGAGGTGCTTGACGATCGAAAGGCCCAGTCCGGTGCCCGGGCGCGTGCGTGACTCGTCGACGCGGTAAAAGCGTTCGAACACCCGGCCGAGTTCGTTTGGCGCGATGCCGTGACCGGTATCAGCCACGGTTAACCTGAAGGTGCCGTCGATGAGGTCGGCGCGCACGTCGATCTCGGCGCCGTCGGGCGTGTAGTTCACCGCGTTCTCGACCAGGTTGCGGACAATGTCGTGCAGCTTGGCGGCATCGGTGGTCAGCATGCCGACCGCGGCGGCGACCTGGACCTCGATCGTCTGCTGCTTCTGCGTTGCGATGGGCTCGAAGTCGTTGGCAACGCCCTCGAGCAGGCTCGCCACGTCGCACGGCACGAGTTCCACGGTTTCCTGGCCGGCGTCGAGCCGCGCCAGCCGCAGCAGATCCTTGACCAGCCGCTCCATGCGCGTGGCATGGCGATGGATGATGTCCAGGAATTTCTCGCGCGCCTCTTCATCTTCGGGAT
>Ga0194131_10000319_pt1 | contig 80437 bp, 59 predicted proteins | sample TA2KigO120mmetaG_FD_148631 | JGI IMG/M metagenome (GOLD analysis project Ga0194131, IMG submission 148631) | Freshwater microbial communities from Lake Tanganyika, Tanzania - TA2015053 Kigoma Offshore 120m | ecosystem: Environmental > Aquatic > Freshwater > Lake | place: Tanzania: Lake... | reverse complement strand
CATCTATCACATGCTCAAATACCAGGTCGAGTTCGTCGCGTTGGACATGGACAAGTACGTCGCTCAGGCCGAAGCTCACCGGCTTGGTTACTTGACGCGTGAAGCCAAAAAGCTCGGATACCAACTCATTGAAATAGAACAGGCTGCTTAGAAGTTATTTGGAAGAATTGCTAGGAACCAAGTATTTAATCAAACATACAAATATCTATTGAATTAGTAGAGATTAGAGAATAAATGTCGTCCATGAAAGGTGATCTGTGGTGAACGTATCAACTGATATTCGAGGGCCGGAGCTTTCATGGTTGCAAGTTGTGAGAGAGCAGATCAGCTCGCTGCGATTTGGCGTTGTTCAAATTGTGGTGCATGATTCCAAGGTTGTTCAGCTTGAACGGACCGAGAAACTTCGGTTGGAGAGATTGGACAGCCAGTCGCCATTGGACTGACAAAAACTTTAACCACCAGTCTCCTGGAGGTTTTCAACAATGATTTCAAATCAATGGACTGACATGATCTCAGGAAGTTTGCTGAGAACGAGGATTAAATAATGCAGCTTAGGCAACAATTGGTAATTGCAGCTTTAATCGGCTTGCAAGTGTCGGGCCGTCCCGTCCAAGCAGAGGACACGGACGGCAAGATTAGCAGAATGGAGAAGCAGATCGAGGAGTTGACTGAACAAATCAAAATCTTGCGGCGTCAGCGAGAACTGGATGGGGAGGCCGCCGAAGCCAAGGTGAAAGAAATCCCAATAAAGCCCAAAAGCATCCTTCCGGACTGGGTAACAAGCATACGATTAACGAGTGATTTGAGACTGCGATTCGATAGCATATACGCCCCCGATTCGGACTTTGTAACGCGCGCGAGGTTTCGCCCTCGATTACGTTTGGGCGGGATCGCGACGCTCAAGGATGACTTCGAAATCGGGTTTCGTTTGGCATCGACCCCGTCGGTGGGGAAAGACTCAGGAGGTGATCCGTTGTCAACCAATCAAACGTTCGAGGACAACGGGAGCCGCAAGCCGGTTGGCGTTGACTGGGCATTCGCGCGCTGGACACCAATTCATACGTCAAAGTGGACCGGGTCGATAGCGGCGGGGAAGCTGGAGAATCCGCCAGGTTTCTCAGAGAATGTTTTTGATGTGGACTACACACCGGAAGGCCTGGCCGAGCAATTCGCCTACAAAGCTGGAACGAACCACACCATTAGCGCTTACTTCGGCCAGTATATGCTGGATGAATTACAGTTTGGCGCGAGGGATCCATATCTTTTTCTGGAACAGTTGCGATTGGATTCAAAGTGGGGCCAGCGCATCAATACTTCATTAGGCGTTTCCGGGTTGAGCATTGCCAATCCAGAAAGCCTGACGACCGCGAATGTTCCTGATTCCAATCATGGGAATACTCGCACTAAGGATGGCGTCCTGGTGAACGACTATCAATTGCTGATCGCGGACGGGAGGCTGACGTATAACCTAGAAAGCTTTCCTCTCTATATCGGGCCGTTCCCCGTCAGCTTGAATGGAGAGTCCATTCACAACTTTGGCGCCAGCCGCGACAATATTGCCTATTCCTTTGGTCCGTCGTTTGGCAGGGTCACTCAGACCGGGAGGGGCCAAAAAGGAAACTGGGAGATTTCCTATCGCTACCAGGAACTTCAGGGCGATGCCAACTATGAAGAATTGACGGCCTCTGACAACGGCGTCTTTTACCGGCACAGACCTCCAGGGGAACCCGCTCTGACTTCATTTCGCCCGACGTTTTTCAATGGGTTAAACCTCCGGGGACATGCCTTTCGAGTGGCTTATGCTCCGTTTGATTCACTCGTTCTCGACGCCCGAATTTGGTTAAACGAGCCAATTAGAGTGCTCGACGAAGCGGACAAGGTCCAGGGAATCCGCCTCCTCTTCGATGCAGTTTGGAAATTCTGATCAGAAGCTCTGACTCGTTTGAAGCCGTTAGACTAAAATGAAAACTCAAGCTATGAAACTCACAATTGATGGCGCCCTAAGACGAAAACAGTTTCTCCTCGTTCTCCTCACCGCGGCGACCGTCTTGGAAGGCTGGGCGGCCGGTAAAGCAATTAGCCTCCTTAACGTTTCTTACGATCCAACCCGCGAGCTTTACGCCGATTTTAACCGCGCATTCGCCGAGCATTGGCAGAAACAAGCGGGCCAAAGCGTGACGATCAAGAAATCCCATGGCGGCTCGGGCAAACAAGCGCGTTCGGTCATCGATGGATTGGAAGGGGATGTCGTCACATTGGCTCTGGCCTACGACATTGATGCTATTGCCGAGAAAGGGCGGTTGCTGGACAAGGATTGGCAAAAGCGTCTCCCGCATAATAGCGCTCCATACACTTCGACCATCGTCTTCCTGGTGCGCAAAGGAAATCCCAAAGGGATCAAAGATTGGGACGACTTAATTCGGCCGAGGATTAGGGTTGTGACCCCGAATCCGAGGACTTCAGGCGGTGCGCGCTGGAATTATCTGGCGGCATACGGCTATGAATTGAAGCGCTCCGGCGGCAACGAAGCCAAGGCGCAGGAGTTCGTCAGAAAACTATTTGCGAATGTGGAAGTACAAGATACGGGCGCGCGCGGCGCCTCGACGACCTTCATTCAAAGAGAAATTGGTGATGTGCTCATCGCTTGGGAGAACGAGGCCGTTTTGGCGATCAAGGAATTGGGGAAAGGACAATTCGAGATTGTGGCGCCATCCGTAAGCATTCTGGCTGAACCGCCCGTGGCTGTTGTCGATAAAGTCGCCAAGCGCAAGGGCACAGAAGCCGTGGCGAAGGCCTATATCGAGTATCTCTATACGGAAGCAGGACAGGAAATTGCCGCCAAACATTATTACCGTCCGCGGATGCAATCCGTCGCCGACAAATACAGCAACCAATTCCCGAAAATCGAACTATTCACCATCGATGAAGTCTTTGGCGGCTGGAGCAAAGCGCAATCAAAACACTTCAGTGATGGTGGGATTTTCGATCAGATTCAAAAAAAGTGAGTTCTAGCGCGGGAGACTATTTCATAGCCATTGTGCGAACATTTCATTCACAATTTGCCGCAGCGCAGACTGAAAGTCGGCGCTACGAACAATGCAGACGCGCTCAACACGTATCTTTTTGAAAAAAAGCTTCCGGACCATTTGATGTCCCAGTAATTTCTTCCTTTTACCCAGCGCTTTCATGGCAGCCCAACGTTTTAGAGTCCTTCCAGGCTTCGGTCTGACAATGGGATTCACGCTCTTTTATTTGAGCGCGATCGTCATCATTCCGATAGCGGCTCTTTTCTTGAAGAGCTTTCAACTTTCCTGGGCAGATTTTTGGAGAGTGGTGACGACGGATCGCGCTATGGCTGCCTACAAACTGACCTTTGGCGCATCACTCATTGCGGCGCTCATCAACGCCATCTTCGGAACGATCCTCGCGTGGGTGTTGGTGCGTTATACGTTCCCGGGCAAAAAGTTCATTGATGCATTGGTCGATTTCCCGTTTGCGCTGCCCACGGCCGTGGCAGGTTTGACGTTGTCCAATCTTTTTGCCGGGAACGGCTGGCTAGGACAATTCCTTGTGCCGCTCGGCATTAAAGGCGCGTTCACGCCGCTCGGGGTGATTATCGCGCTCACCTTCGTCGGGATGCCATTTGCCGTGCGCACGTTGCAGCCGGTATTGGAAAATCTGGATCGGGGCGTCGAGGAAGTCGCGGCCACCTTGGGCGCGGGACGGCTGCGAACGTTTGTTAAAATCATTGCGCCGACTCTGCTGCCCACGATCATCACCGGTTTTGCGTTGTCGTTTGCCCGAGCTGTGGGCGAATACGGCTCAATCGTGTTTATTTCCGGTAACAAACCATTTCAGACAGAGATCGCTCCTTACCTGATCGTGTTTCGTTTGGAGGAATACGATTATCTCGGCGCGACGGCGATTGCGGCCGTCCTGTTGGTGATCTCGTTTGTTATTCTGGCAGTAATTAATTACCTCGAAAGCTGGGCTGGACGTTACCAGAGATAATATGGCTGGTTACGTCAAGAGGTCGCGGCAAACGAATGGTCATACTGCCTCCAAGGGCGGCACGGAAGAATCTCCTTTTTTCAAGTGGCTGTTGATTACGGTGGCGCTCCTTTTTTCGATCCTGTTTTTGCTGCTGCCGTTAGTGAACGTGTTCGCGCAAGCGCTGAGCAAGGGCTGGCAAGCGTACTGGACCGCTCTTTCAGAGCCCGACGCCTGGGCTGCAATTAAACTGACGCTCCTGGTCGCCGCAATCACGGTGCCGCTCAACGTTGTGTTCGGGCTGGCGGCAGCGTGGGCCATTGCGAAATTCGACTTTCGTGGCAAGTCGCTGCTCAACACGTTGATCGATCTGCCGTTCTCGGTTTCGCCTGTGGTGGCCGGGTTGATGTATGTGCTGCTCTTCGGGCTCCAAGGTTACTTTGGGCGCTGGCTCGCGGACCATGAGATCAAAATTATCTTCGCCGTTCCAGGCATTGTGATCGCAACTATCTTCATCACCTTTCCCTTCGTCGCCCGCGAGTTAATTCCAGTCATGCAAGCGACCCGCTCGGAACAAGAGCAAGCCGCATTGACACTCGGGGCGACCGGCTGGCAAACGTTCTGGCGGGTGACTTTGCCCTCTGTTAAGTGGGGTCTGCTCTACGGAATTATTCTTTGCAACGCTCGCGCGATGGGAGAGTTTGGCGCCGTCTCCGTTGTTTCAGGCCACATCACCGGCCAAACCGATACGATGCCCTTGCGCATTGAAAAGCTTTACCAGGAATACAACGCCGCCGCCGCGTTCGCGATTGCCAGTCTCCTGGCGCTTTTGGCTTTGCTCACACTCGGCATTAAGACGTTTCTCGAATGGAAACAAGAGCGGGATTACGAACGGGCCCAGCGCGCGGCCGAGTCTTATGAGGATTCGACCGCGCCGACAAGTCGGGAACCCGAAATCACAGCCGTCCGTTCTCAACCTTGAATCGAAATTTGAATCGCAGCAGATCGTGGCATGAGCATTGAGCTAAAAAGTGTCAGCAAGCAATTCGGGGAAGTGGCGGCAGTGAACAATGTGACCTTCTCGGTCAATGAAGGCGAATTGCTGGCTTTGCTCGGTCCCAGTGGCGGCGGCAAAACCACGGTCCTGCGCATGATCGCCGGTTTGGAGGTGCCAACCGAAGGCGACATCTACATTCGCGGCCAGCGCGTCAATGACATCAAAGTCCAGAAGCGCAACATCGGATTCGTTTTCCAGAATTACGCGCTGTTCCAAAACATGAATGTGTTCAAGAACATCGCGTTCGGTCTGAAAATCAAGAAGTGGAAATCGGCGGACATCAAGGCTCGCGTCCGTGAATTGCTGGAATTGCTGGGCCTCGAAGGCCTGGACAAACGTTATCCGCATCAACTCTCCGGCGGCCAGCGCCAACGCGTCGCGATTGCGCGCGCTCTGGCGCCGAAGCCGAGCGTCCTATTGCTCGATGAACCATTCGGCGCCGTCGATGCGAAGATACGTCAGGAACTTCGCGAATGGCTCGTCCGCTTGCATCACGACCTCAACGTTACCACGCTCTTCGTCACTCACGATCAAGAAGAGGCGATGGAGGTTTCGAATCGCATCGTCATCTTTTCGCGTGGAAACCTCGAACAAATCGGCACGCCGCGTGATGTCTATGAACAACCGGCTAATGAGTTCGTGGCGCGGTTCATTGGCGTCATGAACGTGCTAGAACTCGAAGTCTTCAAAAACGTCGGCCGCGCCGGAGAACTCCAGTTTCCTGCTCCGGGCTACGCGGACGGCGAAAGAATTCGAATCGGATTCCGGCCCTTCTCCGTTCAGATTTCCTCTGATCTAAACCAGTTTCCTTATCAAGCTGTCGTGCGGCAAACGTACTTCCTGGGCGTCATGTTACGATTGGAGTTAGAGCTCGAGTCCGGATTGTTGCTGCGCTCGCGGATGTCAAAAGAGGAATACGCCAACCTCGCGCTTTACGACGGAAAGAAAGTTTCGCTTCAAATTCGAAACTATCGCATCCTTTCGCGCGAACATGAGCCATTGGGTCCCGAATTGACCGCGCCTGAGAAATCGTCGCTATTCGTCGGCGAGGGAATTTAGGCTCAGGCTGGCTCACTGACGCACTCGAGCAACTCCTCAGCCAAACGGTCATCGTGGGATCGGACCGCCAAATCGCCGAGCGAAACGATTCCAATCAAACGCTTTTCTCGATTAAGCACCGGCAGCCGCCGAATTTGCTTGTCCTCCATGATCTTGGCCGCTTCCTCCAAATCCTGGTCGTCGAAGCAATAGGTGATGCCAGGCGTCATAACATCTCGCACTTTGGTGGAAAGCGGGTCATGACCTTCAGCAACCGAACGAATTGCCAAATCGCGGATCATGGAGCGTCTTTTCCTGGCTGTAGCGGCGTCTCGTAAGAGCGCCGCGAGCTTTGGCGCGAAGAATGCGGCGTTCTTAGGAGACGCCGCTACAAGTGAACGGACGCGTCCTGGTGAAACGAGCCGAGTGTTAAGTGTTCCTATCTTGCCGCAGGGCTAACTGCGCCGATCAATTCTCGGCGCAGTTCCGTCGTCATAGGACGATTATCTTGCGGCGGGTTTAAGATGTACCAAATCAGGTTGCGAAAGTCTGCATCGGGCATCTGTTCCAGGCCTTCGGGCATCACCGAGAGTTCGCCCGTTCGCATCGTCGCAATGTTCGACTTCGCAATGATTTCCTCCTTCGGTCCAGCGGAAAGCAATTTGACGCGGGCTTCAGTGTCTTCTATCAACCGGCCACTGACGGCGCGTCCGTCCTTCGTTTCGATCTCCACATTCTCGTAGCCCTTCCCAATGATTTGATTTGGATCGATCACATTAGCCAAAAGCGCGTCCAGGCTGGATCGGCCCACACCGGTCAAATCCGGCCCAACGTCGGCGCCCTCACCATGCAGTTTGTGGCAAGTCAGACATGTCTTGACGGCTAATTCATGACCGGCTTTCAAATCGACTGGCCCATCGATCACGGCCTTTTTCTTGGCCGCGATCAGTCTGGCTTTGTCGGCGTCGGCATCGCGGAAGCGCCCGATGACTTTGACCGCGCGATTCCGGGCGTAATCGTCGCGAGAATTAACGAGCGACCGAACCACCGTCACGGGAAGGTCGGCGGGCGAAATGGCCTTGTTTTCAAGCGCGGTAATAAAGGCCCGCGTCCATGGGTTGCGCGAAGTCAAAACTTCCGCGGCGACACGTTGTGAAGCAGGTGTGAAAGTTTTCCAGCGCTTCAGAATTTCGGACGGCAGTTGATCTCCGCCAACTTCGCCGAGGGCGCGGAGCGATTCCTGAACAATGCGTTCGGCACTAGGCGCGGCTAACATCGCGATCAATATATCGCGAACGGCGTCGATTTTTTGCTGCTTGACCGACTGAATCGCTTGGACGCGCTGATCAATTCCGGTTTGAGGATTCTGAATTACTTTCAGGCTGGCCTGCAGCGCAGCCGCATCTCCCCACATAGCACCCAACTGCCGTGAGCGCGAGACAATTTCCGGATTTGAACTTTTGGCCAATTTGTTGACGAAGTCCGCTGGCGAACGCGCAGGCATCAACGCCTTGCCCTTCTGTCCTTCGATTAGTCCGTCCAGCGCAGCTAACGCCAGCGGCGCTGCGTTTTCGGGAATTGCGGTGACGAAATCGAGTGCTGTGTCCAATCGGTCGGGCCGTTGCGAGTCGCAGATGCGGCGCATGACCTTGCGTGTCAGGTCAGCGCTCAACGGCATCGCAGAAGGACCATTCTCGATCAACCAAGCTAACGCCCCATCCGGATCGCGCCCAATCTGAGGTTCGGCGGCCATCCAAATCATGAATGGCAACACTGGATCGGTCGCGGAAGCGGAGCTTTTGACCAACGCGGCTAGAATGGCGCCGGCATCCGTTCCGGAGAGTTGCTGCGAGACCGGCCTGTTCACGGTAAGGGCGCCAGAAACAAATTGGCGTGCCGCAGTCGCGACGGCCAAACGGACGCTGTTGTCGGAATCGTCGGCCAATGTCACGAGGCGCCGAAATGGTTGTTCGGACGCATCTCCGCGTTCGCCGGTGAACCGCGCGGCCCAAGCGCGAATCGTGGGTTCTTTGTCGCTGGCAGCCGCATCGAGGGTTTCTTCTGAGAGAAAGCCCGCGCCGTGCAGCGTCCAGAGCCCGGCCAAGCGCGCTTCCAGATTCTGGCCTTGCCGGAACAGGTCTTGAAGCGCGCGTCTCGTGTTGGAATCGCGGCGCTCGCTTAGGAGGCGTTGGGCGGTGCGCCGGTGCCAGACGTTTGGATGCGAAAGCAACTGCACGAGTTCGCTGCTGCTTAGCTTGGCCAAATCGAGATTCGCTGGACGAGCTGGAACCGGCGCGCCGGGTTTGTTTCCGGTGTATACCACGCGCCAAATGCGTCCATGCGCCCGGTCCACGCCTTCCGGATCGGCATTGGCATTTTGGTAACACGGATATTTGTCATACCAATCCATGATCCAAAGCGCGCCGTCCGGTCCAGTTTGAGAACTGACCGGTCGAAACCATCCGTCATTCGCGCGCACAAAATCTCGCACAAACGTCGCTGTGAAGCTGGAGCCGTTTGGCGCAAGCCGGTCTTGATGCACCGCGCTGTCGTGAATATTTCCCATGAAAACTGTTCCGAGATATTCAGGCGGGTATTGGTGGCCTTGGTAGATTTGCACGCCTGCGTAAGCGGCGCGAAAATGCTTGTGATCGACGATTGACGGCAGGAGTTGATAGGCGTAGGGATGCGGCGGCGTGCCGGCTTGCCGGACGTAAATTCCTCCCGGCGCCATGTGAAACAGGTGATCGATCACGCAAGCTGTGACGAACGCGTTCCCGGCTCGGTCAAAATCAACACCCCACGGGTTGCTGGTCCCCTCGGCAAACACTTCAAATTTCTTCGCGCGTGGATGAAAGCGAGCGACGGCGGCTGTCATTGTCACGCCATCATCGTCCGGATTATTCGGATCTTTCACTTTCGAATAAGTGAAAACGCCGTGCGTCATGTAGAGCCAGCCGTCCGGTCCCCAAGTAAAACCATTGAGTAATTCGTGCCGGTCTTCGAGGCCGAAGCCGGTCATGGCAATCGTCTTCTTATCGGCGATGTCGTCGCCATTGGTGTCTTCAAAGAAAAGCAGGTGAGGCGCCTGACCAACGTACACGCCGCCGTTGCCGACCAAAATGCCAGTCGCCAAATTCAAACCATCGGCGAAAACCGTGACCTTATCGGCGCGGCCATCGCCGTCGGTGTCCTCAAGAATCTTGACGTTATCGCGCGGCTTTGTTCCAGCCGGCGCCCCGAGAGGATACTCGTAAAGTTCGACGACCCAGAGCCGCCCTCGCTCGTCCCACGTCATCGCGACTGGATTGACGACGTCGGGTTCGGCGGCAAAAATCCGGACTTCAAAACCTTCGGGCACGGTGAATTTTTTTTGGGCTTCCGCGGGAGCGAGCGCAGGTGTTTGCGTCGGCGTGTAAACACCAGTCAATTGTCGTCCGGCAGCAAGCGCTTCGTGCTGTGTTAGCCATATGCAGGCACACGCCGTTGCAAGGAGGAGCGAGGATTTCATAGCGAGTCATTAAGGTAAGAAACGTTTATTCGGTCAAATGCTTTGTATTGGTTGTCTCTTGGATCGGTGCATCCCGAAGCTGTCGGCACATGTAGCGGCAGGCATCCTGCCCGGCGGATCAACCGTACGCACGAGAACGCAGCCTTCTCTTTTCAAGCGTTGCTCCGGACGGCAAGATGCACGCCCTCTGCGGCAGGCAGGATGCCCGCCGCTACCGACAACTTCGGGATGCACTGCTCTTGGATGCGCCCGCCCCCAAAGGCGCATTGGGAACCGTAGCGTTTACCGCAACGGCGCTGACGGTCTGACCAGGAACTTTTTGGGAGACAACGCCCATGTAAAGATTGTAGGATCGCAACGCGGGCCACCCCCCCGGCTGGCCGGCAAGACGGGAGCGTTCACGCAACGACAAAACGTTAACTTAACCGATGAATCGAAACGGAATTTCGCGACAGAATCGGCTGTTCCTCCTCTCCTTGGCTTTCGCTTGTTCGCCGCTCTCTCTGAATGCGGAACCGCGATCTGAACAATTGGCAGGTATCTCCGGTGTGCTTGACCGCGCGTTCGATCCAAGTTCCGGACCGAATGGTCCGGTAAATTCGCTGGCCTTGCTATCGTTTGCGGCAGCCCTAAAGGTGCATATTAAAGACCCCCCAGTTTTTTCGGAGCCGCATTGGGCTTCGGAAATATTTAACTAACCAAGATGAGCGCCGCTCCAAGCTCCAAAATATTTCGGACTTGCAGGGCGGCGCATCTGGGTTTAAGTATCTGCGATAGATGGATAAATCGACAGTTTATCAATTCGGCAAATTATAGCATGGACAAACTTCAACCGAAGAGGGTGTCTTGAGTCGCCCTTTCTTTCCTCGTAGTTCTCCTTCCGCAAGCTCGTTCGTCAAGGTCAATGGGAAAATCCGTGCCCGCGAAGTTCGAGTTATCGGCATTGATGGTCAACAACTGGGTGTCTTATCGCTCGGCGAAGCCATTAACATGGCCCGACAGCACGGCGTGGACCTGGTAGAAATCGCGCCCAACGCGGCACCGCCCGTTTGTCGTTTGGTCGATTTCGGAAAATTCCGATACGAGCAAGCCAAAAAAGAGAAGGAAGCGAAAAAGCACCAGCACGCCAACAAGGTTAAAGAGATTCAATTGAGTCCGACGATTGATCCGCACGATTTCGTTGTGAAGCTGAATCATGCCATCGAGTTTCTCTGTGACGAAATGAAGGTCAAAGTCACGCTGAGATTTAGGGGACGCGAGATGGCCCACAAAGAGTTTGGCTTTCAGCAAGTGGAAAAGTTTGTCAAAGACTTGACTCCTTACGGGCATCCCGACGCTCCGCCCAAATTAATCGGCCGAGGCATCAACGTCATGCTCAGCCCGCTTCCGCGAAACAAACGGGCGAAGAATCCCAAGCAGGATGAAAATGCTGCGCAACGCAACGCTCCGTCGCTGCGTCCGCAAGGCGCGAATAATGGCCCGCCACACACAACGACAAACACTGGTCCCGCGCAACCTGCTTCAGTGAAACCGAAAGAGGGCGCCCGGCACGTTCCGACAAACGCGGCCGAACAACCAGCCGAATCGTTCGGGCACAATCCTTTTGCTCAGCTGGACATCAAGGTTGGGCAGTAGATAACGCCAAGGATCCTGGACTTTCGCAGCCTTTCCGGTTCGTCAGGATGGTTCACCAAACCCATCACTGGCAAGGACCCAGTCCACTCCAATGCCTTTCGGTAATTCGAAGAACATTTGCCCCGGCGGGACAGAATGACAATAGCCCGGTGTTTCAACGATGTTTCAACGCCGGGCACGGCGACACCTCTACTGGATGGCGCCACGCCGGCGCAGCGCGGCTTCCATCGCTTTGTCCATCATCAAGTCAGCGAGCGGCTTGGTCGCTTGATCCAATCGGGCGTGAGCCGTTTTCAGCTCGCCAACATTTCCCGTTTGTCCGTTAGGGTCTTCTGTGGTCAAGACTCGTTCGACAGCCTCAACTGCCGCTTCGACTTCAGCACGGTAATCGTCTTGCATATCGGTCGCGAAGTCGGCCAAGGCTTTTCGTGTGGCCAGAACTGTGTCGCGCGCGCGCATTTTTGCTTCGACCCATTGGCGCGCTTTCAAATCCTCGAAGGCGTGCTCGACGGATTCCTCGACCATTCGCTGCACATCCGCATCGCTCACATCCACCGCAGATTTCATTTCAACAATGGTTTGCTTCCCAGATTTGGTGTCGCGGGCCAGGACGTGCAGAATCCCGTTCGCGTCGATTTCGAACTGGACGCCAACTCGCGGAACGCCTTTCGGCGCCCGTTCGAAATCAATCGTAAATTTGCCAAGGCTCCAATTATCGGACGCTCGCTCGCGTTCTCCTTGCAGCACGTGAATCAGCATGTTCGGCTGGTGATCGGCGGCGGTGGTGAACATTTCGCCGGCTTTGATTGGTATCGTGGAATTGCGCGGGATAATCACGTTCATTAAGCCGCCGAACGTTTCGATGCCGAGCGACAAGGGCGTGACATCAAGCAGCAATAGGTTCTTGAACCCCCCCGCCAATATCTCCGCCTGGATTGCCGCCCCGAGCGCCACAGCTTCGTCCGGGTTTTGTGATGTGTTCAACATCGGCCCTTCGGCACGGTGATAGGTTTCTCCTAAACGGATATTTCCAGTCGCAGCCTCAAACTCTGAGCAACCGAAAATCTCCGTCACCATTTGACGAACCAAGGGCATGCGTGTCTGGCCGCCAACCAAAATCACCTGATCGAGATCTTTCAGCTCGAGCCGCGCATCAGCGAGCGACCGCAAACAATGGGCGCGCGTTCGCGCAATGATATCGCGCGTCAACTCTTCGAGCTCGGCGCGGCGTAGTCGGCAAGTGAAATTGAAATCGGGCGTGAGAAACGGCAAAGCCACCTCCACTTCGGTTTCGCTGGAAAGTTTGATCTTGGTCTGCTCGGCCGCTTCACGAAGGCGGGCCATCGTCGACAGATTTCCGGTGACATCCGGGCCGCCAGCTTGACGGATCTTCTCGGCCAAAAAATCGATGATCCGCCGGTCCAAGTCTTCTCCGCCGAGCCGTGTATTGCCATTGGTCGCAAGAACCTGAAACACTCCTTCATTCAGCTCCAGAATCGAAAGATCGAACGTTCCTCCTCCCAGGTCATAAACGGCAATTTTCGATTTATCTCGAAGTCTATCCAAGCCGTAGGCCAAAGCGGCGGCGGTCGGTTCGTTGACGATCCGCTCGACCGTTAAACCTGCGAGTTCACCCGCTTTCTTTGTCGCGTTGCGCTGAGCGTCATTAAAGTACGCCGGCGCCGTAATCACGGCGCGCGTCACGGGCTCGCCCAAATACGTCTCCGCGTCGGTCTTAAGCTTCTTGAGCACCTCCGCCGAAACTTCCTCCGGAGTCATAGCCCTACCGTGAATCTCAATCGTGATGGGAGCGTTCGCTTCGCCTCGAACCGGATAGGTCACCAACATCTCCTCCCGTTCGATCTCGCTGCCTCGTCTGCCGATGAATCGTTTGACCGCATAAACCGTCTCCGATGGCTTGATCACGCGGAGTCGATTCGCCTTTGCTCCAACCAAGATATGGCCTTGAGCATTTGCGAAATGAACGACCGAGGGCGTAAGCCGCGAACCTTCGGAATCCGGCATAACAAACGGGATCCCCGAATCCACCGCCGCTACTAACGAATTGGTGGTCCCCAGGTCTATTCCGACAATTTTGCTCATGCCGGAATGCTGCCTGAGTCGAGCATACGGCGCAGCTTTTTTTAGTCAGTCAGTCAGTATGGGTAAGGACCGATTCCACTCGGTCCCACTTGTTGTCCTTGGCGCCGCCGACAAGCTGTACGAAAGAAGCGGTGGAACCGTCAAGTCTGGTCGCGGCGCGGCGGAGGATGGCGATGATATTGGCGAATGGAGACATGGAGAGTCGCTCGGGCTTTGGCTCGAACCATGTTAGGCTGAACTGGTTATAACTGCTCTCGGCCAGGCAAAGGAGGAAAAGGGAAGAAACCAACCGCGAAACCAAACACCCTGAGTGAGGCAACCGAACCCTCAGCGTGCGCTGTGTCCTATCCAGCGCAATACCGACATATTGTCCGCCGACTTCGAACATCGCACACAATTGTGTCCACCACTGAAAGACACTTCTGGACATTTCTGTCCTGATTTGAGACAGCGAAAAATCGCCATGAACAATTGAGCCATCACAAATCCACCAGGTATTTTACAGATTTATGAGCAAAAACCCAGCGAGTGCGGCAGCGAACACGAATATGTCTATGATCCTTCGGTATTTTCTCCTATGCCATTGGCAGCCCCGATGCCATGCGGTGAACCGGGGCTCAAAGCGCATCGTACGCGCTCGCACCTTGAACCAGCGGGCCGATAGGGCGGCGTTGCCGCTCTGCCGTAGCGCAGAGTTTGGACATTTTGCGGGCTGGACTTAGTCCTGCACTTGATCTCACACTTAATCCATTGGAATGCGCGGCCTGTTTGGATTATCGCGAGATCAAGTGCGGGATTAAGTCGGTTGGAAATGTCCAAACTCCACAGCAGAGTGAAACTCTGCGTTTCGGTCCGCTGGTTCTTGGGGTGAGCTGCTGCTGAAAGGCTATCGATAATCTTCACGGATTGGATAAAAAGCATCGATGATTCGGCAGTTCGTGATGGCTCTGCCGGAGTGAACGGCATTCGAAGGAATGATGCCGACGGAACCCGGTCCCAGTTGCTTGGTTTCACCGTCAACCGTTAACTCGAAAATGCCATCCAAGACATTGGCGACCTGCTCGTGCGGATGGGAATGTTCCGGCAAAACAGCTCCCGCCTCGATCGTCCAATGCGCAAACGTCATCTTGTCCGAATGGACGAAGTGGACTTTAAAGCCTGGAAAAGGTTCTCGAAGCCTGCTTTCTGATGGGTTCACAAATGGCATATTCTTTCCTCAAGCTGGAATTGGTTGAGTTCGACTACGAAGAAGCTTCATCAACCACCGCTTCACCGTTCGCTTCGGCCAGCAGCGATTCTGTCTCTTGAACCGGCAGCTCCTGCACATTTCGAAGTTTGCGCTCGATCGCCCGCGAACGCTTCGCAGCGTCCTCCATTGTGTCGGAGGCCTGATCCAATTTTTTCTTCACGGCATCTAAAATGTCGCCGTACTTGCCAAACTCCGTCTTGACTGCGCCCAGCAATTTCCAAACTTCGCTCGACCGCTTTTGAATCGCGAGACTGCGGAAGCCCATCTGCAAACTGTTGAGCAACGCAGCCAACGTCGTCGGACCCGCCACAACAACTCGGCATTCCCGCTGAATCACCTCTACCAGCCCGGTCCGGCGAACAACTTCAGCATACAAACCCTCGGTCGCCAAAAACATGATGCCGAAGTCCGTCGTTTTGGGCGGGTTGAGATACTTGTCGCAAATATCTTTGGCGCACCCTTTGACGCGCAACGCCAGCATCCTGGCGGCTTCGTCGAAAGCTTCGGCATCCGCTTTCTCCTGCGCATCGACCAGCCGCTGGTAATCTTCCGTCGGAAACTTGGCGTCAATCGGCAGCCAAACAACTTCGCCCTCCGCATCTCCGCGGCCGGGCAGCTTGATGGCAAATTCAACCATCTCAGCACTGGTTTCCTTGGTCTGGACATTTCGCGAGTATTGGTCCTCGGTCAAAATCTGTTCGAGGAGCGCCGCGAGCTGAACTTCACCCCAGCCGCCGCGTGTTTTCACATTCGTCAAAACGCGCTTCAGGTCGCCGACGCCGACCGCGAGCGTTTGCATTTCGCCGAGTCCCTTGTGCACTTGCTCCAACCGTTCCGAGACTTGTTTAAAGGATTCGCCCAACCGTTTCTCCAGCGTGCCCTGCAATTTCTCGTCCACCGTCGCCCGCATTTGATCGAGCTGCCTCGCGTTGTCTTCCTGGATTTGTTTCAGTTTTCCGTCCACCGCATTTCGCAACGTGTCGAGTTTTTGTTCGTTGCTCTGGGTCAGCGCCGCGAGCCGCTGAGAAAAACTGTCGAGCTGAGCTTGTTGCAGCCGCGCCATCTCGCTCATCCGCGATTGCAACGAATCTCCGAAGCTCCCGAGCTTGCGATCAATTTCCTCGCGCGTTTGGTGGGCGCGCGTGGAAGCTTCCTCGCGACTTTTGGCAATCTCATCGCGCAACGAGCGTTCCGTCCGCTCTTGGCTGTTGTTTAACGCGTCAAAGCGAGGCTCTAACGGAGTGCAGTCCATCGTTGGTCTCCGTTTTAAGATCAGGCCTGACATCACGATGAGGCAGAGCAGCAGAAAGATCGCAACGCCGAGAAGAGTTTCTGTCATCAGTGATATCCTCCGCGACAGCCTCGCTCGAACCAATCTATCCTTTCGTCACTCATACAATCCAACGCACAAGCGCTATTTGCAGCCGCTCAGTGAGCTTGTAAAGGTAAATCAGTTCGCCTTTCGCCACTCCATAAGCCAGACATTGGGAGCGCGGCGCTCACGCCGCTTCAGCGACCATTCTCACCGGAACTTCGAACACAGAAGCGGCCTAAACGCCCCATCCTGGGGTAGGTTCCGCAATTTTGAGCACGTGCTCAAAATTGCTCGAATGAGGCCACTATGACTTTGGGGCGCGACCGATCAGCTTGATCGCGGATGCGTGCGCCATTACGACATCAGGGTCGCTTTGCAGTGACTCGAAGTAATGCCCGGAAAAATCCTGGCCGTGCTCGGCCGGAGCTAGCAGCAGCCCGGATTGGCGGACCAGCGCGTCGGCCGTCTGAGTTGTTAACGGCTCTTTCTCGTCCAGCACCTCGTCCATGGAGACGATCAATTGGGAGAGCGGATGCAGCCAGGCGAACCACGGATCATGCGTGAGCAACTGCAGAAATTGGTTGGGCGACTGGATCGTGCCTACGATTTTCTCATAGCGGGTCCGTTCGAACTCGACCAGCGCCTTATGCAGACTCAGGAGGGCGTTCCGGATTTCGAGCAACCGCTTGGCCTCGACCGAACGTGATTCAGAATTAGTCTTTCCAGACGAAGCGCGCATTTTGTTCAAGTCTGACGATCCGTTAAGCTCACGACAGCGCACACTCGTCTTCGCCACGCCCGTCGTCAAGCGCAGCGGCCCGCCGAAGCCAAGCAAACAAACAGAGCGCGAATGCCCGGGAAGTGTTTAACGTAGCGCCGAATTGTATTCGGCGGATCGTCCGCAAGTTCGAGCGTCCTGGAAGATGCGGACGGTCTGCCGATTGCAAATCGGCGATACAGCAGACTGAGAGTCTGCGTTACGATAGATCCGTACCTACTATGAGGCTTTGCACTGCTCAGTCTTTACCTCGTCAATCACCTTCTCCAAGCGACGGCCGTATTCGATATAATTCGCGCGCATCGCGTCGTCGTTGCTAGCTTTGGCAGTTGCATCGTGAAAGACCACGACCATATGCGGCTCGATGGAGATGCCGGCATCGTAGCCGCGCGCCATAGCGTCCTTGAGAATGTCCCGCACTCGGCCCTGCCCTTCCCCAGGCCAATTGTAATCAGCGTCATTCTTCGCCGGATTCCAAGTCGCATCCTTAACGTGAATGTGGACGACGTGATCGCGCACGTTGATCCAGAACTCCCACGGATCCTGTTTAGGCCACGGCTTGGCTTTGCTGCGGTCGGCGTTGAAGATTGGATTCGCCGTATCAAATACCCATTTGAGACCGGGCGCTTTGTCGAGCAACTCCAGCGCATGTTGCCAGCTCATGCCACCGTAATTCATGCAGTTCTCGTGCACGGGCTGAATCCCGGCATCGAGGAACATCTTCGTCACTTCGCGGACGCGGCGAAAAACTTCCGGCGGCGTTTTGTATTCATCATCGCCGGGTTTGAAACTCATCACGCGAATATATTTTGTGCCGAGCCGCTGCATCCGCGGAATAGCGCGGCGAACCTCGGCCAAGGTGATGTCGAATGGATCGCTGACTTTCTTGGCCCAATTCATGACCGTGGAGCCAAAGCAATAAATGCCGACGCCAGCGGTTCCCAATTGGTCCACCGCCAGGTCAAACGCCTTGTCCGGAATGTCGTGGAGATTCGCTTTCGCAAATCCCGGCACTTCCACGCCGCGCATTTCAATGTGCCGCCAGCCGAGCTCTTTCGTCGCGGCAATCTGTCCGTCAATTGAGTTGGCGCCTTCGTCGCCGATGCCTGTGAGGATCATTGTTTTTATGGTTACGAGGTTACATGCGTTTCATAGTTACAAGGTCGCATGAGAGCCACATTGTTGTGACGACCGGTGGAGGCCGGTAACCGATGCACCAATGTAACCATGCAACACATGTAACCTTGCTAACAGCTCAACGATTAAACGACTTCGTAAAATCATCCGCCGTGCTCTGGACGACTTTCTTCTCATGCTTCGATTCCGCGATAAGCTGATTCAGTTTCTTTTCCCACGCCGCGCTGTCCATCGGCAGCTCGATCGTCTGATTAATCAAAGACGAATAAAGAAGAACATTAGCGAGTTCGACGGAACCCAAACCATCCGTGCCGTGCGCGATGAGTGGCGCGCCATCGAGGATCGCATCGACGAAATTCTGCATCAAGGTCGCGTGCGGATTCGGAGCGTTCTCGATGGGAATATCAACGTTCCAGATGTCGGGTTTGGCAAAGCCGCTCTTCGACGTTTTGCTGAACTCGATCATGTCGGCATCGTTGCGGGTGAACTTCAGCTGGTTGTTTTCGAGGACCAGCCGTCCGCGCGTTCCGTGCAATTCGAAACGGTTGCTTCCAGGCGATTCACCAGTGGACGAAATGAAAACCCCGGCGCAGCCATTGGCCCATTCCATGTAGGTCGTGATATTATCTTCGACCTCAATATTGTGATACCGGCCGAGCTGACAAAACCCGCGCACACGCGCTGGCATCCCGCAGAGCCACTGGAGCATGTCGAGCTGGTGCAGGCACTGATTCAGCAGCACACCGCCGCCCTCGCCTTTCCAGGTCGCGCGCCAGCCGCCGCTCGCGTAATAAGCTTCTGTCCGATACCAATCGGTAATAATCCAGTTCATGCGGACCAATTGGCCGAGTTCGCCGCTCTGAATGAGTTTGCGGATTTTCACGTAGCGCGGTTCGACGCGCAGCTGGAACATGCCCGCGAATATTTGTTTGGGATTTTCTTTGTATGCGGCAAACAAACGTTCGGCATCGGCCTTGTGCGCGGAAATGGGCTTCTCGACCATGACATGAAGGCCGTTGTTCAAGGCGTCGATGCCGATGGTCGTGTGCAAGTAATGCGGCGTGGCAATGACGATAGCGTCAATCGCGCCGGACCGGATCATCTCTTCACTTCGGTCGAAAGTCTTGAGTTGTTTGTGTTGCTTGAACGGTTCGAGGCTGGGCGCGTAAGCATCGCTGACCGCGGTCAATTCGCAACGCGAGATTTTTTTGTCGAGCAGATAGCTTGTGTGAAATTTGCCAATATTGCCCAGACCGACGACGCCGAGACGGACTTGTTTCATGTTAGGATCGTTTGTTTTTGCTCATGTTCGCGAACCGCGAGAGCCGAGTATCGCCGTGAGCGGAAAATTCGGGCAAGCTCAAAAGGTATTTGTCCGTGTGTCGTCCCGGAGGAACCGTGCGAGAATGGCCGGCGTTTAGCGCCAGCCTTCTCCGAAACAAAGTTTCGCGCATTGCGCCCATGAAACCTGGCAGGACAGCGCGTCTCGCCTGTCTATGCTCTTGGTGTCCGCAAATGCTGGACAGGCGGGACGCCTATCTTGCCGCGCAGGTTCAGAGGGCTCGAATTACGCTGGCATTATGAGCCGGAAAAAGCGCCACCAGCTTCATCGAAGAATCCAAGCGAGCAGCGGGGCGATGAAAAGGCTCGGCAAGTAATCGGCCAAAGGCGCTTTTTTCAGATCCAGAATAATGAGCGCAATCGAGCAAATGAGCAGGCCGCCGGTGGCATTGATCGAATCCATCAACGCTTGGTTGCGCAGGAACGGTTCAAGCGCTTTAGCGCCAAGAGTGATCGCGCCTTGATAGACAACCACAGGAATGGCCGACAGTAAGACTCCCGGTCCGAAGGTCTTTGCGAAGGCCATGGTCGCCAGACCGTCCATGACCGATTTGATCGCGAGAGTTCGGAAGTTGCCAGTCAGACCATCTTGCAAGGCGCCCAAGACAGCCATCGGCCCAACACAGAAGAGCAGCGTGCACGTAATGAAACCTTCGCTGGCTCCCTTTCCTTCGGTCGAACCGGCGTGCGAAAGGTGTTCCTTGGCATAGGCGCCGAGACGGTTCAGCAGCTGTTGCAGACGAAGAAGCTTGCCTGCCAGATTGCCTAAGATCAGCGCGAGCGCCACCAAGCCGAGCTGTTTCAGAACTTGACCAAAGCTTCCGTTAAGAGCGCTCCAGGTCGTGCTAAGTCCCACATAAACAGTAAAGACTCCCAACGCCATCTTGAGGAGCGATTGATTGGCGCGCGAGATTTCCCTGGCCACGGTTAAGCCAATAATCCCGCCAGCCAAAATGGCTGTTCCATTCAAAACAGTTCCGATCATGCCTGGAAACTGTGGGACTCCCCCAACCTGGCAAGGACGCATTCCACTGCGCATTCAGGGGATTTCGGGGACCCGGTGGAATCTAACGCCTTTCGGTAATTCAAAGAGCATTTGTCCCGTAGGGACCCGATGAAAATAGGCCGGCGTTTCAACGCCGGGGACGGCGGCCAAGCGCGCCTGAGTCCCGGATGGGACGGCTGAAGCTCAATGGACGATGCGCACAATTCGACCGTCCCTTCCGGACTTGAACTTCTGGCCGTTTGGTTCCCGGCGTTGAAACGCCGGGCTATTTTCACTCTGTCCCTCCGGGACAACCATCTGCCACAAGGCCTTGAATTGCCGAACGGCATTAGAGTGGAATCGTTCCTTGCCGCTGGAGCCCCGTTGTTGGGGGAAAACGCGTGAAACATGCGGTCAAGTGTGAGAGGCGCCATCTACCCTGGAAAGTAAAAACATCATTGCAATTCCCGGCATCCGCGGGCAGATTCTCTGCACTTTGTTCGGGGCGTAGCGTAGCCTGGCTAGCGCGCGTGTTTCGGGTACACGAGGTCGTGAGTTCAAATCTCACCGCCCCGACCATTTCGCAGAAGTGAAGCATTGTCCGTGGCTTGACAAAGGAGCTGAACGTGTGGAAGGAACTCTGACGCGGCTTCGGAGTTGAAAACGTTCAACCTCCAACGCTCAACTTTCAACGTTCAGCACAGAACCGATTTGAACGTTGCGAGTTGAAAGTTGAAAGTTTGACGTTGAATTGCGCCCTTCGACGCTCACTGTAGGTATGTGGTCAAAGTCACCCCTCCCCTTTCGTCCTCGTAGGACAGGCGTCACGCCTGTTCTGCATCTGCGTACACGAAAAGCAGGACAGGCGGGACGCCCTGTCCTGCCAAGTTCATCGAGAGGGCTAAGGAGTGAAGTCTCATCGACATGACGTTTGCCCAACCGTATTTTCTCTTCTTGCTTTTGTTGTTGCCGCTTTGCGCCTGGCTCAAGGGGCGTCGCGGACAACAAGCTGCGTTCCTCTATTCGTCGGTCCAACTGGTCAAAGGGATCATGGGGATTACGCGGTCCCACGTAGGAAGCATTCTCCTGAAGCTCCGCTGGCTGGCACTGATGCTTTTCATTATTGGACTCGCGCGTCCGCAATTGGGCGAGGGCGAGACGGAGATCAAGGCCAGTGGAATCGATATCGTTGTTGCCTTAGATTTATCAGGCAGCATGGCAGCAGAGGATTTCGAAATCAAAGGGAAGCGCGTGAACCGCCTGATGATTGCCAAGGAAGTGCTGAAGGAGTTCATTGGCAAACGCGCCAGCGACCGCATTGGATTGGTTGCGTTCGCCGGGCGCGCTTACATCGCCGGTCCGTTAACGCTCGACCACGATTTCCTGCTCCAGAATGTTGAGCGCCTGGACCTGGGAACAATCGAGGATGGGACAGCAATGGGGGCGGGCTTGACCGCTGCTTTGAACCGGTTGCGTGAACTTAAGTCTAAAAGTAAGATTGTGATCCTGATGACGGACGGACAGAACAACGCCGGCAAAGTTCCGCCCCTCACAGCCGCCGAAGCGGCGCAAGCCTTGCAAGTGAAGGTTTATACGATTGGCGTTGGCACTCGCGGCACTGCTCCCATGCCGCAAAGGGACCCGTTCGGACGAACCGTTTACGTGCAGACGCCGGTCGATATTGATGAAGAGACGCTGAAGACGGTCGCCAGCCGAACCGGCGGCAAGTACTACCGTGCTGACAGCGCGAACACGTTGCGCCAAATTTATGCCGAGATCGACCAGCTTGAGAAAACGGAAATCGAAGTGAAAAAGCACCAGCGCTATCGCGAACTGTTTCCGTGGGTGGTGTTGCCCGGTCTGTTTCTGGTGTTGCTCGAGATTATCCTGAGCAATTCGGTCTGGAGGAAATTGCCATGAGCTTCGCCAATGGACGGATGCTGTGGCTGTTGTGGATCACGATGCCGCTGTTGGGGTGGTTCCTCTGGTGGGCCTGGCGCAGAAAACAGGTGTTAATCGCGCAGTTCGTTCAATCGCGACTGCTGGCGCATTTGACGGTGGGCGTTTCCAAACGGATGCAAAAAGCGCGTCTGGCGCTGCTTTGGGCAGCGGTCGGATTGTTGATCCTCACGCTGGCGCGGCCCCAATGGGGCTTTGTCTGGGAGGAAGCGAAACAAAAAGGACTCGATATTGTGGTCGCGATTGACACGTCGCGAAGCATGCTGGCCGAGGACGTGGCGCCGGATCGGTTGACGCGCGCGAAATTGGCGGCGCTGGATTTGGCGCGTTTGGCCAAGAACGACCGCTTCGGGTTAGTCGCGTTTGCTGGGACAGCTTTCCTGCAATGTCCGCTTACGTTAGATGATGAAGCTTTTCGGCAAAGCGTGAATGCGTTGGATGTCGGAATTATTCCACAGGGAGGCTCGTCGCTTACCGAGGCTATTCAGACCGCAGCCAAGGCTTTTAAGGAGGAAGGCGACAACCATCGGATTCTCATTCTGCTTACCGACGGCGAAGATCACGAAGCGGGCGCAACGGAAGCCGCTGAGCTAGCCGGCGCCTCGCGCGTTCGCATTTTCACGGTGGGCGTTGGAACTGCCGCGGGGGAACTGCTCCCCCAAATCGACGAAAAGGGAGTCTCTTCCTACGTTAAGGACAGCGAAGGCAAAGTCGTAAAATCGCGACTCAATGAAAGCCTTCTTTCCGAGATTGCCACAAAAACCCAAGGCTTTTACCTGCCTCTAAGCGGACCAACGGCTATGGATGTTCTCTTCGAACGCGGCCTCGCCCCGTTGCCTCGAGGTGAGGTGTCGAGCAAATTGGTCAAACGATTTAAAGAACAATTCCAATGGCTGCTCGGACTTGCCATTGCATTACTGGTTCTGGAAATGTTTCTGCCGGATCGCAAGCGTGTCGCGAAAACAAGTTCCGCTGCCGACGCATCCATCAATGCGGGCCTGCGCAAGGCGGTCACCCCAGTGGCATTGGCCTTCTTGACATTGAACGCCGCCGCCTCGCCCGGCACGGCTCTTCGGCGATATGAAGCCGGCAAGTACGACGAGGCCCAGGCGGAATATCAGCGCTTGCTCGAACGCAAACCCGATGACGCCCGATTGCAGTACAATGCCGGCGCCGCCGCCTATCAAGCCGACAAGTTCGACGAAGCGGCCAAGCATTTCGGCGCTTCCATCACTTCGCCTGATTTGGACCTCCAACAGCGGGCCTACTACAACCTGGGCAATAGCCTTTATCGCATCGGCGATCAACAGGCCGAGTTGCCCAAGAAAATGCAGTCGTGGGAACAGTCGATTAAGCAATTCGAAAGCTCACTCAAGCTTAACCCTCAAGATGCTGATGCGAAGTTCAATCTCGACTTCGTCAAGAAAAGGATCGAGGAGCTGAAACAACAACAGCAGCAGCAGCAACAGAAGCAAAATCAAAACGACAAAGACAAGAACAACGAGGAGAAGAATTCGGACAAGAACCAGGACGAATCCAAGCAAGACAAAAACGAGGAATCTCAACCGAAGCCGGACGAATCACAGCCGAAACCGAAACCCGAACAGCAGGATCAACAGTCTCAAAAGCAGGACCAGCAGCAGAAAGAAGAGAAGGACCTGCAGAATCAACACAAGCCAGGAGAGGAAAAGAGGCCGGAGAAGGAATCGAAACCACAAGCTAAACCCTCGTCGCAATCCGGAGACAAAGAAGATCAGGAGTCTACTCCGGCCAATGACGAGGTTCGCCCGGGCCAAATGACCCGCGAGCAGGTCAAACAATTGCTCGAGGCTCAAAAGAATTATGAGAAGGCCATGATCTTTGCGCCAAAGGAAAAGGCCGAGAAGTCTAAGAACCGAGTTTTCAAGGATTGGTAATGGATGTGGATATGCAGATAGAAAGGCGCGGACAAGGCTGTCCGCGCTCCGTACGGTTCATGGCAGGACAGCGCCTCCCGCCTGTCCTGCTTTTGGTGTACGCAAATGCCGGACAGGCGAGACGCCTGTCCTACGACGAGTTCATGGCGAGGATTAAAGAGAGGGGATCGTGCAACTGAGCATTCAGTGCTTTCTCAGCCTGGCCGCATTATGGATCGCGCAACTGCCGCTTCAGGCCGCATCGCTTACTGCAAGTTTCGACCGGACCACCATCACAGCCGGGGAAAGCGCCGTCCTATCGCTCACGTTTGAGGGCAGTAATCCAGGAGGTCCGCCTGCTGTTCCGTCGCAGCCGAATCTCACGATTCAGTACGCAGGACAGTCGAGTCAATTCACCATTGTCAACGGCCAGACGAGTTCCAGCTTGATTTATAGTTACCGGGTCACACCTTCGCAGCCCGGCGACTACGTAATCCCTCCGGTGCAAGCCGTCATCGATAACAAGCCGCTCTCCACGCCACGGTTAAGGCTCAAAGTGGTGAAAGCGAGTGACAACGTCGCGAGCGGCGGCGTCAAGCATGCCCTCATTAGGTTGATTGTTCCAAAGACTGACGTCTATGTCGGCGAGGTCTTCCCTGTGGAAGTCCAGTTGTATGTACAAAACGCGCAAAACATGGATTTGCCGCAACTGGAAGCGGAGGGATTTACCTTGGGCGCCATGCCGAAACAGCCAGATCGCAGCCAAGTTCAAAGCGGCAACGCCATTTACAACGTTTATGTTTTCAAAGTGGCCGCTTCCGCCGTGAAGACGGGAAAGCTGACGCTGGGCCCCGCGAAATGCAATGTCGTCTTGCGCTATCGCAAAGCGCGAGACCCGGCGGACGTATTTGATTTCTTCGGCGGCGGTGCAGAACTGCGGCAAGTTCATCTCGCGAGTGATCCGCAAATGATGGATGTTCTTCCGTTGCCCAGTGACAACAAACCCGAATCGTTCAACGGCGCAATCGGCCAGTTCTCATTCGCGGTCAGCGCCAGCCCGACCAATGTCATTGCGGGAGATCCGATCACAATGAAGATTCAAATCGCCGGAACCGGGACGCTGGACGCCTTGCCATTTCCGTCCCAAGGTGAGTGGCGTGACATCAAAACCTATCCGCCCACCAGCAAGGTGGAAATAACTGACGTGCTCGGCATGGCTGGCGTGAAGACATTCGAACAGGTCATTATTCCGCAAAACTCGGAAGTGAAAGAATTGCCGGCGATTGCCTTTAGTTACTTTGACCCGGAAAAAAAAGCTTACCAAACACAGCAACACCGGCCGATACCCATTACAGTTAGCCGCAGCACTGCAGTTCAGCCACGGCCCACGGTTGTCGCCGAGGGACCGCCCGCCGCTGATGATGCGGCGGCGCGCGATATCGTTCATATCAAACCGACCTTCGGCTCGCTCGGTCAGATTCAACCGCCGTTGGTCCGCCAAACCTGGTTCCTGCTCTTGCAAGCGGTTCCGCTGGCCGTGTGGATATCGGCGCTGGTCTGGCGCAAACGCCAGGAAGCACTCGCCAATAATCCACGTCTGCAGCGCCGTTTGCGAGTGGCCGAATTTGTGCGGAATGGCCTGGAAGAATTGCATGCGCTCGCCGCCGCAAACCAAACCGAAGAATTCTTCGCAGTCGTCTTTCGGCTTCTTCAAGAGCAACTGGGCGAGAGACTGAACTTGCCCGCGTCATCGATCACTGAAGCCGTGGCAGACGAACATCTGCCCGCACGCGGGGCTTCGCCGGATTTAATCGAGCGCCTTCATAATCTGTTCGCGGCCTGCAATCAGGCACGCTATGCGCAGCAACGAACAGCCCAGGAATTGATGTCGATTGTTCCTCAAGTCGAAGCGGCTCTCCGAGAACTTTTGGAATTACCGGATGAAACCTCCCACTAAGGCCATCTTTGAATCGCGGGAAGGAAATCTGGCCGTTCTCCCAAAGGGAGATTTGACAATAGCCCGGCAGTTCACTGCCGGGTTCGGTTCGCAATTGCATTTAGTCCCGGAAGGGACGGCTGAATCGTTTGCATCCTCCATTGAGGTTCAGCCGTTCCGTTCGGAACTCGCGCGCCCTTGGTCACTGTCCCCAGCGTTGAAACGCCGGGCTATTTTCAACCAGTTCCTACGGAACAAATGCTCTTTGATGATCCTTCTGTTCTTTGTCGCTACGGAGATTGCCGTTGTGAAGTTGCAGGCCAACGACGTAGCTGCGGCCTTCGAACAGGCCAACCGTCTTTACGAACAGAACAAATATTCTGAAGCGGCAGGCGCCTATCAAAAACTGGTCGAAGCTCGACGCGTCTCGGCCCCGCTCTACTTTAATCTTGGGAACGCGCTCTTTAAGTCAGGCCAAGTTGGCAAAGCGATTATCAGTTACCGCTTCGCCCAAACCCTGGCGCCGCGCGATCCCGACATCAAAGCGAACCTGCGTTTCGCCCGCGACACGGTTCAAGGTGGCCCCGGCTTGTCTCGAAATCGGTGGGCTGAGTTGGTGAAGACCTTGACTTTGGGTGAACTGACGATGATTACCGTCCTGACGTTCTGGATTTGGATGAGCCTTTTGATCGTGCGAGAATTGCGCATGAGTCTTCAAACGGCGCTCTCGAGCTACACACGCGCCGCCGGTGTTGTCACCCTTGTCTTTGCCGGCTGGCTTATGGCCTCTCACTACGCCCATTTTGAAGCCGAATCAGCGGTGGTGGTGGCGCCTGAAGCCGCCGTCCGCTACGGGCCGCTCGAAGAATCGCAAAGCTTTTACACACTCCGCGACGGCGCTGAAGTTGCGGTCATCGGACGAAAGGCAAGCTGGCTGCAAGTGAAGGACGCGTCGCAACGCGTCGGTTGGGTGCAAAGCAAACAAGTTGGGCTGCTGCCGCCCGGATAGGACCGCAATTGGCCGGGCGTGCGCGCTTTGAATGAAGGTCATTTGTAGAGCGCGTTCGTCCAGTTGCTCTGCGTGTAAGGCTCGATCAATTTGTCCCAATCGAAGAAATTGGTCGGGTTATCCAGCAGAGTGAATGCGTCCGGGTAACGTTCGCGCTCCTGCACGTACATCAACAGGCCCAGGCCAATTTGCCGCAAGTTTCCCCGGCACCTGGCTTGAAAAGCTTTCTCCTTGGCCTTCACCAGCGCGGGCAACAGCAAGCTCGAGCAAGCTCGCGAGAATCGCAATAATGGCAATGACCACCAGCATTCGATAAGAGTAAATCCCTTGCGCTTCTGGCCTTTCATGATTTTGTCCTCCATTATTTTGTCTCTTCCAGTCGAAACCAAATGATCGAGGACAAAATCATAAAGGCTCGAGTCCAGGTTCACAGCAAGCTTTAGGTTTCCAGTCTGACCGTTGGCGCAGCATCCTTGCCCCGGGGTTCGGGCGGCAAGACGCCGCTCGAACTCGCAGACAGGATGTCTGCTCTACGATCGGAAGCCTTCTCAACATTTGCGCTGTCGTGAAGCGCGCTCTTCCAATCGGACGGGTTCGCGGCAATCGCTCGGAAATAGCTCAGAAATTGGTGGCGTGCAGACCAGGCCAGGATGAAATCGAACGTCAGCGCCAAGCCAAGCCAAACGAGCGGCTCCGATAGCACGCCGTGCCGGGCGACGCGTGTCAGGCCCCAAAGGCCGACCGTAGCCACGGCAAACAGATAGATCAGCCATCTCCACCAAAGCACGCGAACCAGCGTCTGAGCGATAGCTCTGTTTAGCCCACGTGCTCTGATCGCCGTCCACATTCCCACCCACCGCAGCGCCACCAGGTCCGCGACAAACACCGGAAGGCTCATGAGCAGCCAAATCCTGCCCGTTTCCGAAGACGATCCCCGCCCCAAGGAGAGCACAATCCCAATCCATGCCGCTACTGCGAGGGACAAGATGACGATGACAGGCCACGCAAATTGGCGCCGCAAGGCCATGGTTTGCCCCCGAACCATCTCGCCCACTTGGAGAGGCGTGCAGGCCAGCAATTCGAGCGCGCTACATCGACGGTCCTCAATCCAGCGATGGCAAGTTTCGCCCGTTAACCAGACTTTCACGAGGACCTGGACAGTAAACACCAGAAAGAGCGAGAGCTCATAAGATCCAAGCGAATATTTCGCGTATCCCCAGAGAGCGAGGACCGTGAACGGCAATATTAGCACCCAGACCAACTTGGATTTATGACGTTCCCGGGCACAGAGCCAGAGAACTGGATTTTGGTCTAAGAGACTGCGGCGATAAAGAGCGCGCTCCTCCGGTTTGCCAAGACGCCAGCTTCGCGAAAGCTCACTCCAATAATCCAGCTTGCGGCCTTTGGGCCGATCCTTCCACACCCGCGGCACGATGGCACAGGCCGAAGCCAGGAGCACCCACGACAACCCATGCGTCATAGCGACGGAGCTATAAAACATCGCGCTCTGCACCGGTCCCAGCGCCGGAGATTGAGCCATTCTAAATGCAAAAGCCGGACTCGGCGCCAAGATGTTTTGGTTAAGATCCGAAAACCTTCCTCCCACAGGATCGTTGAACATCAGGTGCAATCCAATCTCGTACGGGACCGCCGTGACAATGAGCATCAACAGCAATGCCGCAAAAACAGCTCTGCGCTCGTTCGTGCTGATCGCGGAGACAAACACTCCAGCCGAAAGTGTGAAGAATAATGTGTTGCCTAAAACCAACGCCGTGCGCGCAACTTCAGCGCCCGTCACACCACCCAAGGGCAAGGTCAGCGCCATCATCGGGACTAAAGCGAGCAAGCCGTACACGGCATGAATCGATGAGGACAACATTTTCCCAAAAATGATGTCGTAACCTTTGAGGTCCGTCAGAAACAGCAGTCCTATCGTGCCCTCTCGCTTTTCGGCGCTCAGACAATCCGCCGTGACCAGAGGCCCGAGTGGAAGGCAATAAACGAAACCGATGATGGAGAGGGTTGAGAAAAGCGTTTTGCCTTGGCCGGCCATTGGAGCAGTGGGCGCGGTGACAAGAAGCAGACACAAAGTGAAGAAGCCTGCCACGGCGCACGCGAGCACTCGTACCCAGTAAGTGCTTCGTCTTCGTGCTTGAACGGTCAGTTCTCGTGTTACAACTGGCAACAGTCGCATGCGTCCGATATACCCTGTGGCGATAGACTGCCTCAGACCTTGCGTTGTTCAACGAATATCTGCAGAAACTAGGAATTGAATTCGTGACGCCTGCGACTACTGTGGCTGCAGATGAAGCCTTCTGTAATTATTCGCTCCCTTGCATTCGGTCTTGGAACTTTCGTTGCGCTTTGCGGAGCTGCCCACGGGCAAGTGGCCGCCGGCGGCGGGGTCGCTGGATCTCCCGGTGCTGGCGCCGGAGGCGGTGGAATCGGCGGCATTAACCAACCGGGGATCGTGTATGTCACGATTCCAGCCCCGAAGGTTTACCCATCAGTGATCGCGCGAAATTTTTTCGCGCTTAATGGACTCAATCTAACTCCGGGACCGGTGCGGAATCAGGCGCAACAGGCTTTCCCAGCGGGCCCGGGTTTCGCGCGGCGCCCATTCTCTCCAAGAGTTCCGCAAATGCTTCCGCGACTCAGTCCGTATTTGGCGCGGAACGCAGACATCGGCGCGCAACGATTGCCACGTTAAGCTGCTCCGCACGACAGGCGTCCCGCCTGTTCCAAAACTCCTTGCCGCACCCAGGCAGGCGAGACGGCTGTCCCCCGAGTTGAACATTTAGAAACCTGACGAATTCCAGCGCAGAGTGAAACTCCGGGCCACGGTGAACGCATCGGCGCGAATCGTTCAGTGCATCCCGAAGTTGTCGGTAGCGGCGGGCATCCTGCCTGCCGTAGAGGGCGTGCATCTTGCCGCCCGGAGCAACGCTTGAAAACGAGGAGGCTGCCTTCTAGTGCGTGCGCGTGATCCGCCGGGCAGGATGCCTCGGCTCTACGGCAGGCAGGATGCCCGCCGCTACGATGTGCCGACAACTTCGGGATGCACCGCGAGACGTTCAAGTTGAACTTTGAAGTTCGTATCGGTTGTTTGTATCGTGGTGCGATGTCATTGCCTGCGCTCCAGCGAGAGCCCGCCCGCAAGCCGATCCCCCTCACAGAACTCCGGGGCGTCGGCCCGGAGAGGGCTTCGCAATTGGCGCGGCTTGGGCTGCACGCAGTCGCTGATCTGTTCTTGCATCGGCCGCGGCGATATGAGGATCGGCGGCGGTTTCGGGAAATTGCCGCGCTGGCCTTGGATGAACCGGCGACGGTCCGCGGCCAGATTGTCGCGCTGGGCATCAAACGCTATGCGCGCGGGGCGAAATCTGTATTCGAGTTCATTCTCGATGACGGAACTGGTCGTTTGCATTGCCGCTGGTGGAACCTTCCGTACATGGAACAGTACTTCAAACAAGGGGACGACGTTTTGGTGTACGGCAAGGTTCACTCGTTACGCCCGCGAACTATCGATCATCCGGAAACGGAAGTGATCGAGACCGGGTCCGAGAATTCGATTCATTTGAATCGCATCGTTCCAGTTTACCCACTCACTGAAGGTGTGACCCAGCGCTGGCTGCGGTCGCTGGTTTGGCATGCTCTCGCCGAATATGCAGCGCACATTCCCGAGCCGTGGCCAGGGCAAAAGCCTGCTGATGTGCCTAGTCAACAAGAAGCGGTGCGAATGTTGCATTTCCCAGCGGAATCCGACGATGCGGCAAAAGCGCGCGCGCGTCTGGCGCTCGATGAGTTCGTCGCCCTCCAGCTCGCTATCCAATCGCGTCGAAAGAAGCTTTACGCGAAGGCTAAGGGCTGGCCCTGCACCGGTGATAACCGATGGATGAAACCCTTTCTGGCGAAGCTCGGCTTCGCATTAACCGAGGCGCAAACGAAAGTGCTCCGGGAGTTGCGCAAAGACATGGCGGGCGGCCAGCCCATGCGGCGGTTGCTCCAGGGCGACGTTGGTTCGGGCAAGACAGTGGTTGCGGGTTGCTGCGCACTCATGGCTCTGGAAAGCGGATTCGCTGTCGCGCTTATGGCCCCCACCGAAATTCTCGCCGAACAGCATTATCAGAATTTCCGGCGCTGGTTCGAGCCGCTCGGAATTCCGGTTGAGCTTTGCACGGGGAGCCGCAAGACGGCGAGCCTTCGCAGTTCAACGTTGAACGTTCCAAGTTCAAAGGAGGCAACGCCTGCGCCAAAGCTCGTCATTGGCACGCATGCGTTGATTGAAGAATCGGTTTCGCTGGGGCAGCTCGGCTTGGTGATCATTGATGAACAACACAAGTTTGGTGTGGCACAACGTGAAAGGCTGTTGCGCAAAGGGCATTATCCGCACCTTTTGGTCATGACCGCGACGCCGATTCCTCGGACGTTGGGACTCACATTGTACGGAGACTTGGACATCTCCGTCATTGATGAGTTGCCGGCCGGACGCGGGTCGATCAAGACGTTTGTTCGAGGACCTGAGAAGCTGCCGAAAGTCTGGGCATTTGTCCGCAGCAAACTCGCGGAAGGCCATCAAGCGTACGTGGTTTATCCGCGCGTCGAGGACTCCGGCAGCGGTGGATTGAAAGCTGTCACGCGGGAATGGAGCGCGTTGCAGAAGCAACTTGATCCTTGCAAGGTTGGCTTGTTGCATGGACGCCTTCCGGCCGAGGAAAAGGAGCGGGTGATGGCTGCGTTTCGAGATGGAGGTCTCGCGGTGCTGTTGGCAACTCCGCTGATCGAAGTTGGCATGGATGTCCCGAATGCGACGGTCATGTTGATTGAAAACGCCGAACAATTTGGATTGGCGCAGTTGCATCAGTTGCGCGGCCGTATCGGTCGCGGCGCCAAGGAATCGTTCTGCATTCTGATTGCTGGACCAAAGAGCAAAGAATCGGAGAAACGTCTCCAGATTCTGGCAGAGACGACTGACGGTTTTAAGATTGCCGAAGCTGACTTGCAATTGCGAGGACCGGGAGACTTTCTCGGCCAGCAACAGAGCGGGTTGCCACCGCTCCGGTTTGGCGACCTGGCGAATGATGGGCCGCTCATCGAGCGCGCCCGCGTACTGGCCGCGGCGATGATGGAAGCCGCGGAGACTTACCCGGATCAAGGAGCATGAGCGCTGGGACCAAACAGCTGGCTCTCGTTGCCTTAGGTTCAAATCTGGGTCAGTCGCGGCAGATTATTTCCGGCGCGATGGCGTCTTTACAACAGCTCAGTGCTGAACCTCTGTTGAAGTCATCGATCTGGCGCAGCGCTCCGGTCGATTGCCCGCCGGGATCACCGGACTTTCTGAATGCCGCGGTTGCGTTCGTTCCGCGTGCGGCAGAAACGCCCGAGAGCTTGCTCGTGAAACTCCAGGATTTGGAGAGAGAGTTCGGACGCCAGCCGAAAAGGTTGCTCAATGAACCCCGTCCGCTTGACTTGGACTTGATTGCCTTTGGAAACGAGACTCGGTCAAAGCCCGAACTGACTTTGCCGCATCCACGAGCGCATCTGCGGCGATTTGTGCTCGAGCCGCTGAATGAAATCGCTCCAGAGTTTGTCTTTCCGGGCCAAACGCGCAGCGTGAGGGATCTGCTGTCACTGCTCAACGGGAAGGAGCAGGTCGAGTGTCTCGCGTTTGGTGATGTCCGCCGCCGGGAGGGTCCTTAGCTCAATTGTGAGCGGCCGCTCACAATTGGCCAAAACCGGCAGACGACTGGTCTCACGACACGCATTGGCGCCAGGAACCGATCGGAGCATACGTCGGCGCGGCAGCGTCTAGGAGGTCTTGGAGTGCCACCAGTGAAAGGCATAAACAGGATTTTGCGCACGTGCGCAAAATCCAGCTAACCGCCGAAAACCGTTTCGCTCGTCGATTCGATAGTATCGAAGTATCCGTTTGGCGTAGCGCACTGCCCAGTCTGCCGTTTCGCCGGTTGCCAATCGGCAGAGTTTGGCGCGCGCTCAACCAAACGCCGGAGCGCAGGAGGGCATCCTGCGAAACAGAAACTGAGTAGTCTGCGTTACGCTAAACACACACGTCTCGAATCCCATTCTGCAACCACATGTTTAGCTTTGCTGGCCGTTGCCATCGGCGCCGCCTCCATCGAGGTCGATTAGAATATCCCGCGGTTCGGCGCCTTTGCTGGGGCCGACGATGCCCCGGTTTTCCAATTCATCCATGATGCGCGCGGCACGCGTGTAGCCGAGGCGAAGACGCCGTTGCATCAGCGAGACGCTAGCCTTTTGTTCGCTGCGAATCACCTCGATGCATTGCTGGATCAAGTCTTCGTCTTCGTCGCAACCATCGCCCTCTTCCATGCTGCTGACGGGCTTCGACAGTTGCTGGTGAATTTCGACTTCGTAGCTTGGCTTGCCTTGCTGAGCGATGAAATCAACGACCCCTTGGATTTCTTGATCGGTGATTAAGGCGCCTTGCGCGCGCGTCAATTTCGCTGAGCCGGGCGGAAGATAAAGCATATCGCCTTTGCCGAGCAGTTTGTCAGCGCCCATGGCGTCGAGAATCGTGCGCGAATCAACCTTGGCAGCGACTTGAAAGGCGATGCGCGCCGGAATGTTCGCTTTGATGACGCCCGTGATGACATCGACGCTCGGCCGCTGCGTCGCAACGATACAATGAATGCCGGCGGCGCGCGCCATCTGCGTGATGCGAGCGATGGCCATTTCGACATCGGCCGGGGCGACCAACATCAAGTCGGCCAATTCGTCGATAATCACCACAATGTAACTGAGCTTGTCGGGAATAATGATTTCGTCCTCGCGCGGGACAACGATCTCTTCGTCGAGTTCGACCGCAAAGCCCTCGGAGCTGACCTCGATCTTTTCCTTCTTGGCGGTCAGCGGCAATTCCGGTTCGGGCGGAGGCATCGGACGGCCTTTGGGCCGGTCATTGAAGGATTTGATATTGCGCACGCCGACCTTCGCAAAGATTTGATATCGCTTCTCCATTTCATTGACGACCCAGCGCAGAGCGAGAATGACTTTCTTGGGATCGTTCACGACCGGGACGACGAGATGAGGCAGCGCGTTGTACTGCTGAAGTTCGACCACCTTCGGATCGATCATGACGAAACGCAATTGGTCGGGTGGAAAACGGTAGAGCAGGGAAGCGATAATCGCGTTGATGCAAACCGATTTGCCAGAACCGGTGCTGCCGGCAATGAGCAGGTGTGGCATCTCGGCCAGGTCGGCGATGATCGGATGGCCGTAGACATCCTTGCCCAACGCCAGCGGAATCCGCGCCTTGGTTTTCACCCATTCCTCGGATTCCAAAAGGTCGCGCATGATCACTTTGGTCTTAATGATATTGGGAACTTCGACACCAACGGAACTTTTGCCGGGCACCGGCGCGAGGATGTGAATCCGCTCGGCCTTGAGAGCGGCTGCGATGTTGTTGGTCAGCGCGGTAATTTTTTCGAGCTTCACGCCGGGCGCCGGATGCAACTCGTATCGTGTGATGGTCGGCCCTTTAGTGATGTCGCCAAGAGCCACTTCGATGTCGAACTGCGCCAGGGTGCTTTGCATCAAGCGCGCGTTGGCCATCAATTCTTCTTTGGATTCGGTCGGCTTGACACTGGCGTCGGGAAAGTTCAGCAAACTGAGCGGCGGCAATTGATAATTGCCAATCAAAGGCGTGGCGGCCACGGCAATCGGTTTTGGTTTGCGCGGCTTGAGCTTTGCGGCGCCGGAGAGATCGCGAATGACCGGGACGCGATCGCTCGTTTTCCCGTTTCCGTTCCCGTTTGCTTCGGCCTCCTTTCCGTCTGACTCTTTGGCGTCGGATGGCGGCGTCTCACTGGAAGCCGCCTTGGGTTCGGTCGCCTTGCCGAGAACCTCAGCGGTGGTGGCAGCCGCGATTTCCTTTGCGGTGATGACTTCGCCTTCGAGGACAGGTTCAGGCGGCCGGCTTGAGTTAGCTTGGAATGGGTTGGACTTTGGGGACGATTTGCTGCGCGGTTGAGGAACGCTCAGATCGCGGACGGTCGGCTCAGGAACCGGCTTGAGATCCGCGCCGAGTCCGGATGTTTCAACTTGTTCCTGGAGTTTCTTGGCTTGTTTCGCCAGGTCGCGGGCTCGGCGCTCGAGGGCCTCTTCATGGGCGGCGAGACCAGCGGATGGCTCATCCGAAGAAGCTGAGGCTGCTTGCTTCCGTCGTTGCCAGACCGTGCGCAGCCATTCGCCGAGTTGAAAGTTTGTCAGAAACAACAGGCTGATTGCATAGACCGTGGCCAGGACAATGATCGCGCCTTTGCCGAAATGTTTCAGCCCGTAGTTGTGCAGCGTGATTCCGACCAAGCCGCCCGCGCGGCCCGCGTCTCGGTTCAGGTCGAGATTCAATGTGTCGGAATACAAATCGAGAACACCTGTAAACGCGACGAGCAAGAGCAGAGCCCAGAGCACACGCCGATGCAAATAAGCGAAAAGCTCGAAGAAACTGGCGAGGCCAAAACCGAGCAGGAAAACAGGGACAACGTAGGCGGAAGCGCCTAAGAGAAAGAACAAGCCGTAAGCCGAGTACGCGCCGATGGGGCCAATCCAGTTGTGAGCGTCCTTGTGTGGTGAACTCGTATTAAACGAGAGATCGTAGCGGTCATACGAAAACAGCGCGACTCCTAGCAAGACCGCTAGCGAGAGAAGCAGGATGCCGGCAATATCGCTGGAGTTGCGTGATGGCAATGTGTTCGATGCTGCTTTCCGAGCCATAGGCACAGATTATAAAAAGGAATTTCGTTGAACAGTGAAATTTGAGAAAAAGAGGACGCAAACTCTCTGTTCACTACTCGCCATGACGCTCATACTCCCAATGCGCGCAACATGTGCCTGGAAACTCTCCATGAGCCTCCTGGTATGTAGTCCCGCCTTTAGGCGGCAGCATTTTGCTGGCGCCGAAAGAGATTTGCGGATAGCAACCGCACCGGCTGAAGCCGGGACTACATACCGCAGCAGCAGGTTCATGGTCCCAATGCGCGTCCAATCTTGGAGGTCGAGGCTCCCCCATGAACCGCCGGTGATAGGCAGCTCTTTTCAGGAGCTGGAACGTCCAAAATCCGCCAGGTTTTGGAGTGCGGCAGTCCTCTGCCGCTTTGGAACCCAACCGCGAAAAGCGGCAGAGGACTGCCGCACTCCAAGACGCTGTCGCGACGACGAATGCTGCCATTCGCCAAACGCGACGACGTTTCGTTACAACCTAATACAACAAATACTTCTGTCGCCGGCGTTTGAATTCGTCCAAATCGATTGCCCAGGTTTGCCGTATCTCGGAGATGGATTTGCCCGCGCGGATGGCATCGATCGTGACTCGATGGCCGAGCAGACGGTCAAATTTCTCAAGATCGAAATCTTTCGGATAAAGCCGATGCAACGTCTGAGCAATCGTCAGGCCGATATCGAGCACCTCACAACGGTCGCGATCTGTCAGAACAATGTTCGCGCCGGCGCATAGCTTGTCCTTGAAGACACTCGCGTTCGGGGTAAATCGAATGGGGACAAAACGGACGCCAGCCAATCCGGCGCGATTCAACTCCGCGCATAATTTGACGTCCTCTATATAAGGTGCGCCCACCACTTCAAATGGCGTTCCGGTTCCGCGTCCGACGGAAACCGCGGTTGTTTCGAGGAGCCCGACCCCATGGTAAAGAGCGGCTCCGGTCAGGCTGCGCATGTTGGGCGAGGGATTAATCCAAGGCAGCGTGGTTTGGTCGAACCAAAGATCGCGCGTCCAGCCTTCGAGGGCGACAACACTAAGGTCTGCTTTGAAATCGCGCTCGGCGTTGAACATGCGCGCGAGTTCGCCGACGGTCATGCCGTGGCGCACGGGAATTGGATGAAACGCAGTGAAACTGGTTTCGCCATTAAGCACGGGACCGTCGATGGCGAGGCCATTGATTGGGTTTACGCGATCCAACACAAAGAATTTTAACTTCGCATTCCCGGCTGCTTCGAGGCAATTGCCCATCGTGGAAATGTAGGTGTAAAAACGGCAGCCGATGTCCTGGATGTCGAAGACAAGCGCATCAAGGTCCTTCAGTTGTCCGGGCTTTGGAGAACGGGTCGCGCCATAAAGACTGAAAATGGGCAAGCCTGTTTTCTCGTCCACACTGTCCGACACCTTTTCATCCAAAACGCCGCGAATGCCGTGTTCGGGACTGAACAACGCTTTGAGTGAGACGCCCGGCGCTTTGTGCAAGAGATCGATGGTTGGGTTCCGTTCGCGATCGGCGCCAGTGTGATTGGTGATGAGTCCGACGCGCACACCTTTGAGAGGAGCGAACTGTTGTTGGGCGAGAACGTCGATGCCATTGCGCACGATTATTGTCCGCGGCCGGTTGGTTGTGAGGGAACTCGCGGCATTGGGCGCAGGTCGCGGAGGCAAAGCGCCGGGAGCGCCCGCGAAATTGAAACCGATGACGGCTTCCGCAGCCAGCGAAGCCAGAGCGGCTCGGAGGGGCAGCACATCTCCGGCGCCGTCTGGATGCACGCGGTTGGAAAGAAACATCCAAAACGTTTTTGAGAACGGATCAATCCAAAGGCACGTGCCGGTCCAGCCCGTGTGTCCGAATGAGCCGAGCGGGAAATGTTTGCCTCGGGGCCCGCTGTACCCGGAATCGATATCCCACCCCAAGCCGCGGCGCGAGGGCACTGCTTCGGGCGATTGCACGCTGGTCATGAAACGCACCGTTTCCGGTTTGAGAATGCGCACGCCGTCCAGAGAGCCGTTGTTCAACAGCATCCGAGCGTAACGCGCCAAGTCCGCAGCGGTCGTGAACAACCCGGCGTGCCCGGCGACGCCACCCATGCGCCGCGCCGTGGGATCGTGGACCTTTCCGCGCAACATTTCAGATTCGGTTCTCTCGGTCGGCGCGATGCGCGGCAATGTGTTTGTCGACGGAAAGAAGCTTGTATCGACCATCCGCAAGGGCCGAAAAATCTCGTTGGCCGCGAATTGATCGAGGCGCACACCGCTGGCGCGCTGAACGATCTCCCCGAGAAGAATGAAATTGATGTCACTGTAGCGGAAGACTGTTCCTGGGGCGTTGAGCGGTTTTTCGGCGCAGGCTAATTCAATACCTTTTTCGTAGCCGGCCCAGGGCGGGCTGGCGCCGAGTCCCGGACGCAGGCCGGAAGTGTGAGTCAAAAGATGGCGCAATGTGATCCCCTCCTTTCCTTGAACGCCGAATTGAGGAAGGTACGTTGTGACGGGCGCATCCAGCGCAAGTTTTCCGCGTTCGAAAAGAAGCATGATCGCCGGAGCCGTAACGACGACTTTGGTTAACGACGCGGCGTCGAAAATGGTGTCTTCGGTCATTGGTTCGGGCGCTGGGAGAAGCGCGCGGCGTCCGTAAGCTTTGTGATAACTGGTCCCGTTGCGTTCGAGCCAGAGGACGCCTCCGGGGATCTTGTTGCTTTGAACCGTTTGCAGGATGGCTGAATCCATTTCGGCGAGCTTCGCAGCAAAGAACACCCCGATTCGACGATCAGAAGAAGGCGAAGGGGTTTTACACGCGAAGAGGACAAGAACGACACTGACCGAGAAGAACGACAACGAAATAATTGAACGCATAAGTGCGGACACGAAATGAACAGAAGCTCGCGAAGAACGCAAAGAAAATGGTAACAGGCAGGCAAACCTCCTGGTTTGCGGGAAGCGCAGCAGCACTTCTTCCTTCCGGATTATTTCGATGTACGTTGAAATAATCCGGAACTGGCAAAATGTCCAAACGCTACCAAAAAGAACGCCGGGCTTTCGCCCGGCCTCTCGGTGTTCTTTGGATTCCCTTACGGTTTGAAGCGATAAAACCTCGCCGCGCCGGCAACGGCAGCGGTGAAATGGCTCGTGGCATTGGCGACATCGGTCCAGGAGCCAGTTATCGCGTTAGCCGACTGCAGTGTTCCGGTTCCGGTCCACTCGAGGTTGAGGTTCGTTCCGGTCCGGGCAAACTTTGAGAACTTGGCCGCCGTTACTGGAGGTCCGCCTGTTGTGATGGCGCTGAGTTCCAAACCGAAGACGATGTCCGAACTTCCTGGATCGGTCTGGTGCACTTCCGCGGCGAGGACGTTATCGCCAGCAACCAGTGCGGCGGCAGGAATTTCGAATGGTCCTTCGTAAATGTTTCGACCTTCGTGGCTGGTTGCGGCCGTGGTGACGGTGACAGGCCCGGCTGCGATTCCGAACCGATAGACTTCGACGCCATTGAGGTAAAGCACGAAGCCATCGTCCACCAAATGCCGAATGCTTAACTTTGCTCCCGCGGGATTGCCGTTAAACGTGAAGTGAGTGCGGAAATAATCCGTGAGGATGCCCTTTCCAGCCGGCGATTGGCGCACCAATGTGGTTCGGATTGGCTCGCTGGTCGCGTCAGTTTCAGCGGCGAGAAGAGCAGCGCCCTCTGGCCAAGCACTGTCATTGAACGTTTTGTCTTTCCAGGCTGTTCCCAGATCCTTTCCGGTATTCTCATAACGCCACTTCTGTTTGTCGTCGATCGCAATCAAGATAGTGCCGGTCTGATTGGTTGGCGGCGGTGTGACCACGGGCGGTGTGATGGAAACGAGCAATTCTGCGCCGAAAACAATGTCCGAGCTGCTGGTTCCGGATTGATGGACCTCAACTGCGAAGCCATTATCGCCGGCAACCAAGTTGGCTCCCGGAATCGTATAAGGACCCTCATACGCAGCTTCATGGCCCCCGAACGAGGTCAAGAAGTCAAAGGTCGCTCCGGCCGCCAATCCAAAACGATGAATTTCCGCGCCATTGAGTTAAAAAACGGCGCCGTCATCGATCACGTGGCGCAGGAACAGATCTCCTCCGAGGGGACCCGTGTAGTTAAAATGAGTTCGAAAATAGAACGTCTGAACGTATTCGCCATTGTCATTGAAGCGCTCGATGGGTGTTCGAATAGGCTCCGGCGTGTTGCCGGTTTCCTGGGCGATAAGCGCCATTCCTTCGGGCCACGCGGAATCGTTGAAGGTCTTTTCCTTCCAAGCCGTTCCTAGGTCCGTCCCAGAGCGATCGTACTTCCACACTTGTTTGTCATCGATGGCAACCAACGTTGTCGTCGTGGCGCGCGTCGCGAGCACGAAATCATTTGGGCTGACATGCGCCGGCGTCGCGTTATCGCTATAAATTAGCCGGACATTAACCGTCGATTTCTCCGGCAGGTTGGTAGCGGGGTCATACACGACGGTCGTCTGATTCGCGGGATCGACCAATCGCGTGATGGTTGGTGTCACGTTTTGACCGTTGACCAAGAGCCGAAGAGAACTGGCATTGAGCCGGGTGGCTCCGTCCGCAATCGTAATCGCAATATTAGAGTCCACGGGAACTCCAGTCGCGCCATGGAGAGGACTCACGGACGACACAAACGGCTCGTCCACCGTTCCCCAGACAATCGTGAGAAGAGGTCTCTCGTCGATGTTAGAATGTTCCGACGAGCTGAAATCAGTCCCGTCTGTTCCGCTCGGAAGGAAAATCCAGCCATGATTCGGCTTGGTTCCGTCTGACCATGCCTGCAGCGTGCTGATCGGCAGCGGAATGATGGTCTTGTTTCCATTGCCAGGGAATGTGGAATCTTCGGTGGCCGCGGCTTCGCCGTCGTCGGCCAGAACGCCATCCGTTCCGTTAGTGATTCCCAACTGCTCGATTCCTGCAAGGGTACGAGCATCTTGTAATGCAATAGGTGAAAGTCGTGCATTTTTAAGAAGATTTTTTGGCTTGTGGTTTGAACAGAAGATCGCAAAGGACCCGAAGATCTGAGCATTCCCCAATCAAATTTCTTTGCGGGCTTCGCGATCTTTCTGTTAGCCGGGTTTTCAAGATGGGTTTGGTTGCGGCTTCGCCGCGCTGGGGACTTTGGGTTCGTTGCCAGTGTTCGTGATTTGCACGGTTAAGCTGGCGAAAAGTATCTTGGCTTTCGCCGGACGCGGAAATCGTCGCAATCGAGGCTGTCGCAGTTTTAGGCCAATGCCTTTGGGTAATTCAAAGCCCTTTGGTGAGCGGTTGTCCCGGAGGGACAGGGTGAAAATAGCCCGGCGTTTCAACGCCGGGAACCGAGCTCCGGAGACCACGTCCCGAAGGGACGGCTGAATTCGGCCTCAGTCGCCGCCCCGGCGTTGAAACGCCGGGCTATTTTCGCTCCGTCCCTCCGGGACAAATGCTCTTTGTATTGCCGAAGGGCATTGGGTTTTAGGCGACTCCCGGATTTGGCCCGCGACTTGTCCGCTGGGTTGGATTCGTCCGCCCTGCAGCCTTTTCCGGCGTGCCGCAATCGGGGCAATCGGGCCTTCGTCGGATGCGGAGGCGTTGAAAATGCATGCTTTCCAAATCCATCGCCAGAAGAACTCCGGCCAGCGGTTTGCCCAAGCCCGTAATCAGTTTGATGACCTCGACTGCTCCAAGGCAACCAGCGGTGCCGGACACGGCGCCAATGACAGGAAACTCGCGCTTCCAATGCGGTGGTTTTTCTGGGTAGAGGCAGCGGAGGCAAGGTGTTCGTCCCGGCAGAATCGTGGTGAGCTGAGCTTCAAAGGAATACATGGCGCACTCGACCATCGGTTTGCGAGCCGCGACAGCGGCGCGATTCAAGGCAAACCGTTCTTCAAAGAGGGGCGCAGCATCCACAACTACGTCTGCCTGGGAAACCAATTCATCCACATTGGACTCAGTGACGTTCTGTTCGACTGCGGTAATCTTCAAGCGGGGATTCAGTTCGCGGAGGCGGCGGACCAGTGTCTCCATGCGAGGCTGGCCAATGCGATCGTAGCGTTGCAGGAGTTGACGATTGAGGTCGCTGGGTTTCAAGCTGCCCGCGTGGGCGAGCACGAGCCGTCCGATTCCTGCGGCCGCTAATTGATACGCCACCATTCCGCCCAGACCCCCAACCCGCGAGATCAGCACGGAAGCTGCCTTCAGTTTGCGTTGACCTTCTTCGCCAAAGCCCGGCACCCACATTTGCCATTCGTAAACCGCGCGCTCTTCGGATGTCAGTTCCGGCAATGTCATGTTAATTCAGGATGCCTCTCGCACCTTTCCATCGTCGAGGCGAAAGAGCAGATCGGCAAGCTGCGCGGCTTCCCGGGCGCTATGCGTAATATGCAGCGCGGTAATTCCCAACTCGCGCTGGATTCGCTTCAACAAACTGGCGAGATCATCGCGCAAATCCTCATCGAGCGCCGAAAGCGGTTCATCGAGCAGCAGCACGCTTGGCTTCGCGGCAAGAGCGCGGCCGAGCGCAACGCGCTGGCGTTCGCCACCGGACAAGTCGTGCGGCAATCGGTGCAACAGGGAAGTGACGCCAAGATGCTCGGCTAATTCGCCAACGCGCTGCTCGATTTCCGCAATGGGCCGCCGGCGCAGACGAAGCGCAAACCCGATTTGCTCGCGCACTGTCATCGTGGGAAACATCGCGCCGTCCTGGGGCACATAACCAATCCCACGCACGCCGGGCGGCTCGCCGGTCACATCGCGGCTGTCAATCTTGACGGCGCCTGAAGCCGGCTGACGCAGACCACAAATGATTTCCAGCAACGTCGTTTTCCCGCAACCTGTCCGGCCCATCAAGACGGCGTAACGCCCCGTGGGAATCTCGAAGGAGACGTTTTCCAGACGGAATGCGCCGGCATGCCAGGAGATATTCTCCAGACGAATCATGCGCGGACGAAAAACCCGAAACAAATCCCGGGCCCCGAAACGTTACCGAAAATGCGGAAGGCGCCGGTGCGGCGCGACAGCGTCTTGGACTGCGGTGACGGAGTCTGCGAAGTCACCGCTTTGGGCGCGGATGGAACAGCCACACGCGACCACGCGCCTGTCTGGACGCTTCGCATGAACCGTACGGAGCGCGGACAGCCTTGTCCGCGCGGTTTGAGCAAACTGATAGAAATACGCGGGCAAGGCTGTCCGCGCTCCGTACGGTTCATGGTCCCAATGCGCACCCAAAAAGCGTCGAGGCTCCTCGCAAAGCGGCGATTGCGGAGACTCCATCGCCACAGCGTTTGGGATTGCGGCACTCCATAGGCAGTCGTCATTTTAATCTTTGCCATTTTGAGTTGTTTCGGATTTCGAGATTCGAATTTCGGGTTTTATACTTTCTCGCCTGCCAACCGCACCGCGACGAGCACCACCATCGCGAGTGCAACCATTAAGATGCTGACCGCGACGGCTGCTTCCAGATTTCCCACGCTTAACTCGAGCCAGACAGAGGTCGGCAGCACTTCGGTTTTCATGCGCGTCGCGCCGGCAAAAACCAGGATCGGGCCGAACTCGCCCAAGCTTCGCGCCCAGGCGATACTCGCGGCGGCAAACATCCCGCGCCGTGCTGCGGGCAGTGTCACGAGCCACACGGCGCGCCCGCGCGAACAGCCCAGTGTCATCGCCACATTTTCGGGCCGCGGCGAAAGATGATCGAACGTTCCACGCATCGTTCGCACGGCGAAGGCTGCGCCAATCACGAATTGCGCCAGCACAACACCGGCTACTGTGTAGGTGAATGGAACAACGCTTTCGACGGCGCGTCCGAAAGGCGTTTGAAACAGAATCAACAGACATAAGCCGACGACCATCGGCGGAAGAACAATCGGCACGTCCAATGCGGCGTCGAGCATGGATTTGCCCCGGAAGCGTCCGCGCGACAGCAGATAGCCGACGGGCACCGCGAGCAGCAACGAAAGAAGCGCAGTGGCTGTGCAAGTCGCGAGACTAAGGCCGATTGAGTAACGGATTTCGCGCGCGGCCAGCGCGCGCCACCAATGGCCAGGTGTTGTGTAGGCCGCGGTTGCAGCCAGCATCGACAGAATAAAAAGCAGGTAAAGCCCGGTGATCAACCCGAGTGCAATCCAGAACGACGAGAGGCGCGAGCGTGGCGAACTCATCCCCTCCCCATGAACCTAAAGGTAGGGCGGCGTTGCTGCGCCGCCTTGGCAAACCCACGATGTTGGCGGCGCAGCAACGCCGCCCTACCGACGCAGTGGTTCATGGGTGCAATGAGCGAAATCCTGTTTCGGAGAAATCTCTCCCCGAAACTGCATCGTTTGGTCGAGACGGATTTGACTCTAATACATTTCGGTAATTCAGGTCCCCGACGCAGATGGTCCCGGAGGGACTGCGCGAGAATAGCCCGGCGTTTTAACGCCGGGAACCGAATCACGAGAGATTCGAGTCCCGAAGGGACGACTGAAATGCGTTTGAGAATCGAGCGTTTCAGCTGCCCCTTCGGGACTTGCGCGCACTTGGTCGCGGTCCAGGCGTTAAAACGCCGGGCTATTCTCACGCAGTCCCTCCGGGACAAGACAGGTTTGGAATTACCGAACGGCATCAGATTCAACTCCAGCCTTGGATTGCTTCATCGTCCTCGGCTCACTTCTCGCGCAGCCATTCGGGGATTTCGATGTCTTTGCTCTTTACGGGAGCCGCGTCTCCGCGCCAGAGGAAACCGGCTTGTTCGAATTCACCACGATTGGCTTTCAAGAAATCCAACAATCGCCCGGCAAGGCGGCGATTCGGCGAGTCATGACGAACGGCGAACGGCTGAATGGCCTTTGCTCCAGCGTGCTGAATCGGAATAAACTCCAAATGCTCGGACTGCAACAGCGCATTGACGCGATAGACAATTGCCGCGTCCAAGCCGCCCGCCCGCATTTGATTGATCAGAAAATCGGCTGTGGGCACTTCAACCACGACGTTGCTTCGGACCGAATCGAGCAACCCGGATGATTTCAAAATCCCGCGCGTCATATAACCGAGGGTGGCTTGTTCGGCATTGCACAAGCCGACACGCAAGCCAGGTTGCGCCAGGTCAGCCAGCGTGCGGACGTTGCGTGAATTCCCCTTGCGAACCGCGATGCCGATGTCGGTCTCGGTCAGCATGACAGCTTCGGGGAATTGTTCGGCAACGGGTGGCACAAAACAAAGATCACATGCGTAATAAGCGTCGGGAAACTTCGGACTATTGGCGTCGGCCATCGTCTTCATAGTCGCGCAGAGAATTCCGCAACCGTTGAAAACGGTCGTAATCGTGATGCCCTCGCGATCGGCGAATAGTCGCAGCAGTTTTTCAAGCGCGGGGCGATTGACCCCGCCACTATAAAGGATCAACTCCGGTTTGTCCGCCCAAGCATCGCCGGGCGAAGGTTTGAAGCCGTGCTTGGCGAAAACGATTCCGCCCTTGTCAGGAGCGCTGAGAAAACGGGCAAAGCGAAGCGCAGCCGCGGGTTGCATCGATGCAGTCAGCACGGCGGCACTGGCGGTCTCCGGACGCAACGAAATCTCAGGGATTTCGACGGCCTCGATCTCTTTAAACTGCCGCACGGTCGAGTCCCAGATTAAGGCGGCATCGACTGCGCCGAGCGAGAGATCGGCGGCCACTTCGGTGACAGTCGGTTTCATTACGACAGCACGCGCGGCCAGAGCCTCCCAGGCTGGTCCGAGGTTAGCCCGGACGCTGCGCGAAATCGCGGCGGCTTGCGGGTCCGCCAACGCGGTTCGGACATCGGATCGCTGCAAATCCTGGAGTGAACGGATGGACTTCGGATTGCCTGCGCGCACGCCAATGACCGGCCGTTGCTGGATGAGCGGAATTGTTTCACGGACCGAGTCAAATTTGCGCGCGTCCGCAATGCCGGCATCATCGGCGGAAATGAAAAGGTCGCCTTGTTTCGCGACACGAATCGCACTCAGCATTGATCCGGTGTTGCCGTACTGCAGCCGAACTTCCACAGCGAATTGACGGCGGTACTCGTTGGCAATGGCCTCGACCGGCTGTTTCAACGCGGCGGCGCAATAAATCGCGAGGGTTTTTTCGGAGCGTGCTGGCGCGCTTTGGCGATGAAACAACGCGACCGCGCCGAGCGCGACGGCGAGGGCGATGAGAAGGCCGGCTGCAATTCGCATGAGTTTTACGGAAGCACTGTGCCACAACTGTGGTTTGCTGCCGATGAAAATCTATGAGGCTTGCTCTTTGGCGGTGCATCCCGAAGTTGCCGGCACATCGTAGCGGCAGGCATCCTGCCTGCCGCAGAGCCGAGGCATCCTGCCCGGCGGATCACGCGCACGCACTAGAACGCAGCCTCCTCGTTTCAAGATTTGGCAGAAAACTGTTTCAAAAATCCCTCTGATTTGGTTAATTCCGGATACGTATGATTCGTCCAACCCGCGCCGAAACCGATGGCTTCGCCGCAGCGTCTCTAGCCGCATGACCGTGCGTCGTTCTCCCGTTTATTACATTGCCTGCCTTCTTGTTTTGATTGTGTCCTGCCCGGCACGGGCGGCCGACTGGCCGATGTGGCGCTTCGACGCTAACAGGTCCGCCAGTTCGCCTGAGAATCTGCCCGCCGAACTCCATCTCCAATGGACACGCCAATACCCGCCTCGCGTGCAAGTCTGGGATGATCCGCTCAATCACGACTTGATGCCTTACGATAAAGTGTTTGAACCGGTCGTGATGGGTGATCGGATGTTCGTTGGGTTTAATGATTCCGACAAGGTTGTGGCGCTGGATATTCGCGATGGTGAGGAACTCTGGTCTTTTCATGCGGACGGCCCAGTTCGATTCCCGCCTGTAGGCTGGCAGGACAAAGTCTATTTTTCGAGCGACGATGGTTACATGTACTGTGCCGGCGCAATGGATGGGCGTCTGAAATGGAGGTTCCGCGGCGGTCCATCCGAGCGCAAAGTTCTAGGCAATGGACGGGTCATTTCGGCCTGGCCTGCGCGCGGCGGTCCGGTCTTGCGTGATGGGCGCGTTTATTTCGCGGCCAGTATTTGGCCGTTCATGGGCACGTTCATTTACTCGTTGAACGCAGAAACGGGCGAGATCGTTTGGGTGAACGACGGCACAGGCGCGCAATTTATCAAGCAACCGCACAGCGCGCCTGCGTTCGCGGGCGTCGCGCCGCAAGGCGCACTTGTCGCCACGCGAGAGAAATTGCTTGTCCCCGGCGGGCGATCCGTTCCGGCGGCCTTCGATCTGCAAACGGGCGAATTCCGTTACTTCCATATTAACGATGGCGGCAAAGGGACCGGGGGATCGTTTGTGGTGGCGAATGAAACCGAGTTTTTCGTTCACACACGGCTGCGCGGTGTTCGGGCTGCGAATCTAAAGACTGGCAAGACCACCCCATTCACTCACGGCGAGCCCGTGCTGGATGGGTCTCTGCTTTATGCCGCGACGGAAAACAAGGAGGGCAGGTTCATTCACGCTGTCGACACCTCTGAAGTTGTCCCGTGGGAGGATGAGCCGCAGTGGGCGTTGAAATACCTCTGGGACATCAAGGCCGATGCTTCTGGTGACCTCATCAAGGCAGGTCAACGGCTCTACGCCGCAGGCACGAATTCACTGACCGCCATCGAGGTCAATTCACAGCAGCCGCGAATTGCCTGGTCGCAACCGGTGCAAGGTGAAGTGCTGCGCTTGCTGGCTGCGCGCGGGAAATTGTTCGCCGTAACGGCCGACGGGCGCATTATGGCTTTCGGAGGCAGCGATGCCCCTCTCCCCATCCGATGGGAAGAGGGGAAAGACCGGGGGAATCTGCGATCTAATGACCGCTCTCCAAAGGAATATTCCCTCTCCCCATCGGATGGGGAGAGGGTTAGGGAGAAGGGCATCCCGGCTGGAAAACAATCCGCCAAAGCGATGGCCAAAGCGAAATCCATATTGAAACAGGCGGGCACGGATGAAGGTTATGCGCTCTGGTTCGGTGTGGACGACGGTGAACTGATCGAAGCGCTGCTCGTGCAATCGAAGCTGCAGATCGTGGCCGTCGATCCCGACGCCATGAAGGTGGATCGCCTCCGGCGCCGCTTTGACGCGTCCGGTCTCTACGGCACCCGCGTCGTGCTGCATGCAAGTGATCCAGTGAGTTTCAAGGCGCCGCCGTACATGGCCAATCTGATAGGCATTGGCGAATCGTTCGTCTCCCAACTACGGGATCGGCAAGTGTGGCAGGCCATTTACGAATCCGTGCGTCCATACGGCGGCGTGATATGGGCGCCGGCCGAAGACCGCACGCAATCCGAGTTGGCCTGGTTCATCCAGCGCGCGAATCTCGAAAAAGCAAAACTACACCCGTCGGAGGGGCATTTGCTCGTCATTCGCGACGGCGCATTACCTGGCGCGGCGGATTGGACGCATCAGTACGGCGACATTGCCAACACCGTAAAATCCGACGATGCCCGAGTGAAAGCGCCGCTCGGGTTGCTCTGGTTTGGCGGTCCGTCGAACATGGACGTATTGCCGCGTCACGGCCACGGTCCACCCGAACAGGTAGTGGGCGGGCGGATGTTTATCCAAGGCATGAGCAGCATGAGCGCGCGCGACGTGTACACCGGACGGCTTCTCTGGCACACCGATTTCGGCAACCTCGGCACGTTTGGAATCTATTACAACGAAACTTATACGAACACGCCATTGAGCACCGCTTACAATCAGAAACACATCCCTGGTGCGAATGGGCGCGGCGCCAATTACATTGCGACCGAAGATGCGCTTTACCTTGTCGCGGGCAGTTCGTGCCTGGTTGTCGATGCTAGAACGGGCAAAGTCCGCAAAACAATTTCGATGCCGCCACGGCCCGGCGGGACCGAGGCTCCCGAATGGGGTTACATTGGCATCTACGAAAACATTCTCCTGGGCGGTTACGGGTTTGCTCATTACCCGCAAAAGTTCACAAGCTTCGAGAAGACCGACGCCGCGACAATCGAGGATTATTCCGGAAGCGATGGTTTGGCTGCGTTCGACCGGCATACTGGCCGGCTTTTGTGGCGGGTTCAACCGCGTCACAGCTTCATCCATAACGGCATTGTGGCCGGCAATGGCCGTGTTTATTGCCTCGATAAACTTCCGCAAAGCGCGGTGGACAAACTTAAGCGCCGCGGCGCCAGCGCTATGGTCAATCATCGGTTGCAGGCGTTCGATATTCAGTCCGGCAAGCTGCTCTGGGAGGACGAGCGAAACATCTTTGGCACTTGGCTCGGTTATTCCAAACAGCACGATGTCTTGCTGCTGGCGGGCGCCAGCGCCAGCGACCGGCTTTCCGACGAAGTTGGCCAAGGCATGACGGCGTATCGCGGAACAGACGGCAACGTGCTTTGGCAGGATTTGAAACGCAAATACACGGGACCTTGTATCTTGCACAACGATCTTATTCTCACGAGCGCCAATTCCTACGAGGCGTCGAGTGGCGCGTTCAAATTGCTTGATGGGACGCCTTACCTGATTGAAAACCCGCTCACCGGAAAGCTCGAACCGTGGCGCATCTCCCGGACGTACGGCTGCAACAATATTATTGCCAGCGAAAACCTCCTTACCTTCCGTTCGGGCGCCGCGGGTTTTTACGATCTGGTTTCGAAGAGCGGCACGGCCAATATCGGCGGCTTTAAGTCTGGCTGCACGGCAAATCTCGTCGTCGCCAATGGCGTTCTCAACGCGCCCGATTACACGCGCACGTGCAGTTGCGCCTACCAAAACCAGACTTCCTTGGCCCTGGTGCACATGCCGGAAATGGAGCTGTGGACTTACAGCCACCTTGGTCTGAATGCTGAGGCTGGCGAGCGGATCGAACGGGTCGGCATTAACTTCGGCGCGCCCGGTGACCGGCGGGCCGAGGACGGAACACTTTGGCTGGAGTATCCAACGGTCGGCGGTGATTCGCCGGGGCTTGGCATCAAGGTCACGGGCAGCGACGTCGCTTATTTCCGTCGTCACGCTTCGCAGGTGAGCGGCGGCCCGGGATTGCGCTGGGTGGCCGCCTCGGGGCTCCGCGATTGCAAAACTATAACGATCACACCCGAGATCGTCCGTCCGAGATTGACCAGACCCACGGCCACGCCGGACGATGAGGAAGATGAGGTCATTATTATTAGTACAAACGCTCCGAGTAGCGTCGGATCAAGCGGCGCCCGGACCGGGACCGGACGAGGAGGCTTCGGTCGCGGCCGAGGAGGCAACTCAGGGATAAACAATGCCAGCGCCAAGCCGCCGCGCACATATTCGCCGATGCCTTACACAGTGCGCTTGTACTTTCTCGAGCCAGACGAACTAAAATCCGGGCAACGCGTCTTCAGTGTAGCTCTCCAAGGCCGATCGGTGTTGGAGAATCTTGATATTGCGAGGGACGCCGGAGGCAATAATCGGTCGATGGTAAAGGAGTTCAACGGCGTGATCATCGAAAAGGATCTGGATCTTACGTTCACCCGCGCATCCGGAACACAAGCCGGTCCAATTCTCTCGGGGATTGAGCTGATTGCTGAACAGTCCGCAGCCGGGAATTAAGTTTGTAAGCACCGGTTCCACGGTTGGACATGGGAACTGGTTGTCCCTGCGGGACAAATGCCTATTGAATTGCCGGAGGATATTAGATTCCATTCGGTCCCGAAACTTTCCCTGAATTTCTGCAAGCTGGAATCCGAGATTGACCTTTCCCCGGGACTGGCTTATTAAGCGCCCAAGTTTGCTGATGAAATCACTCACCGCCAATATTGACTGCGTGCTCAATGATGCGATGCGTCCATGCGCGAATCGCGTCGGGCACGCGTGCTGTGGCGGGAGGTGGATCCGGTAACTCAAAGCAAAGGATTTTCAACCCACCGCTGGCGTCCGGCGGTGGGTTTTTGTTTGCACCCCCCGACGGCCGGTTCGCCAACGGTCACAAGAACGAAGAAGCATATGGATTTGAGATTAGCGCGAAGATGGCGCCGCTGGACTCGCGAAGTGCGGCCCACGCTGGCGTTGGCCATGCCGATCATGGGCGGCATGATTGGGCACATGCTCATTGGCATCGCGGATACCATCATGGTGGGACGCGTTGGGGTCGTGCCACTGGCGGCATCTTCGTTCGTGAACACCATTACGCATTTGCCGTTTATTTTTGCCTGCGGATTGCTCTCGGCAATTGCGGTTCTGACGGCGCAGGCGCACGGCGCGAAACAACCCCACGAAGCGGGGGAAGTGTTGCGTCATGGTTTCACCATCGCGTTCATCGCGGGCCTGTGCACGCTCGTCGTTTGCTTTTGTCTGCGGCCATTTCTGGGTTGGTTTGGGCAGCCGGCTGACGTGGTCGCGGCTTCGCATACGTATCTGATTTTGTTCGGCGGGTCGCTCATGCCCGCCATCGTTTTCCATGGCTGCAAACAATATTGCGAAGCCTTGAACAGGCCGTGGGAGCCAATGCTGATCATGCTCGGTGCAGTGTTGATGAACGTCTTCCTCAACTGGATCTTGATTTATGGCAATTGGGGAGCGCCGGCGCTCGGCCTTGAAGGAGCGGGCTGGGCCACATTGATTGTGCGGACGAGCATGGCGCTCGCCCTGATCGCGCACATCGCGCGCGCTTCTGTTTTCCGGGATTTCAAACCCGTGCGGTGGATCGCGCCATTGAAGCTCGACCGATTTCGCCAGCTATTTCACTTGGGGATTCCTGTCGGTGTCCAGCATGTCCTCGAAGTAAGCGCCTTCGCTTTCGCTGCGCTGATGATGGGCTGGATTAGCACAGACGCGATTGCAGCGCACCAGATCGCCATTACGTGCGCCGCGACAACATTCATGTTTGGCCTCGGCATTGGGATGGCGGTGTGCATTCGCGTGGGGCATGCTTGGGGCGCCGGCCACTATCAGCGGATGCGCCGCATGGGGTTTGTGGGGATTGTACTGTCGGCGAGCGTGATGGGATTCTTCGGGCTGGTCTTTGTCGCGGCCGGAACGCCGATCGCCCGCTGCTTCATCGTTTCACCCGCCGTGATTACTCTCGGAGCGCAACTGTTGATGGTGGCGGCGATATTCCAGGTCGCCGACGGCATTCAAATCGTGGCGATGTCCGGGTTGCGCGGTCAAAATGACGTGCGCGCGCCGGCTATGATCGCCATGCTTTCGTATTGGATTGTCGCGGTGCCGACAGGATACCTCCTGGCTTTTCGCGCCCAATACGGCGCGGTCGGCATTTGGATAGGGCTGGCGATTGGGCTGGGCGCCGCCGCAACTTGTTTGACCTGGCGTTTTCATGAGCGCAGCAAGATCGCGATCACGAGTTGATCTCGCCGGTTGCTTGCATAAATGCGGACCACGAGTTTCCTAACGCGGGGCGCCGCCGCAACCAAAACGGCGCGCGGATATTCTTGTCCGCAGCCATTGGAAACGAAAAACTGGCGCTCGAATTTTCGAGATCGGCCAGAGATTCGGACGTTGCTGCGGACAAGAATTTCCGCGCTCCGGAGAATCGTCCCCCTTTGCGAGCATTTCTGGCGTCCCCACGATGACCGGTTGCGTTTTCGGCTGGTCACGCGGCCTGACCCGAGCCAATGTTACTTTGAAGATGTTCAACCGACATTTAACTCGATCTGCGCTCTGGCTCGCGGTGGTAGGCGGAGCGTTTTGTGCCGTTTCAGTTTGGGCTTGTTCGGTCCCCGTGTTTCGGTACGCACTCGAGAAATGGCCAGCTGACCCCTATCAGGCCATTGTTTTCCACCGCGGCGCTCTTTCGGGCGCTCAGCAAGAAATGGTTCGCGAGCTTGCCCGCGAGGGAATGGCCGGCCGCTTGCATGCAAACCTCACAGCGCAGACGATCGATTTGGATCAGAATGCAAACCCAGATGTCCTCCAGTTCTGGCAGCAGCTCGGCGCGGAGAGCGCACCTTGGCTGGTTGTGAAATACCCTTCGCCAACGCGCCTGGCCGGCCGCGTTTTTTCGGGTCCGCTCGACCGAGCGGCCATAGCCCAAGTTCTTGAATCACCCGCGCGGAAAGAAATCGTGCAGCGGCTTGCTTCTGGCCAAAGCGCTGTTTGGGTGCTGCTCGAGGTTGGCGATCCCAAACAGGACGATGCCGCTGCCGAGTTAATCCAGACGCGATTGAAGTATCTTGCCGGTGTTCTCAAACTCCCCAAGATCGAGGCGCAGGATGTCGCGAGCGGACTGATCTCGGTGCCGGAGCACGCGTTGAAGCTGGAATTCTCTTTGTTGCGGTTGTCACGTGCTGACCACGCGGAACAAGCATTTGTCAAAATGTTGCTCGGCACAGAAGCGGACCTGGAGGAAATGAAAGAACCGATGGTTTTCCCTATCTTCGGCAGGGCGCGTGCCCTCTATGCGCTCATCGGTAAAGGCATCAACCATGAAACGATTGATGAGGCCGCGTCGTTTCTCATTGGTCAATGTTCGTGCCAGGTCAAGGAACAGAATCCGGGCGTCGATCTGCTCTTTGCGGCTGACTGGAACACGCTCCTGAAAGCCGGTGTTGCAGCCGCGCCCGCCCAAGCTGAGTTGGACAAGGCGGTCGAGCCCGCGCCTGAAACGGCAACCATTTCGGGCGGGGATAATCCCGAATCCGCCGTGCCTTCGCCGGGTTCTTTCGGCGCGAGCGCCCCATTGACTCGCCCAATTCTAGTGGTTAGCGCTGTCGTGGCACTCGTTGCCGCAATTCTTATTTTCGCCCGGAGAAAGTGACGCACTTCGGACGGATGCGCCGCAAGCATGTCAGTTTCCGGAGCCGCGCAATTAAAACTGTCAGTCAGGAGCGCAGCGTTTACGCTGCAGAAACGTTCCCACGTTCGCAGAGTCGAAAGGTTCCGAAGAGTTTCGAGCCATCCGGCAGTTTCACATTCTGCAGCGTGAACGCTGCGGTCCTTGACCGATAAGTCTTAATCGCAAATCGCACCCGTTTCCCCGTTTCCGGACATTTCGCTTGTCAATTTGGCAAAACCCTGCTGTGCTGCTGAACGTTTCCAAACCGACAAGCTACCGAAGCGACAGCAAGCCGCAGGCTATCTATGAATAAGGCCCATCGATTTCCAGCACGGACGAGTGTTCGCACGCTGTTCGCCTGTCGCATTCGGTTTCCAGACGGTCGCAACAACCAAAGACTATGCGAAGAAGTTTCCTCAAGGCGTTTGCGTTATTGATGGCCATCCTAGGGGTGGCTCAGGTTAAGGTCAGTGTGTTCGCGCAAGGAGCGCCTGTTTCGATCCCGGGTTTGCTTAAGTTCGAGGCTTACCCCAACATCACCGGAAATGCCGTCCAAGGCCTTTTGGATGATCCCACGTATCCCAACTCGCCTGCTGAAGTGCTCTATGCTGCTTCGTTTGACAGCCGCACCGTTTATCCGACCGACAGCCACGACAATTACGGCGCGCGCCTTTCCGGATTCATCACGCCCACCGAAACGGCGCAGTACGAGTTCTTCCTTCGCAGCGATGATGGCGGGCAATTGTATCTGAGCACGGACGAGAACCCGGCCAAGGCGGCGCTGATCGCCGAAGAGACCGGTTGCTGCGGGCCTTTCGAAGAATCCGGCGCGCCCGAAACCAGCACACCCATCGCGCTGACCGCGGGCAAGCGATATTACATCCATGCGCTTTATAAAGAGGGCGGTGGCGTCGATTACGTGCAAGTTGCTTGGAGAAAGGCTGGCGATACAACCGCGGCTTCGACCTTGAAACCGATTCCGGCTGCTTACCTTTCATCGATGATTCCAGCGGGCGGCACGATCACCATCACCAAACAACCGGCCAACGCCAGCGTTGCGCAAAATGACACAGCCACATTCACTGTTGAAGCAACCGCGACCAAGGCAGCCCTGATTCAATGGCAGAAGAACGGTGTGTTCATTCCGGGCAAAACCGGTTCGATCCTCGCGTTGGGACCTGTGGCCGCAGCCGATAACGGCGCGAAGATTCGGGCCGTCATTTCAATTCCGGGCGCCGTGGTGAATAGCTCGGACGCGACGTTGACCGTTACCGCCGACACGACTAGACCGACGATCGTGAATGTGACGGGCAGCGATACATTCGATACGTTGACCGTCGATTTCTCGGAAGCGATCACAGCGGCGACTGCGGCCGTTGCGGCAAACTATAGTCTGGACGGTGGCTTGACGGTTTCAAGCGCCACGGTCGTCAGTCCAAGCAAGGTTCGCTTGGCGACAAGCAAGCAGGCCTTGGGCGCAACGTACAATCTGACGATCAAGAATATTGCGGATACGGCCGGACTCATTAGCGCCGCCGACACCAAGAAAACATTTTCTGCGTTTGCCAATGTCCGGGGCGGGCTGAAGTTTGAAGCTTACACAGGCATCGGCGGCAACGCGGTCCAAGGCCTTTTAGACGATCCGAAATATCCGAAAAGCCCTGACGTAGTGGGTTATGTCAGTCAGGCGACGAGCCGTTTGGTTTTCACGGACAACTCGGTCGAGAATTATGGTGGACGCCTTTCCGGGTGGATTATTCCTCCCGAAACCGCTCAGTACGAATTCTTCATCCGGAGTGATGATGGCGGACAATTGTTCCTTAGTCCGGACGAGGATCCGGCCAAAGCGGTCGCGATTGCCGAAGAAACAGGATGCTGTGGCCCCTTTGAAGAACCAGGCGCGCCGGAAACATCTGCGCCGATTTCCATGACCGCGGGCAAGCGTTATTACATCCAAGCGCTTTGGAAGGAAGGCGGCGGCGGCGATTATTGCGATGTCGCCTGGCGCAAAGTGGGCGACACGGCCGTGCCGCGCGCGCTGCCCTACATCCCCGGAACGGTGCTGGAAACGGTCGCTGCGCCCGGCACCTTCACGCCACCCACCATTGCCTTTGCCGGACCCGCGACAGGAAGCACCTATGACGTGGGGGCTCCCGTAACCTTGACCGCCAACGCCACCGCAGCCAGCGGAAAGGTCGTCGCGAAAGTTGAATACTTTGAACAGGGCCGCAAGCTCGGTGAATCGACGGTCGCTCCATACACCGTCGTTCTGACCGGATTATCGGCCGACGCTCATGTCATCCGTGCGCGAGCGACGGACAGCGCGGGTATTTATGCCGACGCCGACACGATTTCCATTTCCGTGGGCGCGCAGGTGGAAAAGATCACGCTCGTAGCCATCGACGATAAGACGTCGTGGCGTTACGACCGATCGGGCCAAGATCTCGGCACAGCGTGGCGACAGAAGAGTTTCGATGACAGCAAGTGGCCTCAAGGCAAAGCATTGATCGCGGATGAATCAACCACAACCGTCGAACCGATCCGGACTGCGATCAGCCGGTTCAATGACGCGAACGAATACGTGAAGACGTTCTATTTCCGGACGCGTTTCAATTTTTCCGGCGCGACTGGCGCTGGCGCCAAACTGCAGTTGCGGCATGTCATCGATGATGCCGCAGTGTTCTACCTGAACGGGACTGAAATTCATCGTTTCGGCATTGACCAGGGAGTGGTCGTTGACGCGACGACCGATGGCGCGGGGCATGAGAATGCCTACGAAGGTCCCTTTGACATCCCGACCGCACTCTTGGTCCAAGGCGAGAACGTTCTCACGGCTGAAGTTCATCAGGCCGGCAGCAGCAGTTCGGATATGGTTTTCGGCGCGGAACTCATCGCTTCAGTTCCGGTCACTGTGACCACGTCCACACTGATTGCCATCGATGATAAAACAACGTGGCGTTACGACCGCTCTGGCCAGGACCTTGGCGCCGCGTGGCGTGAGAAGAACTATGACGACAGCAAATGGCCCCAAGGCAAAACACTCATCGCGGACGAATCAACCACGACGGTTGAACCGATTCGCACGGCCATCAGCCGCTTCAACGATGCGAATGAATACGTCAAAACGTTTTACTTCCGGACCCATTTCAACTTTCCCGGAGCAAGCACGACCGGAGCAAAGTTAAAGCTCAGACACGTGGTCGATGACGCTGTCGTCATTTATCTGAATGGAACGGAGATCCATCGCTTTGGAATCGGAGCAGGCGTTGTGGTTGACGCAACTACGGATGGCGGCGGTCATGAGAATGCTTACGAGGGACCGTTTGAAATTCCGATCACAAACCTTCTGCCCGGCGATAATGTGTTGGCTGCTGAGGTCCATCAATCTGGCAGCAGCAGTTCCGACATGGTTTTCGGCGCGGAACTCGTCGCAACGATCCAAGGCGGCGGTCCGCCTCCTGTGACAGCGGCGAAACTCAATCCGCCAGTGCTTCAAGCTGGCAAGCTTGTGGTCTCGTGGACCGGCACTGCGACTCTCCAGTCGGCCGCCTCCATCACTGGACCATGGACCGACGTAGCTAATGCTGCGACACCGTTTTCGGTGACGCCGTCGGAGGCAAGACGATTCTATCGTTTAAAACCGTAGAATGATTTGAGTGACGGAGGTTACTCCGTCCTCTTTGCATGGCGGGCTTTGGCTTGAAAAACCGTGTGTACCAGAGCCCGCCATCTTCATTTCGTCGGACGGATTCTATTCCGTCTCGCCTGTGCAAGCTTTTGTCTCATATGAGACAAAAGCTTGCACAGGCTTCGTGGCTTCACCACGCCGCGTCGTGTCAACGTTCCGATCTCCTGCAATCAATCGGTTGAATCCATCCAATCTGGTGGCATAATCATCGCCGCATGTTTTGCATCGGCTCCTTAAAGCTTAAGTCGAATTTGTTCCTCTCGCCGCTGGCGGGTTATACCAATTTGCCATTTCGGCTGACGCTGCGAGAGATTGGAGGATTGGATTTAGCCACGACCGATTTAGTCAATGCGCGATCTCTATTGGAGAAGAATCCCAAAGCGTTCAAACTTATCGAGACATGCCCGGCGGACCGTCCGTTAGCCGTCCAACTATTCGGAGCCGTTCCCGAAGAGATGCGAGATGCTGCGGTTTATCTCGAATCCATCGGCATCTCGGCCGTGGATATCAATATGGGTTGCCCCGTCCGCAAAGTCTGCCGCGTAGGCGGCGGCTCGGCGATGATGACCGATCTCGATAAAACCACGCAACTCGTCAAAGGCATGGTGGACGCGGTGAAAATTCCCGTAACGGCCAAAATGCGCCTCGGCTGGGATGACGCGAATTGGACCGCGCCCGACCTGGCGCGCGCCCTGGAAGATGTCGGTGTCTCCGCTATCGCCGTGCATGGCCGGACGCGCGAACAAGGTTTTGAAGGGACGGTGAAGCTGGCGGGCATTCGGGCTGTGGTCCAAGCCGTGAACCGCATTCCGGTGATCGGCAACGGCGATGTCACGACTCCACAAGCTGCCCAACGGATGTTGGAGGAAACCGGTTGCGCGGCCGTCAGCATTGGACGCGGCGCTTTTTACAACCCCTGGATTTTCCTTCACACATCCCATTTTCTGCTCACGGGCGAACTGCTTCCCGAGCCGAAGTTCGAAGAACGAATTCGCGTCCTGTGCCGTCACTTGGACTTAATGATCGAGGTCTTTGGCGAACAACTCGGATGCCGGATGTTTCGGAAGGTCGCGCCATGGTACGCCAAGCGATTTGGTCCGGCGAATGAATTCAACAAACGGGTGGTCACGATCTCGACCCGGGAGGAATTTCTTAAAGTTCTCAATCATTACTTGAATTGGCGCCAACAGTTCCTGGATGAGAATGGAGCTTTGAAACCAAGCTATCAGCCCGCACCGCTAGTCGCCTCGTTCATGCAAGAACCGGAAGTCGCAACCCGGCAGTCCATTCCAGTGCCCAAAGGCCCGGTCGAGGTCTGGTGAATGAGTGTTCCTATAGCGGTTGTGGTAAGCATCTGCCTTTTTGTGCCAATGATCGTCCGGCAGATAGAGCGGGAGCAGAAACGAGGTGTCGCAATAGATCATCGCCGATTGCGAATGATTTGACGAACGACATCTGTTTCCAGACGACGCTTGCCAAAATCTTCGCGTGCGCGGGCGGCAAAATCAACGCAGGGAACTTCTTTTGCCGGAACCTCCTGATCCGGGACAATTCTAACGTACGGTTTGCCCCCCCGAAAAACACGGACGACTTCCCCTTGCCGCGAAAGCTCAGCATGACGGGTGACTTCCCGAACGGTAACGATTTTCATGTCTGACATTTTGGCATACAGTTCCCTTCCGCAATGGCAAAGCGGCGCCTACCTTGGAATTGGACCGGTATGCTCGAATGAATCGTTCTCCGTTCGCGTCCAAAATCCGCGGGTTGGCAGAAACTCAAATTGGTTGTATTAATACACCCATGATTTTACCCGGTTTTTTGATTCGCAACGTTGGGATGCTGGCTGGCATCGCTTCGTTGTTTTTGGCTGTATTGGCTCCGAATGCTGCCGAGAACAAGGCAGCCGAGATGCCGGTCGACTTCAATCGGCAAATTCGTCCCATACTGTCCGACAATTGTTTTGCCTGCCATGGACCGGATGATGGCGCGCGCAAAGCCAAGCTGAGGTTGGATATCAAAGACGCAGCGTTCAAAGGCGGCAAATCCGGCGAGCCCGCGATCGTTCCTGGCAAGGTGGATGAAAGTGAATTGCTCAAACGCATTATATCGACCAACGAAGATGAAGTAATGCCGCCTCCGAAATCGAAGAAGAAACTCACCTGGGAGCAGATTGATTTGCTGAAACGTTGGGTCAGCCAAGGCGCACAGTGGACAGGTCATTGGGCTTATGAAAAGCCACAGCGTCCGTCTGTTCCTGCAATCAAGAACCCTGCGGGAGCGCGCAACGAGATTGACCAGTTCATTCGTGCGCGCCTGGAGAAGGAAGGGCTGCAACCTTCGCCGGAGGCCGACAAGACAACGCTGGCGCGCCGGGCGGCGCTCGATCTGACAGGTTTGCCTCCCACGATTGAGGAGGTCGATGCGTTTCTGAACGACAAGAGCGCGGATGCTTACGACAAGCTCGTCGATCGGCTGCTCGTTTCGACCCGCTATGGCGAGCACATGGCGAAGTATTGGCTGGACGGCGCGCGCTATGCCGATTCGCACGGTTATCACATCGATTCCAAACGCGACATCTGGCCGTACCGCGATTGGGTCATCAAAGCCTTCAATCGAAACATGCCCTTCGACCAGTTCACCATCGAGCAACTCGCGGGCGACCTGTTGCCTAATGCCACTACTGATCAGAAGGTTGCCTCAGGCTATGTCCGCTGCAACATGAGCACGGGTGAAGGCGGTGTTATCGAAGCCGAATATCAGGCCAAATATGGCTTCGATCGCACGGAAACGACCGCAACCATTTGGATGGGATTGACTCTGACATGCGCACGCTGTCACACGCACAAGTACGATCCGATCACCCATCGCGAGTACTACGGCCTCTATTCGTTCTTCAATAACTTGAACGAGCCGGTCATGGACGGCAATAAACCGAATCCCGACCCGTTCATGCAATTGCCAACCCCCGAACAAAAGGCGCGGCAAGATGAGCTCAAATCTCTCATCACAGAAGGTCAGAAGAAAATTGACAGCAAGGTTCCGGAACTCGACAACGCGCAAGTCGTTTGGCAAGGCGATTGGCACAAGAAACTGAGTGGTGTTTGGACCACATTTAATCGGACAGCAGTGCATTCCGCGCATACGAATGGCGCGACGTTGAAAGTCTTGGATGACCTGTCGATTCTCGCTGAAGGTTCGAATCCCACTCAAGATGTCTATGAAGTGAGCAGCAAGATTTCGCTGGGAAAACTCGCGGGTCTTCGGCTCGAAACTTTGCCGCATCCTTCGTTGCCGAACGGCGGAAGCGCGCGGAACGCTGACGGCCGTTTTCGTCTGTCCGAAATCGAAGCGGAGTTAGTCACGCCTGAAATCGCCGCCAGCACCAATAAACCGAAAAAACTGAGATTTGCTCAAGCCGCCGCCGATGCGGCCGAGAATAACTACGAAGCCCGCAAGGCTATTGACGGCAACGCCGAGAGCGCCTGGAGCGTGGCCACGAATTCAATCGCCGAACCGCACCAAGCTGTTTTCGTCCTGTCCGAGCCCGTGGACATACCAATGGATTCGGAACTGCGCATTCGTCTGCGGTTTGGAGGCAAAGATTCAGCGGTTGGCCATTTCCGGCTGGCTCTCGCACGCGAAGAAGAATTGGTCCGGCGGCTTATCCCGGCTAAGCGTGAACCCTGGCGGGTCCTGGGACCCTTCAAAACGGAAGGTCTGCCAGCTGGGTATCTAAAGGAATTTGAACCAGAAAAGGAGCTCGACCTGAACAAAACTTACCGAGGGGTTCGCGAAGAGATTCGATGGAATGCCCGTCCAGACCTTGAGGATGGGAAGACGCATTTGCTGGTTCACGAACTGCACGGCGTTCATGGGGCGTACTATTTTTATCGCACGGTGGAGGTCACCGGAAATCGGAAAGCCGAGTTGAGCCTGCGCGCGGATGACCTGTTCAAAGTTTGGGTAAATGGCAGGCTTGTGCTCGAGCGTTCGACACCAGTTAAAGCATCTGACGGTTCGGCTAAGGCGGTTGTCGATTTAAAACCCGGGCAAAACAGCATTCTCGTGAAGGTGGTCAATCACCAAGGCTACTCGTATTTCGCCTTCGACTCGGATTTGGGCCATGGCGAAGCCCTTCCCGCTGACGTCGCTCCGGTTTTGGCCGCCACCGCCAAGCCGTCGAAGGAGGAAGCGACGAAGATTCGCAATTTCTACCGCCGCGAGTACTCGCCTGAATTCCGCCAACTCTTTGCGCGGATGGAAGAATTCAAAGCCGAACAAACTTCGCTCGAGCAATCAATCCCGACGACGATGATAGCGAAAGAACTGGAGAAGCCGCGTGACACAGTCATCTTCAAGCGCGGTGAGTACGACAAGCCAGGCGAAAAAGTCTTTGCGGGCGTTCCGGCGATCTTGCCGCCTTTCCCAGAAGGCACGCCCACCAATCGTCTCGGTTTGGCTCAGTGGCTTTTGAGTCCAGACCATCCTCTGACCGCGCGCGTGACTGTAAATCGAATTTGGCAGCAATTCTTTGGCGTCGGTTTGGTGAAGACGACTGAAGATTTCGGCGTCCAGGGCGAACCGCCGTCTCATCCGTATTTGCTCGATTGGCTGGCGACAGAGTTTGTCAGGACGGGCTGGGATGTGAAACGACTGCAGCGAATGATCGCTGCGTCGGCCACCTACCGGCAATCTTCGAAGTTGACCCCAGCCGTGAGTGCGCGCGACCCCGAGAATCGTTTGCTCGCGCGCGGTCCGAGGTTCCGCGTCGATGCCGAGACGTTGCGCGACCTGGCGCTGTATCTTGGGGGACTGCTGGTCGAGAAGCCGGGCGGCCGCAGCGTGAAACCGTACGAGCCACCGGGCTTATGGGAAGCCGTTTCGTTCAACAACTCGCAAAAGTACGTTCCGGACATTGGAGAAGGCCAATATCGCCGCAGCCTTTACACCTTCTGGAAGCGGCAAAGTCCCCCGCCGAATATGCTAATCTTTGACGCGCCGACGCGTGAGTACTGCGTGGTCCGACGGCCGCGCACGAACACGCCGTTGCAAGCCTTGGCGCTGCTCAACGATCCGCAATTCGTCGAATCTTCTCGCGCCCTTGCCCAGCGGATTCTTTTGGAAGGCGGCGAAACGGTGGAAAGCCGTTTGGCCTATGCGTTTCGGCTGGCCACGGCACGGCCTCCGCGCCCCGATGAGCTCGACGTGCTGCGAGACGTGCTCGAACAGCAGCTTGCCGATTACCGAAAAGACACCGCGGCGGCTGCGAAGCTTCTGAACGTTGGAAGCTTTAAGGCAAAGAATGACCTGGATCCCAGCGAACTGGCTGCCTGGACGACTATCGCCAGCATGCTTTTGAATTTGGACGAGACAGTCACGAAAGGATGAGAAAGAATGTCGAATGACCAATGACGAAAGAATGACTAAAGCAGCAATGACGAATTCCCGTTTCGGTTGCGCGGGATCAGGCCGTTTTGAAAACGAGAACACGCTTAGATCCCGCGTATTAGTCATTTCGGGTTCGGCATTCTTTCGACATTCGTCCTTAGTCCTTCGTCATTCAGGGAGCGCTCTATGAACTTGCAAAACGAAATCCAAGCTTACGTCACTCGCCGGCATTTCTTCGGCCGCATGGCGGCCGGAATCGGCGCCGCCGCGTTGGGCTCTTTGCTCAATCCAAATCTGTTCAGCGCGCTCGCCGACGAGCCAGGCAAAGCCGCCGCACGCAAGCCGCATTTTACGCCCAAAGCCAAGCGCGTCATCTACCTTTTCATGGCGGGCGGTCCGGCCCAAATGGAATTGCTCGATTACAAGCCCGCGTTGGAGAAACTCCACAACAGCGAATTGCCTGACACTGTCCGCATGGGCCAGCGCATCACGACGATGACGTCGGGCCAGAAGTCCTTTCCGGTCGTCAAATCTCTGTTCAAATTCTCGCAACAGGGCAAGTCCGGCACGTGGATCAGCGAGTTGCTGCCGCATATTGGCAGTATCGCCGATGATATTTGCGTCATTAAGACGATCAACACCGAGGCGATCAACCATGATCCGGCCATCACTTCCATTCAGACTGGTTTCCAACAGCCTGGCCGGCCGTGCCTCGGATCGTGGATGAGTTACGGGCTGGGCAGCGCCAACGAGAATCTCCCGGCGTTCATCGTGATGATTTCGAGCGGCAAAGAGAGCGATCAACCGCTTTACACGCGACTCTGGAGTGCTGGCTTCTTGCCTTCGGAATATCAAGGCGTGCAATTCCGAGGGACGGGCGATCCTGTTCTTTATCTCTCAAATCCTCCAGGCATTTCGTCTGCGAGGCGACGCCGCATGCTGGATGCGATGTCGAAACTCAATGCGAAACAACACGAGGCGTTCGGCGATCCAGAAATTGCCACGCGAATCGCCCAATACGAAATGGCGTTTCGCATGCAAACCTCCGTGCCCGACCTCGTGGACATCTCGCGCGAATCAGAAAGTGTGTTGGAAATGTACGGGCCCGACGTGAAGAAGCCGGGCACGTTTGCGTATAATTGTCTCCTGGCTCGACGCATGGCCGAGCGCGGGGTTGGATTTATCCAGTTATATCATCGCGGTTGGGACCAGCACGGCAACTTGCCGAAAAGACTTCGCGAACAGACCAAAGACACCGATCAACCGAGCGCAGCGCTCGTCAAAGATCTCAAGCAACGCGGCATGCTCGATGACACGCTGGTCATTTGGGGCGGCGAATTCGGCCGAACGATTTACAGCCAAGGCAAGATCGAGCCAGACAACTACGGACGCGATCATCACGGCCGATGCTATTCAATCTGGATGGCTGGTGGCGGCATCAAGGGCGGGATTACCTACGGCGAGACGGATGACTATTGCTACAATATCGTGGAGAACCCCGTCCACATCCACGACCAGAACGCCACCATTCTCCACTGCCTCGGGATCGATCACGAGAAGCTGACGTATCGGTTCCAGGGCCGCGATTTCCGGCTTACGGACATTCACGGCGAAGTGGTGAAGGGAATCCTGGCGTAGTGCCGTTATTATTGGATCATGATTTTGTCTTTCATGATTTTGTTTGTCTCTCAACCTGCTGGGCGCTGAGAGACAAAATCATGAATGAAGGGCAAAATCATCAGAAGAGGACTCGGAACGGGACTTTGACGGCGTCACAAAACTTGAGGCGATGGCGGTTGAAGTTCACCGATTGCAGCTGGCCACTGATTCGAAAGCATCGGCTTCTTAGATCGTCAGAGCGCGTTCGCGTGCGACAACTTTCCAGCGACCGGCGGCGCGGCCATCCTTCACTACGATCGCTTCGGAATGCAAAGCCACCGTGGGACAAATATGGCGCGGAATTCCGTACAGGCAATCGCCCACCTTGAACTCATTCGCCCGAGGCGTCTCGATAACTAGATGCTCTTCGCTGTGGCCCGTTGCCGTCGCGTCGGGCAGACCGATCAGTTGAACGCGCGGATGCGGATTTTCCGCGGCAACAGCCTTGTGACCCAGATCGAGGCAGAGCAGGTTTGTTCCTGGTTTGCTGATGACGCGCGTCAGCAAAAGGGCGGCCGGGAGGAATTCGAGGTCGGGCAGTTTGTCTGTGTAACTGAAGTCCCAAAAGATCGTCGTGCCCGGACTGCATTCGGCATCGCCGCGCCGCGCATGAATCGGAAAGGTTGGCGTCCCACCGGCGACTACTTTCGGCACGGAAAGGCCTGCTTTCAGCAGCTCAGTTTTTAGAGCTAACACTGTTGAAAACGCTGCTTCACAAAGTTTGGTTCGCTCGGCGACATCAGTCTGATTGATATGGCCGTCATACGCGTGGAGGCCGCCTGGCTTCAGGCCGCGCAACTGATTGACGAAACGGTACAACTCAACGGCGGCTCGGCTGGGCGGGATTCCTGTGCGATGCATGCCGCTGTCAATGTCGAGCAAAACCTCCAGCGTCAACTCCGCCGCGGCGAATGTCTCCCCGAGCGCGCGCGCTGCTTGAGCATCATCGACCACCGCCGAAAATTTCGTCCCGGGAAATTTCCTTGCCAGTTGGAGCAGCCGTTTGACGTTTGGACCAACGGCTTGGTACGCGAGCAGCACATCCGCCGCTCCGCAAGCGGCCACCATCTCGGTTTCGGCAATCGTGGCGCACTTAAACTTCGATATGCCAGAGGCCATTTGCATCCGAATTATTTCCGGAAGTTTGTGCGTTTTGATGTGTGGCCGCAGCCGGTCAACGGCGCCCGCTATGGCCAGCATTCGCTTGATGTTATGCTCGATGCGCTCGGGATAAACGAGCAACGACGGAGACGGCAGCTCGTTGATATTTTCTACCGAATACCAAGGGCGCGACATAGGCCTCGAATGGTTAAATGGTTGAATCGGTTGAATCGCTAGAGAGTCTGAGTCGCGAGCGAGATGAATGGACGTCGCCCGGGCAAAAGCAATCATTTCTCTATCTCGAAGATAGCCTCGACTTCTACGGCGATGTTGCCCGGCAGCGCGACCATGCCCACCGCGCTGCGCGCGCCGATGCCATTATCCTTGCCGAACACGTCAGCGAAGAGCTCGCTGCACCCATTGATCACGGCGGGGTGATCGCGGAAATCGGGCGTGCTATTGACCATGCCCAGCAATTTGATCAAGCGTTTCACGCGATCCAGACTGCCAAGTTGTTCGCGAAGCGTCGCCAGAATGGTCAATCCGACTTGGCGCGCAGCCAGCTTGCCGGCCTGCAAATCCAAATCGGCGCCGACTCTCCCGACCATTAATGTTTTGTCCGTTTTGAGCGGCCCATGGCCCGAAACGTAAGCAAGGTTATCGACGATCACGACGGGCTTATAGACGCCCGCCGGTTTAGGCGCCGGTGGAAGTTCCAGGTTGAGTTCTTTGATGCGGGCTTCTGCATTCATGCTTCAAAAGATCGATGGTTGAATGTTGTTTGTGATGGATCAGCATTCAATGTGGCTTCCCTTCAAGCAAGACATTTTCAGGCAGTTCATGGGATCGGTGGGCGCGTCCTTTGGTCCTTTGTGCTGGAGCGGCGTCTCGTAAGAGCGCCGCTACAGTAGCTTTGGCGGGGAGAATGCGGCGCTCTTACGAGACGCCGCTACAGCCAGAAAAAAAGACGCGCCCTAAAATTGGGATCGGACCGCGAAAGCGATTCGAGCAGAGGGCCAAGAACAATTAGTCGGTCGCACGCTTCACTTCATCCCTCGCGCTTGCATCACCAGCTTCGTTTTCAGTTCCAGCAAACCAGGCTCGAGGGCAACCGGGTATTCGTGCGGATTGAGAAAGCGTTTGATGCCCGCGTGGAATGCCGCCAATTGTGATTGCGTGTGCTCGCGCATCCGGTGAATCGAAGGCGACGGATAAACCTGGTTGCCCTGCCGAAAGACCGGCGCCAGCAGATCGTCAGCCTTGGCGTCCCGCGGAATTTGCTTCCGTCGTGTTGTGTCCAATGGGTCAACAATGCTGAAGTCTTCGGAAATGCCGCGATCGACATCATAAATCAGATCGCCGATGAATTGGCCGTCCTGTTGGAAGCGGCGGACCTGCTGAATGCCGGGGTTAGAGATCTTAATCGCCTGTTCGGATAGCTTGATTCTGTACTTCCATGCGCGGCCTGGCTCACGAACGGCCGTCAGCTTGTAAACACCGCCCATCGCCGGTTGATCGCAAGCTGTCACCAAGCGAGTGCCAACGCCCCAAACGCTGATGGCTGCCCCTTGATCACGCAGGCTGACGATCGTTTGTTCGTCCAAATCGTTGCTGGCCACCATGAGGGCTTTCGTGAACCCGGCTTCATCGAGAATTTTTCTGGCTTCAATGCTCAAGTAAGCCAGATCGCCGGAGTCCAAGCGAATCCCCACCATTTCGTGTCCCTGAGAGCGCAACCACTTCCCGCCCTCAACGGCTTTGCGCACCCCTTCCAACGTGTCGTAAGTATCGACCAGGAAAACGCAGTTGTTCGGCATGGCCTTCGCGTAAGCTCGAAACGCTTCCAATTCGTCATCGAACGACATGATCCAACTGTGGGCATGCGTTCCCTTGACCGGCATGCCGAAAAGTCTGCCGGCCAGCAAATTCGAAGTCGCGGCGCAACCACCGATGTAAGCCGCTCGACTGGCGGCGAGCGCGCCGTCAACACCCTGGGCGCGGCGCAAACCAAATTCCAAAACCGGTTCGCCTCGAGTGGCCGCGCAAATCCGCGCGGCTTTCGTCGCGATGAGCGTTTGAAAATTGACGATGTTAAGCAGAGCGGTCTCGAGAATCTGTCCTTGAATGATTGGTCCGCGAATGCGCACCAACGGTTCGTATTGGAAATACGATGGTCCCTTCCGGAACTGCGTCGACATCGACAGTTAATCGAAGCGCTCTCAGGTATTCGACGAACTCCTTGTCGAACAACGGTTGTCCATCGCTTCCGGTCAAACCAGCCAAATAAACAAGATCGGATTCTTCGAATGCGAAATGGTTCAAATAGGCAATGACATCTTCCAAACCGCAGTTGACGCTGAACCCGCATTGAAAAGGATTCTTACGAAAGAACAAATGGAAGACCGCTTCTTTGCTGCTCGTGCCCGATTTCCAATAAGCGTAGGCCATCGTGAGCTGGTAGAGATCGGTCAGCAGAGCGGAGGGAGGTCGGCGTTCGTAGATAGATAATCAGAAACCACTCTCAGTCGCCGCGGCTGAGTTCGAATGAGTCTTCGCGCGGCAGGTTCTCGATAGATATCGGAATCCAATGCACAACTGGACGACGCACAATTGCGCCGTCCACGCGCGGTGACAAAGCAATACGCAGTGTCGTTGCTTTATCCTCCGTCAGGCCAAATGAGACTCGCGCATAGCTCTTGTGCGGCGAATATCCCCGAGCAACAACGCTCAAACGCGGCAGCCGATCGCCGTTCTCACGGATCATGTCAACGTCATGACCATTGATTGAAGTTATCTGGCCGCCGCCGCACATGAAAATTCCAGGGCGGCCATGGTGTTCAAGGGAGAAGAAAACGTTCACGCCGTCTCCATGGCCAAAAAGAATCGCCGGTCGAAACATCTGAATACCGAAAGGTTTGAAACGAAATGGACGCCCTTTCCATTTGTAAAGCGAACGCTCCAGCCATTTGACACCGATAAACGAATTTGTTCCGAAAGTCACTCCTTCAAATTTAAGAACAGAACCGTCAGGCAGTTTGATGCGATGATTGGATTGTGCCGGCATCAACAAGCCAATCGCCATTCCGGCCAGCGCCGAAACACTTAGTGTAATCCATTAGTTGCTCTTGTTCACGCGAGGATGAGAGAGCGGCAAATCAGGCTCGGCCTGCCTTGGAAGACCATAAGGCCGAACATGCTTTTGGCTTTGCCCCGCGAAATGTCCGCCCTCGATCTGCCTTACTGATCCTTCACCGGTGCAAACGCCGTCAACACTTTGCCATCCGTCCCGTTCCAAACGCGCAGCACGCTGTCTTGTCCGCCGGCTACGACAATCTTCCCATCGGGCGTCACGGCAGCCGAGTGCATGAAATCACTGACGCCTTCGAACGAACGAACGTTATCTCCATTCTCTTTGAGCCGGCGCACTTGATTGTCGCCGGAACAGGCCACGGCTTGATCAGTTGGTCCGACGAACGCCACTGTGGTTACTTCCTTGGTAAAGCCCTCGATCGTTTTCTTTCGTTCGCCGGTCACCAGATCCCAAATCTTGATGACATTGTCTGCGCCAGAACTCGCCAGGATGCGCCCGTCACGCTTCCAACTGACGCCCAGGACGTGATGCGTGTGGCCTTCGAACGACTTTACAATCTTTCCTGTCGCCAGCTCGACGACCTTCACAAATTTATCCGCCGCTCCCGAAGCCAGATACTTTCCATCGGCTGAAAAATCGAGACTGAATACGGCGTCGCTGTGAACGTTCTTGATTTCTTGCGCGAGCTTGCCGTCGGCCACTTGCCAAATCTTGATTTCGCCGCCGCGGGTCGGTTCTCCGCTGCCCGTCGCGAGCAGCTTGCCATCGGGACTGAACCGCAACGCGTTGACGCGGTCCACAATAAGAGAAGCGGAATCGCCAGTTCCAATTACCGCTTCGAGTTTCCAGGAGGGGTTCAAGTCCCACGCGACTGCCATTTGCCCCGCTGCCACTGAGATCAACCCTCCATCCTTGATAAAGGCGACGCCAATGACTGGCGCCTTGTGGCCGGCGAATGTCTCGAAGGCCGCGCCATTCTCTGCGTTCCACGTATGCACTAAATTGTCATCGCCAGCCGTGCTCAACGTCAGGTTGTCCGACGAGAACGCCGCGGCGCGAATCGGTTTCTCAGCGTCGGCCGCGTTCTTCTTCGCCAGCTGCAATTCGGCGTCGGCCTTTTTCTGATCAACCTCGGCGGTCTGAAGCTCAGATTTCGCGGCCGTCACTGCTGCGCTGGCCTGTTCGACAGATTTCTTCGCCAGTTGCAGTTCGTTTTCGGCGGTGGATTTGGCGAGCTCCGCCTTTTTGAATTCCTTCTCAGTGTCATCGACGCTTTTAGTCGCTGCGGTAATGGCATTGGTCGCCTGTTTATGTTTTTCAGCTGCCTCAGCCGTGATCTTGTCGAAGAGCGGTTTGAGCCGGCCGGCGGCAAAGGCTTTGGCGGACAGTTCCTCGATGGCTTTCTCGGCGCGGCTCCGAGCGTCACTGGCGAGCTTCGCCTTTGCGGTCGCGTCTGCCGCGATGCGTTCGGCCACTTCTTTGGTCTTCGCAGCGATAGCGGCTGCTTCGGTTGCCAGTTTTGCGGCGGCCGCCTTGGCCGCGTCGGTCGATTCGTGGTCGGCAGCCGCTTTCGTTTTTGCGGCGACTGCGGCGGCGTCGGTCGCATTCCGTTCGCTGATCAATCTCGTTTCGGCGGCTTGTGCAGCGGGCATCTGTGCTTGAGCGGCGGCGCCGACCGCGGCCTTCGCGTCTGCCTCGGCTTGCTTGGACGCCTTATCCGCGGCTTGGAAGTCCTCCGTCACTTTTTTTGTTTCAGCTTGCAAGGTTGCGAGCGCTTTTTCTGCATCCGACTTGGCGGTTTTAGCCGCGTCGAATTTCTTTTGTTGTTCGGCGAAATTCTTCTCGGCGGTTGTTAGCGCTTCTGTTCCTTTGGTGACGCGTTCAGTTTCTTTCTTGTGTTGCGTCTCGGCAGTTTGCAGGGCGTTCTTCCGATAATTGACTTCGCTGGCGGCAAACGCCGAGGTTCGTTCCGCCTCCAACGCCATTTCCTGGGCGTAACGGTCCCCCTTCAATTCCGCAACCGCTTTTCCATCCTTCAGGTCCCAAAGCTTGGCTATATTGTTCAGGCCCACCGAAGCGAGTTTCTTTCCATCGGGGCGAACAGCGATGCTGGCCACGGGAGCACCATGTTTCATTTCTTTGATCGATTCGCCTTTCTCAACGTTCCAATGGCGGATGGCACCGTCTGCACTCGCTGAAATGATTTCGTTGGTCGCAGACAGAAGTGTGTCCAATGAAACGATCGCAGCTTCGTGCCCTTTCAGTTCTTTGGCCAACGTCATTTCACCTTTAGCTGACTCCGGCAGTTTCCAAAGGCGAACGACTTTGTCATCGCCTCCGGAAGCGACTTGTGATGCCTCCGTGAGCCACGTTATTGCCTTCACGTCGCCAGATGCTTCAACTTGTGAGAACATCTCCCCGCTCTCGATGCTCCAGATGCGAAGCTTTTTCTCGGCGGCGGCGAGTTTTGTGCTATCGCGGGAAAACTTCAGAACCGTGGAGGCTTGCTCCGCGCCGGCCAGCGCTTTGGCTTCCTTGCCATTCGCCAAGTCGAACAGTTTGATGCGGCCATCTTCCAGGGCCGCCGCGAGCCACTTCCCGTCAGGACTGACTGCAACCGATTTCCATATGTTGGTGGGCGCATCTGAAAACACGAGCTTTTGGACGTTCTTCGGGCGGCGCCAAAGCTTGGCTTGGCGATAATCGCCCGAGGCGAGAAGAGTGCCGTCGGGATTAAAGGTCAGCGAATGCACCATATCGCGATGCGCGACTTGGCGGTTCTGGTAGATGCTTTCAAGATTAGGATCGGTCAGCCGGGCCACGAATTGGCCGGAGGGAACATGATAAATGAAAATCTGATTGCCGCGGCCGCAGGCGGCAAATTGGCCATCGGGAGTCAAGGCCACGGCATAGATCGGATTGAGAGTTGCCGGCAAGGGTCTCCATTCGATCGGGGTGATGCCGCGCACTTCGCCTTTAGCGCCTTGATCAATCCAAAGTTTCAGGAGCCCCAATTCGTCCGGAGTCAAATTAAGCGCGGCGACTTTGTTATCGCGTGGCGGCATCATCGGGTCGGCCTGGTGGGCCGCCGCCTTGAGCAAGAGACTGTCCGAACCTTTGCCAGGAACGATGGCTGGTCCGGATTCGCCGCCTTTGAGAATGGTCTGGGGAGTTTCGAGCACCAGGTCTGCTTTCGCTTTCGTTTGGTTGTGGCAGGCGAGGCAGTTGTTTTTGAAGATGGGCAGAATCTCCTTTTCAAAATCAACCGTCGTCGTTCGCTTGATCTCGGCGATGGTAATGCCCGAGGCTTTGGTGTCAGCGGGTTTTTCCGCAGCCTGCCCAGACGTCAGACTGATCGCAAGACAACCAGCCGTCCAAAGGGATCGCACTCCGATTCGGACCGCAGCGTTTACGCTGCAGAACCGTTCGCAGGTTCGAACCGTTCCAAAGTTTCGGAGGCGGCCGGCAATTTCACGTTTCTGCAGCGTGAACGCTGCGGTCCTGCGCGCAACAGACGTTCTCGCCTCGCGCTCGAACTGATCTCGCGCAGGAATCTCGGAGCGGTACGTGTTTGGCGCAGCGCAGACTTTCGGTCGGCTGTATCGCCGATTTGTAATCGGCATACCGTCCGCACCTTCGTAGACGCTCGAACTTGCGAGCGATCTGCAGAATACAATTCTGCGATACAGCAGACTGAAAGCCTGCGCTACGACGAAGGCAGGCGCGCTAACCATGTGCGCGCGGCGCGCTGTCTTTGCCACGCCAAAGACGGATAATAGATTCGTGGTTGGACGAGAGCCGCCCGTTGTGATGCTCTTCGAGGTTGGCCACTGACGAAGAAGCCGAAAGGTGATTGAGTAATTTCGCAGTTTCATTGGACGATTGCGCATCTGAAATTATCCGCTACGTTGGAGGGTGGCAAGCATTTGCGCAGGAGAACTTGCGAGAACTTGCTGAACTTGCTTGCATCGGGCCTCTCCAAGGAGATACAACTTGGGGGAATTAATCCGCAATGCCGACTATAACCTCACTTAGCTTCGCATGAGGGGAATGGCACATCTGAAGCCGGTGCTGCTGCTTCTCGCGGTCGCTCTATTCTTCCCGCTTGCCGCTCGCAGTGCCGACACCGAACAACAAGCTATCGCTACGGCGGGCAATCGGATCGTTGAGGTGACGGTTGACCCTAAGTCAATTCAGCTGAATGGACGCAACGAGCGATTCGGCATTCTTGTTCACGGCAAAACGGCCGCTGGAAATTTCATCGACCTAACGCGTTCATCGCGTTTTCAAGCAAGAACTCCCGAGTTAGTTTCCGTTTCCGCAAGAGGCCGAGTGCGCGGACTTCGGGATGGCAAGGGGCTGATTGAAGTGGAAGCCGCCAATTCGAAACATGAAGTCGAGGTGACCGTCGCTCAAACCGGGATTCCGCGTCGTTTTAACTTTGAGGATGACATTACGCCGTTATTCAGCCGGTTCGGTTGCAATTCCTCGGGCTGCCACGGGAAGGCCGAGGGTCAAAACGGCTTTAAGCTTTCTGTGTTCGGCTATGATCCGTCTGCCGACTACAAGGCTTTGGTGATGGAAAGTCGTGGCCGCCGCATCTCTGCCGGCGCGCCCGAGCATAGTTTGTTATTGCTGAAACTTTCCGGAACCATGCCGCACGGAGGCGGGCCGCGCATCCATCCAGGAACGCCAGAATTTGAAACCATTCGGGATTGGATTGCGGCCGGTGTGCCGTTTGGCGATGCGAAAGATCCGAAAGTCGAAAGCATCGAGATCGTCCCTCGTGAACGCATCTTATCGACGGGGGCGCAACAACAATTGCGCGTCATGGCTTCCTATAACAACAACGGAAGGAAGATCGACGTGACGCATCTTGCTCAATTTCAATCGAACAACGAATCGCTCGCTCGCGTGGACGAAGATGGTTTGGTTTCCGTCGGTGAAATTCCAGGACAGGCCGCGGTCATGGCTCGCTATATGGGAAGCGTCGCTGTGTTTCATGGTGTGATTCCGCGCTCCGAACCAATTGCCGAGTATCCGCAATTGCCGGAACACAATTTCATAGACCAGCTCGTTCACGCGAAGCTCAAAAAGCTGAACGTGCGCCCGTCTGACTTGGCCGATGATGCCGAGTTTCTGCGGCGCGTTTATCTCGATGTGATTGGAACATTGCCAACCGCCGCTGAAGCGAGAAAATTCCTGACCGACCAACGATCCAACCGTCGCGCACGGTTGGTGGATGAGCTGTTAGAACGTCCGGAATACGCCGATTACTGGGCGTTGAAATGGGCGGATCTTCTTCGCGTGGATCGCCAAGTTCTCGCGCACAAAGAGGCCTACTCGTACTACAAATGGATTCGCGATCAGATCAGCAGCAACAAGCCGTACGACCGCATCGTGGGCGAGTTGTTGACGGCCGAGGGGCCTCTTGCGGAAGTTCCCCAAGGCAATTTCTACAAGGTTTTCCAAAAACCGGGCGACGTGGCCAGCACTCTGTCTCAGGTGTTTCTAGGGGTGAGAATCGCCTGCGCCGAATGCCACCATCACCCGTTCGACCGCTGGAGCCAGACGGATTACTACGGCATGCAGGCGTTCTTTCAACCAGTCAGCCGCAAAAAGGTGTCTCTGGGCGAGATGCTCTCGTCCGAAGGCAATCCCGAAACGAAAAATCCGCGCACCGGCGAAAAGGTTTATCCGCACACCTTGGGCGCCAAGCCGCCTTCCGCAAACCCGCCAGGCGAACTCCGGAAACTGTTGGCCGATTGGTTTACAGCGCCGGAGAATCCGTGGTTCTCGCGCAATCTGGCCAATCGTCTCGTCGCCCACTTCTTTGGCCGTGGCCTCGTCGAACCGGTCGATGATGTGCGAGCCACTAATCCGCCGAGTAATCCCGAACTGCTCGATGCGTTGGGCGCTCACGTTGCTACGACTGGATTCGACCTGAAGCAAGTCATCAGGACGATTACTGCTTCGAGGACTTATCAGCTCTCTTCACGCCCGAACGAAACGAATGCACGTGACGAACAAAACTACTCGCGAGCGCTCTTCAAACGATTGCCTGCGGAGGTGCTCCTCGATGCGATCTGCCAAGCCACAGGCATCGGCGAAAAATTTGGCGGCGTCCCCTACGGTTCGCGAGCGATTCAACTTTGGGACAGCGATGTCGCCCATTATTTTCTGAAATTGTTTGGCCGGCCCGTCCGCAAAACGGCATGTGAATGCGAACGCAACGCCGAAGCGAGCATTGCCCAAGTGTTGCACCTATTAAATTCCCCGGAGATCCAAGCCAAGCTCAGCCACGAGTCTGGCGCATTGGCCAAACTTGAACGAACCATTCCCGAGAATAGCGCTTTGGTGGAGGAGCTGTACTTGACCTGTTACAGCCGGTTCCCGACGGACAAAGAACGCGAAGTCGCCGAACGCCATATGCGCGTTTCGAATGCCAGCCGGCGCGCCGCCGTCGAAGATTTGCAATGGAGCATGATCAATTCGCTGGAGTTTATCTTTAATCACTGAAGGCTGTGACGATGATCGAACAGCATTGTGGCAAATGGCCGTCCCGGCGGGACGAATGCTTTTGGGTTCACGGAAACGCACAGGAGATAATATGAAACGCTCTCACTACTTCTGCGATGGCATTCACCGACGTGACTTTTTGCGCATCGGCGCCGCCGGTTTGTTGGGCTTTCAAATGACATTGCCAATGTTGCTGGCCGGGCAGGCGCGCGCTGGCAAAGCCGGAGGAGCCAAGTCGGATGTCTCGCTCATCTTTATTTATCTGAAGGGCGGTTTGAGCACGATCGACACGTTCGATCTGAAGCCCGACGCGCCTTCAGATATCCGGGGCGAATTCAAATCGATCGCGACCAATGTTCCTGGAATCCGGATCGGGGAACTGCTCACGAAGACCGCGCAGCAGATGGATAAGTTCTCCTTGATCCGTTCGTTTGGTCATCGCAATGCCGACCATGGCCCAGCCGATCATTACATGCTGACGGGCTACCATCCCATAGCCGGGTTCAACCCAAACCTGAAACCCAACAATCAGTTTCCGTCGATTGGGTCGGTGATTGCCCACAAGCTGGGACCGCGCGGCTCAGTTCCCCCCTATGTGTGTTTACCGATCATGCATGCGAGTGCGGGATCGGCATACTTAGGCGCAGCCGCGGTCCCCTTCGTCATCGAAGCTGATCCGAGCACTCCAGGATTTGCGGTTCCGGACTTGGCGCCGCCCATGTCCGTGGATGCGTCCCGCTTGGGAGCTCGACGTGAATTGTTGAACCAGGTGGACCGGTACCAACGCCAAGCTGAGGTGGCAGCGAATTCCGGCGCTCGCAGCGTCAGTGTCTTCGGGCAAAAGGCCTTTGATTTGATGACCTCGCCAGCCGCCAAGAAGGCCTTCGATATCTCGGCTGAACCGGAAAAACTCCGCGACCAATATGGACGCAACACGCTTGGCCAAAGCTGCTTGATGGCGCGCCGTTTGGTCGAGGCGGGCGTGCGTTGCGTCATGATCGATCATTCGAATTGGGACACGCACTTCGACAATTTCACTGTCTTAAAGAACCAACTTCTACCTAAGTTTGATGCCGCAGTCTCCACTTTGTTCCGTGACCTTGCGGATCGAGGTATGCTTGGGAAAACTTTGGTGATCCTGAGTGGTGAATTCGGCCGGACGCCTCGCATCAACAAAGATGCCGGGCGCGATCATTGGAGCAAATGCTTTACCGTGGCACTCGGTGGCGGTGGTATTCAAGGCGGTCGCGTCGTTGGAACCAGTGATGCCTGGGCGCAAGAACCAGCCGAAAATCCGTACGGGCCAGAGGATCTCGCCGCAACCATTTATCAATTGCTCGGAATTAATCCTAAAGACGAAATCCACACTCCGGAAGGCCGACCCATTGGGATCGCCAATGGCGGGCGGCTGATTGCGGAGTTGGTTTAAGTCCGTAGCAACCATACTCCGCTCATAATTTCGAGTCCGAAGACAGGAGCAAGGTTAGGACTACGAGTAAGCGTAAGAAATCACTGGCAGGCTTAACCTATGGCAAAGATGCAAAAGTTCTGGACACTCATCGTCGCCATTTTCACGTCGAGCCAATTGTCCGCCGAAGAACCATCCGTCTCTTACATCTTCCCGGCGGGCGGCCAGCGCGGGACGACCGTTCATTTCAAAGTCGGCGGCCATTATCTCAATGGCGATGCCGCGTTTGAGATGCTTGGTTCTGACGTCACCGCTAGCTCGCGAGTGCGTGAAACGAACACACTTTGGTTCGAAGGTCCGCTCATTCCGTTGCCAGCTTCTCAACAGGTCGAAGATTATCCCAAAGACCACGCCGGTCACGTCAAGATCGCCGCGAACGCCGAATTAGGCGTTCGTTACTGGCGAGTCTGGACATCGCAAGGCGCGACAGCAGCCAGAAAGTTCGAGGTTGGCCAATGGCCTGAGACAGTTGAAGACGAGATCGATGGCCATCCGATCCCCACACACGTGCAATTGCCAGTGACAATCAATGGCCGCATTTTCCCGCGCGAAGATATCGATGTCTGGTCGTTTCACGCCAAAACCGGCGAGCACATCTCTTGCGAAGTGAATGCGAAACGACTCGGTTCACCGCTGGAAGCGAAGTTAGAGTTGATCGACCCGCAAGGGCGGCAAATTGGCGAGGCCATTGGTCGAAGTGAGCAAGACCCGCGGTTGCAATTCACTGCTTCCATCGACGGCCTCCATCAAGTTCGAATCCAGGATCTGAACGCAGGCGGCCTGCAACATTACGTCTATCGGCTGACACTGACAACGGGACCATCCGTCGCTACGGTTTATCCTTTGGGCGGCCGTCGCGGCACTAAACTGCAACTTGAGTTGGCCGGTCACGGGCCGGCGTCCGATCGGGCTGAGATCGACTTGCCGAAGGACGCGCTGCAAACCTACGTCGCTCGATTGCCTTTTGGCACGTCGAGCGCGAGCCGCGTTTTATTGGACGTGGACGACCTCCAGGAGTTCGTGGAGTCGGAGCCCAACGATGACCCAATGACTGCGAAAGTAGCGATCAGTCCGCCGGCGATGCTGAACGGCCGAATTGCCCAGCGCGGTGATGTTGATCTCTGGACAGTCATTGCCAAGAAGGACGAGAGTTTCGAAGTCGATCTGCGTGCCAGCCGCCTTGGCAGCCCATTGGACTCTGTCTTGGTTGTCTCGGATGCCGATGGCAAAGAGCTCGTTCGCAGCGATGACATTGGCGGGGAACAGACGGACTCGCGATTAACATTCAAATCGCCAGCGGACGGCATTTACCGGCTTCGGGTCCAAGAACGTTTCTCGTCGCGAGGAGGTGACGAGTTTTCCTACCGTCTTCGAGTCGCGCCGCAACCGGGTCCGGACTTTAGACTCACATTTTCAAGCGACGTGGTGAACGTGTTTCGCGATGTCGCCGGGCTTACAGAGGAGGAGAAGAAGAAACGCCCGCCGACCAAGACCGCTCAACTGCGCATTGACGCGGAACGCATCGGAGGCTTCGCGGGCGAAATCGAAATCGCTGTCGAGGGATTGCCTCCTGGCGTGACGGTCAAGGGAACAAAGATCCTCGAGAAACAGTCTCGTCTAGACTTGCACTTCGGTGCTGCGCCGACAACAAAGATTGCCGCAACCCACTTGATGGTCCGAGGCAAAGCGAAAATCGACGGTTGCGAAGTGGTTCGCACGGCCTCATTGCCTTTGGCGCGCGGGGAGCCAGCGCTGGAATCCGTCTTGTTGGCCGTCGCGATACCGACGCCCTTCCGAGCGCGCGGCGAGTATTTATTTGCCTATGGATTGCGCGGGTCCGTTTTTCATCGGCGCTATTTGCTTGATCGGTGGGATTTCGCGGGGTCGTTGAAGGCTCGCTTGGCTGACCGGCAGGTGCGGCATCTTCAAGGAGTTCGTGGCCCCGAGATTTCCATTCCTGCTGACGCAAGCGAGTTCGTATATCCATTGACCATGCCGCCGTGGATGGAAATCGGACGAACCAGCCGCTCCGCCGTGATGGTCTCTGGCGCCGTCAAAGATCACGATGGGACCGAACATATTGTCAGTTACAGCTCGGGCGAACAAAACGACCAGATCATCGCGGTCGTCGCGCCAGCGCTCTTGAACATCGAAACCGATCGGCGGTCGATGGCCGCGCAACCCAACACCACGATCGATGTGCGCTTATGGGTCAAACGAGACGAAACGCTGGCCAACTCACGTATTAAACTCGAATTCGTTCTGCCCACCCATTTCAAAGATCTCGTAGTGGAACCGGTGACCGTGCCCGCCGCGGCGACCGAAGCACTTTTGCGAATCCAATTCGGCCCCGAATCTGGACCTTTCAATATGCCCGTCACGATCCGCGCGACTTCACTCGATTCGAAAGACCCTCATTTCGCTGAAACAAGTCTGGAACTGGTCCGACCGGTGGGCGCATTGCGTTAGTGACGGAAGTTCGCGGCAATGAAATCAGCGATGGGGTTGCTCGATCATTTTCATCCACCCCTGAGCCAGCAGCGGCATTGGCACGCTTTTCACAATGCATGGGCCACGTATGTCGCCGCCGGGCTGAACCGGGTACTACCCAAAGGGTGGTTCGCCGAGCCGAACGTTCAGTTCGGAATCGAGGTGGACGTAGCGGCCTGGAGTCCGTTCGTTGGCCGCGAAAAGCCATTCGCAGGTGAGTGGCGCCCGCCTGCCACGACTCAAACAGTTATGTTGCCGATGTTGACGGACCGAGCGGAGATTCTCGTCTATCAGACTGAAGGCGGGCCAGTATTGGCTGGCGCGATTGAATTGGTCAGTCCCGAAAACAAAGACCGTGCGCAAACTCGCAGCGCGTTCGTGGCGAAGTGCCGGAGTTATCTCCAAGAGAACATTGGTGTGATTGTCATCGACATCGTGAGCAGTCGCGCGGCCAATCTGCACGGAGAGCTTCTGGAATGTCTTAGTCAATCTGGAGCGAGTCCCACCGACGCGACGGGATGCGACGGGCGGGCGCAAACTTTTATCCGAAAACGGTGATTCATACCCGGGCTCTTTCTGAGCGCTTGCGTCGCATGGAACATCGTAGTCTAATGCGCCTCTCATCGAAGCGTAATGAATGGCAGGCCAGAGCACCTTTCACAGGCTCGCGCGGTTTTCGCGGCCTGGTTGCGCGAACGGCAGAAAGGATCAGCCCGTGATTTCCATGAACTTTGTTCCGCACACCCGGAATTGTCCGATTCTTTGCGCGAACTCCAAAGCGGCTTCGAACTCGGTCAGCCCAACGAACCGTTCGACGGTTTTCGCCAGGCGATGCTCGCCCAGTTCTTGAATCGGGAAGAAATCAAGCTGCGGTCCGAAAACCCAGAATCTCCGAACGCGCCCTCGGACGGTGCGGCGCCTAGTTCGAAGCCAACCACCACGGACCGTTACGTTTCCGAAGGTGAAGTGGCGCGCGCGGCGGAATGGGTGTGATCTACCGCGTGCGTGACCGTGAATTGGCGCGGACCCTGGCGATGAAAGTAATGACCCTGCGCGAGGCAGAACGGCCGGGATCAAGTTCCAAACTTGACCGGGCTCGCTTCCTGGAAGAGGCCCAGATCACCGCGCAACTCGATCATCCCGGCATTGTGCCTGTGCATGAGCTGGGCTTCGACGCGCAAGGGCGGCCGTTTTTCACCATGAAACTGGTGAAGGGCCGCGACCTGAACGAGGTTTTCAAGCTCGTGCGTGCTGACAAAGAAGGATGGAACTTGGCTCGCGCCGTGGGAGTGCTCGTCAAGGCTGGCCAGGCCCTCGCCTTTGCGCAATAGTACGCGTCTTTTCTGTTTCATAAGTCGAGCACGCTCGGCAATTTGGGGTGAATGAGCGCATGGAGTCGTTCGCGTCCGCCATGAGCGGATTTGAACCGGCTTTGAAAGGCCGGGATCTCGTTGCTTTTGCGGGCCGTCACCGTGCTCCCCAGAAATCGACCCTGGGAATCGGCCGCATTGACGATCTCTACTCCGGCATGACGCACTTTCTTGCCGTCGACGATGACGATCTGATCCTGCCACGGTCCCAGCACTTGGCTCTGCCAGCCCAAGA
>Ga0194131_10000317_pt1 | contig 80667 bp, 72 predicted proteins | sample TA2KigO120mmetaG_FD_148631 | JGI IMG/M metagenome (GOLD analysis project Ga0194131, IMG submission 148631) | Freshwater microbial communities from Lake Tanganyika, Tanzania - TA2015053 Kigoma Offshore 120m | ecosystem: Environmental > Aquatic > Freshwater > Lake | place: Tanzania: Lake... | reverse complement strand
TGTTCCGGGATCGAGCTACTGCCGGGGCTACCAGCACATCCGGCTGGCGAGCATATCGATCTCGATCCGAAGACGGAAGAAATCACGGGATTGATCTAAGTCAAGGCTCACTCACTACGTCTATGTAGTCGCCTGCCTCACGAGGACGGCGCTATAACCGAGCAAATCTCTATAACTATATAGTCAACGAGAACTCTCAAAACCGTCATTTCTGATGATTTATTTGATGTTTTGTTAACAAAAAACCGAAGCAGTCCCCGGATTTTTTTCAGAGACATCTACGCTGAAGTGGGCGGTGGAGGGGCTAAACTACTGCGGAACTGTCTAAAATGTAATGTTTTTTCAGCGTTCTTACGAGCATCAGCCACCCAACTAGGCGCAATGTGCAAATGCCGTCGCGTCTCTTGACAGCAGGGGGCAAGAGGGCTAGCGTACTGCCCTGTCCGCGTGCCCTCTCGTTAGCTTGGTTTAGGGGATCTCGTTATGACCATTTGGTTGGTCATAGTCGGGTTACTCACCGCGACTCTGCCGGAGTCAGCAGACGCCGCTACCACCTGCCCGAGCGGCTATCACAAAAGCGGCAATTACTGCGTCCCGAATTCCAAGCAATCGAAATCCATCATTCCTAAATCAGGGGCGTGCCCCAGCGGCTGGCATCCCCAGGGGCAGTGGTGTGTGAAAAATTAGGGATGTTCTAGCCGCCATCACGGTGGCGGTTTCAATCTACATTGCTGATCGGGAGGTGAAGCATGTCAGTCATTAATCGACTAGAAGTCAAGTATTTGAACATTCTTAGAGGGGTAGTCATTCTTGCCGCATCAATTTCGTTAATACTCGCAATAGCTATGGGTTTGATAGGTGGCTCAAACTTCTTGCATATGACTGGAAGCGAGGAGAAAGCTAAAGAAGTATCGAGTGAAGACGTCATCAAGAATCTATCGCCTAAATCAGAAGATAAGAAAAGTCAGGCAGAGAAGACAACGCCAAAGAATGATAATCCTACTGAAGACCCCTATCAAAAAGACTATGAGTCTATAGCCGAAATTTTGATCAATTTTACAAGAAATACTCCATCAACATGCGAAAAGGTTTTTATTAAAGATAAACTGATCGATTACCTCAAACTTAAAACAGATTTTCGCAATGCAGAACACAAGAAGCTATATGTTCGAGGGTTGAGACGCGATCTTCCAGATATCCTTAAAAGCAAAGTCGTCCTGGATAGGGCAAAGCAGGTAGCTCCTTCTTCCATTGCTGAAGATCCGAATAATCAGACAAATGCGGATACGAAAAATTGCCCAATAGAAATAGCAGTTGATGTGCTCCACGCCTACTTGGATGTTGCACGGAAAAACATCAAACTAGCCGAGCAAGAAAACCAGGATAGAGCAGCAGCGTCAATCGAGAAGATTGCATCGAGTACCACTCAGCTTTATATAGCAGGAGGAGCATTTGCTACATTTTTAATTATCGCGTTTATATTGATCTTGGTAAAGATAGAAAGAAATATAAGGGATCTAGCTGAAAGAAATAAGACCTCTTGAATTAATCAAGAAATAGGGAAGACTAAATCAGGGAGAGTTGCTATGAATATTCGCTACCGCCTTCTCGTCAGCACTCTAGTCGCAGCGTGTGTTTTTCCGAGTCTCGCGTTGACAAGTGAAAATCAACCTACGGTGCAATTGAAAGAACCCTTTGGGGAAATGATTAAACTTATGCATGAGCATGCCCCAGGAAAATCTCCAATTTGGCACAATCTTTTTCTCAAAGAGTACGAAGAAACGCGACAAAGGCTCGTTGATGTTTGCAAAGAGGGAGGCGGACTCTTTGGAGAAAGCGGCGAAACGCTTGTTTATCTTTTAGAGGCTGCACAATTAAACCCAAATTGTGGACACGGAAATAATTGTTTAAATATTGAGTATCAGTATAAGCAACTGCAGGAGTTGTTAGACAGAGCGAATGGAACCTGCAGAGAAATGACCGACGTGTTCGTCTCAAAAACACTGCCGTATTTGTTCAACGAATTAAAGATTGGAGAGAAATATCAGATCCAGCTGGATGAATACTTGCAAGCAGTTGCCACAGAAGAAAAGAAAAGAGAGGCGTCACGGTTAGCTACAGAAAAACAGGTCGAAGAAGAACGAATTCGCAGGCAAGCCCAAGAAGAGGCTAAATTTATGAAGCTTATAAAAGATAATAATCTGGAAATCATTTATCGAAGTGGGGATTTCGCGATCGGAAAGAATAAAGGAGGTCAATTTCAGTATATTAAGAACGGAAGCTTTGTAAATAGCTCTGAAGTGAAAGATGAAATCGAAGGATACAACAGAGCATTAGTCTATCAAAAAGAGCTGGAAAATACTCGACAGAAGAACATAGGAACAAAGTGGTTTGCGACAGCCAGCGGAGTAGGGAATTGTGTTGTTACTCAGATTAGAGATATAGGCAGGGATGAAGACGGCTCAGCAATGTTTTCGATTCAATACTCTTGTCGGGGGCGGGGCCGCTCCTCTGGATCATCTGGTGCCGATACTCTGTATTGCGGCTTTAATCGAACCAACTACATCAACAATACCTCTTTTAAAGCGAGGTGTCAGTGATTAATATTCAAGTTTTTAGCAATTAGAGGGGAAAGTCACACGTTCGATTCGTGTCGGAGGAGCAACTTTCAGTATCAGTTGCTTGACCTGCGCCTTTACCGCTGAGTGTACTTGTCAACGTTCTAGGCAGTATCGTCATAGGGAGGAATGTAAAACGATATAGGTACCTTGCTCTTCTTTCTTTTGTACCGTTCTTCAGCAAAAACCTTTGGACCAATTCTCGCAGTTTCTCACTCTTAATTTTGCCGTTGCGATAGATTCGTTTCCCTAGGTCCATCATTATTCACAAGGAACCCCGCCTCACCCCCCTGAGTCTTGGTCGGAAGGTGTCTGCCTCCTGTTGCCGAGTTGCTTGGTCTAGCGGGAAGAAATGTGGGAAGGAAGGACTTTGTCTTTGCCGTCTTCTTCATAACTATCCTGCAGATAGCGATTTTGCAGTAAGAATGGTTGGCGAAAAGTTGTGAGTTCTTCTTCTGTGGTCTACTAGTCTGGCCAAAGAGACTATTTGGATTCTCAACATCCCATTCTTAGCGTCACTTGGTTGACCCGTTCGAGGATTTGAGGTTGTATCCGAAGCGTGTGCTCTCGCGAGAATTGGTACCAATCGACTTGAAAAATGTCTCCAAAGAACCCGCTACCGTGTGAATTTCCGAGTTCTACCCGATCACAAAAGTTAAGTTCAGGAATCGAGACCGACACCGGTATTCCGATTTGATACCTCCGAAACATCGAATAATAAGAGTTATCGAATGTGTGTATGAATACTCTGTTTTCTTGGAGGCCTGTCGGCCCCCATTGGATATAAACGGTTCTGGAATCTTGGGATGACTTCGGTTCTTGTCGTCTGCCGTTCCAATCAGGTCCGCCTCCAGTATCTCTCTCTAGACGCTTAAGAAAACTAACGAGTTCCTGCCAGAAATCTCTCTTGTAACGAACTCGATATTTCAGATAAACGAGCACTTCATCGGTCGAACTTGGTTCTACGCGGATCTCTAGCAGTGTCGCCTCGAGTCCATCTGAGCGTATTTTTGAGAGAAAATACTCTGTGAGTCGCTTTCGTTGCGCGAGCGAGTGTTGTTGCGTGAGATGTTGCGCATAGAGACTCTTGCCATCAACCCTTGTTGTAGTCGATCCCTCACGAAGCACCTCGTAGAACCTCCAAGGCGTCACCACAGCATCTATTGAGCATTGAGTGCGAACACCGTCTTTACAATCAGTAACCTTGTATGTCTGAACGATTGCAGAGGTATATTGAGCGACGAATTCTCTAGTTACCGTATTACCACTGACCGCCGTCTCTGCCGCAACGAGAACACCTAATCCCTCTTGCATCGCCGAGAGCAAAGCGTTTTTGACTGCCTCCTCTCTCGTTTCGCCAGTCCCGACCGACGAGACTGGTATGCGATCAGGAACTGACCCTGAGAAGACGAACTGTATTCCTTGAACAACGAGACTTGCTGCCTGTATCGGTTCTTTTACAGCCGCGGCACATCCCGTTAAAGCGACCATAGTGACGGCGAGTCCATATTGAAGATACACACTCATTTTATTAGCGTCTCTAGTTGGCAACTCGTCGCGGTCGAGCACTTGGGTGGAAAAACATCCCGGAGGGGAACGCCCTTCGCCTGGGCTGCTCAGGAGAGAACCTGGGTGTGATGCACAAACTTGAAAAAACGTAGGCGTCACACAAGACTCGATACTGGAGGAGCCCAGACTGGTGCACGCTGTCGCATCGCCTCGGTCGCATAGTGTTCTGAGATGTTTGCCCGCGCGAGACTCTTTTGATCATGAGGCATTCGGGAAAACACACGCCGAGACTAGAGTGCTTATGAGAAGGAGGTAGCGAAGATTCATTGCTATGAACCCCCGAGACTAGGAGAGAACGAGCAGGGGCAAGTATACAAGAAACTAAGCAGTCTGTCCTAACGCGCGATACACCGTCCCACATCCGATACGGAGTTGTGACGCGATTTCCCTGATTCCTGCGCCGCGAGGCGAGTTTCCAGGATCAAAAGAAGGGTAAGAGGTGATGGAGCAGTACAAAAAGTAGATAATTATCTACTTTTCTGAGAGCGCCTAGGACGAGTCAGACGCCAACTTATAGGGTACCCTCTTACTCTTATTACAGAACGAGTTTAGAACGGTGCGGGAAGCGTTTGGCGGGGTATGTTGAGGCGAAAAGCGACGCGGGAAAGGTCTGGAAGAGTTACTAACCAGTTACTAACTAGAAAACTAGTTCGTAAACTACTGAAATATAACACGAATTTCTTACTTTTTTTACAAATTAATCTAAGTCAACGATAAAGTATGAAGGCAGGGGCGATGAACCGAAAAAGTTTCTTCAGTTCAGCGGTCTGAGTTCATCGTTATCTGGTCAGCGCTGCTTGAGGTACTTGAGGAATTCCGAATCCGGGGTCAGGACCATTGTCGAGTGGGCGGCGAAAGTCTTTTTGTAGGCTTCCATCGAGCGGGTGAATTCAAAAAAGCGCGGATCCTGCCGGTAGGCGCTCGAATAAATCTTGAAAGCTCTGGCATCGCCGTCGCCACGCGCCTGCTCGGATTCCTTGTAGGCTTGGGCAAGGATCACTTCCCGGTCCTTTTCCGCGTCGGACCGGATCTTCTGCCCTTCCTCCGAGCCCTCCGCGCGATATTGTTTAGCCTGCCGCTCCCGTTCCGCCTGCATGCGGGCGAAGACGGCCTTTTCATTCTGCTCGGGAAGATCGGCCCGCTTGATCCGAACGTCGTGGATTTCGATGCCGTAAGCGGCCGCCTTCTCGTTGGCGCGTTGCTTCACAATTGCCATGATTTCCGAACGCGTCTTAGACACGATGTCCGTGAGGTCGTGCTTGCCAAGCTCGACCCGCAGCTCAGAATAGATGATGTCATCCAGCCGGCGCAGGGCCCCACGCTGGGTCTGGAAGTTCTGGAAGACTTTCAGGGGATCGATGATACGCCACTTGGCGAAGTTGTCGATCAGCAGCGTCTTCTTGTCCTGCGTGATGACTTCCTGGGGCGACGAATCGTAATCCAGAAGCCGTTTGTCGAAGTACGTAACGTCCTGGATGAACGGCGCTTTGAAATAGAGCCCTGGTGTGGTGATGTTCTTGACCGGGGCGCCGAGCTGGACCACCAGTGCGGTCTGCGTGATGTCCACGATGAAGACCGGCGAGGCGCCGAGTACCACCAGGAGCAGGGCGATCGCAAACAGCGCGATGGTGAGACCCTGGCGGCTCATCGCTTCTTCTCCTCAGTCGCCGCAGAGGCAGCTGGCGGCTTCGACCGGTCGAGCGGCAGATAGGGTAGCATCCGGTCGGACACCTTGCCGTCGAGCACCACCTTGTCGATGCCGCTCAGTACCTCTTCCATCGTTTCAATGTAGAGGCGTTTGCTGATGATGTCCTTGGCCTGCTCGTATTCCTTGAGCGTCTTAAGGAACCGCGCGCCCTCACCCTCGGCCCGCGCTACCCGCGCCTGCGCGTACCCCTTCGCTTGGTTCACGACTTGCGCCGCCTCACCCTTAGCCTTGGGGATGATGTCGTTCCGGTAGCCCTGCGCCTGGTTGATCATCTTCTCGCGGTCTTCCTTCGCGCTCTGGACGTCTTTGAACGCGGCGGCCACGGCTTCCGGAGGATTGACGTCCTTTAACTGCACGGCGGCGATCTGTACACCGGCCTCATACTGGTCGAGAATGCGCTGAAGCAGCGTCTGCGCGTGGTCCTGGATTTGTGCCTTGCCAGTGGTCAGCGCGTCGTCGATCTTGCTCTTGCCGATGACCTCCCGCATGGCCGCCTCGCCGGCCTTTTCGATTGTTTCGTCGATTTCATCGACCCGGAAGAGATAGTCCTTGGCTTTCTTGATCTTATACTGGACGATGAACTCCACCGCGATGATGTTCAGGTCATCCGTCAACATCTGCGCTTCCTGAGGGAGGACCTGCACACGGCCCTGCCGGTCGGTACGGAAGCCGATCTCGATCCGGTGCAGTTTTTCGACCTTGGGCCGAAGGACAGTTTCAATAAAAGGCACTTTTACGTGCGGGCCTGGGCCGGCCGTGCGGACCACGTCGCCGAACCGCTTGACGACGCCTTCCTCGTCCGGCGCCACGATGAACGTACCTTGCCAGACGAGCACAACCAGAAACAGGAGGTACAGCAACGAGCGGAGTCCCTGGAACGGCATCATCTGGCGCAGCTGGTCCTGCGCCTGCTTGAGCGCGTCGTCGATCGAATCATGCTTTGCCCCCCAGGGGTCTTTCGGATCCCAGACCATCGGCTAGCCTCACGTGTGCAACACCATAACAGAGTTATCCCAACAGAGGCAACGGCAGCGGAAAGGAAATGGAGCGGGCGGGTGCGCTATGAAACAGAATGCGCGAGGGTGGCCGACACGGAATTCCGAACTTTCTCTGGAACCGGCTTGAGATCCCAGATCAACCCCATCTGTTCCAGCAACAGTAGGCCGTAGTAGGTGAAGTCAATTTCCCACCAAAAAAATCCTTGGCGGGTCGCGGCCGGATAATAATGGTGATTGTTGTGCCAGCCTTCCCCCAGAGTAATCAATGCCAGCCAGAAATTGTTGCGGCTGCTATCACCTGTCTCGTACCGCTGATTGCCGAACATGTGGGTGAGCGAGTTAATGGAAAAAGTGGCGTGGGACAGTACGACGGTCGAGACAAAAAATCCCCAGATCAGCATCTGCGCTCCGCTGGTGCCCAGTTCCGGTGCCACGCGGTTGAGGCCGAAGCCCAGTGCGAACATCGCAGTCCCCAGCAGGGTCGGGACGAGTACATCGAACCGGTCCAGAAACCGGAGTTCGGGATACTTCGCGAGGTCCGGCACTGCCTTGAAGTCCGTGCCAAAGTTAGACGGTTGGGTGATCCAGCCGAGATGACTCCACCAGAACCCGTGCCTGATCGGCGAGTGGATGTCCTGCTTGCTGTCAGAGTAAACATGGTGGTGGCGGTGGTTGGACGCCCACCAGAGCGGGCCCCGCTGCATGGCCGAATTGCCCATCAAGGCCAAGACGAATTGGAAGGGCCGTGACGTTTTGAACGTCTTGTGCGAGAAGTAGCGATGGTAGAAACCGGTGATGGCGAACATCCGGATGACATACATGGCAAAGGCCACGGACACCGCTGTCCAACTCCAGCCCACCCAGATTACGCCCAGGCACATCAGATGTACGGCCAGAAAAGGCAACCAGCGCGTCCAGGCGACCCACGTGGGAACGTGATCGCCGATGTGCCCGACCAGGGACGTGTCGAACCACTGCGCGAAGGCGATCATCGCGTGCCGTTTGCGGGGCTGTTTCAGGAAATCCTGCATCCGTACTGCTCCTTCTGGTGAGCCGACCCTAGTTTTTAGGGACGACGTATATCATATTTGACAATACGATGCCACGAAAAATACGGGGAAACGACTGGAAAGCATATTCGGGTATTAGATGGTCGTGCCACCGCAGGAACTGCCGGCACCGGCAGTGCAGCCGTAGCAGTGATTGGCCGTTGCGATTCGGCGGGTGTGTAATCGAGTGGGATCGAAATCGCGAATATGCTGCGGGACACCGTGAGCAACTGGCAGCTCTAGCATCTGGTTGAAGTCGCAATCGTAGAGTGTGCCGTCCCAGCCAACTGACACTGTGTAGCGGCACATGACGCTGGCGGCCGCAGCAGGGTTGAAAGCATTGGCCAGCCGTTCCATATAGCCTTCGTAGTTGCCGCTCTCGATGAGAAATTCCAGAAATCGGCTGATCGGCATGTTGGTAATCGTATAGAGCCGGTTGAAGGCGATCCCGTACCGCCGCTTGAGCTCGCGTTTGAACTGGACTTCAATTGCCTCCTGTTTTGGAGGCAGGAAGGCGCCGACAGGGTTGTGAACGAGATTCAACGTGAGGCCGCTACCCTCGCGGCCATACCCGAGGTCGTTCAATCGCTTCAGTGCGTCAATGGATTTCTCGAATATGCCTTCGCCGCGCTGCGCGTTCGTCTGGGACGCCTGGAAATAGGGGAGCGAGGCAACAATCTCGACCCGATGCCGCGCCAAAAACCCGGCCAGATCCGCTTGTGAGGGCACGAGCAGGATGCTCAAGTTACAGCGGTCTATCACGTGTCGGGCTAATTTTGTTGCCTCCTCAACCAGCCAGCGGAAATTCGGGTTGAGCTCCGGCGCGCCGCCGGTGATGTCCAATGTCGGAATATCCGTGCGCGCCAGCGCGCGCAAGCAGAGCTCAGCGGTTTCGCGCGACATGGATTCCTGCCGGTCCGGGCCCGCGTCTACGTGGCAGTGGCGGCAGGTTTGGTTGCAGAGCTTACCGACGTTAATTTGAAAGACGGTGATGCCGGTGGCGTCAAGGGGATGGAGTCTGGCGTCGGTCATCTTCTGCTCGAACGGCGGGCACGAGGCCGTCTTGGCCAGTATCTCCAGCTGATGGCCAGCGGAGGCGAGGGGATTCTGTCGAGCCAGCAGGCTGGGAGGCATCAGCTAACAACACGATCCATTCGGATCGCAGGACACGGCGCTGTCAGACACCGATCCGCCGGCCCGGTTGATGATGGTGAAATGCGGCCGGTAGGCGTCGCTATCGAGGACCTTCAGTGTCTTGGAGCAGATTTCGAACGGCTCACCGCGCCGGTACCGGTGCTGGTCGTCGTCGCAGACCTCGACGAAAGGACCGGTCAGCAGTGCGTAGTGACCGCTCCACACGCAGGAAGCCTGCTCAGGCAGGACTGCCTCATAGCGGGAGTCCGATGAAGCCAGCGGCGTCGGTGTCTCAGAAAAAATAAAATGGCTGGCCAGCGGTGGCTGCTGGAGCACTTGCAGCGTCCGTGCATCCACCGATTTCGGGACGCCGCGCTGAAACGTCTGGCCCAACTCGTCCACCACCCAGCTGAACGGCCCGCGGAGCGTCGCATGGCGCACACCGTTGGCTGACGGCGCCGGCAGTTTGTATCCGGTCAGCGTCAAGGACAGAAAATGAATCCCGTCGATCGTCTGCCAGGGGATACACTTAATCTGGTGGACGCCGAGAAAGCCCGCCTCGCAGAGCCCGCCGACATAGTCGGTGACGGTCAGGGCGCCGGAGAGACAGTCGCCCCATTTCTTGGTGTCGTGGATTAGATACTGTGGCACGGTCTGGTCCGACACGATATCCGAAATCGTGAAACGCCCACTGGGTTTGAGCACGCGAAACATTTCGCGAAAGACCTTGCGCTTGTCGGGGGCCAGATTGATCACACAGTTGGAGATGATCAGATCCGCCGTGCCGTCGGCCACCGGCATCGCATTGGCCATGCCCTTGCGGAATTCCGTGACCGGCTTGGGATGGCCGAGGTTCTTCGCGACTAGCGGCGCATAGCGGCGGGCGATTTCCAGCATCGTGTCGGTCATGTCGATGCCGATCACGTGGCCGGAGGGGCCCACCAGCCGGGCCGCTTCGAAACAATCAATGCCGCCGCCCGAGCCGATATCCAGCACCGTCTCGCCAGCCTTCACCGAGGCGAGTCCCGCCGGCGTGCCGCAGCCGTAGGAGATTTTCAGGACTTCGTCGGGGATGAAGGTTTTGAGGGCGTTGAAATTGTAGCCGGTGGGGCAGCACATCTGCTCGCCGGTCGCGGCGGCCCGCGCGTAACGTTCACTGACCTGCTGGGTGATCGAGTCGTTTGACATGGTTGGCCTCACCGTACCGTCAGGGGTCAGTTTATATAACAACGCCGGGCGGGCCCGGTCAACCTTCATGGTCATCAGGTTGATCAGCATTGCTAGGCCGGTCGGGTCTTTTGCCTGCGCGGCGGAGGGGATCGGAGAGACCGAACTCCGGCACGGTGTGAATGCACCGCTGAATCCGCGGCGACGCCGGGCCCTGTTCGTTCAAGATGGACATCCGGTTGGCCACGTCACTGCCTGAGCGAAAACGGGTCATCGCCTTAAGGACGGCTGCAAGCAATCTTGACAGGGCTCAACCGCAGGCCTAGGGTATTTTATGAATCGTTCTGGGCAAAGGAAGCAGAAAGAACGGCAGGGCACGTCCGGCTTAGGTGCATTGCAGCCAGTCTTTGCGCAGGCGGTGGCGCACCATCAGGCCGGAAGGCTCCAGCAGGCCGCCGAACTCTATCAGCAAATTCTTACTCAGTACCCGGGGCATGCCGAGGCCCTCCATTTATTGGGATTAATCGCGTACAAGACCGGCCATCTCGACGAAGCGATCGGTCTGATCTCTGATGCGATCAAGCAGGACGACACCCAGGCCCCCTATTGCTTCAATCTGGGCGTCGTGTTGCAGAAGCAGGGGAAGCTGGGGGAAGCAGCAGATGCCTATCGAAAAGCCGTGAAGCGCAATTCCTGCTACGCTGAGGCGCTGGGCAATCTCGGCACCGTGTTGCTAAAGCAGAGCCGGCACGATCAAGCCGAGACGGCCTATCGTGAGGTGGTGAAGCTTACCCCCAACTCAGCCGATGCGCACAACAACTTGGGCGTGGCGCTGAAGGAGCAGGGGAAATTGATCGACGCTATCATCTCCTACCAGGAGGCGCTGAAGCGCAATCCCGCGCATGTGGAAGCCCAGAATAATCTGGGCGTGGCGTACCGGGACCACGGCAAGCTGGATGCAGCGATCGCGGCTTTCACGCAGACACTGGCGCTGCGTCCCAGCTACGTGAAAGCCCACTACGACCGGGCCTTCGCGTATCTCTGGAAAGGCGATCTGGTTCACGCGCTCGAGGACTTTACGGCCTCAGCTAAAATGAAACAGAACCACGGCTGGCTGATTCAAGAGACGACTGTCTCGAAAGCCCGCATGAAACATGACGCCAAGCAGGTGAGTTATTTGATGGAACGCGGGCTACTGGGCCAAAACCACGCGGCCTATAGGGATATGCTCGATCAGTTACGCTGCCAGGCTGCGCAGGAGGGGGCGACCGGCTGGCGGATGTCGGTCCGTAAGGAGGAGATGACGACCGTCGCGCCCTCATTCAACCGCTTGCTGCACATCGCCGACTGTCCCGCACTGCCCGGCGGCGTCATCAATCCCGCGCTCGACGTCGCGACCATTGAGGCCCGCTACAACGGCACGAAGCCGGAAATCGTGACAGTGGATCATCTACTAACGGACGAGGCCCTGCAAGCCATCTGCCGGTTCTGTCTGGAGTCCACGATCTGGAAACGGGATTATCCGAACGGCTACCTCGGGGCGTTTTTAGGTGACGGCCTGGCCTGCCCTCTCCTGCTGCAAATTTCTGAGGAGCTGCGCCTGAAGTTTCCGGGCATCTTCAAGCACCACAAACTCACGCAGGCCTGGTCGTTCAAACAGGACAACGCCCTGACGGCGTTGGCCATGCATGCCGATGCGGCGGCAGTGAACGTGAATTTCTGGATCACGCCTGATGCGGCCAATCTCGATCCGGACCACGGCGGGCTCATCGTCTGGAACCGCAAGGCGCCGCGGGAATGGAACTTCGAGGAATACAACGACCAGCGGAAGGAGCCGGAGATTTTGGCGTGGCTTGAGCAACAGGGCGCGGAAACGATAACGGTGCCGTACCGGGAGAACCGGGCGCTGATTTTCAATTCTGACCTCTTTCACAAGAGCGATCAGTGTCGCTTCCGGGACGACTACGAAAGCCGTCGCATCAATCTCACCCTTCTCTACGGGCGCCGGGGAGAGGTGTAGCACCCAGTTGCGGAATCGCCAGCAGCTGCGATATTCTTTCGGCTAAGGAAGCTAAGGCCGGTCTCAGTGATCACGAACGAAGTTCTCACCAGCTACATTCGGCAAGCCCTGCCCGATGCGGTCGTGGCCGTCACGGATCGCACCGGCACGCACGATCATTTCAACCTTAAGGTCGTCTCCGACCAGTTCAAGGGCAAGAACCTGCTGGACCGGCACCGGATGATCTACCAGGCCCTGGATGCGCCGATGAAAGACGGCCGCATCCACGCGTTGGAAATCAAGGCAGAAACGACGGACGGAGGCTGAGGGGCTGCAAATACTGTAGGGGGTTCTCCGCCGCCCCAATTACACAAGACTCGCAATAGACGGCGGCTCACACGACGTACGGGACGGAGGAGATTATGAGCAATCCACTTGAAGAAGAAGTTCAAAAGGAAATTAAGGCAAACAAGATTCTAATCTACGGCAAGGGCACCAAGCAGATGCCCATGTGCGGTTTCACGCGGGAGACGATGCAGTTCTTCGACAAGTACGGTTATCCGTACGAGCTCATCGATGTCCTGCAGAATCCGGCCAAGCGGGAATTTCTCACCCGAATGACCAACTGGCCCACGCTGCCCAAAGTGTTTATCGACGGGCAGTTCTACGGGGACACCGACATCCTCGATCCCATGGCCGGCAAGGGCGAAATCGAACCGCTGCTCAAGAAAGCCTTCGGAAAGTAATTAAGAGACGGTGGTCTTACTCCAACAGGACTCCCAGCCCGGTGAGCGCTGACGGGATGACCCGCTGAACGGGGCGAAGCGTTAAAGGCGACGAGGTTGTAAGCGACTCGTCGCCTTTCGATTTAAAAAAGAGGGTGGCGAAGGCGAGCGGACTTTGACGGAGAAGCGGGGCCCCCACCGAGACGGTAGCGGGCCGGAAAGCGGAAACCAAGGCCCTGCAATCACGGACCGCGACCGCGGGAATTTCAGAAGGCTTTCGCCTGGGAACGCCTGCAAGGGGCGCTTTGAAAAACGCGGACGCGAGACCGTGCGGGCCTGCTTCCTGCTGCCGCCGGAGTGATCACCCTCCGGCAGCCAGTCCTAGATCCCCCAGCCACCCGACACATGAATATTGGTTCCTGTGATGTAGCGCGCTTCCTCTGAGAGCAGAAACTTCACTGCGGCCACCGTATCCCGCACCTCGCCGACATAGCCAGCCGGAATCTTTTTCGCCATGCTGGCCAATTCAGCGGCCGGGGCACTCCCGGAATCGATAAATCCTGGCGAGAGGGCGTTCACTGTAATGCCGTGCGGCGCGAGCAGCTTCGCCAGCGTTCGCGTCAGAATCAACACACCAGCCTTCGCGATGTAGTGGGCCGTCACTTCCGGCTGCGCGATCATCTGGTCCGCGTTAGCCATACTGAAGGTAACAATCCGACCAGACTTCCGCGCTTTCATTCCCGGGGCCACGGCTTGCGCCAGGTAGAAAATCGGATGCAGATTATGATCGAACATTTCATTCCAGCCCGCGGGCGTTTCCGCGAAGAGATTCAAGCGGTGATAGGGGCCAGCACCGTTAATAAGCGCATCGATTTGCTGCCATGCGTGCTCCACCTGCGCGACCATGGCCTGCGCGGCTGTCGGATCGGACACATCGCACCGCAGCGCCAGGGCTTCCCCGCCACGTGCCGCGATCTCGCGCGCCGTGTCCTGGGCCTCTTTTTCGCTGGTTCGGTAGCAGATGGCCACACGCCACTTCTGTGCGGCGAGATCGAGGGCCACGGCACGCCCGATGCCGCGGGCCCCTCCGGTGATGACGGCCACGCGCGTGTTCATAGCGGCCGAGCCTGCTCGAGATTCTGAAAAGCGACTTCGGGCGAATTCGGCGCACAGGTGACGCGGTTGCGCCCTGCCGACTTGGACTGATAGAGCGCCTCGTCGGCGGCGTGGATCAGTTCCGCTACCGTGGTGGCATGGACGGGATAGCTGGCCACGCCAACGCTGATGGTGACGCGTTCGGGCGCGGCGGAAGCCAGCTTGTGGAGCATGAGGCCGGCCACGTTGGCGCGCAGACGTTCGCCGACCGTAATGGCTCCGGCACTGTCCGTGCGTGGGAGGACGACGATGAATTCTTCGCCACCGTAGCGCGCGAGCATGTCGCTCTCTTTCAATGAACAGTGCAGCGTCTGCGCAACGGTCTTGAGGACCAAATCGCCGACCTGGTGGCCGTAGGTGTCGTTGACCAGCTTGAAGTGGTCGAGGTCGATGACAAGCAGGCTCAGCACCTGCCCTCGCCGCCGGTCGTTCGGCACGAGCAGCTTGGGCAGTGCCTCTTCGAAGAAGCGACGGTTATAGACGCCGGTCAACTCGTCGATCAGAGCCCGGCGCTTGGCGCGTTTGAGGTATTGCAAGAGGCTGATCATCGCCCAGGTGAAGAGCACGAGCAAGAGGATCAGCAGCAGGGCAATCAGCATGATGAGCTTGGCGCTCACGGATTAGTGCCGCGTGTGAACCAACCAGCGGAGACCGCCTCCTGGGGCGGTCTGGTACTGACCCGTTTGAAATTCCTGGGCCGTCATCGCGAGGCCATCACCCTCCCGTAGACGTCCTGTCCGGTTCCGGTATGGCCAGCCGGCTGGCGAGTAACCGTAGCACACCTGCCGTGCGGGGGGAAAGAACTGGTCCACCCGTTTTCGATCCGGCCATCACGCCGGTTTCCTCAATCACATCTGCCAGGTCTTCGACCGTATCGATGTCACGCTGGACGGGGAGCAGCGTAACGGACAGCCCCAGAGCCTGGGCTTTCTGCTGCGTCAGCGCCAGCACCTGATTGGTTGACCAGAGCATGTCGACAAAGAGCTCGGGTGCGGGCTTGCGTAGGCCGATCAGGTAGTAGCCGCCATCGTGGGCGGGCCCCAGCACAAGGTCGTGCCGGTCGAGCCGTGCACGGGCTTCTCCGAAGACGGAGCCGGGCAGTGTCGGTAGATCGGTGCCGATAATCAGCACGCGGTGATAATTTCTCGCAAAGGCCTCGCCGATCGCATGGGCCATGCGCGCGCCGAGATCATTGCCGGTTTGTGTGAGCAGCCCGACACCGTAGCGCTCCTCCAGAATCTTGAAAAACACGTGGTCAGAAGATGGCGCACAGGCGACGACGCGGTCGATGTTCGCCGCGCCCCGGCTACGCTCCAGCATGTCCAGCACGATGCTGCCGTGAAGGCTGGCGGCTTCATCAGGGGTCAGGGGCGGGCAGAGGCGTGTCTTGACCTGGCCGGGAACCGGCGCCTTGGCAAAAATAAACAGGACCGTGTCAGCCGGCTGGCGCGGAGGCGCAGCCCCGTGGCGGGCGTGGTGTTGATGCGGACGGGAGCCCATGGCCTTCCTTTACGTCGGAACGGTGCGGTTACCGGATGGCGATATAAAAACGATGAAGTCGGTCGGGATGAATGCCTATCCAATACAGAAACCGGAGGGCCCACATCAAGCAAATTGTTCGTAGCGCCCCGCACTGTTCCCAGCGACGGAAGGAGGTTGTCACGGTCTCACGCAACGCTGCCGTGCGGCCCAGGCGTTTCAACCGGCGAGTGAAGTCCACATCTTCCATAAGTGGTATGTCGGCAAAGCCGCCGAGTTGGTCGAAAATGGATCGTCGGACAAACAACGCCTGATCGCCAGTGGCGATGCCGCTGAGGCGCGAGCGCAGGCTGATAAGCCGCGCGATCAGCCAGGCCCAGCCGGCGTCACGTTCGAACCGCAAGTCGAACCGGCCGCCCACGCAGGCCGGTTCAGCCAGCGCCGCTTTAATGGCCTCCCAGGCGTTTGGTGGCAACTGTGTATCAGCGTGGAGAAAGACCAGCGCGTCGGCAGCCGTATGGGCCGCGCCAGTGTTCATCTGTTTCGCGCGGCCGGCGGCTGCGGCAAGCAGCCGCGGGCACATGGCGAGAGGTACGGGGCTAGAGGAAAAACTTGATCCACGACCCTCCCGCCTCTCGCCTCGAGAGGCGGACCCAAATGATCGAACGATTTCCAGGGTGCGATCGTTGCTGCCGCCGTCGACGACGAGCACCTCGTCGAACCCAAGCCGCGCGGCATGCGTGAGCGTGGCTGGCAGGGCCTGCTCCTCGTTGAGCGTCGGAATGATAACCGCGATCTTCACGGCAGGGGCGGTATTCGTCAATCGTATAAACTCTTCAGCGAATGACGGATCACAGCAACTAGTTGCGTTTACCTGGCGCGGCACTGGTGAGCATAAAGTAGACGACCATCAGGACCGTTGCCCAAAAGATCACCTGCTTGTGCCAGAAGTGCACCTCGCCGTAGTGGGCGATCGCCAGGGCAAGCGTCACGACGACAATCACGACCGTGTAGCGGATCGTCAGATTGGCGATAGCAGAATATGCCCAGATGGCCAAGCCGGAAAAATACAGCACGAGCGGCTTGTAGTCGATTTCGAATCCGCCGCTGAGTGACAAAAAGATTGTGAGAAAGCCCAGGAACACTAGCGCCGAGCCGATGATCATACCTGGCACATAGGTGTGTGGCTCGTGGTCGTGCGGCTGCGGCCCATCCGAGGGAGCGGGCGACGGCGTGGCGGAGCGTTCGGGCAGATCGGTGGGCATGGTTACTCCAATAGCGAATTGCAAGTAGTTGATTGCCAATAGCTCAGACGCAATGGCGTATACAGACGATGCGCGAGGATGTGCATCTGGCTATCAGTCATTAGCTGTTCGTTGCCCGCTCATGGCTTGAAGTGTTTACTCAACGTGAGGCCCTGACGCTGGTAGGAGGAGCCGAGACTCGCGCCGTACAATTCGGTCGGCACTGTCGCCATCTTTTCGTAGACGACCTTGAAGAAGGTCTGCCCATCGTGGATGAGGAACGGCACATCGTGCGGGCGGACCTCCAAGACGGCCTGCGTGCCGTGGATTTCTCCGCGGCCGTGGCCGAAGCCGGGGTCGAAGAACCCGGCGTAGTGTGTTCGCAACTCGCCGCAAGCCGCTTCGTAGGCAACCATTTCGGCGGCGTAGTTTGCCGGTACGCAGATGCGTTCCTTCGAGGCCAGAATGTAAAACTCCTCCGGCTCGAGCAGTAAACTGTCGTTCCGGTGCCGCTTGATCGGCTCCCAGAAATCCGCAGCGGCGTAGTGGCCGACTTTCGACAAATCGATCACGTGACTGTTCTTCTTGGCGCGGTAGCCTACGATGTCCTCACGGGAATCGTCCGATCCGCGCAAATCCACGCGCAGGAAAAGCCCACGATCGACGCGCAACTCGCGCGCCGAGAGCGGGGCGCGCCCGGCGACGTTATGGTACAGCACCGGTGTCGAGCGGTGCAGCGTCCGGAGCGCGGAGTCCGACACGCCTGCCTGGCCCTGGATCAAGCGTAATTGGTTCAGCGCGTAGCCGGTCTTGATCTTGATGGCGAATGAGCGAGGGACAATTTCCAGATAGAGCGGGCCGTGGTAGCCGGGCCGGATCTCGTCGAAGCCGGTGTTGAGGTCGGTGATCACGCGGGTGAAGACATCTAACCGTCCCGTCGTGCTTTTCGGATTGGCGCGCGCGCGCAGCGTCGGCGGCAGTTTCAGAGATTCAAGCAGCGGGACGAGATAGACATGGCCTTTCTCCAGAATCGCGCCGCCCGTCAGATCCATCTCGTACATGACGAGATCGGACTGGTAGAAATCCATCACGTCGAGCTTGGCCTTGATCTCGGCTTGCTCGGGCAGGAAACTGCTGAGCAGGCGGTAGGCTTTGCGTCCGACGCGCAGGTCGAGGCTAGCCGGTTGAATCTGGGGCGCCAGGATCGCCGGGTCCCCCTTGATCGCGCCGCTCGCGATCAACTGCTTGATCGTTTGGTAAGAGAGGATGCCGTGCTTGGCCGCACGCCGCTTTACGCTCACGGGCCGCCCTCGTAGCAGTCGGACGAGCGGGCATGCGTGCCCACCATCGGCAGTTCGCGGCCGTTACCCGGCTGCGGGTAGCGGAAGGTCTTCCGCTCGTAGTTGTTGAGCACGACGCCGCCCTCGTCCATATGCACAAGATAATCCCCCGGCAGGAGCGGAATCTTTCCGCCGCCGCCTGGCGCGTCGATGACGAAGTGCGGGACCGCCATGCCGCTTGTATGGCCCTGCAACGCGCGGATGATCTCCAGGCCCGTCTCGACTGTCGTGCGGAAGTGGTTGGTGCCCTTGGTCAGGTCCGCCTGATAGAGGTAATAGGGCTTCACGCGGGCGAGCAACAGCTTGTGCACCAACTGCTTCATGATCTCCGGGTCGTCGTTCACGCCTTTTAGGAGCACGGTCTGCGCCCCCAGCGGCACGCCGGCGTCCGCCAGCCGGCCGCAGGCCGCGGTGACGTCCAGCGTCAATTCGTCGGGATGATTGAAATGCAGGTTCATGTAAATGGGGTGATATTTCTTTACGATCTCGCAGAGCTTCGGCGTGATGCGCTCGGGCAGCGTGCCGGGGACGCGGGAGCCGATGCGGATGATCTCCAAATGCGGGATCGAGCGCAGTGCCTTCAAGACCTTTTCAAGCAAGTGGTCGGGCAACAACAGCGGATCGCCGCCCGAAAGAATCACGTCGCGCACTTCCGTGTGCTCGCGCAGGTAGGCGACGGCCTTGTCGAGATCGCCTTTTTTGATGAAACCCGGCTTGCCAACGAGGCGCTTGCGCGTGCAGAAGCGGCAGTAGATCGGGCACTGGTTTGTGACCATCAGTAGCGCACGGTCAGGGTACCGGTGCACGAGATGCGGCACCGGGCTCATGAGGTCTTCTTCAAGCGGATCGTCCGGCGCGTCGAAATCATTCATCTCAGCCCGGTCGGGCACAACCTGTTTCCAGATCGCGTCGCCCCTATGTTTAATTGTTGCGAGGACGGTCGGCGTGATGCGCATCGGATAGGGACCGACGATGTCCGCGACCTCCTTCTCGTCCACGCCGAGCCGTGCGGCGAGATCCTTGGGCTTCACCACGCTCTTTGCGAGAATATGCTTCCAGTCTTCCATTTATTTAATCCGACAAGAGGGGTGCGTGTCGTCCTCGCCTGCTGCTTCCGGGATTGTGCGGGCCTGCGATTGAAACTTCGACGCGGCGCCGGTTCCCTTGGCGCTGTAGCGTTCGTCCAGATATGTCAGGATGTCTGCCGTTTCCGTCAACACGAGGTCGCCGTCCTTGATGACCGGGACATAATATTGTCCGGAGACGGCATGGACTTGTTTGCGGAATATGCGGACGTCCGGCACGACGACTTCTTCGTAGGAAATCTTCAGCTCGTCGAGCTTGCCCTTAACAGCAATGCAGTCTGGGCACCAGTGGACGCGGTAGAAGGTCAGGGCCATCTCACTCCTCCGTATGGACCACGGCGCATGGTGCCATGATCGCGTCTTTCATCCCGTGAATCAACTTTTTTTCCGGCGTGCAGACAGTTGCGAGGATGCCGGCCAGTTCGGCCCGATCACCTGCGACAAAATAATAGGGGGACAGGCGCGCTCGCCCGGCCATCGGGGCGATTTCGCCGCCGGCTTCATTATAATAGGAAAGGTCAAACTGTCGCCCCTTGTGAAATTCCTGAAGAATGTAAGGCGTGGTCTGGAAGCCAGCCAAGGCCTGGTCAATCACTGCTGCCCACTCCGACTGCGGCAGGTCGTGGCCGACGGAGACGCCGCGGCTGCCCCACGCGAGCGGAGAAAACCCTGATGGCTTAATCACGTAGCGGCGGCCCTTCTGCGTCGCGTGGCCCAGGTCGCGCCAGTCGGCGATGGCTCGCCCGCCCAATTGCAATCCCGGAATCACAGCGGCCGGCGGCAGCGGGCGTGGGTCGAGCACCCAAGTTTTTGGCATGAGGTCGAGCAGCACACCAAAGGTTTCGTCGCCCAGCTCCTTCTGCCAGAAGGTCGTGAGGGCCGGATGGTGAAAGAGTGCAAAGGCTAGCTTCTCCTCCATCTGCGGCTTGAAGGGCGGCGTGACGGCCACGCGCCCCTGCTTCACCGCGTACATGACCAGTTCGGATTTCGGCACATTGGGCAGATCGAACAATTCGAAGAAGCGATAGAGTAGCGCGACGGGGCGATGATCGCGCATCAGCCGCAACCCCTCCTCGGTGAAATCCACTTCGTGCGAGTCCACGCAAAAGGCGGCGAGGTCACGTTCGCGCAGCCGAGCGGCCATCCATTCCATTTCGGGCCGGTAATCCTGCGCTTCCTCGGAGACGACGATGGCCACGCCGCCGGTGCGTGTGCCCATCTGCGCGCGCAGCATCACGGCGAAGCCGTCAATCATGCCGTCCGCGCCACCGACAATATCGGCGGGTGGCATGAGGTACGAGCCCAGAACCTCAGCACTTCCGGCCCCGGTCTCAGGTCTCGCGGCTCGCGGCTCGCGTCCTGTGGCCTTTCCATACGCTTGTGCCATGCAGGCGGTCAGTCCGATGCCCCCAGGGACTGAGTCCAGCTCGGTCATGGCCATACCGGTCTCGGTTGGAAGAATATCGGGTCGAATCACGGCAGGCAGCGCGTCGCGGAACCGGTCAAGCCGGCTGTAAGTCACGAGCGACTCCGGTTTGCCCTGATCGAGATAGGCCGCCACCCATGCAGGCTGCGTGCCGTGGACACTGTCGAAGTAGAGACGATTCAGCGCGCGGTAGAAGGCCAGCAGGTGCGCGCCGAGCGATTGAAAGAACCGCAGTTGATCAGGCGTGAGCGGAAAGGGCGTCGGCGAAATCCGCCAGCGCGTGGCCGCACTGGGGTCGGCATTCGGGGCAAACAATCCGGCGTCGGTCAAAGCCTGCCGGACGGAGACGCACCGCTGCACCGCAGATTCTTGGCCGGTCTGGTTGGACACATCACCCGCTGATGACAACCGAGATTCCTCTCAAAGAGGAGCAAATCACAAGAAATCGTAACACGGGGGTTTGTGTCGGGACAAGAAGGGACGGAACAGGGGCAGTCAGGGGCTGACCCCCGGCGCCAGATACTGAGACGGCAGCATACGGACCGGGCACTGTGCTATTGAGTGCTCTCCTCTCAGTCCTCGGCCAAGGGCGCGTGGCCCTTGCGCTAGGCTTCAGCATGAAAGCGCTCGGTGACCACGACGATGTTGGCCAGGCGAGAGGACAATTGCTTGGAGCCGTCGAGAGAATTAGGGCGCATGCCTACCCATGATAGACAGATTTATATTGAAGTGGTTCAAGCCAACCAGGTTATTCCTGCAAAAAGGTTCTGACGCAGTGCGCGGTGGCTGCGGTACAATGCGGCCATGGGGACCAAGCATACAGCCCTGTGGCCGCAGATCGTGCCCAGTCGGACCTGTCTGAGTTGTGACGTCTGCTGCCGGTTTCCCGAGCCGGACAGTTTTCTCCGGCCCTGGTTCACGGCAGAAGAAATCACGAAAGCCGTGGCGCGCGGGATTGACCGAAAACATTTTCCCGATTCGAACGGCAGTCAAGTTCACGTCGTACCACATCCGACCGGCGACGGCTATCTCTGTCCGGCCTTCGATCCGGCCACCTCGCACTGCCGTATTTACGAGGACCGACCATTGGACTGCCAGCTCTACCCGCTGGCGATTATGAAATCCGAGGATGGCCGCGAGGTGGTGTTGGGGTGGGATGCCAAGTGTCCCTATATGCGTGACGAGCTCCCATCCGAGATTGTGACCCATGCCAAGCGAGTGTTTGGTCTGCTCGAGCGGGACGAGACCGTGGAGTTGCTGGCTCAAAATCCGCGCCTGATCGGTCGGTTCCAGGAAGATGTCGTCATACTGCGCATGCTACCGAAGCTCACGGCGCGGCTGGGCGGCATGCAAGCGGGCACGGCACATCCGTTTACCGTCGCTGAGCGCGTACGGCTCGAAGCAGCCTGCGGGCTGGTGGATACGCCGCTGGCGCACTACGCGGCGCCGCCACACTTACTCTGGAAGGATCTGTTCCGCTACGTGTGGACTGAGATAGCGGGAACGTTTTGTCTATTTGCCGAATATGCCGATGGCGTCTTCATGCCGCTGCCGCCCTTGAGCGCACGACCAAACCGCGAAGCCTTTGCAAGCGCGTTTGCGTTGATGCGTGCCCGCAATCATGGCCGCGCTGTGAGTCGGATCGAAAACGTGCCTGAAGAATGGACAACCCCGCTGGGAAGTTGGGGCTACCATGTGAAGCCGAAGGACCCAGACTACCTTTATAAGACCGTCGATCTGGTAGCACTAGCGGGAGACAAGTACAAGTCGCAGCGGGCGGCGTGCAACCGACTGGAGCGTGAACATGCGGTGCAGATGCTGCCGTTCCAGAACGGGGATCGCGAGGCCTGCCTCGTATTGTTTCGCGCATGGTCACAGCAGAAGCAGACGAAGGGGCTCAACGCATTCGGCCAGCAGTTATTGACCGATTCGGAAGCCGCGCATCGCGAAGCACTGACGCATCATCGTGAACTGGGTCTGGTCGGATGGGTCGTGAAGTTTGATGGACAGGTGCGGGCCTACACGTTCGGCTATGTACGGTCGGAGTCCGTGTTCTGCGTGTTGCTGGAAGTGGCCGATCGCTCGGTGCACGGCCTGTCGGCATGGATTTTCCGCGAACACTGCCGCGCGGCGGCAGAGCGCGGGCAGGCATTCATCAATACGATGGACGATTCAGGCTTGCTGACCCTCGCGCAGTCCAAGCGGGCCTATCATCCGATTCAACTTGTTGCCAGTTACATTGTGACGGAAGCGTGAATCTGTTGTGCTGACGCACGACGCGGCTTATAATCCGGCCATCACATGAGCGAGAAACATCCGAAAAAGGGCCACGAGCAGGACATTGACCACTACCGCGTGCGGCAGGAGCCGTACTACGCGGAAGTGGGCTGCGAGATCAATCTATTCACGACTGCGGCAAAAAAGAAAATGCCGGTCATGCTCAAAGGGCCGACGGGCTGCGGGAAGACGCGCTTCGTGCAGCACATGGCGTGGAAACTGGGCCGCCCGCTGATCACCGTGGCCTGCCACGAAGACCTAACCGCGTCCGATCTCGTCGGCCGCTATCTGTTGAAGGGGGACGACACTCTCTGGCTTGACGGCCCGCTCACGCTCGGCGTAAAGCACGGCGCGATTGTCTATCTCGACGAGGTGGTCGAGGCGCGCAAAGACACGACGGTCATCATCCATCCGCTCTCCGACGACCGGCGCCTCCTGCCAATTGAGAAAAAGGGCCAGGTGATCGAAGCTGTGGATGACTTTCTGCTCGTCATCTCCTACAACCCCGGGTACCAAAGCGTTTTAAAGGATCTCAAGCAAAGCACGAAACAGCGGTTTATGGCGATCGAATTCACCTATCCGCCGGCCACGATTGAAGTGCAAGTCATTGAGAAGGAAGCGGGCGTGAACAAAGACATTGCGCAAAAGCTTGTGAAGCTTGGGGAGAAGGTCCGCAACCTCCGCAACCATGGGCTTGAAGAAGGCGTGAGTACGCGGCTGCTCATCTATGCTGGCCAGTTGATTGCCACGGGCATTGCCCCCGCCCGCGCCTGCGATGCCGCTGTCGCCAGACCCATCACCGACGATCCCGACATGCAACGCAGCATCGCCGAGCTCGTCAAAGCGATTTTCTAACGCACACGGATACCGATCCGGTTCGAGACAGCCCTGACGGGGCCGTCCTGACCGTGTCCGGTCACCCGAATGCGTGCAAGACAGAATTTGTCGATCTGCACGGCGGCGCGATGAAATTTCGCGCGGCCTCGCCGCCGGAGGGGGCGGCGCCGCCAACGACATGCTGTGCGCCTATCCTGCCAAATGCTTTGGATTGTCTAAAAAAGCAGTCACGGCACAGAGCGGGCAGTCATCACGGAAGAAACGCCTCCTGCTCATGGGCGTACCAGCTAGCTGTGTGCGGGCTGCGTTGATGATCGGCTAGGACTGTGTGGTAGAAGAGTGTTCCGCCGCTTTGTGGCGAAGCGCACGGCCTTTGTCGGGCGTGGGATCTTCAATCAGCCCGTAGGTCTGTCGGCCTTCGTGATTCTCGGGAAGATATTCCGTGATCGGCATGCCGTCCTCGCGCACGAAGAGGAGGCAGTGACAGTATTTGTAGATCTGCATCTCGTCACAGGCGCAAATCCAGCGACGCAGCTTCGCCTCTTCCTTCTTATCCTTGTAGAAATTGCACGGGCACAGCGGTTTGCCGAGCTCGTCCACGTGCATGGCGAGGCCCTTGACGACTGCCTCGGTCACGGCGGCATGGGGATGCATGGTTGTGCCGCTCTTCTGGGCAAACCCCTTCACGTACTTCCACATCTTGTCGAGACTGTCCTTAGTTGGTTCGGCCATGATGCTCCTCAGGCGGTCAGCGCGCCCTGCGCCTTGAGGAATACGCGCCGCCGGTCGCGCCGCGAGGCCTGACCGGGGCGTCGCGTTGGCTCACGTCGCGCAGGGCAATAAACTCAGCCATAATGGTTCCTCTCCGGCCTCTCTCAGACATTTGCGCGGGCCAGTTTACAAGCAGGAGAGCCTCCTTTACAATCCGCAAATTCGTCATTTGACTGATCATGGCACAGGACAAATTAGCAGAACGATTGACTGGGGCACTCGGCCGGAATCTGGCGGCTGATGTGGCCGCGGCCTGCACGCAAGCTGGACAGGCAGCAGCCGTGCTGGCGCTGCTGGATGAGTTGCGCGAGGCATCCGCTAAGGTGGAAACGAGCGCGATCGAAGCGCTACCTGAACTCCAAAAGCGCGGCGTGCTGCAGGAAGCATCTGCCTGGCTCGATCTGGGCGTAGCCCTGGCCGGAGCGTCGGGCGCCACCGCGCTACGCTTCTTCAAAGACAGTCCGCTCGTACTGGCTTTGTTGGCGCCAGCGATGCGGAACATCGCGCTCTCGCTCGCACTGGAGCTGGCTGAGGACGACTCGAATGTCGCGCTGGAGTTTTTCCGCCGCACACCGGAATTGCTGACCGTGCTTCCGGCTTCTGATTTGTCAGCCTGGGCCGAGGCCTGCGCCGAGCTTGCGAAAGTCGAGTATGTGTTGGGGATTGAATTTGTGCGACAGGTGCCGGCAGTCGCGCAGGTGCTGCCGCTTGAATTAGTCCGACCGTGGCTTCAGTTTGGCATGAAGCTCGTCACTGAGAACAGCCTCGGCAAAACTGATTATGTCGGCACGCTGGAATTTTTCCGTACGAGCCCGGCGATTTTAGGCGATCTCGAGTTTCTCTCGTCCCGCAAGGCCCTGATTGAGATCGGCTCCGTCGTGGCCGGGCATTCGCCGCAACTGGCGATTGATCTGCTGGCTGAGGCGCCCGCGCTGCTGCGCAAGTTTCCCTCAGAAGATTGGCAGGTAGGCGTACTGCGCTACGCGCCGCTCGTAGCCGGACGGGATGCCGAGGCCGCAGTCAATTATCTACGCCGCTGTCCGGAGATTATCGCGCTGCTGGGTGAGACCCCGGACCGGCAGGCCAAATTTGAGCAGTGGTTCAAGAGCGGGATGGAGGTGCTGGAGTTCAGTCTAGACGGTGGGCGGGCGTACTTCGCGCTGGCGACCAAGAAAGCGCTGGCCTCGGTCGAGCAGGCGATGAGTGGCGTACCGCTTCGCCAGATCGCGCGCCCCCTGAAGCTGTTTGTGGAAGGTTTGTGCGGGTCGGACATCGCGATTCACGCGCTGCCGGATGCGCCGGAGGCCGGGAAGGAAGCGCCGCGCGCGACAGTCAGTGCAGACGGACGGACGATCCTGTTACCACCACTGCTGCGTCGCTATCCGACGCAGGAAGAAAACATCCGGCTCTACACGGTCATGGCCGCGCACGAAGCGGGCCATCTGGAGTTTGGAACCTACAATCTCTCATTGACCGCACTGCGCGATGTGATGGAAGCGGTGGGCAAACGGTACGGACGCACGGCAGATGCGCCCACCCTCGCGGAGTTCTTTCAAGTCTACCCGCAGCCCGGCCTGATGCGCGATCTCTGGACCGTGTTGGAAGATGCGCGCGTCGAGCACCGGCTTCGGCACGAATATCCCGGCCTGAAGGTCGACCTGGCCCGGCAGGCGCAGGAAGCCATCACAACGCACACGCTCGCGCAGGGGATGACGGTTCGCGAAGTCGTCGTGGACGCGCTGCTCCTCTTGTCCACCGCCGAGCCGGGGGCCTTCACGATTCCTGCTTCCGTCAACGATGTGGTGCAAGACGCGTGGCAGTTCTGCCGGCCGTTGCTGCAACCGGATGCGACAGCCGCGGATGTCGTGCGTGTGGCCGATCGTGTCTATGCACTGTTAGAGACACGGTTAAAACCGGTGACGCTGTTGCAGAAGACTGACGATCCCGTGCGCGAGCAGGAAACGGATCTCGGCGTGGGTCCGCAGGCAGCTGAAACGCAGACAGACCAGTACAAGCCGGTCACTAACTGGGTCTATCGCGGCGCGATGAATCCGGACGTGATTGGGACAAAGCCGGGCGATACGGGTGACTCGGGATCATCGCAGATGACGGCGGGCACCGAGGGCTCCGGGATCACCACGATGAATAAATCAGGCGGGTTGAAGGAGGGCGCGCGCCCGACGCCAACGGCGTCGGGCGTCGGCATGGCCGAACCGCAGCGCGGCTCTGGCATGATTCCGGATTCGGCTGCCGATCAATTGCTGGCCGTCAGCGATGACCGGCGTGGCGTACAGGCGGCGGCTTCGCCATCCGAACGCGTGTTTCTCTACGACGAATGGGACGGGCTAATTCAGGATTACCGTTCGCGCTGGTGTCGCGTGGTCGAGCAGACCGCGGCGGAAGCCACAACAGACTTTGCCGAGCTCACACTGGCGGGGCACGGACCGGCGGTGCGCCTGCTGAGGCGCTATTTCGAAAGCATCCGTCCGCCGGGATTGCGACGTGTGCGCGGGCAGGTTGATGGCGATGAGATTGATCTCGACGCGTTAATCCGGCGCGCGGCCGACCGCGCGGCAGGGGTAGATCCGTCTGACCGCCTCTATATTCACAGCCAAAAACGCGAGCGCGACGTCGCGGTGGCTTTTCTGGTGGACTTGAGCGGTTCGACGAGCCGGCAGGTCGAGGCTGGCGGCAAGCGCGTGGTGGACGTGGAGAAAGAAGGGCTCGTGCTGCTTTGTGAGGCGCTGGAAGCCGTTGGCGATCAGTATGCCATCTACGGCTATTCGGGCCGCGGACGGTCGCAGGTGGATTTCGTTGTGCTCAAGGAGTTCGACGAGCACGACCGCAGCCTGCCGGCCCGCCGCATTGGCGCTGTGACGCCATTGCATCAGAATCGCGACGGCGCAGCCATCAGACATGCGGTTGCCAAGCTGAATGCGCGGGACGCGAAGGTGAAGCTGCTGATCCTCTTGAGCGACGGCAAGCCGCTCGATGATGGCTACGCGGATGAGTATGCGCTGGAGGACACAAAGCGGGCGTTGCGCGAGGCGCGTATGGCGGGCGTGGATCCCTTCTGTATCACCGTGGACCGGAACGCGGATGGTTATCTCAAACGCATGTATGGCGACGTGAGTTTTCTGGTGATTGACCAGGTGGCGGCTCTGCCAGATCGGCTGCCACGGATCTATCAGCGGCTGACGGCCTAAGAGGACGACGCCCACGATGAACCGCGACGTGCCTCCGTGGCTCTACAAACTGTTCACCGGCCATCAGTACCCCTACGTGCGGCGGCTGGCGAAGTTCGCGCGGCCGGTCAAGCCCGGCGAGGATCGGCCCGAGCCGACGAAAGACGAAATTGACGTGAAGTTTTGGGAAGTCTTTCCCCGCTGCCGGGCGAAGATTCTCCAAGAAGTGAAGGAAGGCATGATCGTGACCTTCCACGATCTCGGGGAATATCCGCCGGGCGGTTATCAGGAGCTGATTGACGGCCCCGAGGGTTTTCTGGCAAAGACCTACGGCAAGAAGAAGATCAAGGTAAATTTTTACGATGGCGAGAATTTCGTCTGCACGATCAATTTCAAGGTGGCCGGCTGGACGGGACACGAGGAAGGGCATTGAGATGGCACGACCGATGGTGACAGTCGTCGGAGCGGGGAACGTCGGTGGTACGGCGGCGCAGAAGCTGGCTGAGACAAACCGCTATGACGTGGTGCTGGTGGATATCGCGCCGGGTCTGCCGCAGGGCAAGGCATTGGATTTGACGCAGGCCGGGCCGGTGCACGGCTACAACACGCGCGTGGTCGGCACCAACGGCTACGATGAAACGGCCGGCTCGGCCGTGGCGGTGATCACCTCGGGCATCCCACGCAAGCCGGGCATGAGCCGCGATGAGCTGCTCGCGACCAATGCGAAGATTGTCACGAGCGTGGTGACGGAACTGGTCAAGCGATCGCCAGACATCATGCTGATCCTGGTCACGAATCCGCTGGACGCCATGACCTACGTCGCGCACAAGGTCAGCGGCCTGCCGAAGCAGCGGGTGATGGGCATGGCGGGCGTGCTCGACTCGGCGCGGTTTCGTGCCTTCATCGCCGAAGCACTGAATGTGCCGGCAACCGACGTGCAGGCGATGGTACTGGGCGGACACGGCGACACCATGGTGCCGCTGCTCAAGTATACGACGGTCAAGGGCAAGCCGATCACGGAGCTGTTGTCCAAAGATAAACTCGCTGCGCTTGTGAAGCGGACGCAGGACGGGGGTGCGGAGATCGTGAATCTGCTCAAAACCGGCAGCGCCTTCTACGCGCCGGCGGCTTCCGCCGTGGACATGGTGGAGTCGGTTCTGGAAGATCAGAAGCGCGTGCTGCCCTGCGCGGTGAAATGCGAGGGCGAGTATGGCATCAATGGCCTCTTCGTTGGCGTGCCGGCCAAGCTGGGCCGCAAGGGCGTCGAAGCGATCGAACAGTACGACTTGTCACTGGAGGAGAAGGCCGCGCTGACCGCATCCGCAAAGGCCGTCAAGGAGCTTTGTGAGGCGGTGGATCGGCTCCTCTAGCAAGGGGCAAGTGAGGGGGCCTTGAGCGATAGGCTATAAGTGTGAAAAAAGCAGTTGCTACAAGTCTGATTTTTCCCCATCGCCGAGTCCCCAGAGCCTTCTGGTAACAACTTGACATTCCGTCAGAGCGTGCGCTACAGACTGCACAGCAGTAAACCTCTAGGCCGGTATGGAGGCCCTAAATGAAATTTCTTGAAAATCCCAATCAGACGATGATCGCCGGGTTCGTGCTAGCCGGTATCCTGACGGCCGGGTGGATGGGGATGTCGGGCGCCTCGCCGGGTCCTGAGGCTTGGGCGCAGCAATTCGTCCGCTGGGTTCATTTACTCGCTGGTATTACCTGGATCGGGCTGCTGTATTTCTTTAATCTGATCAACGCGGGTTTTCTAAAGAGCCTGGACGCAGGACAGAAGGGCGTGGTGATTCCACGGCTGATGCCGTCGGCGCTCAACTGGTTCCGTCATGGTGCGACGGTCACGGTGCTCGCGGGCATCGTGCTGATCCACTTCACGCATCCGTCGTTGGAAGGCACCGGCGACAAGGCGGCCTGGCTGGGCGGTTTGTTGGGTCTTATCATGATGGGCAACGTGCATGGCATCATCTGGCCCAACCAGAAGAAGATCATTGCGGCGACGGCGGACGCGGCAGCGGGCAAGCCCGCGCCGCCTGAGATGGCCACTTGGGCAAAGAAGGCGCTCTACGCCTCGCGGATCAATTTCATGCTTTCGATTCCGATGCTGTTCTTCATGGGGGCCGCGGGCCACTTACACTAAGCGCGCCGCGCGCTTGTGGTAGAAGAGTCGTGTGCCGCGGATGTCAGCGCGGCACCCCCGATCTGTGTATTGCCAGATCGGAGACAACTGCGGCAGGTAATCGTGCGGCGGTAGGGTAACCGGCACAGCGTTTCAGCGGGTCGGGTACAGTACAAGCCAGTCGGGATTCGTCCTGCGTGCGCGGACGAAACGACTGGCTTTTTTATTGCGCAGATTGAGGAGTTGCGAGAAGGGCACGAATGGGAATTGAATTCGGCACAACGGCGTGGGTGCTGGTCCCGCTGCTGCCGTTGCTGACCGTGGTTATCGTGGCGGTCGGCCCGCGCGAGTCGTGTGAGCGGCGCGCGCGGATCGGCATGCTGCCCATCGTCGCAGCATTCTTCGGCGCCGTTGTGATCCTGGCACTAGTGTCTGTACAGGGGCCGGTTACTGTCCGGTGGTACGAGTCGTCGGCTCCCGCCAATCTCGCCCTGCCGGTCGGCTTCTACTTCGATCGCCTTAGTGCGGTGATGATGGTGCTGATCACGGGCATCGCCACACTCGTCTATCGCTACTCTATAGGCTTTATGCAGCAGGAACATGGGTACGCTCGGTTTCTCGCGTTGATGATGCTGACCGTGTTCATTCTGTTATGCATGGTCTCGAGTGCGAACCTGGTGATGCTGTTCGTCTTCTGGCAGCTGCTGACCTGGCAGTTGTATCTCCTGGCCCACCGGTACGACCATCAGCCCACGCTTGACGGCACGTTCAAGAAATTTATGCTGCTGCGGACAACGGATGTGGTCTTTCTTGCGGGCATCGTGGTGGCCTACGTGCTGTACGGCACGATCGAGTTTCAGGAGCTGGCTCTGCGCGCTGCGTCGACACCGGTAATGCTGGCGCTCTGGCCCGGCGTGATCGAGATCAGCGGCACCACAATGATCACGCTGCTCATCTTTATCGGAGCTATGGGCAAATCGGCGCAGGTGCCGCTGTGCATGTGGCTGCCCGCCTCCCTCTATGCGCCGACCCCGGTGTCGGCGCTGCTCCACGCCGGCATTATTAACGCGGGGGGATTTTTGCTCAATCGCTTGGCGCCCCTCTACGGACTGAGCCCGACCACGCTGCACATTGTCTTCGCCATCGGCATGCTGACGGCTATCCTGGGTGCCAGCATGATGTTGGTTCAGAACGACATCAAGCAGACGCTCGTGTTCTCTACCGTTGGGCAGATGGGCTATATGATCATGGAGTGCGGCCTCGGCGCCTTCGCGCTGGCGATTTTCCATCTCATGGCGCACGGGCTCTTCAAGGCGACCGCCTTTCTGAATGTTGGCCACGTGATCCACAAGGCTCGACAGGAAATGATGCTGCCGCATGTGAGTCATGGTGCGGAGGAATTTGAGCTGCCGCGGCTGACCTGGGCCACGGGGTTTCTCACAACGCTCCTGCTGCCGCTGGTGATTTTGCTCGCGACCCATGGCGTGCTCGCGATCCCGCTGTTGGAATCCCAGGGGGTCCTCATCTTTCTGTTTTTCGCTTGGGCCACCTCCTCGCAGGCCATTCTGACGCTGACGCGGATGCGGGCGGTGGCGTCGTGGAAGGTGTCCCTGGCCATGCTGGGCACGCTCATCTTTGTAGTCTTTGTCTATCTGTTCGCTGCGGAAAGCTTCACGCGTTTCCTGTATCCCAATCCAGACGATGTGGCGCGTTATTTCCAGGCGGCTGCGCTCCCCGGGCGGCTGTTCGATGTGTTGGTCGGCGGGACGGTGGTGGTGACGGTTCTGAGTTGGGCCTATCTCTATGCCCGGGCGCATGGACGCACGGGGCCCATGCCGGCCTGGGTGGAGGAATTACAGCGCCGTCTCTATGTCCTGTGCATGAACCGGTTGTATCTGGATATGCTGCATGCGCGGTTCGGTCGGAGCGTGATGCGTCTGGCCAAGGAAGTGGACAAGCGCGCCTTCGAGCGGTTGCCATGATGGGCGACGGGCTGTCGTCAGCCTGGCTTGCCGCCACGCCCGTCGCTGGGGCAGTGGTGGGGCTTGCCCTGTGGGCACGGCCGCAGGTGCTGAAAATCTGGACGCTGGCTGCTGCACTCGCCGGTTTTGCGGTGCCGTGTTTTATGATCGGTGGAACGGCGGGCGGGAGTGGCACCTTCTGGTTTCTGTACATGCTCCCCTTGGCGGCGGTTCTCTCGCTGCTTGGCCAGCCGGCGCATCCGGACAATCGGGCCGCATGGCTCTGGACGTTGGTGCTGTTAGGGCTTGGCCTTGGCGCACTGACCGACGGTGCCGGGTTAAGACCCATGCTGTTAGTGCTGATCATCGGGTTGATCAGCGGGTTGCTCTACTGGTATCGAAGCGTGGCAGGGCATCTGCCATGGTGTGGCATCGGTACCTACGGCCTGGGCGTGGTGAGTTTACTGGTTGCACTGGTCGCCGTGCCGCCGGTTTCTACGACGGCGTTTCTAGCAGCCTGTGCCATATTGTTACCTCTCACACCGTTGCACGGCGGTTACGTCGCGGCTCTCAGGGGTCTGCCGGGCAACCTGCCCGGGTTCCTGGCCGTGATGCTGCCTGTGCTCGGCATGCACGGCCTCCTGACACTGTTGCCACATATGTCCCGCGATGTCTGGGGGGCGGTGTCAGCCTTGGCGCTCGCGAGCGCGCTCTATGGCACACTTAAGGCTTTAGTGCAGACGCGTGTGCGGTTGTTGGCGGCCTATACGGGTCTGTCGTTCTACGCAATCCTCTGGTGGTATGTCGCAGCGACCCGGTCGGCACCGCCGCAAACGACCGTCTATCTGCTCGCTGTCGGTTTCGTGACAAGCGGGTTTCTGCTGGCCTGGCATGCGGTGCAGGCCCGTTATGGCGACGTGGACCTGTGTGCGATGCGGGGATTGGCTTCCATGATGCCGCGGTTTTCGACGTTGTTCTTTTTGCTGACGCTGGCGGCGATCGGTCTGCCTCCTTTCGGCGTCTATGCTGGCTTCATGGGAATGCTATTGACTCCCTCGATCCCGCTCTCCGGCGCGCTGGTGGTGATCATTGGTGCTGTGCTGGCCTCTTGCTGGTACGTGCTCGGCCTGGCGCAGCAACTCCTGTTCGGCCGGCACCGGCCGGATCTGCGATACCGTGATTTGTCTTCGACTGAGACGGCGGCGCTGATCCTGATCGTTGCACTACTGACGGTACTGGGAGTCGTACCGCCCCGCCTACTGGATGCCGGTGCGCCAGACCCACGGGTGCAGGCGATGGAGTCTTCGCTATGGCATCGGTAACGCCGGCGCGCTATAGCGATGTGCAGCGGATGGAGCTGCGCGGGACGATCCGCCTCGCCAGCGAGGTTATTGCCCAGTACTGGCCGATGCGGACCTTTGTCCACCATAATCCACTGCACAGCCTTGAATATCTCAAATTTGAAGAGACGGTGAAACGTGGCCGGCAGCTGGTGGGCGGGAACGGCTACCTGCCCGGCGAGCTCTATCGCGGCTATGTCAAGTCGGGACGGATCGGTCGCGCGCACCTCGACGAGGCGCTGAAGCCGCTGGCGAGCGACAAGCGGGTGATGGTCGGGACCCGTGCCGTCTCGCACGCAGAGGTGCTGCGTGCCTGTCTAACGCACGGGCTCTGCGCACCCACTGAGGAGCCGCTTGATGCGCTGCTCACGGAGCCATCTGTTGAGGATCTGGCCAGCCGATTGACTGGAGTGCTGATACCGCCGACGTTGCACGAGCGGGCATCACAACGGGTGCGCGAAGATCAGGCGGCCCTCGGGCACACTCTCACCTTGTCGCACTGGTGCGATCTCGTGTTGAAGACCGACATTGTCGAGCAGGTCAATGGCGAGCTCATCAAATGGTGCGAGGCGTTTCTGGACGAAGGCCACGCCACGTGGCCCATGCCCGGTCGAGATGCAGATTTCTATCGGGCTTGGAAGTCGCTCATGCAATATGAATGGTCGCCCTGTGGCATCGCGAACAGCGAACGTGCAATCGCGGGTCTGCCTGAGGATCCCGAAGATGCGGTGCTCGACAGCCTGGCGATGCTGGCGATCCCCGAGGCGCTTTGGCAGAATTATCTCTCGCTCCAGATGGCTGCGCTACCAGGTTGGGCCGGCTTCATCAAATGGCGAGCTGAGGAGCGAGACTATATCTGGCAGAAGGCCCATCCCGCTGGGCTGGTGAAGTTTCTCGCCATCCGCCTCTGGTACGTGTGCGAGCTGGTTCAGCGGGCCTGCCGGAGTTCGCTGGGCATCGACGGAAATTATCGCGCAGTGCTGGACTATATGCATGACCGGCCCCGCGAGTATTTCTTGCGGCGCGAGCGTCTCGCCGGACGTCTGCCGGCCACCTACGCTGAGGAGATCGACCGGTGGTGTCGCAACGTCGCCTCGGGCGAGGCCTGGGACGCGCTGGCCGAGCGCTATCAGAAAGAATTTGGTCCCCGCCTGGCTGTTGCGTTCAGGCGGGCAGGCGCGCGGCGGCTGCTTGGGCTGGCGGCGGCGCTGGACCTGAATCCGTCTGCGCTGTCAGGGGCCGCATCGGTCGATCTGGCAGCGATCCTCCATTGGATGGATGCGTTCCCGGAATCGGACCATGGTCCAGTCTGGCTCAAGGCGTTCGAGGCCGGCTATCACGAATCGCTTATGGCAAAACTGACGGACAATCTGCACCACAAGGGGTCATCCGCATCGACACGGCCGGCCACGCAGTCCGTGTTCTGCATCGATGTGCGTTCCGAACCGTTCCGGCGTCATCTGGAGACGGTCGGCGCGAACGAAACCTACGGCTTTGCTGGATTCTTCGCCGTGTTCATCCGCTACCGGGCGTGGGGCAAGGAGCACGACACGGAACAGTACCCGGTGATCATGCGGGCGAAAAATGAGGTGCGGGAGATCCCCCGCAGCTATCGCGACTACGCAGCCTCCGGGCACGAGTCTCGGGCCAAGCTGGTTCACGCCGGCCACACGCTCTTGCACGATCTGAAGGAAAACGTGGTGACGCCCTATGTCATGGTGGAGTCGCTGGGGTGGTTGTACAGCTTGCCGATCGTCGGGAAAACGATTCTGCCTACCTGGTACGCCCATGCCGTGGCCTGGCTGAAGAAGCGGTTCGTACCGGCCTTATCCACCTGCATGACGGTGGACAAACTCCCGTCTGCCGAGATCGAGCAGACGGTGGCGGAGGAGCAGCGCGTCCGGATAGGGAAGGCACTGCACGAGCGGCTGGGGTTGCACGGCGCGCGGATCGAACCGGCCTTTGTCGAGGCCCTGTGGCAACGGGCAATGAACGGCGACGGCGAAGCGAAACCGACTCTGATCAAAATGGCCGGGCAGGCAGGTCTTCCGGCCAGTAAACTGGAGGCTTTCATTGATGTCCTGCGGCGAGAGTACAGGGTGGATCAACGCGGGGCCTTTGCACAGAAAGAACATGCCACGCGGACGGGGTTTACGCTCGACGAGCAGGCGTTGACGGTGGACACGGCACTGCGCATGATGGGCCTGACGAAGGATTTTGCGCGGCTGGTGCTTTTCTGCGCGCACGGTAGTACGTCGGAGAACAATCCATTCGAAGCCGCGCTTGATTGCGGCGCCTGTGGAGGCAACGAAGGCCATCCCAATGCGCGCGTGCTGGCCGCGATGGCGAACAATTCGCGTGTCCGGGAGCGGCTGGCCAAAACCGGCCTCGTGATTCCAGCCGACACGCATTTTCTAGCCGGCCAGGTGGATACGACGACGGACGAGACGAAACTGTTTGATCTGGAGGATCTCCCGTCCACCCACACGGCTGACATCGAACGTTTGAAGGTGCAGTTGCAGGAAGCCGGACGGCGAACCAGTCTGGAGCGGTGCACCCGGCTCCCGGACGCGCCGGCGGCACTCACGCCGGAACAGGCGGCCGCGCACACGCGACAGCGCAGCGTGGACTGGAGCCAGGTGCGGCCCGAATGGGGACTCTCCGGCAACGCGGCCTTTATCATCGGCCGGCGCACGCTCACAAGGGGACTTGATCTGGAGGGGCGCGTGTTTCTGCACTCCTATGATTATCGTGAGGATCCAACTGACAAACTGCTTGAAGTGCTGATGACGGCCCCGCAGGTCGTTGCGCAGTGGATCAATATGGAGCACTATTTCTCGGTCACCGACAACGACATCTACGGGGCCGGGAGCAAGGTGTATCACAACGTCGTGGGGCGGTTTGGCATCATGTCGGGGCCGTGGAGCGACCTGCGGCTGGGGTTGGCCTGGCAGACCATGATGAACGGTGAGCACCCCTATCACGAACCGATGCGCCTGACGACGGTCATCGAAGCGCCGTGCGCACGCATCGAAAAGCTGATCGCGCGGCACGAAGTCCTGAAGAACTTTTATCATCATGAGTGGGTCCATCTGTTGGCGCTGGACCCGGAAGGTAGGGTATTCTATCGGTATCTGCCGACAGGGGAATGGAGCCGAGTGGCTGGTTCGGTGGGGCAGTGACCCCTGGCGCACTCGAAAGGAGTGGAGACATGGGCGAGCTGACGTTACATTCGATGAAGGAAATTCGCGTGATTGTCTCAGGCGAGCAGCGGTCGTTCGTCACTGAGCTGCTGGATCGGGTCGGGGCCAGCGGCTATACGATCATCGGTAACGTGTCCGGTAAAGGCCATCACGGCGTACACGAGGCGCACTTTATGTTTAGCGACATGGAAAGCCAGATCATGATCATGGCGGTGCTACCAGCCGAAAGAGTGGAACCGTTGCTGGCCGGACTGAAGCCGCTGTTTGAGAAGCACTCGGGTGTGATGTTCGTGTCGGACGTGTCCGTTACCCGGCGCGAACGGTTTTAATCCGCCGCCACGTCCTCTTCATTGCAATTGTGCTCAGGCCTCACTTAGGATGGGGTCTGCGGGGACGATCCGTGCATATCGAATCACAACGGTGCCAGCAGGGGTGAAGTGGAAACGGCCATCCGCAACGCGGTCATCAAGTTCGAGCAGGAATTCATGGGGCGCGGGCCGGAGGACGTCCGCGCCTTCATCTTAAAAGACATCGTGCTCGTGCGGCTCAAGGGCGTGCTGACGCCAGCCGAACGGCAGTTGGCCAAGACTGCGGAAGGGGTTGAGATGGTCCGCCGGCTCCGCCAGACGCTAATTGCCCAGGGGCGGGAGCGGCTATGCCAGCAGATGGAAGAGATTACGGGCGCCAAGCCGACAGGGTTATTCACGGACATTGATACGCAATTGGGCGAGCGCATTATCGTGCTGACTCTCGACCGCGATCTGGAAGGCCTGCAGGCAAAGCGCGAGACATCCGGGGAGTTGAACGGAATTCGCAAGAGCGCATCATAAGGTTCACGCCTGTATGCAACTGGGACATCATTATAAAAGGTCCACGTGTGTCTTGGTGGTCGTTTTCCTGGCAGGTCTCTGCTGGGATGGGCTGGCGGCGGCCGCGCCGGCCGATCCGAATGGACGGCTGGCTGTGCAATATGCCGAGGCGATGGCGAGCAGCCGCATCCAGCCATGGGCTGAACGGGATTTAGGCTGTCTCACGAAACGGCGGGCGACGAAAGCCACCACGGCTGAGGCTTGCTGGAAAGAGACGCTGGCAGCTCACACGCGTGAATTGGCGGACGACCCCGAAACGGGCATCTTCAACGCGCAAGGCCGCGGCGTGGGATTCGGCCTCTTACACGAATCGCACCGCAAGGCTGACCTCTGGCGCGACTACGCGCCGGCCGCGTTTGTCTCGCCAGCCGTCTGGCAGCAGGGTGGCGGAAAATCTCCGCAGATCAAATTGCTCAAAACGCTTCCGGTCCGCCTGACGGGCCTGCAGGCAGCGGGATCCTCCGCGTCCGTGCGGGTGCACGTGACACTGGTCGAACTGGTCGTGACCTATCCCGATCCATTGACAGCCCCCATGGCGCTCCGGCCGGGTGAAGCCTGGTGGGCGAGCGGCGTCGTCCGGAATTATGGTCCGGTGCGCGAGCTCATCGTGCGCGTGCCGGTGCTGTCGGGCCTTAAGGCGGCGGGGTATCCCGTCGATCAGGCTGTACTTAGCGCGGGGCTTGCTGAAGCGCCGATGCTGCTCGGCACCGCCAGCGGTGGTATTGACGACATCGGTCGGGCAACCGAATCGGGCAGTAAGGATCTAGCTGGCGGTCTGCTGTTGGGCTCCGCCCGCTGGTGGGATCGGACGTCGGCAGGAAAAATTTTTGACGCTGAGATGAAGGACATTCGAAAACTGGCGCCATCGCCGGAACGGCTGACGCGCCTGTTTCGCCTGATGCGGCTGGATAAGACCGATCCCGGATTGAACCGAATCTTGGGCGACGACCTCTACGCCAATTTGTTGAAATCCGGACTGACGCTCAGTGGGATTTCGGCCGGCGATGACGAGCTGCGCCGCCGCCTGGCTGAACTCTATTGGACGATCCAGGCGCCGACGTGGCGGCAGGAACTGACAGAAGTGGCTATGGGTCATTCAGAAGTGGCGGAGGCGCTCTATCGCGCGGCAGACGCCTATGACATCGTCGCCAGGAGCGGCCAGGCCGACGCCGATCTGTTGCGCCGCATCGGCACGTTACAGCGGTGGAACAACGATTCGGAAGCCGCGCTTGACATCCACGAAAGTCTGCTGCGGAAGCTTGACCCGAAGGCGTCGCGCGCGCGTGGCGAACTGCTCTCGGAAATCGCCTGGGACCGCCTCCAATGGCTCTTCTGGACGCGCCGCTATGAGCATCCGTGGCTTGCGCAGGCTAAGCAGGAGGCCGAGCAGGCAAAGTCACTGGCGGACCTACCGGTGCACAAGGTGGTCGCTGAGGAAGCGTTGCTGGTTGCAGAGGCGCTGACCGTCCCCAGACAATCCGACCGCGTGCAGACGTCGGTCGAATCGTTGCGCCAGCACCATGCGCAACTGGCGAACGTTAGCGGCCTGTGGAGCTATCTGGTCGGCAACGACATGGTGAAGGCGCTGGTGGCCGAGGGCAAATCGGTCGGCCCACCCAAGATCATTAAATCACCGGAAGTACTCGACGTGCGCGTGCATGCCACACCGCCACCGCAAGACCTCTGGCGGACCTGGGATTTCGACAAGGATCAGGTGGGCGTCGTGCCGCAGGGATTTTCGGCGGTCCCTGATGGAGCCTCGCCCTGGTCCGTCAAGGCGGACACCGATGCGCCGACCGCACCGCACGTGCTGGCCCATGCCGCCGGCTGCAAGGCTGCCGCCGGCGAATGTTTTGAGCTGTTGCTGGCCGAGGCAACGGGCTATGCCTATCCGGACGTGACCGTGCACGTGCGTACGGACGCGGCATCGTCAGGGAGTGGAGCAGGCATCGTCATGACGACCTCGGAGAGGCGCCTCTCCTACGTGGTCACGCTGGATCAGACTTCTTCGACTGTGGCCATCCATCGGATCGCGGACGGACAAACGGAATTGCTGGACCGGCAGCCTGTGCAACTGATCAAGCGTCCCTGGCACGTGGTCCGCGTACAGCGCATCAACTTTGCCCACGTGAGCCGGCCCCGCCTGTCCATCTTCGTGGACGGTCGCGAGATTGCCGCCGTGACCGACGATGCGATTCCAAAACTGGACCGCATCGGCCTCGCCACGCGGGGAACTGTGACTGCTTCGTTCGACGCATTGCACGTGTTGGATTTGGTTACGAACCAGCCGCTCTCAGCTCCCGCCGCTTACTAAAATTATTCATAAGACCGTGAGAACATTGGCTCACGGAAGCCATTTGCTTGACGTTCCGAGAGGGCAAGATTTATAGTGAAGGTTCCGTTTTCGTTTAAGTGTGATGCGAGAGAAGTAATGGCGGAAGCACGGCTGCTTGAAAAATCGACCGGCGATCCCTGGGACCTCGAGGCCTATGCCTGCACGGGGGGCTACGAGGCCTGGAAGCAGTGCGTTAAGGGCGGCAACCGTGAAGAAATCGTCAATGTGCTCAAGAAGTCCGGCCTGCGTGGGCGCGGCGGCGCCGGCTTTCCGACCGGCATTAAGTGGGACAAGGTGCTCCACCACCGTATTTCAGAACATTACTTCGTCTGCAACGCGGGCGAACACGAACCGGGGACATTCAAAGACCGGTTTCTCCTCAAGAACCATCCGCATCAGTTGCTCGAAGGCTGCCTGATCGCTGCCTTCACGGCACAGGCGAAGGCTTCCTTCATCTACATCAACCACGATTACACCGATGAGCGAACGCATCTCGAGAAGGCGCTCGCGCAAGCCAAGGCCAAGGGGCTAATGGGCAAGAACATCCTCGGCACCGGCGTTGATTTAGAGATCGAGCTCTTCACTGGCATGGGCAGCTACGTGGCCGGCGAGGAGACGGCAATGTTGGAATCCATGCAGGGCCGGCCGGCGATGCCGCGGCAGAAGCCGCCCTTCTATCCGACGGACTTCGGTCTCTACGGCAAGCCGACGCTCGTGAACAATGTCGAGACGCTTTGCAACATTCCGCGCATTCTGCTTAAGGGCGCCGAGTGGTTCGTGCAGGTGGGGACGGAAAAATGCCCTGGCACGATGCTGTTCTCGCTGAGCGGCTCAGTGAACAAACCGGGCGTCTACGAACTGCCGATGGGGACGTCGCTGCGCACGCTGATCGAGCAGTGCGGAGGGGGCGTGCCGGGTGGCCGCAAGGTCAAGGCGGTGTTTCCGGGCGGCCCATCGTTCTCGATGGTGACGGCGGAGCAACTGGACCTGCCGATGGATTTCGACGCGCTCAAGAAGGCTGGCACGGGGCTGGGCTCGGCCGGCGTGATCGTCGTGGACGATGCGACCTGCATGGTGGCCCAGACACTGAAATTCTCCAATTTTTTTAAGAGTGAGAGCTGCGGCCAGTGCCCGCCCTGTCGGATGGGCACGAACAATCTGGCGACGCTCATGACGAAGATCGAGAACGGCGAGGGGACGCAGAAGGATCTCGACAGCCTGCTGCAGCTCTGCGGCTTCGTGAAAGGCACCGGCTACTGCACGCTGGTGACCGGCGCGGCCGTGCTCGTGCAGAGCAGCCTGAAATTGTTTCGCCACGAGTTCGACGAGCATATTGCGCAGCAGCGCTGTCCCTTCGGCAACCGGCCGGCCGCTGCCGCCACCGCCGCGCATTGACCAGCAACCCGTTCAGGAAGTCTGTCCCATGCCCAAGGTCACGTTCCTGCATCCCGACGGCAAAAGCGGAGAGGTACCGGAGCAGTGCTCGCTGCTAGAGGCGGCGGAGCGGCTGGGCTTTCCGCTCAATCACGACTGCGGTGGAAACGCGTCCTGCACGACCTGCCGCGTGGAGGTGCAGAGCGGCCCTGAGCATTTGTCCGAGATTGAGTTCGACGAACAGGACCTGCTGGACCGCGAGGCGCTGACCGAGTCCTGGCACCGGCTGGGCTGCCAAGCGAAGATTCATGGCGACGTGGTTGTGCGGGTACCCGAAAAGAAGTGGGAGGCGCCGATGCCCGCCAAGGAGGCGCAGGACGCAAAGCGATGACGACCGCGACCACCGACCTCACGCGCCGCTATACGTTCGCCGCCATGCACCGGCTGCACACGGACCATCTGTCCGAGGCTGACAACCGGAAGGTGTTCGGCAAGTGCAACAATCCGAACGGCCATGGGCACAACTACGCGGTGCTGGTGACAGTGCGGGAAGCCATCGACGAGCGGACGGGACTGGCGGCTGACGTGGCCGCGCTCGACCGGGTAGTGCAGGAGACGGTCGTGAGCCGGTTTGACCATCGGGATCTGAACGGGGATCCCGCCTTTGCCGACAAGACGACGACGGGCGAAAATCTGGCCATTTTCATTTGGGACCTGCTCGTGGATAAGCTGGAGACAGGACAACTAGTCAAGGTTGTGCTGGTGGAGACGCGCGACAACTGGTTCGAATACGCCGGGCCGGCGGTGGCAGGAACGAGGTAATCATGCCGACGAATAAACCGACTTTGTCAAAAGCGCGCGTGCAGGGCAATGGCCGGCCGCCCGACATCACCGATATGGAATCCCTGGTGACGCAGATGCTGGTCACGCTGGGCGAAGACCCCACACGCGACGGTCTCCGCAACACACCGTCGCGCGTGGCTAAGGCATGGCAGTTCATGACAAGGGGCTACCGGCAGGACGTGGACCATCTGCTCAACGGCGCGCTGTTCCCGATTGATTACGACGAGATGGTGATCGTCAAGGACATCGACTTTTTTTCTCTCTGCGAACATCACCTCCTGCCGTTCTTCGGTAAGTGCCACGTCGGCTACATCCCCAACAAGAAGGTCGTGGGCCTCAGCAAAATCCCTCGCATCGTGGATACCTTCAGTCGCCGCTTGCAGGTGCAGGAGCATCTGACCGTGCAGATTGCCGAAACGCTCATGAAGAAGCTTAACGCGCAGGGCGTTGGTGTCGTCATCGAGGCGCAACACCTTTGCATGATGATGCGCGGGGTCGAAAAACAGAACACGGTGGCGGTTACCAGCCATATGATGGGCGATTTCCGAACCCAGCAGCAGACCCGCTCAGAATTTTTAAAATTGATCAACCGCGGACGGATTCGAGAGTAACAACCGCGGTCTCGCCTCACTTCAGTTTTTGGAGAAAATTCAGCAGTGCGGTGTTGAACGCTTCCGGCTGTTCGAGGTTGGAGAGGTGGCCGGCCTGCGGAATGATCGTCAGTCGCGCGCCGGGGATCGCCTCGACCATCAGCTTCCCTTCTGACGGGGGGGTCGGTCCGTCCAGTTCACCCATAAGAATGAGCGTCGGGCAGGTAATCTGCGGCAGTAGCGGCACCGAGTCGGGCCGTGCGGCCATGGCCATCTGAGCGCCGGCGATGCCGTTCGGGTGTGTCTGCTCGATGCGCGCCCGTACGGAGCGGATCAGTTCCGGTTTGGTTTCTCGCGCGACGGAGGACAGTAGCTTTGGCAGCATGATCTCGGCGACCCGCCCTGCGCCTGTTTTCTGAGCCGTCGCCGCGATCGCCAGCCGTCCCGCTTTTCCTTCTTCAGTGTCAGCTCCCGCCCGTGTATCTGCCAGCACCAGTGCCTTCACGTGTGAGGCATACTTTCGATAAAACACAAAAAGCGTGTAGCCGCCCATCGACAGGCCGACAAAGACGGCTGGCTTGATCAAGAGATGGTCCAGCAGGCCCTTGACGTCGTCAGCATATTGTTCCAGCGTATAGGCCCCAGCCGGTGCATCCGATTCGCCGAAGCCACGGCAGTCCGGCGCGATCACGCGATAGGTTTTCGACAGGGCCGCCACTTGCGACGCCCACATCATCCGGTCCTGCGGAAATGCATGGAGCATCACGACGGGCATACCCTGTCCCTGATCCGTGTAGGCGAGGGTGATACCGTTGATCTTTGCGGTGCCCATGCGGCTGCGGTTTTTTTCTCGCCTGCGGCCTAGCATCTGGCCGCGTCCCTGCGCGGAATTCTCCTGACGGTCGATCGAGCTAGCCCTCTTTCAGCTTCTGCTTCACCAACTCCAGCTCCTGCGACAGATCGCTCCACCGGGCCGTCAACCGGTCCAGATCTTTCTTCCACGCCTCCTGTTCCTTATGCAAACCGTTCCAGCGGGAAAAATCCTGGTAGAGCGCCGGGTCAGCCAGTTCCTGGTCGCGTGATTTGATCCTGGCTTCGAAGGCGGCGATCTCGGATTCCGACCGCGCGATCTGTTTCTCCAGCCGGTCCTTTGATTTCACCATTTCGCGCCGCTGGGCCTGATTCTGCGCAGGCTGCGCCGGAGCCTGCTTGGCGGAGTTCTCGTTTCGCTGCTGCACCGCTGTCGGCTTCAATTCCTCGCTGGTTTCCTTGATAGACTCTAGCTCCTGCGCCCGCTTCCAGAGATAGTATTCGTAGTCGCCGTGGAAATCACGGGCCTTGCCTTCCTCGATTTCCACCACGCGCGTGGAGACACGCATAAGGAAGGTCGGGTCGTGCGAGATGAACACGATTGTCCCGGGAAAATCAGTCAGCGCATCAGTCAGCACGTCCACCGACGCTGGATCGAGATGGTTCGTCGGCTCGTCAAGCAACAACGTGTTCGCCGGCTCCACCAGCATGCGGGCCAGCGCCACGCGGTTGCGCTCGCCTCCGCTGAGGGCCTTGATCGGTTTCTTCTGATCGGCGCCAGAGAACAAAAACGCGCCGGCCAGCCCACGCAGGAAATTCCGCTCGGCCGTGGTCGAGATCTCTTCCAGCGATTCGAGCACCGTATGTTCAGGATTGAGCGACTCGGCCTGGTGCTGGGCGAAGTATTGCACGGTCACAGCGTGCCCCAGCCTTCGCGTGCCCTTGTCGGGTTCCAGCACACCGGCTAGCATTTTGAGCAGCGTGCTCTTGCCCGCGCCGTTCTCGCCAACCAGCGCGACCCGCTGGCCGCGCTCAAGCGAAAAATTCAAATCCGCATAGACTACGTTTGCGCCGTAGCTTTTGGCGATGTGCCCCATCTCGATCACCTGTCGGCCGCTGGGCGAGGGCAGGGGGAATTTGAACCGCACGCGCTTTGTGTCGCGCCGGACCTCGAGCAGCTTGACCTTCTCCATCTGCTTAATCCGGGACTGGACTTGGCTGGCCTTATTGGCTTGGTAGCGGAACCGGTCGATGAATTTCTGGACGCGGGCGACCTCCTTCTGCTGCCGGGTGGCGGCCGCTTGTTCGTGACTGTCCCGCTCGGCTCGCTGCTCCGTGAACTTTGTATAATTACCCCGGTACTCCTGAATCTGATGATGGCGCAGGTCCCAAACGTGGGTGGCGATCTTGTCGAGGAATTTCGTGTCATGGCTGATCATGAGGATCGTCATTTGCGACTTGAGCAGGAAATCCTCGAACCAGGTTTGCGTTGGCTTGTCGAGGTGGTTTGTCGGCTCGTCGAGCATCAGCACGTCGGGATTCGATAGGAGCAAATGCGCTAGCGCCACCCGCATCCGGTAGCCGCCGGAAAGCGTCTCGATCGGCCGATCGAAATCCTGCTGCGCGAAGCCCAAGCCAGCCAGAATGCGCTTGGCCTCGTGCTCCGCATACTGATTGCGATGGGCCGCGTCCAGCACCGTCTTCCCGCCGAGCGTTTCCAACTCTTGTGGAAGGTAGCCGATCCGGAGTCGCGGGTGCTTGCGGATCGTGCCTTTGTCCGGCGATTCCTCGCTGAGGATCATGCGCAGGAGCGTCGTCTTGCCGGCGCCGTTGGGGCCAACCAGCGCGGTGCGCGTGTGCGGACGCAGGTGGGCGGACGCGTCCGTCAGGAGGATGCGGGAGGCAAACTGTTTCGAGACGTGCTCAATTTGGAGCATGGCACACTACCCCGTTCTCTAATGTGTGATCGTCAGACGACTGGAAACAAACGGAACGGTCCGCTCAGAGGAGGAGGACGAAGTAGAGAGATGAACGCATCGTCAAGCTAACCGAAACAGAAGGTCCGTCGCGTAGCAACACCTGCGTCAGCAATCCCATGCCATGGCCCATTAGCGCTGCCTGCAGGGATTCAGCCAGGGTGCTTCAGTCGCGCACCAGCGCGGGCAGAGGGTAACAAGAGCCGTCTGACCACAGACCGCGCTGGTTTGGTGGAGCTGGCCGGGATTGAACCGGCGACCTCCTGCATGCCATGCAGGCGCGCTCCCAACTGCGCCACAGCCCCACTTCAACCACGCATCATACCGAAAAACAAGGCGATGCTAGCACGGGGTCGCCTTGCTTGACAAGCTTGGCGGTGCATCCTACTATTGAGCGCACCAGGCTCTGATTGGTGCTCGCAAGCTCCGGTCAGGGCTCTTCTTTTGTGAGGAGAAGCGAACAGATGGCACCTAATGGATGGTAGCCAAAGGACAAGATTTCGGTTCTTCGCTATTCGCTAAGCAACGACATGGCTAATGTAGTGATCGTCGGCGTGCAGTGGGGCGACGAGGGCAAGGGAAAGATCGTGGACATCCTTGCCCGCGATGCGGATCTCATCGTCCGCTATCAAGGCGGCTCCAACGCCGGCCATACGGTCATCAATCATCACGGCACCTTTGTGTTTCATCTCGTGCCCTCCGGCGTGCTCTATCCCGGGAAGGTTTGCATCATTGGCAACGGCGTCGTGATCGATCCGGCCGCACTGATCGAGGAAATGGATGGTCTGCAAACCAAGGGCGTGAAGTTCGGGCGCAACTTTGTGATCAGCGAGCGGGCCCACGTGATTCTGCCCTATCACAAGGCGATCGAGAAGGCGTCCGAGCAGTCCAAGGGGTCGCGCAAGATCGGCACAACCGGCCGCGGCATCGGTCCCTGCTATTCCGACAAGATGGCTCGGATCGGCATCCGCATGGGCGATCTGCTCAATCCGCATCTCTTCCGGCGCAAGCTGGAGGAGAATCTGGCCGAGATGAACACCTTCCTCGACCGTCTGTACAAGGCGGAAGGGTTCCAAGTGGAGAAAATTTTTCAGCAGTACATGGGCTATGCCGACCGGCTGAAGAATTCCATCGTGGATACAACCGTATTGCTCAATCAGGCGGTGGACCGCGGCAAGTGCGTGCTGTTTGAAGGTGCGCAGGGCACACACCTGGACGTAGACGGAGGGACCTATCCCTTTGTCACGTCCTCCAGCTCGGCGGCCGGTGGTGCCTGCACCGGCACGGGCGTGGGGCCGACGAAGATCGATGGCGTCCTGGGTATCGCCAAGGCCTACGCGACGCGCGTGGGCGGGGGGCCGTTCCCGACAGAATTGAAGGACGACATTGGGGGCGGACTACAAGAAAGGGGAAAGGAGTTTGGTGCGACCACCGGGCGGCCCCGGCGCTGCGGATGGTTTGACGGCGTTGTCGCGCGCTACGCCACGCGCGTCAACGGGCTGACCGCGCTCGCTGTCACCAAGCTCGACGTGCTCGACGGCTGTAAGGAGATCAAGCTCTGTAAGGGCTATCGGTACGGCGGCAAGGTCTACAGGGACATGCCGGCGGACCTGCACGTACTCGAGAACTGCGCGCCGGTCTACGAAACGTTCAAGGGCTGGGCCGCGCCGACCACTGGTATCACGTCCTATGCCAAGCTGCCACGTGAGGCCAAGCGGTATCTAGCGCGTGTTGAAGAAGTCTCAGCCTGCCCGATTGATATCATCTCCACCGGATCGAAGCGTGGGGAAACCATCGTTCTGCGCAACCCAATGACCAAGTCCCGCCGGAAACGCTGACGAGCGGTTCCCGGCAGCCGTCACTCGGCATTCGTTCTTGAACAAGTACCCATCGAAAATGGTAAGCTGGCTTGCCTTCAACGAATGACGATTCACAAATAACGTCTTCGGAGAGCCGGTAGCTCAGTTGGTAGAGCATCGCCCTTTTAAGGCGAGGGTCCTGGGTTCGAGTCCCAGCCGGCTCACCATATTATTCAAGAGTTTGTGTGTCTCTCCGTCAGCGGCCAGCTGACGGCCGGTGCTATTTTAGGCTCCTCAGCCGGTGCAACTTAGAAAACCGCGCGAAGTGAGATACGACCTACAACTATTCAACGAGTGGGATCTGACGGCAAAACACGAGTGACGCATGCTGAAACTCACGCGCTCAGCCATTGAACGGCTTAAGGTGCTCGTCCTCGAGCATCCGGAGGATCCCGTTGTCCGCGTGCAGGTGACGGACGTGGATGAGCAGCAGCTGGTCTTCGGCATCACGTTGGAGGATAAAGTCCAGCCGGATGATGAGGAGCAGTCTGTCGACGGTTTGACGGTCGCAATCCCTGCCACCAGCGCGGCGCGGTTGGGCGGCATCACGATGGACTACCAGGAACCGGGTGGGTTCAAATTTCATCATGCAGAACCGGAGAAAGATTTCCGACTCGATCTCCTCAATCTCAACTGAGTAACTTATTAACCAAGGAGCAGACATGGCTGACGTGACCACTGCCTCGGGACTGAAATACGACGATTTGAAAGTCGGCACCGGCGCTGAAGCGAAAGCCGGGCAGACCGTCAGCGTGCACTACACTGGCTGGCTGACGGATGGAAAGAAGTTTGACTCTAGCGTGGACCGGGGCCAGCCCTTTCAGTTTGCGCTCGGGCTCGGCCAGGTCATCAAGGGCTGGGATGAGGGCGTGCAAGGTATGAAAGTCGGCGGCAAGCGCAAGCTGACAATCCCGCCCGGGCTGGGGTACGGCGCGCGCGGAGCCGGCGGCGTCATTCCGCCGAACGCCACGCTGGTCTTTGACGTGGAACTGCTCGGCGTGAAATAACCGCCGGTAGCATGGGCGGTTCGCTCCAGCAGTTTTTTGCGCCGTGCCCGCGCGGATTGGAGTCCGTGCTGGCCGGTGAACTGACCGCGCTCGGCGCGCAGGATCTCATCCCGACGCCGGGGGGGGTGGGTTTCGCTGGTCCGTTTGATCTTTGCTACCGTGTCAACCTCGAAAGCCGGATCGCCAGCCGCGTCCTCTGGCGGCTCTGGCACGGGCCCTACCGTTCCGAGCAGGATCTCTACGATGCCGCGCGGAGGCTTCGCTGGACAGACTGGTTCTCCGTCGGCCGTTCGATCAAGGTGAAGGTCAGCGCGCAGAAGTGCCCGCTCAAGAGTCTCGACTTCGCTACGCTCCGTATCAAGGACGCTGTCTGCGACGCCTTTCGTTCCGCGGGGCAGGCACGCCCCAACGTGGACACGGCTACGCCCGACCTGCGGATCGACACCTTTCTGGATGCGACGTACGCCACCATGTATCTTGACACTTCCGGTGAGCCACTCTTCAAGCGCGGCCTGCGCCAGGTGCGTACCGAAGCGCCGCTGCGAGAGAATCTGGCTGCGGGCATTCTCAAGCTGGCTGGTTGGACGCCGGAGCAGATATTGCTCGATCCCATGTGTGGCAGCGGAACGTTCTTGCTCGAAGCGGCGCAGATCGTACGGGGTATTGCGCCGGGATCCGGCCGCCGCTTTGCGTTCGAGAAACTGGCTGGGTTCGACGAGCGTATGTGGCGGGGCATCTGTGACGAGAGTCGTGCGCGCCAGCGCCCAGGCATGCTCCGTACACTCTATGGCAGTGACGTGAACGGTGCCACACTGGCGACGACAAAGGTTAATCTGGAAGCGGCCGGTCTGGCGGAGGCTGTCTCGCTGAAGCAGGTGAGCGTGCTCGACGTGAAACCGCCGGAGGCGTCCGGTCTGCTCGTCATGAATCCGCCTTATGGCTTAAGGACGGGGGAGGAAGCTGAGCTGGCCTCGTTTTATCCGAAGCTCGGCGATGTGCTCAAACAGCGGTTTGCCGGCTGGCGCGCCTGTATTTTTACCGCCGATTTGCGTCTGCCAAAACTGATCCGCCTGACGCCGTCCCGCCGCACACCGCTCTCTAACGGTGCCTTGGTATGCCGACTCTATGAGTTTGCGCTCGTGCAGGGTTCGATGCGGCGGACGCCGTCGAAGCAGGAGGTCTGACGTGCGCGTACTAGAGTTCCGCCCTGCGTTGGGGGGGGCGGGCGGGCTGGCTGTCGACCGCTGAACCAATGTGAGATCGGTAAACACGAACCCGTCGCGCGTGGCGACTGGGCCGGGCGGGATGGGAATCGGTCGATTGAACATGGGCCCGGCGTAGGTAAAGGTGTGAAATTCGCTCCGCTCGCCGCAGGGGTCCACCGTCGTTGGCAAGTCCCTCAGCAGCCACTCGTCGAAGGCCGTCCGGCAAAGACCGGATCGAACTGGTTCGGATCCACGCAGGTCAGATGGGCGTGCAATCCGGAGGCGACCATGCAGGTCGCCAGTTGTCCGGTGGACTGCCCCCACAGCGGGAAGATTGGCTCGATGCCGGTACCGGCCAGCCGCCGCTCGGGGTATTGCCGCACATCCTCCAGAAACAGATTGCCGAACGCCATCTGGGTGATACCCTCCGCTCTGGCCCGGGCGGTCGTGCCGTGCATCGTGTTTTCGTAACGGTCAGTTGAGCAGGGAAGGGGAAGTGGCACTTTGATCAGCGGCAGACCCGTTGCTGCGGCCTGGGGTCCAGTAGGTCCTCGCGCACGGCGTGCATGGCCACACGGGCGACCGTTTGATTGACGGCCGTCAGGAGTCCCACCACGTCCACGTCATGCTGGGTCCGCAGCACGTAGAGCGTCCAGGCGCTGTCCTTGCCGCTGCTTCAGGACAGCCATGTCTTTGGTCGCCGAGAGGATGCATTCGCCACGGCGGGGAGGTATCATAGGGTACCGAGCCGTTCAATGATTTCTCGCGGAGTGGGTACGGTCCTCGGTTTCAAACGACCAAGGGAATAGGAAGAAAGGAGGCCGCCCCATGAGCGATAAAAAGGCAAATCCCGTGTCCATTCCTGATCCGATCGAGAAAGTGGTCAAAACCGAATCCGAGTGGAGAGCCCTTCTGACAGCAGAGCAGTTCAACGTTCTGCGGCACGAGGGTACCGAGCGGGCCTTCACCGGCAAGTACCACGACAACCATGCCGCCGGCCTCTACCAGTGTGCCGGCTGCGCATTGCCGCTGTTTTCCTCCGAGCACAAATTCGACAGTGGCACCGGCTGGCCGAGCTTTTGGCAGCCGATCGATTCGCGTGTAGTGGGGACCACGACCGACACGAAATTCTTCATGCGGCGGACCGAAGTCCACTGTGCGCGGTGCAACGGTCACCTGGGACATGTGTTCAACGACGGGCCCCGCCCAACGGGCTTGCGGTACTGCATCAATTCGGCGGCGCTGCAGTTTCGCTCCGCGTAAGACGATGCCAGGAGCCGCTCGGCAGGGTTCCTGATCTCCTGCCCGGTGCTTTCCTCACGCAGGCATGAGCACGGCGTTGATGCCGCCGAGACGGAGGGCGGCGTAGGAGCAGTCCATCTCGGGCAATTGCGTCACATGAACGGCCGGGTGCCCACCCGTGCCGACCGGGCCTTCCACGTTCTGCCCAGACCGCACCCGTATGCCTGCCCGCGGCGCGAGCGTTGTGATAATCCAGATCAGATCGTGGGCTTTGCTGCTGGGCTCGTCGGTTTGTGGAACTGGCACAGTGAATAGCAAATCGGCAACCAGCCCGGCAGGTAGAACCATCTGACGAGACAGAGGCGTGCACAGGAGTTGCGTGAGGCCTCCTTAGTTACAGAATTGGAATTCTGGCTAAGGTCGCCAGGTGCTTATGCAGAGCGTGGCACGGCTGTGATGCTCAAGTCCCCACTTTTTTTTCAACAGCAAACAGTAGCTTTTTGAACATCATCAGTATATATTTACGCATATGCAAGTATATTGACGCCTTTTTTCTAACTCGTCTGCAATGAAATAATAGCTCTGAAGAATACGGCAGTAAATGTTTTGGTGTACGTAGAGGAGGTCGAGGCATGAAGACCATCGCGGTCCGCGAACTTCAGAAATGCATCAAGGAATGCGTGGATCATTCGCAAAAATCCTGTGTCGTTGTGACGCGACATGGCAGACCCTCGGCTATTCTAATCGGTGTGGAGGGGCGGGATTGGGAGGAATTGATCACGCGCACCGCTCCCGAATTAGCCAAGCACATTCCGACCTCGTTCCAGGCGACCCAGCACAAGGCAGAATCAACTGACCACGGGGACCACGAACCGGCGTCCAGGCAGCCACCGACAGAATTCATGTCCAAGCTCCGGCGATTTCTACCGGGACTCTAGCCCGGAGTAATCATCAGTGCTGCTGTAATCACGCAAGTGCTGCTGCGTCAAGCCAGGCTGCGCGTTCCGTGGCCCGGTGAGCTCACCGCGTTCCTTCCTCGTGCCGGGGGCCTAGCACTCCGACAGTGTACAGCGGGCGGACCAGACCTAGCGCAAGGTGCGCAAGCAGCGCGCGCCGGGTAGAGCGTCGTCTGTGTCTGGCGCAGGGAGGGCGCGGTGTGATAGTTCTAGACGGCCATGACGCCGTCCGTTCTGCTCGTCATTCCTCCACTAACCCAGCTTAATACACCCTATCCCTCGACCGCCTATCTCATGGGCTTTCTACGCGCGCGGGGCTGGCGCGTGCGGCAGGCCGATCTCGGCATCGAGATGGCGCTGGCCCTGTTTTCGCGCGGAGGATTGTCGCGCGTGTTCGAGGGGGTTCGTGCCATAGGTGGCGCAGCCCCCGGCGAGGCCCGGCAGATGCTCGCGCTTGAGGTGGCCTATCTGGATACAATAGATCCGGTCGTGGCGTTTCTCCAGGGACGGGACTTGAGTCTGGCGCCGCGCATCTGTCAGGGGCAATTCCTGCCGCAGGGGCCCCGGTTTGCAGCCCGTTCCCGTGTGCCGGCAGCGTCGACAACTGATCAGGCCAAGCATCTGGCCACGCTCTATCTGGAAGACCTTGCTGATCTGGTGCAGGCCACCGTGGCGCCGCAATTCGCGCTCAGCCGTTACGCGGAGCATGTGGGTGTGTCGGCCACGCGTTTCGATACCGTACTGGAAGCTCTCGCGCCGCCACCAAGCCTGACCGACAACTGGATGCTGGAGGCCTTCTGGCGGCATGTGGACTCAACGGCGCCGACTGTGGTCGGCCTGTCCGTGCCGTTTCCGGGCAATCTTTATGGAGCGTTTCGCGTCGCGCAGGCGCTCAAAACAAAGCGGCCTGACGTAAAGATCGTGCTCGGTGGTGGCTATGTCAACACGGAATTACGGCGACTGTCCGATCCGCGCGTGTTCGACTATTGCGACTACATCATGCTTGACGACGGAGAGTGGCCCTGGCAGTGCCTACTCGAACATATGTCAGGGACGCGCGAGGAGGGAGATTTGAAGCGGACCTTCGTACGTACGAGCGGGGCAGTGGTCGTTCGCAACGGGACGCGCGACCCAGACGTCACAATGGCCCAGGCGGGCACACCGACGTATGACGGTCTACCGCTGGACCGCTACCTCTCCATTCTGGACACACTCAATCCGATGCACCGGCTCTGGTCGGACGGCCACTGGAACAGGCTGACGGTTGCGCATGGCTGTTACTGGAAGCAATGCACCTTTTGCGATGTCGGGCTGGACTACATCGGCCGGTATGAGGCCGCGCCGAGCGCGATTCTCGTCGATCGCATCGAGGCCCTGATCGCCGAAACGGGCCGGCGCGGATTTCACTTCGTGGACGAGGCGGCACCGCCGCACGGACTCAAAGATTTGGCTCTGGCCCTGCTGGAGCGGCATGTGACCATCAGTTGGTGGGGCAACATTCGCTTTGAGGAGGCCTTCACGCCGGATCTCTGCCGCCTGCTGGCGGCCTCCGGCTGCGTGGCGGTGAGTGCGGGGCTGGAGGCGGCGTCCGACCGGCTGCTGGCTGAGATGAAAAAAGGCATTACCGTGGACCAGACGGCGCGTGTGGCGCAGGGATTTCGTCAGGCGGGCATTCTCGTGCATGCCTATTTGATGTACGGTCTGCCGGGCGAGACGATTGCCGAAACCGTCGATGCGCTGGAGCGGGTCCGCCAATTGTTCGCCGCCGGGCTGATTCAATCTGCCTTCTGGCATAAGTTCGTGGCGACGGCGCACAGTCCGGTCGGATTGAATCCGGCAGCGCACGGTATCCGCATTACCGGCCCGTCGTTCAGCGGATTTGCCGAAAACGATCTTATGCACGAGGATCCCAAGGGGCAGGCGCCGGCTTGGCTCGGCGAAGGACTGCGCCGGGCCACGATGAATTATCTGGAAGGGGAAGGGCTGGCGCTGCCGGTGCGGCACTGGTTTTCGCATCGGGTGTCGTCGCCACGCTTGCCGAAACGATGGGTTGCCGGTGTCTTGGCGCAGCCGCTGGACCGCGAGGATCACGCCGTGGAGCGACGGCTGGTCTGGACCGGTGGCGAATCGGTCGTCGAATCCGCCGGGCGTGGCCGGTCCCGCGTGATTCTGCCGACGAGAGCCGACGATGTGACACTGGAGCTGCCGTCTCAGCAGGCCGTGTGGCTGGGGGATCTGCTGCGTGCGTGCACACCGAAATCCGGGACTCGCTATCCGGTCTGGAAAGACGTGATGGCTGCGAAGCACGGCACGGCATTTGCCAAATCGGGCGGGTGGAAAAAAGTCAGGACGGCGGGGCTGCTGCTCGTCTAGCGCACACAAATAGAAAGGCCGCCTGGCGGCGGCCTTTCGCGGGAAGACGTTCCAGTTCCCTGGTGCTACGCGTCAGGTCCTCACTTGTTCGGTTGCGGCGTGTAGCGCAGGTACGGCTTCACGGCCTTGAACCCCTTGGGGAAAAGCTTCTTTGCCTCCTCGTCGTTGACCGCTGGCGTGATGATGCAGTCCTGCCCGTCCTTCCAATTGACCGGCGTAGCCACTTTGAACTTCGCCGTGAGCTGCAGCGAATCGATCACGCGGAGCAGTTCGTCAAAGTTCCTTCCGCAGGAAGCAGGGTACGTAAGCTGGAGCTTGATCTTCTTGTCCGGCCCGATCACGAACACTGAGCGGACGGTCATGTTGTCCAGCGCGTTCGGATGGATCATGTCGTAGAGTTGCGCGACCTTTTTTTCAGGGTCGGCGATGAGGGGATAGGCCACCGTGCACGACTGCGTTTCGTTGATGTCCTTGATCCAGCCCTTGTGTGAGTCCAGCGGGTCCACGCTGATAGCCAATACTTTGACTCCTCGCTTTTCAAATTCGCCCTTAATCTTCGCCATGTAGCCCAGCTCGGTCGTGCAGACCGGCGTAAAGTCCTTGGGGTGCGAGAAGAGAATGCACCAACCGCCGCCAATCCATTGATGGAAGTCAATCTTGCCCTCGGTCGTGTCCGCCGTAAAATTCGGCGCTTCGTCTCCCAATCGCAGTGCCATGGCCGGCCTCCTTTCACTGACTGGCTCGGATGAAGTGATGCGTCACGAATGATTGACGCGTAGCATACTCTTCGGCTTTGAACGAGTGCAAGGGCATTGTCTTAAGTTACGGAACGACCAAACAGTCTTATCCAATCTCTCGTGAGACCGCGTATTCACTAGCCTCAGATTTGATCAGTTTTATCGACATATGAAACCTGACCCGGCCAGCGCATCTCGCAGGGTGGCGACGGAAGAAGAATCACAAATAGTCCTTTTAGTGTATACTTACCCCTGCTCGCTCTCCCGTAGTATCTTCACGGAGGTTCATCTATGAATCTTCGTTATCTCCTTCTCGTCAGCACTCTCGTCACTGCGTGTGTCTTTTCAAGTTGCTCAAGCGCAGGCGAGTCCCAGGAAGTCAAAGACTACAAAGTACAATGCGACCGAGGCGATGCGATAGGGTGTTTCAATCTGGGTACGATGTATGAGAACGGCGACGGCGTGAAACAAAGCGACACCGATGCCCTCAACTATTACGGAAAAGCGTGCGATTTGAAGGACGAGGATGGGTGCGAGAACTACGCACGAATGAAGAAGAGGTGACTTACTGAAAGCTTTCCCCCTTTAGAAGGTCGTAACAATGGAATGTCCAGCATGTGGAAAATCTGGTCAGCGAATTTCCGTTCGCTGTAATACATGCGGGTGTTCCTTTTGTCTCGATGGGAACTGCAGTGGTACTTTTGGTGGGAAGTTAGTGATCGCAGGTTCTGGAAGAGCTCCAGGGTCTAAATGTAAGGCTTGTGGCAAGGGAGCGCTTGAACGCATTTAAATGATCTATCCTTATCGCGTTGACCTCTTTAGGAATTTATTCACTTGTTAGGTGTATTAACTCCCTCCTTTGAAGATCACGACGTGGGTAAAGTGGATGAGCTCGAAGAGGGCCGGCTCTAAGGTTTGACTCCCCTCAGCTCATCTGTTAGATTTCACGGCCGTGCCCCGGGGCTCTCCGGTGCATCGCTTCAAAGCAGCAATCGAACGTCCCCATCGTCTAGCCAGGCCTAGGACATTGCCCTTTCAAGGCAGTAACACGGGTTCGAATCCCGTTGGGGACACCACGCCACGCTTGTGGGGGCGCACGCTTTTTATCGGGACATCGGATTCGATGCGTGCAGAGAAACACCCTAAGTGTATCCAGTCTTGAAACCGGATCGTGTCCTGTATCCGTCGATTAGTCCGAGGTTGCACATGACGTCGTCTCAAGTCTCCGTTCAGGTGCTCGGCCTGTTTTTCGCAGGGCTGCTTCTCCTCGGCGCCGCCGATGACAACAAGGCGCCGGTGATTCCACCCGGCGAGCCGAAGGGGGCGGACGCCGCGCCGATGAAATTGATCCCTGAGGGTGAATTCACGATGGGAACGGAGGATGTCGGGTTGAACTGGCATCAGGGCAATCCCAACGAGCATCCGCCACATGCCGTGAAACTGCGCGCCTATTGGATCGATCAGTTTGAGGTGACCGTTGAGCGGTACGCGAAGTTTCTCGAGGCCACTAAGCACGATCCACCGCTGTGGGAAGAGGATGCAACCGGTTCGGCGCCAGACCGTCCCGTGGTCGGTGTGACCTGGAAGGACGCCATCGACTATTGCAAGTGGGCGGGTAAGCGCCTGCCGACTGAGGCCGAATGGGAAAAAGCGGCTCGCGGAACGGATCTGCGCCGGTTTCCGTGGGGGGAGATGCAGCCTTTCGTGGACATTGTTAATTACAACCGCGGTCCCTGGGTGAGCTACCCGGTGACGTTGATCGCGGTTACGGCCGGGCTCGAGGGCATGAGTATCCGGCACGGCTTGAAGACGGGCGGCACCAGTCCCTATGGGCTCTATCACATGTCCGGCAACGCCAGCGAATGGGTGGCAGACTGGTATGACGCCGAGTATTACGCAAAAAGCTCGAAGGAGAATCCGCCCGGACCCGAGAAGGGCGAGAAAAAAGTGATTCGCGGCGGGAGCTGGAGCGATCCGCCGCGCAATCTGCGCGTGACCGTCCGGTTGAAGGCCACGCCGGATTATCAGGACTCAACCATCGGTTTCCGGTGCGCCATGGACACGGCCAAATAACAAGGGAGCAGGTTAGTTCCGGATGATGGCCCAGCAGAATGAAGGCCGTTCCCGCCGTACGATCCCCATTCACCATCAACCATTGACCGTCAGCTATGTCCCTTCAGATCGGTGACCTCGCCCCTATTTTTTCGTTGCCCGGCACTGACGGACGCACGCATGCTCTCGATGATTGGCTGGACGCGACAGCGCTCGTCGTCGTCTTTTCCTGCAACCACTGTCCCTACGTGCAAGCCTATGAGAGCCGCCTCATCGACATCCAACGCGACTACGCCGGACGCGGTGTGCAGGTGGTCGCGATCAATTCCAACGACGATGTGCGTTATCCGGAGGATGGCTTCGAGCCGATGGGGGAGCGCGTGAAGGCCAGGGGATTCAACTTCCCTTATCTGCGGGATGCCACGCAAGTGGTTGCGCGGGCGTATGGCGCCACCCATACGCCGCAGCTCTTCGTCTTCGATCGTGCGCGGCGGCTGCGCTATACGGGGAAAATCGACGATAACTGGCAGTGCCCGAACGCGGTGACGCGCCATTTTCTGCGCGAGGCGATCGAAGCAATACTGGCCGGCCGCGCGCCAGCTGAGCCGCAAACGCACGCGATCGGCTGCACTATCAAGTGGGCCTGACTGTGGCCGAACGTGAGTCGACTGGACAGGCGTGGACCTTTCTGATCGCCGGCATCATCCTAGCCGGAGCCACCTATGCCCTGCTCAAGCCCGTTCCCGAGCCGGTTCCAATTTCCGAGCAGTCGTCTGTTCCGAAACTCGATCCGGCGATGATTCCGTTGGTGACCGGCGAAGAGCCGATCGAGCTGCTCTTCATCAAGGCCGGCTGCCCAGTCTGCCATACCATTCCCGGCATCGCGGGTGCGGATGGGCGCGTGGGGCCGAAACTGGTGCTAGGTACCTCGGGGCCGCAGCGGCTGGCAGACCCTCAGTACAAGGGACGGGCCAGCACGGTCCGGGCCTATATCGTGGAATCGGTGCTGGAGCCGGGGGCCTATGTGGTGCCGGGTTTTCCGGATCAGGCAATGCCGCGCTGGTACGGGCAGAAATTGAGCGCCGGCGCGGTAGAGAAAATCGCGGAGTATCTGGAAGGAGTGCAGGAGGCGCCCTGACCGGTCCTCAAAAGAGGAGTCTGGGCGTCCTCACATCTCCTTGATGCTGAACCCGCCGGACGAGGCCGGTGCCGCGCCGGGCCTGAGAGGAACAACCGCGGGGGCCGCAGGCTGGGCTGCAGCGGGAGCGTCTAGTCCAGCGGCCGTCGGTGCCTCGTCCGCCTGCATGTCGGCGAGCGGGATCTTCAGCAGAGCCTGCTAAATTGTGATTGAAACCGTTGTGCAGTGCAAATCCATGGTGGGAAGGCAGCATACCATTTCGAATTAGATTAACCGCAGTGCCTCGCCCGCCGTCCGAAAGGCGCCCAGAACCCGGTCCATCTGCGTGTGGCTGTGCGCCGAGGTGACAGTGACCCGAATGCGGCTGGTGCCCTTCGGGACGGTTGGCGGGCGGATGGCGGGTGCGTAGACGTCCAATGCAAGCAGCCGCTCAGCCATGGCCACAGTTTTTTCAGTATCGCCAATCACGATCGGCAGGATGGGGCTGGCGCTGTCGGCTATCCGAAAGCCCAGCGTCGTCAGACCTCCATGCAGATACCGGCGGTTTTCCCACAGCCGTGCCCGGCGCTCCGGTTCCTGCTGCACGAGGCGGAGCGCGGCGACCGTCGCCGCCGCTGTCGCAGGCGGCAGCGCGGTCGCGAAGAGAAAAGTCCGGGCCGTGTTGAGCAGATACTGAATCGTGGCGGATGACCCGACAATGTAGGCGCCGCCGGTACCAAGCGCCTTGCCGAGCGTCCCCATGTGAAACGGCACTCGCGATTCCAGATTGAAATGTTCCGGCGTGCCTCTTCCGTGTGCTCCCATCACGCCCGTGCCGTGGGCGTCATCGATGTAGAGCTGCGCACCGTAGTGGCCGGCCAGTTCGACTAATTGAGGTAGCGGGGCGAGATCGCCGTCCATGCTGAACACGCCGTCCGTGACGATCAACGTTCTACGTTGGGCTGTTCGTCTGGCAAGCAGGGATTTCAAGTGGGCCATGTCGTTGTGACGGTAGACGCGGAAGTCCGCGCTGCTTAGCCGGCAGCCGTCCACCAGGCTGGCGTGGCAGAGCCGGTCGGCCAGAATGAGCCCGCCGGTTTCGATCAGGGCGGGAATCACGCCGAGATTGGCCAGGTAGCCGGAACCAAACGTGAGTGCCGCCTCGGTACCTTTGAATTTGGCTAGCGCGGCCTCGAGCTCTGTGTGCGGCGGCAGCGTGCCAGAGATCAAACGCGCTGCGCCGGCCCCCACACCGAACCTCTCGGTGGCGTCGATTGCGGCCTGCTTGAGAGCCGGATGGGCGGCCAGACCTAGATAATCGTTTGAGGCCATGAGGATCACTGGCCGGCCGGCGAGCGTCACTTCGGGGCCTGAGGCCGATGCAATCGTGCGCAGCTGGCGTAGGAGCGACTGTTGAGCGAGGTCATTCAACCGCTGCTGGAACATGTTCCGGTTCCTTCAATGTATTCTGGGCCTGTGCCGGACAGGCCCCGCTTCCAAGACGACGGAGAGTAGCACGCCGGCCCCCGAAGTGCCGAGACCGGCGGTTAGAAACGGTGTCTGATACATAAAGGTAGCCACGTGCATACCGGCCGGGACGACGACGGCCCCAGCAGCAGGAGATTGCCCCACATAATTAGACCGCTCCCCGCCGTTCTCCAACGTGGCCAGCAGGAGTATGCCCAGCGCGATGGCAGCCGAGCCCCGCCAATTTGCAGCTGGGTAGGGCGGTGCGCCTGATCCGGAATCAGCGGTGCTGGAAGGCGACAGCGGCAACATCACCGTATGGGGGAAGGAGGTTTACGCCGCGCAAGAATGAAACGTGGCCGTACGTTATACTGGGCTCTTCGACACTGTCAATGTGAGCATGCCCGCGGGCGCATTGACAAAGGTGGAATAACATTAGTATAAGCGCGGCGCGCGGTCAGGGACGGCCGCACGGAAGACGGACGGGTGTTCGATGACGTATCGGATCAGACGCGACGCACCTGAGATTCACGCGGACGAAGCCCATCTCATGAGTGGGATGGAGCGCCTGCTGGGCACGCTCGAGCAGAACCGGGCGAGCGTGCTGATCGGCCTGCTGGTAGCCGTGCTGGCCATTGCGGCGGTGGCTGGTGCGCTCTGGTACGAGAGTCGGCAGGACGCGGCTGCCGAGGATTTGTACCGGGAGGCCACGCGTTTGTACCTGGACCGTCCGGTGGACAGTCTGGCTAAGGCGAACGAGCATCTTCAACAGGCCATTGAGAAGTTCCGCCAGGTCATCAATCAGTATCCGCGCAGTCACGGCGCCCCGCTCGCCCTTTTCCAGCTCGGCAACGCGCTCGTGCAGCACAAGGAACTCAAGGACGGGATCGAGGCCTACAATAAATACGTGACGACCTACGGCACGAACAAGATGATGCTGGGGCTGGTCTATCAGCGGATGGCCTACGCGCATTTACTAAATAACGACCAGGATGCGGCCGTCAAGGCCTTTACCATGGTGGTGACGCTGCCCGGGACGTTAAACAAAGACCAGGTGCTGTTTGAACTCGGTAAGTTAGAGGAGGCGGTTTCGCGTCCGGAAGGCGCGCTGGCCCACTATCAGGATCTGGTCAAGATTTTCCCAAACTCGCCGTTTGCCGGAGAGGCAACGGTGCGCATGAAGGCGCTGGAAGCAAAGAAGGCGCCTGGAAGCTCCGCGCCCACGGTTACACCGCCACCCGTGCCCTCAAGCAAACCAGCCACACGCTGATCGAGGAACACTCTTAGCGACCGATGAGGAGCATCTGGCCGACTTTGATGGAGCGGCCGGAGAGCTTGTTGCGCTCCTTCAATTTGTCTACCGTCAGATGAAACCGTTTGGCGATCGTGCTGAGACTGTCGCCCATCTGCACCCGATACCACCGCGGGGTCGTCTCCGCAGCTTTCGGGGGGCGGGTTACAACGACCGGCCCCGTCCAGGTTTTGATGGCGGCCACGGCCTGCTCGGTCGTTCCGTGGCTGCCCACGGGCACTTTTAAATGGTAGGCACGGTCGTCGGGCGGCGTCACGTCGCGGCGCAGCTCCGGATTCAACCGGCGCAGTTCGTCATAGGAGAGATCCGCGGCCGCGGCGATGGCCTTGAGGTGCAGCGGCCGTGAGATGATGATTTCCTCGAACTGGTGCATCTCCGTCGCAGCGGTCTCGAATCCGTACTGATCCGGATTTTTGGCAATGATCGCCGCTGCCATGAAACGGGGAACATATTCCCGAGTTTCCGGCTTGATGAATTTCGTCTGCGCGATCTCCCAGAAACTTTCCGCGCGCGCTTGCTTGAGCGCGCGCTGAATCTTTCGCTCGCCAGCGTTGTAGGCGGCCATGGCCAGCGGCCAGGTACCAAAGAGATCGTAGAGGTCGCGCAGGTAGCGCGCGGCAGCGACCGTAGATTTGATCGGATCGCGGCGCTCGTCGACGTAATCGTCCACGCGCAGGCCGTAGCTCTTGCCGGTCGCCTGCATGAACTGCCAGGGGCCTGCCGCCCGGGCCCGTGAATAGGCTTTCGGGTTGAACCCGCTTTCGACCAGCGACAAAAACACCAGATCAGCCGGCAATTGGAACTGCGCGAAGATTTTTTCGACGAGCGGCTTGTAATGGTTCAGCCGGGTGAGCCACTGGTCGAAGTGATCGTGCTTGGACGTTTGGAAATAGCGAATGTGGCGCTCCACGCGGGCGGTCCGGACCAACGGAATGTGCGAGAGATGTTCTGCAAGCTCTTGGATCGAATCCGGCATGTCACCCATGCCGCCGAAGAGCGTTTTGAACCGCCAGAGCAGTTGCGGCGGTTGCGGTTCGGGCAGTTCGCCGTAGGCGACGGTCTCGCCGTGGTCAGGCAGATCCGTCGCGATTAATGTATCGCCCTCCTGCGCGTCGGTTTCAGCCACCAGGTCTGTGTCCGGCTCGTCCGCAGCATTGCTGTCGTTGGCATCGGGCGGCTCCGTCGGCAGTTCCTCAGCGACAACGGGTGGCAGCTTCAGAGTTACAGCCGCGGCGTCGCTGTCGGGCGAAGCGGGCGCTACGGCGTTTTCGGATTCGGCGACTGCGAAATCGTCGAGCGTGTTGTCAAAAACGGAGGCTTGAAAGGATGGCACGCCTGTGTCGAGCCGATCCGCAAGAGCGGGCGTACCACCGTACAGCAGCAGGCCTGCGCACAGGAGACCCGCAGCGATGAAAGTCAGAATAATCCGGTGTCGGGGGAGGTGTGATTTGATGTTTAAACGCATGCAGTTTGAGAATAAATTCAGCGGGAAAACTTGTCAAGACAATCTGGGAGTCCAAACCGCGCGGTACCGGTGATTGCACGCGAAAATCGGCCTCCGGTTGCCTTGACCCTTCCCGGACGCCTGTGGTAGCGTGACCTTCTTCCTGCCGGTCGAACACGATCTGGAATTTACTGAGGGGACCATTCATGCTGAAACGGTATTTGCTGGCTCCAGGGCCAACACCCGTGCCTCCAGAGGTACTGCTGGCCATGGCGCGGCCCATCATTCACCACCGCGCTCCCGAGTTCGACCCGATTTTCGCCGAGGTGCGGGAGGGGCTCAAGTGGCTCTTCCAGACCCGGAACGACGTGCTGATGCTGGCCTCCTCCGGCACCGGCGGGATGGAAGGCTCAGTGTCCAACTTTTTGTCGTGCGGCGACAAGGCGCTGTGTGTCAACGGCGGCAAGTTCGGCGAGCGCTGGGGCAAGCTGTGCAAGACGTTTGGCGTACAGGCTACGGAGATCAAAGTCGAGTGGGGCCACGCGGTCGATCCGCAACAGGTCGCTGACGCGCTCAAGAAGGATCCGTCCATTAAAGCGGTCTACGTGCAGGCGAGTGAAACGTCCACTGGCGTGTCGCACGATGTGAAGGCGCTGGGCGAGATCGTCAAGGGCTGCGCTGACACGATTCTGGTGGTGGACGCAATCACGGCGCTTGGCGTGTTCGACATTAAGACGGACGTTTGGGGGCTGGATGTGGTGATTACCGGTTCGCAGAAGGCGCTAATGCTGCCGCCCGGCATGGCCTTCGTGAGCGTGAGCGAGAAGGCGTGGCGGCTGGCCGAGAAGGCGAAGAACGCAGCGTTCTATTTTAATTTCAAGAAGGAACGTGAAAACCAGGCTAAGAACCAGACAGCCTTTACCCCCGCGGTGTCGCTGATCATCGGTCTGCAGGAAGTCTTCAGGATCATGAAGGCCGAAGGATTGGACAAGATGTTCGCGCGGCAAGGGACGCTGGCCCAGGCGACGCGCGAGGGCCTCCAGGCGGCCGGACTGAAGTTGTTTCCGAAGCAATCGCCGAGTGACGCGCTCACGGCAGTCTGTGCGCCGGAGGGCGTTGACGGGCAGGCGATCTACAAGAATCTGCGTGTGCAGTACGGGATGACGGCAGCCGGCGGACAGGATCATCTCAAGGGAAAGATCTTCCGCCTCTCTCATATGGGCTACGCGGACCGGTTCGATGTGATTGCGGCGCTGGCGGCAACCGAAATGGTGCTCAAGGGACTCGGCCATCCGGTCAAGCTGGGTAGCGGCGTCGGCCGGGCGCAGGAAATTTTGATGGCGCAGAAGTAACGGGGCAGGAAAGATGAACAGCGCTAAGAATATGAAGATTCTTGTCAGCGACAGTCTCTCCAAACAGGGCGTGGCTATTTTGGAGAAAGCCGGTTTCACGGTGGACGTGAAGACCAAGATGCCGAAGGAGGAACTGCTGAAGGAGATCAAGCAGTACGATGGGTTGATCGTGCGCTCGGGCACGAAGGTCACGGCAGAGGTGATCGCAGCGGCCGACAAGCTGAAAGTGGTCGGACGGGCCGGATCAGGTCTCGACAACGTGGACTCCCAGGCGGCAACCAAGCGCGGCATCGTCGTGATGAACACGCCGGGTGGCAACACGGTGACGACGGCCGAACACACGATGGCGATGATTTTCTCCGCCTGCCGGAAGATTCCGCAGGCGACGGCATCCGTGAAGCAGGCCAAGTGGGAGAAGGACAAGTTCATGGGCATCGAGCTCTACAACAAGACGCTCGGCATCGTAGGAATCGGCCAGATCGGCGGGTATCTCTCAAAGCTCGCGCAGGGGGCCTCGATGAACGTGATCGCCTACGATCCCTATCTGGCGCCGGAGCGGGCCGAGAAGATGGGCGTCTCATTGGTGGATCTGCCAGAACTGTTCCGGAGGGCCGACATCGTCTCCGTGCACACGCCGCTGACGGCCGAGACAAAATCATTGATCAATGCCAAGGTCATCGAGACGATGAAACAGGGCGTGGTGATCGTCAACTGCGCGCGCGGTGGCATCGTCAACGAAGCGGATCTTGCTGAGGGGCTGAAGTCGAAAAAAGTCGCGGCCGCGGCCTTCGACGTCTTCGAGGAAGAGCCGGTTAAGGCGGACAATCCGTTGCTGGCGCTGGACAATTTTATTTGCACGCCACACATTGGCGCCCAGACGAGCGAGGCGCAGGAGAATGTGGCGGTCGGTATCGCTGAGCAGGTTGTGGACTATTTCACGCGCGGTATCGCGCGCGGTGCGGTGAATATCCCCTCTGTGCCGCCGGACCTGCTGCCGAAGCTGCAGCCGTACCTGACGCTGGCCGAAAAGATCGGCATGCTCCAGTCGCAGCTCTACGAGGGCGGGCTCGAACGGGTGACGATCGAATATTGCGGCGAGGTGGCGAGTCTCTCATCCGCTCCGCTGACCATCGCCGTGCTGAAGGGACTGCTGACGCCAATTCTGGAGGACGCGGTCAATTTCGTGAACGCACCCGTGATCGCAAAGGAGCGCGGCATCGAAGTCAAGGAAGTCAAAAGCGGCGATGCGGGGGATTTCACTAGCGTCATTCGCGTGCGCGTCGAGGCCGGGAAGAAGATCCACCGGCTGGCCGGTACGCTGCATAACCGGAAGGAGTCCCGGATCATCGAACTCGACGATTTCCAGGTCGAGGTGGTGCCGGAAGGGCACATGATGCTGATCCTCAACGAGGACAAGCCCGGCGTGATCGGTGCGGTGGGTCAGGCGCTCGGTGACCATAACGTCAACATCGCCCGGATGCAGTGCGCCCGCGCGGAGCGTGGCGGCAACGCGCTGTTGATTCTTGGATTGGACGCGCCGCTGCCGCTCAAGGTGCTGGAAGAGATCAAGCGGGCGAAGCACATTCTCTCCGTCACACTGGTGAGTCTGTCGCGCTGACGCGCATCCACGCCGTCCGGCATCCCGGGCGTTCCAGAGATTAACGGGGACTCCATGAAGAAACACGAGCGGTCGCTTGTACCGTCGGGCATGGCGACCATTTTGCCTCATGCCGCGCAGCGCGTCCGTCAACTCGAGACCGCGCTGCTGGGGACGCTGACGCGGTGGGGCTATCAGGAAATCATTCCGCCCACGTTCGAGTACCTCGACGTGCTGTCGCCAGGGCTCGAGCCAGATGTTATCGAACAATGCTACAAGTTTGCGGATCGTGCGACGGGCCGGATGCTCTTGCTGCGCCCAGATGTCACCGCGCAGATTGCCCGTATGGTCGCGATGGGTATGGCCGGATCCGCCGCGCGGCACCGGCTCTGCTACCGGACGACCGTCTTCCGCCACGCGCCGGAACATGCCGGCCGCGAGCGCGAGATTTTTCAGGTCGGCGCTGAATTGATCGGTGTGGACGGTGTCAGCGCGGATGCTGAGATCATTGCGTTGATGGGTAGCTGCCTGGCGCAGATCGGACTGACCTCGTTCACCGTCTCGCTGGGCCACGTCGGCTTTTTCAAAACCCTGCTGGCCAAGTCCGGCCTGTCTGCTGAGGGGCAAAAGCGCGCGGAGCAGGCGGCCGCGCGCAAGGACCTGCCCCGTCTTGAGGAGATTTGTGCGGAGGAGGCCGTCTCGCGCACGCTGATGCGCGCGATTCTCGAGACGCCGGGGCTCTACGGTGGGATTGATGTGCTGGAACGGGGCCGCAAACTGGCCGGACGTGACCGCGCGCTCCGTGCGCCGCTCGACCGACTGGCCGAGGTCTATCGGTTATTCACGGCTTCCGGACTAAAGGACCAATTGCTGATCGACCTCGGCGAGTTCCGCGGGTTTGACTATTACGACGGCGTGGTATTCGAGGTTTTTGCCAAGGGGCTCGGCTGCGAGCTGGGCGGGGGTGGGCGGTATAACCATCTCGTCGGCCGTTTCGGCCGCGATCTGCCGTCCACCGGATTCGCATTCGACATGGACCGGCTCTTCCAGGCTATGGAGGCGGGCGGCAACAGTTTCACAAAACCGGCAACGGATTTTTTCCTGTCCGCGCCCGAGCAGGCCGGCAACCGGCTCTTCCGCGCCGCGCAGACGCTGCGCGGCGCTGGCTACGGCGTCGTCCAGGGCACGCTGGAGAAGGCCGGCGAAGAAGGGCTTCGCCGCGCCGCGCAGGAGGGCTGCACGCTCCGCGCGTCGGTCACGGCAGTGGTCGGGCTCTCCTCGCTCGGTGCCGACCAGGCGCTGGTGCTCGCTGCACCGTCCAGTACAGGCCGCAAGAAGATATTGATCAAGGACCTGTCTGCTCTGTTGTGATGCGTTGACAAGGACCGTGCATTCATGACGCCTCCGCCCGATCTCTCCGATCCACGCCTGCCGCCGCAGAGCCTCGAGGCCGAGCAATCGGTCCTCGGCGCCATTTTGCTCGAAAACGGCGCGATGAGCAAGGCGATGGAACTCCTCACCGAGGAGGATTTCTACAAGACCGCTCATCGAAAGATTTACCTGGCCATGCTCGATCTCTCCGAGCACGGCGAGGCGATCGATCAGATCACGATGACCGAGCATCTCAAGCGGAAGGGCGCGCTGGAATCGGTCGGCGGGTCGGCCTATCTCGCTGAATTAGTGCAGGTCGTGCCGACGGCGGCCAACGTCAAATACCATTGCAAGATCGTCCGGGACAAGGCGCTGTTGCGCGGTCTGATCGGCACGGCGACGGAGGTGATCACGCGAGGCTACGATAACGCAGGCTCGGTGGACGAGCTGGTGGACTACGCCGAGCGTTCCGTCTTCAGCCTGGCGCAGGGCAAGCTGGGTCGATCGTTCACGGAACTCAAGCATGCGATCATGGAGAGCCTCGAGTTCGTCAACACGCTCTTCCAGCGCAGCGAGCGCATCACGGGCGTGCCTACCGGATTCGAGGAGTTGGACGACCTAACAGCTGGCCTGCAGCCCTCCGATCTAGTCGTGATTGCGGGCCGACCCAGCATGGGCAAGACGAGCCTTGCGTTGGGCATGGCGCAGTACGCGGCGTTGAAAAGCAGAAAAACCGTCGGCGTGTTCAGTCTCGAAATGTCTAAGGCGCAGCTTGTGCTGCGTATGCTGAGCTCGGAGGCGCACGTCGACTCGCACCTTCTGCGTATCGGCAAGCTCACCCAAAAAGACTGGGGGGATCTTTCGGAGGCTGCGAGCCGGCTCGAAAGCGCGAAGATTTTTATCGATGACACGGGCGCCATGACGGTCCAGCAGATGCGGGGGAAGGCGCGCCGGCTGAAGGCCGAGCACGGGCTGGATTTATTGATCGTGGACTATCTGCAGCTGGTGCAGGGGAAAAGCGATGCCGAGTCCCGGCAGCAGGAAATCTCAGACATCTCGCGCTCGCTCAAGGCTCTGGCTAAGGAGCTCAACGTGCCGGTGCTGGCGCTCTCGCAGTTGAGCCGGGCGGTCGAAGCGCGGACGGACAAGCGCCCCATGTTGGCCGATCTGCGCGAGTCGGGTGCCATCGAGCAGGACGCCGACGTGGTCATGTTCATTTACCGGGACGAGGTCTACCATCCTGACACCGAGGATAAGGGCATTGCCGAAATTCTCGTCAGCAAGCACCGCAACGGGCCAACGGGTATCCGTAAACTGGTCTTCCTAGAAAAATTCGCCTGTTTTGGCGACCTCTCCAAGCACGAATCGGTGTGAGCGAGCCCCCGCCGCAGCTTGCGGGCCTTGTGGCGGTCCTGCTTATCCCTAAAGACCAGAGCAGCATCGCCGCCGCGTACCACGGGGGCAATTCATGTATCGCCCACCAGGGCGTGCACTCAGTGCCCCGGGTTCCCTCACCGGACCGTTGGTCTGCGCAGGTCTCTGGGGGGCACGCTGCGCGGGGCGATCGTGCGGAGCGGTCGTATGCCACTACCCGTCTCACACGTACGCACGAGCCCTTCGTGCGGTTTGACACCTTTTCAGCGTCCTCCGTATAATGTTGTATCTACACAACCTCCTTCGACGTCACCACCAATTACCAGTAGTCAAGGGAGTTCCGATCGTGAGCCGGCCATGCGACGTCAGTGGTGTCATGTCCCCGGTGCCCCGATCACTCCGGACCGGATGGCCGAGATTCGCTGCGGCGATGCTGGCGCTGGGAGCCCTGCCAATCGGGTGTACCGGGCTGCTGCCGTCTAGATCGGCCGAGGTTTCCGCGCCGGTCATTTCCACACACGCTGCGGCGCAGCCAGTGGTCGAGGCCCGTGCCGCAGACCCCCGTGCCTATTACCATTTTATCCTGGGCTATCAGGCCGAACTCACACAGGATACGGAACGGGCGATCCGGGAATATCTGCTGGCTTTGCGGGCCGACTCGTCGTCGATCCAGCTCAAGACTCGGCTGGCACTCCTGTATTTTTCAGCCGGCGAGCCGGCCAGCGCGGTCCGTTTCGCCGACCGCGTGGTCGAGGCCGACCCCCCGGAGGCCGCCGTCCTGTCGCAGATGGCGGGCATCTATGCCTCGGCCGGGCAGACGGACAAGGCGCTGGCCCTCTACGGACAGGTGATCGAGCGCACTCCGGCCGACAGCGAACCCTATTTTTTGAAGGGGCTTCTGCTCGTCAACGCGCAGCGCCTCGACGAGGCCGAGCAGGTTCTGCAGCAGGGCGTCGAGCGGAACAAGCAGTCGCCGGTCGGCCATTACTCTCTGGGTCGGGTCTACGCTGAGTCGAAGCGATGGGAGCAGGCAGTTGCCAGTTACGAGCGAGCGATCGAAATCAATCCGTCGTTCGAGCCCGCCTATCTAGCGCTGGCGTCCGTTCACGAAACGCAGCAGATGCAGGGCAAGGCCATCGAGGTGTACCAGCGCTATCTGCAAAAGATCAATCCGCACAGCCGGGACATGCGCCGCAATCTGATTCGGGTGTATATCACCGGCAAGGCCTACCAGGAGGCGCTGAGCGAACTGAACCGCATGTTGCAGGACGATCCGGAGGATTTGGAAGCGCAACTGCGCATCGGTCTGGTCTACCGCGAGATGCAGGAGTACCCGAAAGCCGTTCAGCAGTTGACGGCGCTGTTGGCAGCGCGGCCGGCCGAGCTCAAAATCCGTGATTACCTCGGCCTGATGTACGAGGAGATGAAGGAATATGATAAGGCGCTGCAGGCCTATCAACAAAATCTTACGCTCCAGCCCAATTACACGGACGGGCACATGCATATGGGGTATCTGTTCTACCGACAGAAACGGTATGCCGAAGCAGTCCCGCATTTCGTCTCGGTGACGGGGCTCAATCCACAGGGGGCCGACGGGCACATTCTCCTGGGGCTGACCCACTTGCAGATGGAGCAGCATGCCAGGGCGGTGGAGGTATTCGAGACGGGCATCCTGCACAATCCGGGTAGCGCCGATCTCTATTTCAATCTTGGAACGGCCTACGACAAGCTGAACCAGTTCGACGACGTCGTGCGGGCCATGGAACGGGCTCTGCAATTGGACGCTGCGCATGCAGACGCGTTGAACTATCTTGGGTACAGCTATGCTGAGCGGGACGTGAGGATTGAGGAGGCGCTCTCGCTGACCAAGCGCGCCGTAGCCTTGAAGCCCACCAACGGCTACTATGTCGACAGCCTCGGCTGGGCCTTGTTTAAGAACGGTCTGTTGAAAGAGGCCTTGGCTGAAATCCGCCGCGCGATCGAGCTGGTTGGAGATGACCCGGTACTCTTCGAGCATCTGGGCGAGATCTATCACCGGCAAAATCAGGTGAGTCAAGCGCGGGAAGCCTGGTTGCGCTCGCTGGAGCTGGACCCGTCCAATTCAAAACTGATCGAGCGCTTCCGTGAGCGGGGGCTGGGCGATCCGACGCAGGAAGATCGAGTGCGGCAGGCTAAGCAGCGAGTGCCTCAGAAACCGACTGCCCCCTCGCTTTCCCATTAGCGGCGATTCGTGGGATGCGATGATGCTCTGTCCAGTTTTCTAGCCACGAAGGCGGTCCAGGACACAACGAACCATGTGGTGGTGCTCTAGGGATTCCACGAAGATCCCGAGGCTTGTTTCCTCAAGACCGCAATGACCATGGGATCCGACGCGACACGTCCATAGGACGCGGTCCGCCAGCGGGGCAAACTGGCCGCGCTATTTGTGTTTGCGATGGGTGCTGCGGCGATGGCGTTGGCCGCGGGGATATCGGCACGCTCGTCGTCAAACTTAGGTTTCAGCATTGCGCAGTATGAGCGGATGCGCGCTGATGTCGGTGTCTGAACCCAGCTCATTCAGAAGCGGTGGGGCTTCTGGGTTCAGCGGTATCGAATGAAACCGCGTATTTCTTGAGCACGGCCCGAGGCTGTGATACATCAACCCAGCGGTTGTCGGAGCGCAGGCATGCACGTTCCCTTACTCGACCTCAAGGCGCAATATCGGACAACCAAGTCCGAGATCATGACGGCCATCGAGGCCGTCTGCGATGAGCAGGGGTTCATCCTCGGCCCGCGCGTCTTGGAGCTCGAGCGGGCCATCGCGCACTATGTCGGCAGCGCACACGCCGTCGGCTGCGCCTCCGGCACGGACGCGATTCTCCTGGCCCTGATGGCGGTCGGCGTCGGCCATGGCGACGAGGTCATTACAGTCCCGTTCACGTTTTTTGCCACCACCGGCTCGATCTCACGCCTGGGTGCAAAGCCCGTGCTGGTGGATATCAAGGCGGACTCTTTCAACATCGATCCCGCGCAGATCGAAAAAAAGATCACAGCCAAAACCAAGGCCATCATTCCGGTCCATTTGTTCGGCCAGTGTGCCGAGATGGAAGCGATCACTGCCATCGCCAGGAAGAAAACCATTCCGGTCATCGAGGATGCGGCCCAGGCCATCGGCGCCGCGCGGCATGGCACAAAGGCCGGCGTGCTGGGGGCGATGGGGTGCTTCAGTTTCTTTCCATCAAAAAACCTGGGCGGGTTCGGCGACGGCGGTATGGTCACGACCGACGATAAGGCGCTGGCCGACTCGCTGGCTAGCTTGCGCGTACACGGGAGCAAGGCGAAATATGTACACGACCAGATCGGCTTCAACAGCCGGCTGGATGCGCTCCAGGCGGCAATTTTGCTAGTCAAGCTCAACCATCTCGACGCGTGGGCGGAGGGTCGACGGGCCAACGCGGTGCGCTATGAGTGGTTATTCAAGGAGGCAAAGCTGGCCGACCATGTCACGCTACCGGCGACAACGCCGGGCAACCATCATGTCTTCAATCAGTTCACAATCCGTGCCCGGAAGCGAGACGCACTCAGAGATTATTTGAAGGAGCAGGGGATCGGCAGCGAGGTCTATTACCCCATCCCGATGCACCTCCAGAATTGCTACAAGAACCTCGGACACATGAAGGGCGATTTCCCCGTCTCCGAGCGCGCCTCCGAAGAGGTACTCTCGCTGCCTATCTACGCCGAGCTGACCGCCGAACAGCAGACCTACGTTGTCCAGACGATCGCGGCCTTTTACCGGCACCACTGAGGATCGGCCGGCCTCCGGCCGGACCGCCTGATGAACACGTCCGAGTACGACCGACGTCTGTAATCCCTGCCCCCGACTCTGCGCCTGCTCTATCAAGACAGCAGGAGCGATGTCTTTGCCGTGCCGAAGGGGATCGTATGATGGCGGTTGGTTGTCAAGGGAGACGATGAACGGGGCAGGCCTGTGCAGGCCAGCCCCGTTTCTCTTTAGCTAGTCACCGCGCCTTCGGAGGCGGAGGACACATGCCGGGCATACTTGGCCATCACGCCAGATTTATAACGCGCTACCGGCTGCTTGACCTTCTTGAGTCGTGCCTTGATCTCGGCCGTGGAGAGTTTCACGTCCAGCCGCCGCCTAGCGATGTCGAAGGTGATCGTGTCGCCGTTTTTCACGGCTGCGATGGGGCCGCCACGGACCGCTTCGGGCGTGACGTGGCCGGCCATCAGGCCGTGCGTGGCGCCCGAGAAACGCCCGTCCGTCAATAACGCCACCGAATCGCCAAGCCCCTCGCCCACGATTGCCGCCGTCACGCCAAGCATTTCGCGCATCCCCGGGCCGCCTGACGGGCCTTCGTAGCGGATCACGACCACGTCACCCGCCTTGATCTGCCGGGCCTTGACAGCCGCGAAGGCATCTTCCTCACGGTCGAAGACCTTCGCCGGTCCGGTGAACCTCATCATGGAGTGGCCTGCCACCTTCACGACGCAGCCCTCGGGAGCCAGATTGCCTTTCAGAATAACCAGGCCGCCGGTAGGCTTGATCGGATTGGACAGCAGCCGCAAGACCTGCTGGTCGGGTTTCTCAGCCGCCCGATCCGCTTCCTCACCGATTGTTCGTCCGGTCACGGTCGGCTGGCCGGCATGCAGAATCCCAGCGTCCTTCAGCCGCTTGGCTACAAGTGTCGTACCGCCGGCAGCGTAGAGATCCGCTGCCATGAAGCGGCCTCCTGGCTTGAGATCGGCCAGGAGCGGGACTTTCCGGTTGATCTTGTCGAAGTCGTCGATCGTCAGCCGTACGCCGGTTTCCTTGGCGATGGCTAGTAGATGGAGCACCGCGTTCGTAGAGCCACCTGTCGTGGCCACAGCGGCGATGGCATTTTCAAGCGCCTTGCGCGTGATGATCTGGCGCGGGCGGAGGTCTTTTTTCACAAGCTCCATCACCATTTGCCCACACCGGAACGCGACATCGTCCTTGTGCGAGTCCATGGCCGGGACGCCATTCATGCCCATCGGCGAGATGCCGAGGAATTCGAAGGCGATGGCCATTGTGTTGGCCGTGAACTGGCCGCCGCAGGCGCCGGGGCCTGGACAGGCATGGTCTTCTAGATCTTTCAATTCCACGTCGGTCATCTTTCCCGACGCGTGCTTGCCGACCGCTTCGAAGACGTCTTGGATCGTGACGTCATGGCCCTGAAATTTTCCAGGCATGATGGAGCCGCCGTAGAGCATGAGCGACGGCAGGTTGAGCCGTGCCAGGGCCATGACGGTGCCGGGGATTGTCTTGTCGCAGCCGGAGAGGGCTATGACGGCGTCGAACAAATGGCCACGTGCGACCAATTCGATCGAATCGGCGATCACCTCGCGGCTAATGAGCGACGCTTTCATGCCCTCCGTACCCATGGAGATACCGTCCGACACCGCGATCGTGTTGTATTCGATCGGCGTGCCGCCTGCCGCGCGGATGCCGGCCTTGACCCGTTCTGAGAGGCGGCGCAGGTGATAGTTGCAGGGCATGACCTCAATCCAGGTGTTGGCAACACCGACCAGCGGCTTGGAAAGGTCGGCGTCGGTAAATCCGACGGCTTTCAGCATAGCGCGGGCGGGAGCCCGACCGGGGCCGTCCAGCAACTCGTGACTCTTGCAGCGTGGATCGTTCGTCATGAGGGCTCCTTACTCCTGGAACTTTGAGGGGTGCACTTTCTCATAGACGGAGCAAAACGGTCAACGGGACTCGGCAGGCGGCACCAGCGCATCATCATAATACTTTTCTTGGTAGATCGGGCAGAGGCCCTTCGCATTGATCAGTGCTGCCACCTCAGTAATCATGCCGCTGTTCCCGCACAGGTACACGGCCAGAGTTGCAACGGTAGTCACCTTTTCCGCAACCAGCTTCGTTACGCGGCCGGTGGCTCCGGTCCAACCAGGCTCGGGCTGTGAGAGGGTGGTGACAAACGAAAAGTTCTGGTGCTGGGCAGCCAGACCGGCCAGCGCATCCTGATAATAGAGATCCCGCTGGCTTCGCAGGCCCCACAGCAGCGTGATCGTTCGCTCAAAACCCCGTTCGAGACAGTCGTGCAGCATGGACCAGACTGGCGCGATGCCGGTGCCGGTGGCGACGAATAGGAGATCCTTTGACGGATCATCCCGCAGATAGAAATTTCCAGCCGGGCCCTTAAACTGTGTCTCGTCGCCGTCCGTGAGGCTGAATAAATAGGTTGTGCCGGGTCCGCTCGTAACTTGATTGAGCACCAGGGTCATGGTGTCGCGTCTAGAAGGCGGGGAGGCAATGGAGTAGGGGCGCGTCACCGCCCGGCCGGTCACGGGATTCGGCACGTTGAAGGAGACGAACTGCCCCGCCTTGAACGGCATCTCCTTCGGCTCCAGGAGGCGCAGACTGATTTCGCGAACGTCGTGCGTCAGGTTCCTGATGGCGACGGTCCTGGCGGTGAATAGCTGGATGGCCATAGAAATAACGACGCTCTCCGACAGAACCGCCGGAGAGCGTCGTGGTGTCCTCGCGGCGTTACTTCTTGCCTTTGCTCTTCTTCTCGTCCTTCTTGGCTTCGACGTCGATTACGGCTCCGGTAGCGGCATCGATATGGACTTCCGAGATTTTGCCGTCCGCGCCGACAACCTCCACCTCCCAGATTGTCTTGTCGTGCTTCTTTTCCAATTCGACTTCGACGACCGTGCCCGGCACCTTTTCCGTCGCGGTTCTGATAGCCTGATCCGCCGTGACCGTGGCACCCTTGACCATGTCGGCGACGTTGCCTTCCTCTTCGCTCTTGCCCTTCTTGTCGCTCCAAGCCGGTCCGGCGAGGAGGAGACTGGAACCGATTAGCACGGTAAACATGGTCACGTACAGTCTGGATGTATGCATGGCGGTTTCCTTCCGTAATGAGGCGATCATTTAGTGCGCGGGCATCTGTTCTTGGCCATGACCGGCTCCCCCCGGTATCATGCCCCCGCGGTGGCCCCCGTCCTTGCGACGCTCACTGCGCAGCTTCATCATTTTTTCGTGCTCAGCTTTTTCCTTGTCCCGCTGCTCTGGCGTGAGCAGCGCCATGGCCTCCCGGCGCGCCTTGATGGCTGAGAGGTGGAGGCTGACTTCAAGATCGGCCCCCTTCCGGAGCTTCGCCTCGATCGCGGCCAGGTCTGCTTTCTCATCATGAGCCAGTTCGTGCATCTCGCGTTGCGCGATCTCCATTTCAGCCTCAGTGCGGATGCGCGTCTTGTCCATCTCGAGCTGGAGAGTCTTGATCTTGTTGACCTGGTCCTCCGACAGGCCGATCTCCTTTTGGTGCATCAGCAGATGGCGGAGAAAATGGCCCGGCCCTCCGTGCCGACCCGTCATTCCTTCGCCGTGCCCGCCGCCGTAGCCCTTGCCGTGCTCTTTCAGTCCCCCCGGCTCGTTCGCCCACGCCGGCGCGGCCGTCAGGGCCAGGGCCAGCATCGCACAACCGATCCATCGTGTCATAAGCCCGCTCCTTTCTCTTACCTCCCCAGTAATCCGCCTTCTGATTTCAGGGCATTAAAAATAAACTGAATTGCCAGCGCCGCCAGCAACAGTCCCATCAACCGCGTGACGATCCGCTCCGCGATCGGGTTCAGCCAGGAGGACGCGCCCTTCGCAGCAACAGCAAAGGTTGCGTAGCTGAGCAGCCCGACGGCGAACACGCAGGCCAGCAGCACGCCGCGATAGGTCCAGTCGGGTGCCTGCGATTCCAGCAGTATCACCGCTGAAATCGCGCCGGGGCCAGCCATCATGGGAATGGCTAGCGGCGTGATGGCGATGTCGTCCTTGCACGCGCCGGCCGCGGTCTCCTCCGCCGTTTCCTGCACGGCGGAGCGCTGCGCGCGCAGCATATCTAGCGCAACCAGGAGCAGGACCAATCCACCGGCTGCCTGAAGGGCGGGAAGCGAGACGCCCAGCGCGCGGAAGAGCCCCTGTCCGATCAAGGCGAACAGGGTGAGAATGCCGATGGTGGCCGCGCAAGCAACCTGCGCCATGCGCAGCCGCTGGGTTACGGTGTCCTGCGCCGTCATGGAGAGAAATGCCGGCACGGCAGCGATCGAGTCGACAATCAAAAACAGCGATCCGAACGAGAACAGGGCATATTCCGTGAGCGACATCGTCATGATTGCACGTGTCCGTCGGTGCGCAGCAGGGCGTAGCGCGGATCGGGACGTGCCACCTTCCTCAACCGCTCGTAGAGTCCGCGTTCCTCATCGGAGAGATCAGCCGGCATCACGATCTGCACGGTGAAGAACAGATCGCCTTTGCCCCCGGAGGCCGTCGGCAGGCCCTTGCCCTTGAGCCGCAGCTTGCTGTCGGCGCGGCTGCCGGGTGGGACTTTCACGCGCACCGGATCGGCCAGCGTCGGCGCCAGCACTTCTGCGCCCAGCGCCGCTTCCCAGGGCCAGACGGGGAGGGTGACGTAGAGATCGGCTCCTTCGCGTTTGAACACCGGGTCCGGCACAATCTGCACGCGCAGGTAGAGATCGCCGTACTTGCCGCCGCCGCGTCCGGCCGCGCCCTTGCCCGGTACGCGCACGCGCATGGCGTCCTGCACACCGGCCGGGATTTTGACATCGATAATCTTTGATTCCATGCGGCCGTTTGGGCCGCTGGGGTCCGTGACCTCCACGCGGTGGGTCACGCCCGTGAGCACCTCGCGCAGCGTCAGCTTTGCCTCGGTTTCCAGGTCCTGGCCCGCCGTGGCGGTCTGGCGGAATCCCGCGCCGCCACGCCCGCCGAACAGATTTGCAAAGACGTCGCCGAATTCAAAACCCTGGTCGGCCGTGAAGCCCCCCTGTTGCTGCCAGCCACCGCCGTATCCCGCTCCGGCGCCGGTCTGCTGGTGGGCCTTTTCGTAGGCCCCGACGTCCTGCCAGCGATGTCCGTAGCGGTCGTACTTTTTCCTGGTTTTGGGATCGCCGATGACCTCGTGCGCCTCATTCAGTTCCTTAAACTTCTTTTCCATCTCGACCTTGCGGTTGCCGGTATGGAGGTCGGGATGGTACTGGCGGGCCAGCTTGCGATAGGCCTTTTTAATGTCGTCGGGCGTGGCAGTGCGCGGCACGCCTAGGATGTGGTAGTAGTCACGTTGCGTCGTTGGCATCGGTTCTCCACCTAATCGTACTTGAAGCTTACGGCGTCAGGAAGGGCTTTGCAAGAAGGGGCTAGCGGGCAGCTACAAGTAAGTCGTACATAGCCGGCCTAGGGTGGGCAGGCCTCGCCGGGCTATCAACTATTGACTCACTTTCGCGCGAACCATCATTTTGCAATAGGAGCAGATGAGACCGGTGGTCGGCTGGCCGCACGTGGTGCAGGGATGAAGCGACGCACGATCCTTGTCAGCTATGAAATCGGCGGAGGGCGCGGCCGTAGTCTGCCCTTCGACACGGCTTAGGGCAGATCGGTCGAGGAAACCGAGAAAGAACCGGTGTTTAGTGCCAGGGGATTCGGTTTCGAGGCGGTTGAGTGCCTCCTTATAAAGCAGCATCGAGGACCCTTTGGCCATGGGACATTCCTCGACGATGTAATCAATCCGGTTGAGTACGGCGTAGGCGGCCGCTTCACGTTCGGCGATCCGGTAGAGCGGCTTCACTTTTTTCGCGAAGCCTTCGAGCGAGGCCGGCAGGCTGGGCGACTGCTTGTCCAGATACTCCGCCTGCCAGTGCAGGACGTTGCCCAGCAGGCGGGCCGCCTCGTCGTCCAGATTGTGGCCGGTCGCCATGACATCGTAGTCCTGCTCCACTGCCGTCTTGTTGAAGTGGTAGCGCTTGATCGTTCCACACGTGGCGCAGGTCGGGCGGTGGACAAGTTGCGAGAGTTCCTTGATGCCTGCGCCCTCTGTTGCCTGCACCGTATGGACCAGCAGTTTCGATCCGTGTGGGGCGGCCACGGTCTCGGCAAAGCGCTCCACCTTTTGTTTTGATATCGTCGAATAGCCGGGAATGCCAAGGTCGACGTAGAGCGCGTCAGCCGTGTAGCCGAGTTTCAGCAAAATGTCCCAGAGGGCCAGGCTATCCTTGCCACCTGACACAGCGACGAGAATGCGGTCGCCCTTGCCGAACATGCGGTCATGCTTGATCGCGTAGCGTACTTGATCGTGGACGTAGGCGTTAAAACAGGGCGGGCAGAAGGCGGCATTGTGCCGGGGAAGATCGAGAACCGCCTTGGTTTTACATTTGGTGCAATTCATACTACTCAACGCAGAATGATGATGGCGGACCACTGAACGGCCGGTTCGGATGTTCGGTCAGCGTTCATGCGTCGTCGTTTCGCGGTGTCACCCGCCTGAGATCACCGGTCGAATCTCCACCCGGTCCTCATCAGCCAGGATATCATCTTCGGTCACCAAATCGTCGCCACGGATGACGAGATGGGCTTCCTGCACAAGGTTGAGCTCGTGCAGCATATCCTTGACCCGCTTGGGCCCCTTGATTGTCACCGATCGTTCGGGATGACTGAGCTTGACTTGCATGGGACGATGATACGCCCGCATGCGGAACGGGGCAAGGGGGCTAGAGGTCTATTTCACGCAGGAATTTTGCAGCTTCCTCCGGCGTGACCGGATTGATGTAGAAATCGGTGCCCGACTGGAAGCCGGCCACCGGTGTGAGTTTGGGAATGAGTTCGATGTGCCAGTGATAGTAGTCGCCAGTCTTTTCGTGCAGCGGGGAGGTGTGTAGGACGAAATTGTAGGCCGGCCGCCGGACTGCCCGGTCCATGCGTCGCAGCGTCTCGGAGAGGATCAGCGCCAGCATCTCAAGCTGGCTTTCCTGGCTTTCTTCGAAGTAGGCAGCGTGGCGTTTCGGGAGAATCCACATCTCGAAGGGATAGCGCGACGCAAAGGGCGTCACGCAGACAAACTCCGGATTCTCCGCCACGATGCGCTCGCGGTCGGACAGTTCCTGCCGAATGATGTCACAGTAAATGCAGCGCTCCTTGTGCTGGTAGTGCGCTCGACAGCTGTCGAGTTCCGTCAGCACGCTGGTCGGGATGACGGGAAGTGCGATCAGCTGAGAGTGCGTGTGTTCCAGCGTCGCACCCGCGGCGGCCCCGTGATTTTTAAAGACGAGGATGTAGCGGAAGCGCAGGTCGCGCTTGAGATCCGCCATCCGGTCGCGGTAGGCCCGGAGCACGCCTGTGATGTGCTTGGCCGGTAGGTCAGCCAGCATGTCCTTGTGATCCGGTGTTTCAATGATGACTTCGTGCGCACCGACGCCGTTCATTCGGTCGTACAGCCCGATCCCCTCGCGGCCCATTTCGCCCTCCACTTGCAGCGCCGGATATTTGTTCGGGACAACGCGGACCGTCCAGCCGGGCGAGTTCGCCGTGCCGCCCTGCGGCCGGTAGGCCAGTACTTCGTTGGGCGTCAGCGATTCCTGCCCAGGGCAAAAGGGGCAGCGCGCCGTGGACGGCTGGCGCGCCGGCTCGGCCGGATAAAAGTCGCGCGGACGTCCGGCCCGCTCGGTCGAGATGATGACCCACCGCCCGACGATGGGGTCCCGGCGCAGGTCAGGCATGGCCTTCCGAAAATGTTGAAGGATAAATTTTCAATGTTGAATTAAACGGGGACTGTTTCAATGCACAACTCAACTTTGCGCGTTACACGCGCCAAACCGTCGCCTCGAAATCGGCGTCTGGCACGGTCAGCGGTACCGATTGCTGATGCGGGTAGCGCTCCACCTCGATGCCGTCTTGTAAGACGGCCACACTCAATTTGAAGGCCTGGCCCGACGAAAGGCGCAGGTCCTTGAACGCCACGGCCAGCTCCAGAATCGCGCGCAGGCAGATCGTGCCATAACAACCGACGTCGGTCCAGGCCTGCCCATTGGCTGCACTAGAGAGCGTGAAGGTGTCTGGCGCGGACGTACAGGGAAACGAGAGTTTGTACTGGCCCGAGTCAGAGACGACATGCAGTTCCACGGCGACTCGCGTGGCTGCATTGGCACAGGCGGCGCCAGGGTCCAGGCGCAGGAACAGCGCGTCCACACTGAAGCCGAACATAATGGTTGAGAAAAATTGTTGCGGCTTCCACATGGCGTCGAGTGGGGGCGCCGGATCGATCGTCCCCGCGCCGTGCCACTCGAAAAAGTCCGACACACGGCCGTCCAGCGACGGGGTCAGCAGCGTGACTGGCAGTTGGAACGGACGAACCTCGTGGACGCCGATCAGCGGATCGTTGAGGAGCGTGGGCGCGGGCAGGCCGGCGCGCGTATAGACGTTGCGCAGGTGCATGCGGAAGAGGCGGTCAAACTCGGGCTTGTAGTCCGTGTCGAAATCGTCACCGTACCACCAGCACCAGTCGCTGCCTTCAGCCGCGTAGAGCTCCTCCCAAGCGCCGCGGGCCTGTTCCGGGGATAGCGCGCCGGAGACCTCCTCTAGGCGCGTGCGTGTGAGCTTCACCAAATCCCAGGCCCGGTTGTCCTCTGCGTGGCCGATCCAGACTTTGAAGTCTTGATTGATCCAGGAGCCGCTGTGGAGATGTTCGAGGCGTGTCCGGTGGGGATGCGCAGCAATCGCTTCGCTCATCGTAGCGGTGACTGGTGTCATGGTGTCGGCTGGTGAGGAGAGCGCGGCGTAGAGGCCGGAGAGAAATTTCTCGCCGCCGTCGTGATAATGTTCCCAGGGATTTTCGCCGTCGAGAATGATGGGGATCAGCACCTGCTCCCCCGGCGCATGCACGACGATGTCGCGTATGCGTCGGAGGACATCCTCTATCGCCGCCGCCGGGGCAAGTTTTGCGTACACGAACCCGAACGCGTCGGAAATCTCCCGGTCACGGAAGACGATCGTCGTTTCTGAACCCGGCTGTCCGGCATCGTAGGGCCGATAAAGCGAGGCCGTGCGGTCCCAGTGGCCGAGCGAGCGGGCCAGTACGCCCTCGTCGGTCGCGGCCCAGTGAATGCCGGCTTGATGCAGGAGCGGCAGCAGTTCGGGACTGACGGAACCTTCCGACGGCCAGAGGCCCTTTGGTGCAGCGCCGAACAGGTCTCGA
>Ga0194131_10000315_pt1 | contig 80674 bp, 66 predicted proteins | sample TA2KigO120mmetaG_FD_148631 | JGI IMG/M metagenome (GOLD analysis project Ga0194131, IMG submission 148631) | Freshwater microbial communities from Lake Tanganyika, Tanzania - TA2015053 Kigoma Offshore 120m | ecosystem: Environmental > Aquatic > Freshwater > Lake | place: Tanzania: Lake... | reverse complement strand
GCGTTCTACGACCTGGTCGGCACGCACAAGCTGCTGATGGAGCAGCTGATCGCGTCGCTCAAGGAGGTCGAGCGGCTCGAGGCGGAACGGGACGGGGTCGACTCGAAGCTCGAGAAGATCCTCCGCGCGCCGCTCGAGAAGGGCGCGAAGGGCGGGACGCCCAACTACTCGGGCGTGGACGAGCTGCAGGACGACCAGAAGGTGCTGGGCGCGAAGATCGGGCTCGAGGAGAAGGCGATCCGCGCCTATGTCGAGGCGTTCAAGCGGGCGAAGAAGCCCGACACCATCGAGTACCTGATGGCGGTGCCGCCGAAGAAGCCGGAGCGGCTCCGGCTGCTGCTGCTCGAGGTGCTGGGCGGGATCGACAACGGGCGGGTGGCGGAGCACCTGATCGGGCTGCTCGACGATCCGATGGTCGAGGTGCGGCTCGCGGTGGCGGCGGCGCTGCTGAAGCAGCAGCCGGAGTTCGTTCCGTCGGCGGCGCTGGCGCCGCTGCTGCGCGGACCGGAGTGGCAGGAGCGGTCGCTGGCCATCGACGCGCTGTGCCGGATCGGGGACAAGACGGCGCTCGAGCTGCTCGTCCATCAGACGGCCAAGGAGACCGGCAAGAACCTGGCCGACCTGTGCGGGCGGCTCGAGCAGGTGACCGGGCAGAAGTTCGGCAAGGTGCCGGCGGCGTGGGTCGACTGGTGGCAGAAGTCGAAGGATGGGTTCCAGTCGCGCGGGATCGACATCAGCCAGCCGGCCCAGGTCAGCAAGCAGGACGGCAAGTACGCGTCCTTCTTCAAGATTCGCTTCGACTCGCTGAAGGTCGTCTACATCATCGACATCTCGGGCTCGATGCTGGCTGCGGTGGACGACTACGAGAACACCGCGCCCGAGCCGGGGAAGTCGCGGTTCGAGCTGATGCGGCGCGAGGTGAAGGCGTCGATCAGCGCGCTCCCGCCCGAGGCGAGCTTCAACGTGATCGCCTACAGCGACGTGGTGATCCCGTGGGGCGACAAGAACGTGATGGCGACGGCGGACAACAAGAGGAAGGTCGCGGAGTGGCTGGACGGGCTCGGCGCGGCCGGTCAGACCAACATCTTCGATGCGCTCGAAGCGGGCTTCCAGCTGGCGCCGAAGTCGCCGAAGGACAAGTACTACGCCACCACCGGCGACACGATCCTGTTCCTGTCGGACGGCGGCCCCACCTGCGGCCGGACCACCGACTGCGCCGAGATCCTGGCCGAGGTGAAGAAGTGGAACGAGACCCGGCGGATCACCATTCACACCGTCGGCATCGGTGCCCAGGTCGTCGAGAACTTCCTGAAGGACCTCGCCAAGCAGAACGGCGGCACGGCCAACTTCATCAAGCAGTGAACGCGACGCCGCCCCCTCGCCGACCGGTCCCGCTCCCGTAGAAACGTCGCAGCGACGGTTCTGCCGTGTGTTTTCCGCACGGCGGACCGCGAACTCGGAGTGGCGTGGGCGGCGCGATGACGTCGAAGTGACGGTCGGCGTGCCCTGTTCGGATCGCTCGTCCGCCTCCGTTCCGCTAAACCACTCGGCCATCCAGGACCGTCCGGGGGGACTGGGTGGCGTTCGAGGCCGATGCGGCTCGACCGCCGGGAGCCGCGAGACTCGGAACCGGAAGGGAGACGAAGCGATGTCGTTCGCGAGAGCGTCCGGCTTCGCGGCAGCGGCGACCCTGCTCATGGCAGGCCTCGCGCCCGCGCAGTCGATGGCGAAGGTGGGCTCCAAGATGAGCTACACCTTCCAGCAACCGCTGCAGAACAGCCAGGGCGTGAAGAGCCTGGCCGATCTGCAAGGCAAGCCGGTCGTGGTGGAGTTCTGGGGCACCCGCTGACCCCCTTGCGTCGGCTCTGCCGTGCCGCAGGCCATGGAGATGCAGGAGAAGTACGGCGACCAGGTGCAGTTCCTGTTCGTCGAGGCGCAGGGAACCGCCCCGAGCGACACCGAGAAGTTCGTCCTCCAGAAGAGCTGGATCAGCGACCACGCGATCTGGACCAACGAGCAGCCGTTCGAGACCGGCGCACGCGGCATCCCGCACTGCGTCGTGCTCGGCATCGACGGCGAGGTGCTGATCAACGACAACCCGATGTCGGCTCACGGCGCCATCGAGGCGGCGATCGAAGCGCAGCTGAAGCTCGTCAAGAAGGGGCCGAAGGAGCTGTCGGCGCCGCTGGCGAAGGCGTGGCAGGACTTCGAGAAGGGGATGTACGCGACGGCGCTGAAGTCGCTGGACGCGATCCCGGAGGGTCCCGACAAGGACGCCGCCGACAAGCTCTCGAACACGCTGACTCTGCGCGCCAAGGCCAAGCTCAATCGGCTGACGTGGCTGATCGAGGCCGCCGAGTTCGATCATGCCGACAAGCTGGCGGCGCAGCTGGCCAAGGGCATGGTCGGCCACGAGCTCGAGGAGAAGGTGAAGGAACTCTCGACGCAGCTGACAGCCAAGGAGATGGCGCCGGAGCGTGAGGCGGCCAAGGCGCTCGACAAGGTCGAGAAGCGCATGGCGAAGGACGGCATCGACGGCGGTGTGCTGAAGGGGCTGAAGGCGGTGAGCGAGAAGTTCGCGCAGACGCGCGCGGGCAAGCGCGCCACGCACCTGGCGGAGCTGCTCGGCGCCTGAGACACCGAGGGATCGTTCCGCCGAACGCGCGGCGCGCCGCTGCGGCGGAGCCCCGCGAGAAAGCCGGAAGGAAACGGACACGGCCGGGGGCGGCAGCCTCCGGCCGCGTCGTTTTCAGGGGGAGCCGCCGGCGGCGGCGAGCCACTCCTCGTGGCTCAGCCGTGGTTGGCCGAGGAGCGCCTGCGCGTGGCGGAACTGCTCGAGGTAGGCCTCCGTGCCGACGCCCGACTTCGGCAGTTCGCGCTCGTCGACCAGGATCCACTCCGAACGCTCGCGGCTGTCGTCGGACGTGCGCGGGTCGAGCAGGAAGTTGCCGGGCGAGATCTGGAAGAAGTCGACCCGCTTCAGCCCCTCGTAGAAGAGATCGATGTGGTCGAAGCAGGAGATGCCGGGATAGAGCGGGCAGGAGCCGCTCGCGTCCTCGCGGTGGGGATCGTCGCCGCCGTCATGCGGGACATGACCGACCACCAGCACCACCTCGCTGTTGCAGGCGCGCACGAAGTCGGGGTCGCGGAACAGGCCGACCTTGGTCCGGTCGCACTGCCCGCAGGTGTCGTACTGCAGCGACAGCAGGATCGGCACGTTGCGCTCACGCGCCTCGCGCAGCGCATCGCCCCACTTCGCGGCGAAGCGCAGCGGTCCCGCCGGCGGCAGCGGCAGACCGGCGCCGGTCCGCACCACGCAGCGGAAGCCGACGGTCCGGTCGCCGACGTCCATCGGCTGCATGCAGAGATCGAACGTGCGCAGGTTGAGCGGATGGGGCGAGGCCCAGCTCCCGCCGCGGATCATCGCGGCTGAACGCCCGCCGCCCCGCGCCGACCAGACCCGCTCGTAGACGTTGCCGGCCATGTCGAGGCAGCCGAACGGTCCGGCGCCGCCCGGATAGCTCCCCACCGGCATCGGCGCGTCGGGTCCGCAACGCCGGTAGTTCGCGTGCACGGCGGTCGGCGCCTCGCTCCCCCACGGGAAGATCCGTCCCTCGACGCCTCCCGCCGCTTTCTGCCATTCGGGCAGCAGCGGCAGGTCGCCGCCGACCCAGCGCGCGTAGGCCACCGCGCCCCATCCCGTGACGCCCAGCGCCGGCAGTTCCTCGCACCCCGCCGCACTGCGCCAGGCGCCATCGACGAAGCGGAGCCCGTCCGCCACCTCGTGCAGCAGCGGCCGCCCGTCGGCATCGACGTGGATCCCGGTCGCGTCGAGGAACTGCGCGAACTGCCGGTTGGTCACCTCGGTCTCGTCGATCGCGAAGGCGTCGACGAAGACCTCCTCGAACTCCGGGTCCTCGACCGGCCGCGGGAAGTAGCCGTTCATGCGGAACGAACCGGCCGGGATCCAGACCATCCGCGCGCCGTCGCGCGGCCGCCGGTAGAGAGCCGCGCCCTGCGCGTTCACGCCGAGCGGCGTGAAGGCCTCCGGAGACGCGAGCGCTGGCACCGGCGCGGCCGCCTCCACCGTCCGCTCCGCCGCGCAACCGCTCCCGACCGCGCCAAGCGCGAGCGCAACCACACCGCCCGCCTCGCGCCGCCGCGCCGCCGCCTGCCGCATGACCTGCTCCCGCCCGCGAGTGTCGCGGTCGCCGCGACGAACGCCGCGCCGCCGGCCGGAAAAACACGGCGATGCTACCATCGCGCTTCACTTCCCGGGGACCGCTGGAACACCGCGCGAGCGCAACTTGACGGCCGATCTGGACATCCACACTGCGTACCTCGGGATCGTCGTGCAGACGACCAGCGCGCTGTTGCTCGCCGCGACGTTTATCGCGCTGCGGCGCTTCGCATCCGGCCGCGCCGACGTTCGCGACTGGTCGCACGCCTTCCTCGCGCTCTCGATCGCGCTCGGCGCCATCTACCTGACCTACGAGCTCACCGAGCGCCGTTCGAGCGCGGTGTGGGCGGATTCGCAACTCGTCCGCACCGTGCTGGCCACGCTGTACCAGGCCGGCAAGTTCGCGTTCTTCGCGCTGCTGCTGATCGGCGCGCGACGTTTCGCCGGCCGCGAACCGCCGATCCGCCCGGCGCTGGCGGTCGCCGGGCTCGCGGGCGTCGCCGTGGTCTCGACCGTGTTCCTCACCGAACTCAACACCGTGGTCACGGCACAGGCGCCCTTCGCCATCGCGTGCTGCGTCGCCGCCGCGCGCGAGATGAGGGCGACGCCGACCGAGCGCAGGAGCTTCGGCTCGCGCGCCACCGGCGTCGTCTTCCTGCTGCTGGCGGTGCTGTGGCTCTTCTACCTGGTGAGCTTCGCGATGCTCATGTGGCGCGGCACGGGCCATTACCCGGCGCTGGTCACCGCGATCGGCCGGTACAACTCGTACATCGACGTGCTGCTGCAGAGCGCGCTCGGCTTCGCGCTGGTGATCACGCTGTTCCAGGACCTCGAGCGCGATGCCGAGGCTGCCCGCACGGAGCGCGCCGAACTGCAGGCGCGACTCGCCGTGGCGCAGAAGCTCGAGGCGCTCGGTGTCCTCGTCTCCGGCGTCGCCCACGAGCTCAACAACCCGCTCACCTCGATCCTCGGCTTCAGCGACGTCGTCGGCGGCGACCCGCGCCTCCCCGCCGACCTGCGCGAGCCGCTGCACACCATCTCCGAGCAGGCGCATCGCTGTCGCACGATCGTGCGCGGGCTGCTCGACGCCGCGCGCCAACGCCGTGCCCCGCGCACGTTGACCAGCCTCGCCGGTGTCGTCGGCCGCGTCGTGCGCGGGATGACCCCGCAGCTGTCCAAGGCGCGCGTCGTCGTGGTGAACGAGCTCATCGCGCGCGACGTCGACGTGCCGGCCGACCCGACCGGACTCGAGCAGGTCTTCTCCAACCTGCTGTCGAACGCGCTCGACGCCCTCCCGGACGGCGGCTGCGTCCGCATCAGCGCACGCCAGGCGCCGGACGAGCGCGTCGTCGTGCGCATGGAAGACGATGGCCCCGGCATCCCGGCCGAGCTGCGCCAGCGCATCTTCGAGCCGTTCTTCACCACCAAGGGCGGTCGCAGCAGCACCGGCCTCGGGCTGGCCATCTCCCAGCGCATCCTGCAGGCGCACGGCGGCACCCTGGCGCTGGTCGAGCGCGACGACGACCAACGCGGCGCCGCGTTCGACCTCTCGCTGCCGCGCTATGGCACGCACCACGGCGACCCAGGCACGTTCCCGATCCCACCCGATCCCGCCGCCTCGACGCCGCTGCCTGCGGGTGACGCCGACGACCCGCCGACCGACATCGTCGGCAAGCCGCGTGTCCTCGTCGTCGACGACGAGAAGCCGGTCCGCGAACTGCTGCTGCGCTGGTTGCGTCAGCGCGGCTGGTCGGTGCAGCTCGCCGGCGATGGCCGCGAGGCGCTGGCGCTGCTGCGTTCCAACCTGCGCATCGACATGGTCGTGACCGATCTGCGCATGCCGGGGATGACCGGAATGGAGCTATTCGACCAGATCGCCGCCAACTACCCGCAGCTGGCGGCGCGCACCATCGCGATCACCGGCGACGCGCTCTCTCCCGACGTCGCCAACTTCGTGCGCCGGCGCGCCTGCCTCGTGCTGGAGAAGCCGCTCGACTTCGCCCGTCTTGCCGACGAGCTGGCGCGATGCGTCGGCACCGTCCCTACGACCCCTTCTCCGGCGGGTCGCTCGCCCGCCGCGTCAGGGTGACGTCCGACGCTGGCGCGACCAGCGTCCCAACGAACGGGTCGCCTTCGTCCGTGTCCAACACCGTCGCCGACCAGGTTCCCGGCTCGAGCGCGCGGCACTCGAAACGCCCCTCCGCATCGGTGAACGTCGCGCGTTCGAAATCGCCGAACCACTGCGAACGATCCTCCTGCCACCAGAAGTCGATCCGCCGCCGGCTGAGCGGTCGGCCGGCGGCGTCGACCAGCCGGCCGGCAACACCGGCCGCCGCCTGCAACCGCAGGTCAACTCGCTGCGCGCTGCCCTCGGCCGGAGCCGGCAGCTCCTGCAACGCGCTGCATTCGCCACTGCGCCAGGCGCACAGGCGAAGGCCGCCGGACCGCGCGACGGCAGCCAGCAGCGACGGATCGCCCGCCGCGGGCCCCTCGAGGGCGACCGCGAAGCGGCCGAGCGCGTCGCACAGCTTCACGTACACCTCGTCGCCGTCGTCGGCGCGACCCACGTATCCGAAGCTCACGCCGCTGCCGCCCGCCGAACCGCCGTCCGCGCGCACCACCCGCGCGCCGCCCGGCTGGTCGAGCACCACCGCGAGATCGAAACCGAGCGCGAGGAGCTCGCGCGGCAGCGCCAGTTCACCGCGCACCCGCGCCGCCCCGCCCCAGTCGATCCGGCCGCAGTCGAGGTCGCGCGGCTCCCACGGCAGGTCGTAGCGCTGACGCCACGGCACGCCGCCGTGCAACGCCAGCGCCAGTTCAAGTGTCGACGTCGCCGGGAACGTCAGCGTGAAGGCCCCGTCCGCCGCGATCGGGGCGACGAGCACGGCACCGGCGTTGGCGACCGCACCGACCTCGGCATCGCGCAGCTCGATCCGCGCGGCGGCGTCACCCTCCCCGGCCCCTCCCTCCGGCGGCTACGGCGAGAACCAACCGCGCGCCGTGAGCAGCGGCTGCAGCTCGAACTCGATGCCGTCGCGGCCACGCGCGGCGTCGATATCGAACTCGAACCAGTCGCTCGACGCGAAACCGTCGCCGCGAGCCCGCAGCGCGACTCGCCCGCCCTGGACCGCGGTGAAGCGGAAGGCGCCTCCAGCGTCGGCGCGGCACTCGAGCGGCAGCAGCGAGGCCACGGCACCGAGGCGAGAGACCAGCGGCACCTGCAACTCGACCATTGCCGTCGCCACTGGCGGTCCGCCGCCGCGCGCGACGACCCGTCCGGCCACCGCCACTCCCGGTTGCAGCACCAGGTCGTGGCGCCCGCTGTGGCGGCCGCACCACGACTGCGTGACGCCGACACCCGCCTTGCGCGCCACCAGCCAGGGCTCGACCCCGCCGGTCTGCACGCGGGCGCTGTCCCATGGGCACTGCTCGACCTCGATGCGGAACGTGCCGTCGGCGGCGCTGGTCGCGACCTCGCGCGCGCCGTGCCAAAGGGTGGCCCCGGCGCACGGCTGCCGCGCCGGATCGAACACCGTGCCCCAGAGCAGCACGCGGCCGTCGGCTTCGGCAGCGGCGATCTCATCGGGGTCTGGCGCGCCGGCGACTCCGCCGCCAAGCGGCACCGACTCGCGGACCGGCCCGCGGCTGCCGTCGTTCCCGCCGCTCGCCATCGCATCCGCCGCCGCGCCAGTGCTCCGTCGCTCCGGCGCAGCGCTTGTCGGCGAACGGCGCAGCCGCGGCTCCGCATCGTCGCCGCGCCACCACCGCGCAACCCCGCCGACCGCCAGCGCGCCACCCGCGACCACCACCGCGACGATCACTCGCACACCGCGCGCATGCGCCGGCCGACTGGAACCGCCACCCGGACGTCGACGATCGTCCTGCATCGTCGGCGAGCGTAGCTCCGTATCGCGTCGGCGCGCGACCACGGCAGAATCGCAGCCCCATGGTGGTCGAGGCCCTGCGCGGTCGGCTGCGATTCGGCACTTCGGGGTGGGACTACCTCGACTGGGTCGGCCCGTTCTACGCCCCCGCCACTCCGAAGAAGGAATTCCTCGGCCGCTACGCGCGCCGCTTCGCCACCGTCGAGGTCGACAGCACCTTCTATCGGATGCCGACGGTGAAGACGGTCGAGGGTTGGGTGAAGCGCAGCCCGCCCGGCTTCCTGTTCAGTCCGAAAGTGCCGCAAGAGATCACGCACGAGAAGCTGCTCGAAGACTGCGACGACGCGGTGGCGCGACTGGTGGAGGCGCTGCAGGCGTTCGGCGACCGGCTCGGCGTCGTCGTCGTGCAGCTGCGCTACTTCCGCAAGGCCGAGGAGTTCACCGCCGAGAAACTCGCCGCGCGGCTCGAGCCGTTCCTCGCCCGCTTCCCGGCGTCGATGCGCGTCGCGCTCGAGGTGCGCAACAAGGCGCTCCACGCCGCGCCGGTGCTGGACGTGCTGCGCCGCGGCGGCCGCGGCCTGGTCTGGATCGATCATCCGTGGATGGACGGCCCCGAGCAGATCGGCGCGCGCCCGGAGCTGGTCACCGCGCCGTTCCACTACGTCCGCCTGCTCGGCGACCGCGAGGCGATCGAGCGGCGCACGACCTGCTGGAGCGAGGTGGTGGTCGACCAGTCGGCGCGGCTCGGGCAGTGGAGCGAGCTCCTGACCGCGGCGCTCGAGGCGGGGCGCGACGTCTGGTGCTACGCCAACAACCATTACGCCGGCCACGGCCCGGCCACCATCCGCGACCTCGCCGCCCGCATCGCGCAGAGGCTCGGGATCGCGCTGCCGCCGGATCCGGTCGCCGAGGGCGAGCAGACGCCCTGAGCCGGGCCGGGAGGCTCCGCTCGCGGAATCCAGTCGCCCGGACGCTCCTGCCGATCCCGTTTCGGGATCGCAGGGGACAGCGCCCGTGGCAGGCATCGACGTCGAGGCTTCGAAGACGGCTGCACGCATCGTCGGCAGCTCGGTGAATCCGGCGCCGCAGTCGAGCTCGCTGCTGCTGCGCTGCCCGCGCCACCCCGCCGCCGCCGCCCACGCCCGCTGCGACAAGTGCCAGATGGCGTGGTGCGAACGCTGCCTGAAGCAGGTGAACGAGCGCGGACAGACCTTCTGGATCTGCAGCTGCGGCGGACGCGCCGAACCGCTGCCGCAGCAAGCGCTGCAGGAAAGACGCGATTACGAGCGCTGGATCGGCAACGCGCTGAAGGCGCCGCTGTCCGGGATCGGGCTGAAGCTCATGGTCGTCGGCAGCCTCTGCTACGGGTTGCTCGATGCGTGGCTCGGCACGGCGACGCGACAGACACTGTCGGCGATGGCGCAGAACCTGTTCGGCACCCCAGCCGCCGGCCTGCTGCCGACGCCGATGTACCACGACCTGATGACTTCGGGGGTCGGCATCGTGCTGTTCCTCCTCGTCTGCGGCTACCAGATCGCGTGGTTCCTGCAGGTGGTGCAGGACAGTTCGCGCGGGCGGCCGGCGCTGGCCGACTTCCCCGACATCACTTCGGCCTGGGAATCGATCGGCGTGCCGGCGCTGAAGGGCGTGGCCGCCTCCGTCGCCTGCATCGGGCCTGGAATCGTCGCCTGCCTGATCGGCCTGCTGCCGTGGTGGATCGGCGGCGTGATCGCGTTCGCCGGGCTGCTCGTGCTGCCGATGGCGCTGGCCTCGATCGCGCTCGAAGGCTCGCTGCGCGGGCTCGATCCCATGCGGATCCGCACCGGCATCGTCGCTGGCGGCCTCGAGTACGCCTTCGCCGCGGGGCTCTTCCTCGCGATGTTCGGAGCGATGCTCGGCGGTTCCTTCCTCTTCGGCGCGATGCCGTGGATCGGGCCGTTCCTCAAGGCGTTCGTGATCCTCGCATCGTCGGCGATGGCAGCGCAGGTGCTCGGCCTGGTCATCGCACGCAAGGACGCCGAGTTGCGCTGGCTCGGCGGGCGGCGCCACCGTTCGTGAAGGTCGCCCGGCACGCGGTCGGGCTATCGTCCGTGGCCATGTCGTCCGCCCCGTCCCCTCCGCCGCCCGATCGCGCGCAGGACGCGCGACGCGCGCGCTGGCCGCGGTTCGCCGGCGCCGCCCCACTGCTCGCGGTCGTCCAGTGCGGCACGAGCGAGCCGACCGCCGACGGAACTCGCTTCCCGCCGACCGCGCCCGTTCCGGCGGCGGCCGCGGCGTCCCGACTGGTGCTGGTCGACGTCGACGCCGATCCGCTCGGCCTCGGCGATCATCCCGGCGCCCTGTTCGTCTTCGATCCGGCGACGTCCGGGCTGTCGCTGCTCCACTCGTCGGCGGCCCTCGTCGACCCGGTCGACGTGATCGCCACGCCGGATGGCGCCCTGCTGGTCCTGGACGGCAGGCTGGAAGGTGGCCGCGGCGCGATCGTCCGCATCGAGCCGGATGGCCGCACGCACGAACTGCCGCTGCCGCCGGCGCTGGTCGACCCGACCCGCTTCGCGCACGCCCCCGACGGCTCGCTCTGGATCGCCGACCGCGGCGTGCAGCTGCCCGACGGCGGCGGACCCGGCGCGCTCTGGCGCCTCGAACCCGACCTGCGCACCATCACCTGCCTCGCCGCCGGCGCGCCACTCGAGGTGCCGACCGCGATCTGCTTCGACGCGGAAGCGGCGTGGCTGCTCGACGCCGACGCCTTCCGCAAGGAGCTCGGCGACTACGCCGAAGGCGGCCTGTTCCGCGCCGCGCACGACGGCACCGGCTTCCGCGAGGCGGCGCGGCTCGCCCTGGTGAGCCCCTATTCGCTGGCGCCGCTGCAAGACGGCCGCTTCCTCGTCGCCGACGTGAACGCCGATCCGAAGGTGCGCACCCGTTTCTGCGGCGGCCTCTACGCGGTGGCGCGCGACGGCACGCACGAGCTCTACGCCTGGAGCCGCGACTTCCGCGATCCGACCGACGCCTGCCCCGATGGCGCGGCGATCTGGGTGACCGACGGCAGCAGCGATCCGCTGCGGCTCGGCGACGACGGCACCGGCAAGGGCTTCGCCGGCCACGGCCGCGGCGCGCTCTACCGCGTCGATCCGGCCACGCGCGCGGTGGCGCTGGCGCACGCCTCGCCGTGGTTCCGCAATCTGACCCGCGTGCGGCGCATCGCCGGCGGCCCCGTCGCGCAGGCGCTGCCGACGGAGGGCGGCCGTTGAGCGGCCGGCCGCGCTGGCGACGCCGGCTGCTGCTGGCGCTGGCCGCCACGTTTGGCGTGCCGCTGCTGGTCGAGACGACGATCCAGCTGGTCGGCGATCCGCGCTACGCGCGCATCGCGGAGCAGGCCGCGGCCGGCGCGCCCTACTGGGGATTGGCGCGGGCGGGCCTCTACGAGGTGGCGGACGAAGCGTTGCGCTTCCGCCTCGCGCCGGGCTTCCGCGCGACCATCGGCGGCGTCGACTATCGCGTCAACGCGCACGGACTGCGCGGACCCGCGGTCGCGACGCCTAAACCGGCCGGCGCGCGGCGCGTCCTGCTGCTGGGCGACAGCTACGCCTTCGGACTCGGACTCACCGAGGACGCCGCGATCCCGGCGCAGCTCGAGCGCGCGCTGGCCGCCGCCGGCGACGCCGCGGTCGAGGTCGTGAACGGCGGGGTGCCGGCCTACCAGACCGAGCAGGAGCGGCTGCTGCTTGAGCGCGTCGGCTTCGCGCTCGAGCCCGACGTCGTGGTGCTGCTCTACTTCGCCAACGACAAGCTGCCCGCGCCGCTGACCTGGGCGCCGGCGATCGCGACGCTCTACCACGACGAGCTGCCGCTGCCGCATCGGTGGAAGCCGCTGCTCGCGCGCAGCTTCCTCTACGCCCTGGTGGCGAAGGCCGACGCGACGCGACGCGGCGAGCGCGGCGAATACGACTCGCGCGGCCCGCGACACTGGCCGGTCACCGTGACCCGCCTCGACGCCATCGCCGCGGCGTGCGCCGCGCGCCGGATTCCGCTGGTGCTGGCGGCGGTCCCCGAGATGCCGTCCACGCGCGAGCTGCTCGATCCGGCGCACGAGTCGGCGCAGGACCACGCCGCCGTGCTGGCGCTGGCGGCCGAGCGCGGCTGGCCGTGCGTCGATCTGCTGGCCGGGATGCGCGACAAGCTGAAGGGCAAGGGGTTCGAGAAGGTCTGGCTCTCGCTCGACCCGGTCGACACGCACTACAACGCGAAGGGCTGCGCCTTCGCTGCCGAGCTGATCGCCCCGGCGGTGCGTGCGGCGCTGCAACGTCCCTGAGGACGACCGGCCGCCGGCGCTACCAGGCGGCGCCGTCGACCCCCAGCGTCAGCGCGAGCACCTGTGAGATGGCGAGTTGGCGCGCAGCCGCCGGATCGATCACCGCCACCTGCAGGAACAACTGCACGCCGACCAGCAACGGGTCGCCGGCGATCGTGTCGGTGAAACGATGCAGCGCCGCGCCGGCGGAGAAGTCGAAGACGATCCCCTGAGCGTCGATCAGCGGCAGCGCCACATCGGCCTGATCGAGGCACGCGTCGGCAAGCAGCAGGACGGCGCAGGTCGCCTCGGGGCTGCCGTCCGCGGAACGCCGCGTGTTGCCGACGTCGACGCTGAACTCGCCGCCGAGCAGCGGCAATCCGCACGGCGACAACGCCGGCGGCAGGCCGCTGCCGCCCGCCACCGCGGCGTCGCCGAAATGGCCGGTGGCGGCGGCGACGGCGAAGTTCGCCACCGCGACGCGACCGACGTACTCCTCGGCAATTCCGTCGCCATCGACGTCGACGGCGGCGTGGGCGGCGCCGACCACCAGATCGACCACCCCATCGCCGGCGAGATCGACCGGCGCCGCCATCGCGCCGAGCTTCTCGCCATCGGCGCTGCCGGCGATCGAACACCACGGGTCGAAGCGGAGCGAGCCGTCCTGCGCCAGGAGGTTGCGCCAGGTGTGGACGACGCCCGCCCGCACCATGCCGCCGAAGTCGGCGTGGCGCGCCGCCGCGATCAGGTCGTGCCGGCCATCGCCATCGAGATCGCCCGAACGGACGACGCTGCCGTAGAACTCGCCCACCACGCCCTCCGCGCGGAACAGCTCGACCGGCGCCCCGCCGCTCCACGTCCCGGCGAGCACGACGAAGGCGCCCCGTGCAGTGTCCGACGGCTTCTTGTGGCTGCCTCCCGGCGCGCCGATCGCCAGTTCGTCCGCGCCATCGGCGTCGAGATCGCCGAGCCGCTCCAGCTCGTGGCCGAAGTTCGCGTCGGCGACGTCCCCCTCGAGCGTCAGCAGGTCGCTGCCGAGACCGCCGGCGAGGTCGGCGCCGCCGCGCTTGAAGACCACGCGGCCCTCGTTCGGCGTCGCCGCATCGCCGGTGAAGTTGTGCTCGCCGAGCGCGAAGTCGGCGAAGCCGTCGCCGTCGACATCCCCGATGCCCGCGACGGCAATGGCGTCGGCGCGCGCCGTCGACAGCGGTCCGGTCCACGCCGGCGGCCGCTGCAGCGTGGAACCGGACTTCAGCGCCGACGCGACGTCGGCTCCCGACCAGAGATAGGCGATGTCGTAGCCGTCGCCGCAACCGACCAGCAAGTCCGGGACGCCGTCGCCATCGACGTCACCCGCTTCGGCGAGATCCATGGCGAAGTTGCCGTTGCGACCCTGTGCGGACGGCGGGTTGATCCGGCAGCTGCGCGGCACGCCGGCGAGCGTGGCCCCCGAGAAAACCAGGAGATACTGCTGCCGCGAGCGCTGACCGGAGCCGAACGCGTGCTGGTGGCTCGGCGCCGCGATCGCCAGCTCGGCGACGCCGTCGTCGTCCAGATCGGGCAGCGCCAGCAGCGTCGCGCCGAAGGTGTCATCGATCGAATTGCCGCGCAGCACGAGCGGCGCACCCGCGGCGTCGAGCAACGGCGACCCGTCGGCTCCCGAGTGGAATCGAACCGCGCCGACGTTCTGCACCGGACCGCCGCCGAGGTCGGCGTCCTCGCGATCGGCGCCGATCGCGAGATCGAGCACCGCGTCGCCATCGAGATCGGCGACGACGGCGATGCGGCGATCGCCGCCGAAGAAGCCGTTCGCCTCGACTCCTGCCATCTCGAAGCGCCGGAGCGGCTCGCGCGGGAGCGGCGACTGGCCGAAGGCGCACGGCGCGCCCGCTCCGATCGCGAACACGCCCCCTGCCATCACAACTCGCCACGCGACGAGCGACTGCATCGCACGCGCCATCGAGCGCTGCCAGCGGACCATCCGTAGCCCCATGGAAACCCGACCTCACCAACCGAGCCGTGCGGAATGTGACCGCCACGCCCGCGGGGTGTCGAGAGGATGACGGCGCTGGCACGCCGCCGCCGGCAGGAAGTTCCGCAACCGGAGTCGCCGCGCCCCCGGGCGCCCGGGCGGGCAGGCAGCGACTCCGACAGGCGAGCGCCGCGCGCACTACCGACCGGCGAGAGCGCGATCACCAACCGGCGCGGGGCGCGCGAGCGAGGAAGCGGTCTGCCGCCGGATTCCCGGTGGTCCCCTTCGCCGCGTCCCACTGCAGCGTCGCGTTGCCGGCCCGGTGGGCGACGCAGCCGAGCAGCACCGCCTCCGTCAGCGGCGCGGCGTACTCGAAGCGACAGGTCGCGACGATCGCCTCGCCCTTGGCCTGGCGAATCCACTCCAGGTAATGGCCGGGCGAGGAGGCGATGGTCGCGGCGGGTCGCACGAAGCCGGTGAACGCCGCCTCGGGCAGGAGGACGTTGCGGTCGTAGTCGGCGAGCAGCATCCCCTTGCTGCCGACGAACAGCGTGCCGTTGCCCCACTGCGGCAGCAGCCCGTCGGCGAAGTGGCGCGGCCGCTTGTCGCCGTGGTACCACGTCAGCGGCACGCTGCCACCGCCATGGCGCGCCATGGTGTAGCGCACGATCAGCCACGGCGGGCAGGCGTCAGCATCGGGGGGTGGCCCCTCCACCGCGATCGTCGTCGGCCCGGCGATCCCGAGCGCCCAGAACGGCAGGTCCATGTGATGGCACGCCATGTCGCCGAGCGTGCCATTGCCGTAGTCCCACCAGCCGCGCCACGAGAAGGGCGCATAGGCCGGGTGGTAGTCGCGCTGCGGCGCCGGCCCGAGCCAGAGGTCCCAATCGAAGCCGGCCGGGATCGCCGGCTTGTCCGCTGGGCGCTGGCCGCCGCAGTAGCCGCCGCCGACCCAGACGTGCACCTCGGTCACCGCGCCGATCGCACCGGCCTGCACCAGCTCCACCACGCGCCGGTAGTTGTCGTTCGAGTGGATCTGCGTGCCCATCTGCGTCGCCGCCTTCGACGCCTTGGCCAACGCCAGCAGTTCCCGGCACTCCGCCACCGAGTGGGTCAGCGGCTTCTCGCAGTAGACGTGGAGACCCGCCCGCAGCGCGCGGGCGGCCGCCGGTGCGTGCGTGTGGTCGGGCGTGCTGACGACGACGCCATCGAGGCCGCCGGCATCGAACATCCGGCGGAAGTCGGCGAACTTCGCCGCGGCCGGAAAGCGCGCCGCCGCCGCCGCCAGCGTGTTGCCGTCGACGTCGCACAGCGCGACGATCTCCTCGTCGGCGACGCCGTTCAGGTTGTCGCCGCCGCGCCCGCCCACGCCGATCACGCCGAGCCGGAGCTTGGAGTTGGCCGGGTAGCCGTGCGCCAGTCCGGGCCAGCGGCCGATGGCGAACGCGGCCGCGCCCGCGGCGGCGACCTGCAGGAAACCGCGCCGGTGAGTGACCAGCGGTGCCGGCTTCGCGCGAACCTGACTGGCTGAAGGCTTCTTCCTCATCTCACGCTCCTCCGATTCGGGGCGCGCAGCCTACGCGCGCCGCCGCCGTCGCAAAAGCAGGGCGACCGCCAGTGCCACCGCCGCGACGGAGAAGGCGCCCGCCGCCGCGACACCGCTCGCCACCTCGTTCCCCCAGAGCGCGACGCGGAGGGCGTCGGCCGGCGGCGCGACGACGAAAGCGGCGCGGTCCCCGGGTGGCTCGCGCGCGGCGACCTCCTCCACCATCGTCGTCGTGACGATCGTCCCGCCGCCGAGCGACTGGGTCTCGACCAGCATCCGCGGCGCCAGCGTCGCCTGCGTGAACCACGCGGTCTGCGCCACGCTGCCGCTGCCGTCGAGCGCGCGCGTGAGGGCGACGCGCCAGCAGGCAACCCCCTCCACCGTCGCCGCCACCGCTGCCGCCCCGCCGTCCGCGACCTCCCCCAGCAGCGACGCGCCGGCGTATTCCTCGGGCCGCAGCAACGACGCGATCAGCGCTGCGCCGCCCCCCGCGTCCTCCGCCAGCGCAGCCGCGAGCGAGCTGCAGCGCCACGCCTTCTCCGCGCCGAGCGGCCAGCTCGCCACCTCATCGCCCAGCAGGACGACCATCTCGCGGCCGCGCTCCTGTACGAGGAGGCCGCCGAGGCTCTCGCTCCGCTCGCTCCACTGGAGGCGCAGCGCACCGAGCGGCCGGGACGACGCCACCGCGACGACGTACTGGCGGCGCGCGACGTTGCCTGCCGGCGCCGCGAACTCCACCGTGCGCAGCAGGCGGCCCTGCCACTGCTCGCACGCGACCAGCCGCGCGCGCGCCGTCGCCAGCAGCTCCGTCGCCGCAGGGACGTCGGGCGTCACTTGTGCCAGCCCTGCGAGAGTTCGAGGAGCGCGATGCCGACGGCCAGCAACAGGAGCCCGGTGACGGCCAGGCGCACCACCGTGAACCGCGACACCGCGACCGACTCGTGGTCGAGGCAGCGCCGCACGCCGGCCAGCAGCTCGACGCGCGTCGCCTCGTCGAGGCCGCCGATCGGCCGGAACTCGATGAGTCCGAGCCACCAGCGCCGCTTCACCTCGAGTCCGGGCCCCTCCTTCCCGAGCCGCACCTCGCTGAGCCCCGCCTCGACCACCGCGTCCTTGTATTGCGCCGGATCGAGCGCGGAGAGCGCCGCCTGCGCCAGCGTCACCCCCGCCTCCTTGGAGAGCGCCACCACGTAGAGACGCTGGCTCGCCGTCCGCAGCTGGACGAAGAGGAGCCCCGCGACGACCAGCAGCAAGCCGACTTGCAGCGCCATGCCGAGGAGCGACAGCACGAAGGTGACCAGGTAGATCGTCGCCAGCCCGCCGATCGCCGTGGCGGCGATGGCGTGGGCGTTGCGGTCGAAGCGGATCAGGCGCAGCCGGTAGACCAGCAGCAGCGTGACCATCGCGCCGATCGTCGCCACCAGCGCGTCGCGCACGACTCCGGGCACAATCACCTCGATCGCCGCGGCGACCGAGCCGCAGAAGACGCCCTGTGCAGCACGCAGTAGGGCCACGCCAGCACCACCGCCCGTTCCGGCCGGCTGCGCACGAACCCGCCGAGCAGCGCGGTGCCGATCGTCGCGCCCAGCACGCCGAACCGCGAGAGGCCGCTCTGCCAGCCGCTCACGGCCGCCGCCAGCAGCACCAGCAGCAGCAGCGCGGTCTTGCCGATCACCCCGGCTTCCGTCATGCCGGCGGCAGGAGCGACGAGCGTGCCGCGCAGGGCCGATGTATTTCGGCGCGGTCAGCAGCGGATTGATCGTGCGCAGTCGCATGGCAGGGGCTGCGTGAGGTCATCAGCCGCTCGCCGCGTCGCAGCGGCGGCCGCGTCGCCCGCTCACTTCACCGCCAGCTTCGCGTCGAGGAACGCCTGCACCTTCGCCCACGCCGCGGCCGCCTGCACGCCGTCGTACTTGGCGCCCGACGGGTTGGCGAAGGCATGGTCGGCCGGGAAGAGCAGCACCTCGTGCGCGGCGCCGGCCGCGGTCAGCCCGGCCTTGAACTGCTCGATCAGCGCCGGCGGGAACGCGCGGTCATGCTCGCCGAAGACGCCGAGCAGCGGCGCCTTCAGCTTCTTCAGCTCGGCCACGTCGGTGACCGGCGTGCCGTAGTACATCACCGCGGCGTCGAGATCGGGAGCGTTCAGCGCCAGTTGCAGCGACATCGCGCCGCCCATGCACCAGCCGATCGAGGCGCGCCGGCCGGCCTTGAGGCGCGCATCGTCCTTCAGGAACGCGTGGCCGGCCAGCAGCGTCCGCACCGCCTTCGTCGAGTCGACCGCCTTCATCGCCGCCAGCGCGTCGCCCGGCCTGCTCAGCACCTTGCCGCCATAGAGGTCGACGGCGAGGGCGGCGCGGCCGGTGGCGGTGAAGCGGTCGGCCCAGTGCTTGATGTGGGAGTTGAGCCCCCACCACTCGTGGATCACCAGCACGGCGGCGCCGCCCGGCTTCCACGCCTCGGGGAGCGTCAGGTACGCCCTGGTGCCATCGGCGAGATCGACCAGCGTCCCGCGCGCCGCCGGCGCCTCGCCGTCCTTCAGCGTGTGCAGCCTGGCGAACGCCTCCTCGCCGAGCACTCCGGTGCGGCCCGGCGCGGTGGCATCGCCGGTCGTGCCCGATTGCGGCGGCGGCGGCTTACCCGGCGGATGCACCTCGCCCTGACCGAACGCCATGCCGGTCGACAGGGCGAACAGCAGCGCGAGCAGCGAAACGGGCGAGGCCGAAGACGAGCGAACGCGGGTCCGGCTCATCGGGGTCCTCCTGCGAATGGTGCGGCAGCCTAGCGCGCGCTGCGCTCCGCGCCGGCAAGATGCCGCCCCTCGCGACTTCCGCGAACGAAGGAACCGGCGATGCCGCTGAACCTGCTCACGGACGCTCTCTGGCTGCTCCTCCTCGCCACCTCGCCGCAGGAGCGCGGCGCGATCCGCGCGGTGGCCGAGGCGCCCGGCGTGCCGCCCGGCTTCGTCGCCGAGCTGGTCGTCGCCCATCCGGAGGTCAAGTGGCCGTCGGCCGTGCACGTGCGCGAGGACGGCGCGCTGCTGGTCGGCGAGGACCCGATGGACATGCCGGGCCCGCCCGACCAGCCGATCGACGTGCTCTGGCTGCTGCGCCTCGCGCCCGACGGCAGCTGGACCAGGACCCGCTTCTGCGACCGCCTCTACGCGATCATGGGGATCCAGGAGATCGACGACGCGATCTACGTGATGAACATGCCGCACCTGACGGTGCTGCGCGATCGCGACGGCGACGGCGTGGCGGAGGAGCGCCGCGAGCTGCTCACCGACCTCGGCCCGCCGGCGCCCGGCTGGCCGGGCGGCTTCAACGACCACATCGTCAGCGGGCTGCGCCTCGGCATGGACGGCTGGCTCTACGTGTCGGTCGGCGACAAGGGGATCCCGGGCGGGCACGGCACCGACGGCAGTTACGTCCAGCTGTATGGCGGCGGCGTCGTCCGCGTGCGGCCCGATGGAACGCAGCTCGAGCTCGTCGCGTCGGGCACGCGCAACCACCTCGACGTCGCGATGGACGAGCGCGACACCATCTTCACCTACGACAACACCGACGACGGGCTCGGCTGGTGGACCCGCTTCACCCACGTGATGCCGACCGGCTACTACGGCTACCCGTGGGATTACCACGCCCATCCAGAGCGGATGCTGCCGCCGATGCGCGACGACGGCGGCGGCTCGGGCGTCGGCGCGCTGATCTACAACGAGGCGGCTTGGCCCGAAGAGTGGCGCGGCGCCGCCTACTGCTGCGACTGGACCGATCGCGTCGTCCGCAAGTACGACGTCGCGCCCGACGGGGCGACCTTCCGGTGCACCGGCGTCGCCGACTTCATGTCGGCCGGCACGAGCGGCGAGTTCCGGCCGCTCGACATCGCCGAGAGCCCCGACGGCCGCTACCTCTACGTCGCCGACTGGAACCACGGCGGCTGGCGCACGAACGACGTCGTCGGCCGCGTCTGGCGGGTGCGGCGCGCTGACGATGAGCCCGCGCCCGGCCCGCTCGGTGGGCTGGCCGACGGAACGATGGCGGCGCGCCACGCCGCCAAGGTCGACGGCCTGCTGAAGAACCTCGCCCATCCGAGCTTCCGCCGGCGCGTCGCCGCGCAGCGCGAGCTTTCGGTCCGAGCCGCCGACGCGAGGTACGTCGTCGAGCTGCTGCTCGAAGAGATCTACCGCGGCGACTCGCGGCGCGCGCGCCGCCACGCGATCTGGGCGCTCGCCGGCGGCTACGAACTCGCCAAGGGCGAGCAACGCGACCTCATCGCCGGCCACCTCTGCAACGTCCTCCTCAATCTGGTGGAGCGGCCCGAACACGCCGACCACGACGATGCGCGCGCCCAGGTGATCCGCGCGCTCGGCCAGCTCGATGCGCCGACCGTCGACGTCGACGACTGGATCCGCGGCGAGCTGCGCCGCGTCGCCGAGCCGGTCACCCAGCGCGAGGCGGCGATCGCGCTCGGTCGGCGTGGGAGCGTCGCCGCGACCGAGCGGCTGGTCGGCGCGCTCGCCACGACCGACGACCGCTTCCTCCGCTTCGCGATCCGCCAGGCGCTCCGTGCCCTGGCGCAGCGGCCCGACTTCGACCCCGCGCAGTTGCTCCAGCGACTCCTCCCGCAGGCCGACGCGGCGACGCAGCAGGAGGTCTGGCAGGCGCTGCGCGAGCTGTACGAGCCGCGTCTCGCCGCCGCGCTGGCCGCCGCCGCGCACGACCCGGCCCTGCCGGCGGAGGTGCGCGCCGGGGCGCTGCTCACGCTCGCGTCGATCGAGAAGAGGGCGCCGCCATGGGACGGCAAGTGGTGGGAGACGCAGCCGGCGAAGCGACCGCGGCCGGCGCGCACCGAGACGTGGGCGGGCGCGTCGGTGGTTTCGACCGCGCTCGAGCGCGCCTTCTCCGAGCCGCAACCGGCGCCGGTCCGCGCCGTGCTCGCGACGATCGCGCGCGAGTCACGCAATCCCGCGCTCTTCCCGTCGCTGCGCCGGATGGCCGCGGCAAGCGCGGATCCGACCGAGCAGGCCACGTTGTTCGCCTTGCTGGCGGAGTTGAAGGACGCGGACGCTGCGCCGCTGTGCCGCGAATCGCTCGCGCACGCCGACCCGCAGGTGCGCGCGGCCGCGGCGAAGGCGCTCGGTGCGCTGCAGGGAGCGGCGGCGCACTCCGACCTGCGACCGTTGCTCGAGGATGCCGATGCGGCGGTCCGCAGCGTGGCGCGGCGCGAACTCGCCCGCTTCCCGCGACGTGATGATCTCGGCGCCTTCGTCGCCGGCCTGGCCGATCCGGCCGCTGGCCGGGAGGAGCGCGACGCCTGCCGCAGCGCCCTGATCGCGCTGCGCCACGAGGTCCGCGGCGCGCTCGAGGAGCTGGCGCTCCGCGGCGTCCTCGCCGGCGATGCGCTCCACGAGGTGCGCTCGATCTACACGGCGCTGCAGCCGCTGCTGCAGTGGGAGCTGGCCGGCCCGTTCCCCCGCGACCACCGGTTCGGCGAACCATCGGCACGGCCGACGCTCCCGCCTGGAGCCCGCGCCGTCACGGCCGCCCTTCCGCACGGTTTCATCGATCTGCGCCAGGCGCTCGCGCCGGAGAGCCAGGTCAGCGCGTACGGCCGCGCGATCGTCGACGTGGCGCGCCCGCGCCGGGCGAAGCTCGCGGTCGGCAGCGACGACGGCGTCACCGTCTGGCTGAACGGAGCACAGGTCCACCACAATCCGGGGGATCGCGCCTGGGGGCCCGACCAGGACTCGCTCGACGTCGAGCTCGTCGCCGGTCGCAACGAACTCCTGATCCGCGTCGAGCAGGCCGGAGGCGACTGGGCGTTCAACGTGAAGCTCAGCGACGAGCCGAGCGGTCCGTTGTTCGACGGCGCGACGGACGCGCGACCGGCCGAGATCCCGTTCGACCTCGCGGCGTGGCGCGCCTTCGCGCTGGCCGCCCCGGGCGATGCGGCGCGCGGCAAGGCGCTCTTCCACGCCGAGCGCGGGCCGGGCTGCTTCCGCTGCCACGCGGTGGCCGGCGTCGGCCCGAAGGTGGGCCCTGACCTGCGCGACGTCGGCCGGAAGTACGACCGCGCCGAACTGATCACCTCGATCCTCGAACCGTCGCAGCGCATCCAGGACGGCTATCGCGCCAGCAACGTCTTCCTGAAGAACGGGGACGTCGTGAGCGGCCTCGTGACCGGCGAAGCGAATGGTGTCGTGACCATGGTGGATGCGGGCGGACGCCAGCGGGAGATCCCTGCGACCGAGATCGCTGCGCGCAAGGAGAGCCGTCTCTCGGCGATGCCGACCGGGCTGGCCGAGCCGATGACGCGGGCCGAGCTGGCCGACCTCGTCGCCTGGCTCGTGACGCTGCGGGATTGACCTCCCGTCTGCGCGAGCCGGCGTGGCAGGATTCCCGCAGAAGCCGTTCGACCCTGCGGAGCTCGGTCGATGCCTGGAAGAGATGCTGCTGATCCGGGAGGTGCGCAAGGCGACGTGACGCCGCGCTTCGTGCCGTACGCGCCGGCCGCCGGCCCGCGCGTGGCGGACGCGGAAGTGCTGGCGCGCGCGCAGGCGTTCCGCCGGCAGCTCGAGACGCGCCGCTCGGTGCGCCACTTCAGCGACGCGCCGGTGGCGCGCGCCGTGATCGAGGAGCTGGTGCGCGCGGCGGCGAGCGCGCCATCGGGCGCGCACAAGCAGCCGTGGACCTTCGTCGTGGTCGGCGACCCCGCGCTGAAGCGCCGCATTCGCGCGGCGGCCGAGCACGAGGAGCGGCTCTCCTACGGCGGGCGCATGTCGGAGGAGTGGCTGCGCGACCTGGCTCCGCTCGGCACGACCTGGGAGAAGCCGTTCCTCGAGGTCGCGCCGTGGCTGGTGGTGCTGTTCAAGCAGGAGCACGCGCTCCACCCGGACGGGTCGACCGGCAAGCACTACTACGTCAACGAATCGGTCGGCATCGCCGCCGGCTTCTTCATCGCCGCGGTCCACGCCGCCGGTCTCGTCACGCTGACTCACACGCCGAGCCCGATGGGGTTCCTGGCCGAACTGCTGGGGCGACCGCGCAACGAGAAGGCGTTCCTGCTGCTGCCCGTGGGCCATCCGGCGCCGGGGGCGGAGGTGCCCGATCTGCGGCGCAAGCCGCTGGCGGAGGTCTCAGCCGTTCACGAATGAGGGTGGCGGCACGCCGGCACTGCCGCCGACGATCGGCGCGTCGAGATCGGCGTCGAGGACCCCCCACAGCTCGACGTCGTGGAAGCGACCGTCGCGGCGGAGGTGGGAGCGGAGTCTCCCCTCCCAGCGCATGCCGGCGTTCTGGAGCACGCGGCCCGACGCCGGGTTGCCGCTCATGTGGTGCGCGTGGATGCGCTTGAACGCGAGCACGCGCAGGCCGTGGCGGACCAGCGCGGCGGCCGCCTCGCTGGCGTAGCCGCGCCGCCAGTACGGCACGCCGATCCAGTAGCCGAGCTCCGCGTTCAGGTGCGCCGCCGACGGGTGGAGCGCGATGGCGCCGACTACGCCGTCGGCGGCCGTGGTGATCGCCCAGTCGAGCGAGCGGCCGGCCGCTCGCGCCGCCTCGTGGCCGGCGATCCACGCGGCCGCGGCGCCGTCGGGATAGGGATGCGGGAGCGTGGCGGTGGTCGACGCCACCTCGGCGGCGGCGGCCAGCCGCTGCACCGCCGGCGCGTCGGCGGCGACGAACGGCCGCAAACGCAGACGCGCCGTCACCAGCGTGGCCAGCGACTCGCTCATCGAGTGAGCTTCCGCGCGCGTTCGCCCATGTGGGTCAACGCCACGCCGATGCGCTCGACCAGGCCGCCGCCGACGCCCTGCGCCGAGAGCTTGCGGATGGCCCAGTGGAACGGCGGCAGGACGATGCCGGTGGCGCGATCGACCAGCGTCGACTCGAAGTAGGGCCAGTCGGCCACCCACTGCAGCGTGGGCCGCGCGGCCAGCAGGCTGCTGCCGATCACCGCGCCGAGCTCGCACGCGGTGACCAGCAGCGAGTTGCCGAACTCGGCCGGATCGCTCGACGACTGCAGTTCCTCGACGGCGTGCGCGTCGAACGCCTCGTCGATGGCGCCGAGTCCCTCGCGCGACAGCACGTCGTGGCGCCCGCACAGCTCCTTCCAGTCGCTGCGCGCCGCGGCGACCATGCGGCCGATCTGCTCGCCGACGCGCAGCGCCATCTCGGGCGCCACGGTGGTCAGTTCGGCCGCGGGCAGGAAGCGGAAAGCCGCCACCTCGAGCAGGTCGGGGCGGAGGAGGTCGGCACCGCGGCGCTCGCGCTCGACCGGCTTGAGCCACGGGGCGAAGAAGCGGGCGTAGACCTCGGGCGCGTCCTGCAACTCGGCCATGGCGGCGCATTCTGTCGCGGCGAGCGCCGATCCGGACCGTGCGCTTGACAAGCGGATGAGGTTGGCCGATTGTCCCGCGCCGCGCGGGAGCGGCAGCTCCCGGAGGCCTCGCCTCCGCGCCGCCCGTCGCGAACTTCCCGAGGGCTCACCATGCGCCGCATCATCACCTTGCCATTCGTCTTCTCGCTTCTGGCTGCCGCGATGCCGGCGCAGGCGGATGCGCCGCGCCTCCCGGACGAGGTGCTGGTGAAGTTCCGCGATCGCGCGGCGGCGGCCGGCGCGCACGCGCGGCTCGGGGCGACGGTGAGCGAGGAACTGGCGCAGATCGGCGTCACCGTGGTGAAGCTGCCGGCCGGGGTCACGCCGGAACAGGCGGTCGCGTTCTACGGCCGGTTGCCCGAAGTGGAGTTCGCCGAGCCGAACCACCTCGCGTACGCGGTCCACATCCCGAACGACACCAGCTGGAGCTCGCAGTACGGGCCGACCAAGATCCGCTGCGAGCAGGCGTGGGACATCCAGAAGGGCGACGCCAACGTCGTGATCGCGATCGTCGACACCGGCGTCGACAAGAACCACAACGACCTCCAGGCGAAGCTGGTCGCCGGCTACGACTTCGTCAGCAACGACAGCGACCCCGACGACGGCAACGGCCACGGCACCCACTGCGCCGGCATCGCGGCGGCGGTGACCGACAACGCGCTCGGCGTCGCCGGCGTCGCGATCAACTGCCGGATCATGCCGATCCGGGTGCTGAACAACTTCGGCTCCGGCAGCAACAGCGACATCGCCAACGGGATCAACTGGGCGGCCGACAACGGCGCCAAGGTCGTCTCGTTGAGCCTCGGCGGCACCGCCAAGTCCTCGACGCTGGAGCAGGCGGTCAACTACGCGTGGAACAAGGGGGTCGTCGTCGTCGCAGCGGCCGGCAACAACGGCAACACGACCAAGTTCTACCCCGCCGCCTACGGCAACTGCATCGCCGTGGCCGCGACCGATCGCAACGACAAGCGCGCCAGCTTCTCGACCCACGGCAGCTGGGTCGACGTCGCCGCGCCCGGGGTCGGCATCTACAGCACCTATGACGGCAACGGCTACCGCTCGCTCGACGGCACTTCGATGGCGTGCCCGCACGTGGCGGGGCTGGCCGGCCTGATCTGGTCGCACGTCGGGCCGTACGAGACCAATCGCGCCGTGCGCGAGCGCATCCAGTACACCGGCGACGACGTCGGCACCTTCGTCACTTCGGGTCGCGTCAACGCCGAGAACGCGCTGAAGAACGAAGGGGGTGGCTTCACCAAGACCCACTTCTGGCCGGTGGGCGTCACGCTGGTGAGCGGCAGCACGGTGAGCGGCGGCGTCGGCGACACCGCGTCGAGCAACGACACCCGGCTCGTGCTGCAGAGCACGCTGCAGGGACTGGCTCCGGTGCTCGACTGGTACGCCACGTTCAACACCACGCCCGGCGCGACCTTCTCCACCATCGAGCTGATCTGCGAGACGCGGCTCGGTGTCGCCGGCAACGTCGACCTCCAGGCCTTCAACTGGGTCACCAGCAGCTGGGACAACCTCGCCAGCGTCTCGCTGCTCACCACCGATTCGCAGCGCCTCTTCAGCGGCACGGCCGCCGCGGCCGGCGAGTACCTCTCCGCCACCGGCCAGCTGCAGATCCGGACGATCCGCACCGGCGCCGGCGCCAACTTCACCCAGGGCATCGACGAGCTGCGGGTGTCGTTCGTGCAGTGATCGCACCGCGGGGAGCGGTGACCGGCACGACCCGGTTCACCGAGTTTCGACGAAGCGCAGCTCCTCGCGCAGCACGACTTCGTGCGCGCGCTGGCTCGTCGGCTCGTCTTCGGCGATGAGGCGGCCGAGGAGCTGACGGCGCCGTCACGCTGCAACTGCTTCCAGCAGAGCGCTGGGCACTGACCGTGGAGGGACCACGCGCCCCGGCGGGCGAGCCCACCCACCAGCGCCGGACCCTCCAGCTCGATCCGGCGAAGTTGGCCGCGACGCAGACCATCGACCTCGAGCCGGAGCCGTCGCGCTAACGTCCGCAGGATGCGCCTCGCCGCCGCATGGATCGCTCTTGCGCCGCCGCTCGTCGCCGACGAGGCGGCGGTCGACTTCGCGCGCGACGTGCTGCCGCTGCTGGCCGATCGCTGCTTCCAGTGCCATGGGCCCGACGAGGCGGCGCGGAAGGCGGGGCTGCGCCTCGACGCACGCGACGCCGCGACAGCGGCGGCGAAGTCGGGCAACGCGGCGATCGTGCCGGGCGAACCCGACCTCTCCGAGCTGATCGCCCGCATCGACCACGCATCGCCGCGCAAGCGGATGCCACCGGCCGATTCGGGGAAGGAACTCGCCGAGCACGAACGCGCGACGCTCCGGCGCTGGATCGCCGAAGGGGCGCCGTGGGCCGGCCACTGGGCGTGGACGGCGCCGCACGCGAGCGAGCCGCCGGCCGTGAACGACGCGACGTGGTGCCGCGAGCCGCTCGACCGCTTCGTGTTGGCGCGACTCGAGGCGGAGGGGTTCGCGCCGTCGCCGCCCGCCGATCCGGTCACCTGGCTGCGGCGGGTCACGCTGGCGCTGACCGGGCTGCCGCCGACGATCGAAGCGATTGACGCCTTCGTCGCCGAGGTCGCGGCGGAGGCGGGCGCGCCGGGTCGTCCCGCGCCGCGCCCCGACGCCTTCGATCGCGCCGTCGACGCGCTGCTCGCGAGTCCGCAGTACGGCGAGCGCATGGTCTTGCCGTGGCTCGACGCGGCGCGCTACGCCGACAGCAACGGCTTCCAGCAGGATGGCGACACGCATCAGTGGGTCTGGCGCGACTGGCTGGTGCGCGCGCTGAACGAGGATGTGCCGCAGGACCGGCTGGCGGAGCTGCTGCTGGCCGGCGACCTGCTGCCGGCGGCGACGCCGGCGGAGCGGCTCAACCAGCAGGTGGCGAGCGGGCTGCAGCGCTGCGCGATGCTGAACGGCGAGGGCGGCGCCATCCCCGAGGAGCAGCGCAACGTCCTCGTCTTCGACCGCGTCGACGTCTTCGCGACGACCTTCCTCGGCCTGACCGCGGCGTGCGCGCAGTGCCACGACCACAAGTACGACCCGATCACGCAACGCGACTACTACGCGCTGTTCGCCTTCTGGAACCAAGTGCCGGAGAGCGGCGTGCCGCCGGGCGGCGGGCAGTACCGCATCGCCGAGCCGGCGGTGCGCGCGGGGACGCCGGAGCAGATGGCGCGACTCGACGCGCTCGAGGCGGAGCTGACGGCGGCCGACGCGGCGTTGGCAGAGGCGATCGCGAATCCGGCGTTGGAGCGAGCGCAAGCGGGGTGGGAGGCGGCTCGGCGGGCAGAGGCGGCGACGGTGACGCTGACGCCGTGGGAATATGGCGGAGCCAGGGTCGCGGACAGCTTCGATGAGGCGTACTACGAAGAGTCGGACGAGGCGCGAGCAGCGATCGACAGCAGCAACACCGTCGAACTATGGACCCGTCGAATTGATCGAACGGATTATCCCGACGGCGTCGTCCACTCGCTCGAAGGCGAGAACCACTTCTGGCGCTTCAGGCGCACGTTGCAGCTCTCTGCGCCGCTTCGGCTGACGCTCCACTTCGGCAGCGACGATGCGCTGCGCGTGCGCGTCGACGATCGTGTCGTGCTGCAGAGGAAGGTGCTGCGCGGAGTGGCGCCCGACCAGGAGCGGGTCGAAGTCGAGCTCGCCGCGGGAGAGCACCTCCTGTGGCTGCAGATCGTGAACGGCGGCGGGCCGGGCGGTTTCTGGTTCGAGGCGCGGGTGGGCGGCGTGCCTTTGCAACTCGCCGGCGAGCTGGTCGCCGACCCGGCGGCGCCGCTGCCGGCGACGCGCGAACCGAGGCTCGCCGAGCTGCTGCGCGAGCGCTTCCTCGCGGCCGCGGCGCCGCCTGAGCTGGCAGCAGCGCTCGAGCGGCAGCGGACGGCGCGCGCGGAGCGCGACACTCTGCGCGACGCGTTGCCGCAGGTGATGGTGATGTCGGACGGGCAGCCGCGGATGACGCGCGTGCTGGCGCGCGGGAACTACGAGACGCCGCTCGAGGAAGTGCGCGCGGGCGTGCCGGGATTCCTGCCGCCGATGCAGCGCCGCTCGGCAGCCGAGGATGCGGCGATCGGCGACGCGGCAGGCAGCGCGCCGCCCAGCCGGCTCGCGCTGGCGCGCTGGCTCGCGACGCCGGAGAACCCGCTGTTCGCGCGCGTGCTGGTCAATCGCGCGTGGCAGCACTTCTTCGGCACCGGGCTGGTGAAGAGCAGCGAGAACTTCGGCGTGCAGGGCGAGGCGCCGAGCCACCCGGATCTGCTCGACACGCTGTCGGTCGCTCTGCGCACGGAGCTCGGCTGGAGCATGAAGGCGCTCCACCGCTCGATCGCCACCAGCGCCACCTTCCGGCAGGAGTCGCGGCTCTTCGGCGAGCGCGGCGCAGCGCTGCGCGTGCGCGATCCGGAGAACCGCCTCCTGGCGCGCGGGCCGCGACAGCGGTTGCCGGCGATGGTGCTGCGCGACGTGGCGTTGGCGGCGAGCGGTCGGTTGGTCCCCTCGATCGGCGGCAAGCCGGTCTATCCGTTCCAGCCCGCCGACATCTGGTCGGGGCTCGCGATCACCAAGGAGCGAGATTTCACCTATCCGCAATCGGGCGGCGACGACCTCTGGCGGCGCAGCCTCTACACGTTCTGGCGGCGGACCGCGGCGCCCGGAAACATGTTCGACGCATCGCCGCGGCAGACGTGCAAGGTGCGGCTCCCCGTGACGTCGACACCGCTCCAGGCGCTCACCCTGCTGAACGATCCGACGTGGGTGCTGGCCGCCGAAGCGCTGGCAGAGCGCGCGCTGCGCGAGACGCGGGGCGAGACGGCGGCGGGCAGTGGCGCAAGCGGCGGCGCAAGCGGCGGCGCAAGCGGTGGCACGCGGCTCGATGGCGCGCTCGCGCGGGCGTTCCGGCTCGTGGTGGCGCGGACGCCGGCATCGGACGAGCTCGCCGTGCTGCGGCGCACCGTCGAGCGCGCGCGGGCGAACTTCGCCGACGACGCGGCGGCGCTCGCCGTCGCCTGCCTCGTGATCCTCAACCTCGACGAGGCGCAGTCATGCGAGTGACGCGGCGGGCGTTCCTCGAGGGGACGGGGGCCGGCATCGGGCTGGCGGCGCTGCAGTCGCTGCTGGCGCGCGACGCCGGCGCGTTTTCGAGCGCCCGATCGGGCCTGGATCGAGAGGGCCACCACTTCGCACCGCGGGCGAAGCGGGTGGTCGTGCTCTGGCAGGGCGGCGCGCCGTCGCATGTCGATCTGTTCGATCCGAAGCCCGACTTCGAGCGGCTGCGCGGCAGCGAGGTGCCGGAGTCGGTCCGCAATCGCGCGCGGCTGTCGACGATGACGGCGGGGCAGGGGCGCTATCCGGTGCTGCCGGCGATCCGGCCGTTCCGCCGCTACGGCGACTGCGGCATGGAGCTCTCGTCGCTGCTCCCCCACACCGGCGCGATCGCCGACCGGATCTGCCTCCTCCGCTCGCTCCACACCGAGGCGGTGAACCACGCGCCGGGCGTCACGCTCTGGCTGACCGGCAGCCAGATCCCCGGCCGACCGAGCTTCGGCGCGTGGACGGTCTACGGCCTCGGCAGCCTCTCCTCCGACCTGCCCGCCTTCGTGGTGATGACCTCGAGCGATCGCGAGAAGACCTGCGGCCAGCTCTTCTTCGACCACTACTGGAGCGCCGGTTTCCTGCCGAGCCGCCACCAGGGCGTGCGGCTGCGCGCCGAAGGCGAGCCGGTGCTCTACCTCGCCGATCCGCCGGGCTACGACCGCGCGCTGAAACGCGGCGCGCTCGACGACCTCGCCGAGCTGAACCGCCGCCACCTCGCCGAGTTCGGCGACCCCGAGATCGACACCCGCATCGCGCAGTACGAGCTGGCGTTCCGCATGCAGGCGAGCGTGCCCGAGCTGCTCGACCTGTCCGGCGAGCCGCAGTCGGTGCTCGATCTCTACGGCCCCGACGTGCAGCGCAAGGGCAGCTTCGCCCGCCACTGCCTGCTCGCCCGCCGGCTGCTCGAGCGCGGCGTGCGCTTCGTCCAGCTGATGCACTCGGGCTGGGACCAGCACCAGAACCTCGCCACGCAGCTCGAGCTGCAATGCCGCGACACCGACCAGCCCTCTGCCGCGCTGGTGCAGGACCTCGCGCAGCGCGGGATGCTCGAGGACACGCTGGTGCTGTGGGGCGGCGAGTTCGGCCGCACGCCGTTCGTCCAAGGCGACGTGAACCGGATCGACGCCCACGGCCGCGACCACCTCGGCAGCTGCTTCTCGCTGTGGCTCGCCGGCGGCGGCGTGCGCGGCGGCCACGTCCACGGCGCAAGCGATGACTTCGCCTACCACCCGGCGCAGGACCCGGTCCATGTGCACGACCTGCAGGCGACGCTGCTCCACCTGCTCGGCTTCGACCACACCAAGCTGACCTTCCGCCACCAGGGGCGCGATTTCCGGCTCACCGATGTGCATGGCGCGGTGGTGAAGGGGATCGTGGCCTGACCGTCACCGCCGCCGCACCACTCGCACTTCGCCCGGCTCGACGACTTGCAGGTGGAAAGTCACGTCGCCGCGCGGCTCGATCACGACGAGGAAGCGCTCGATCGAGCGGTCGGGCGCGAGGATCACGTGCGAGTAGTCGGTGCGCTTGCCGTCGGAGTCGCGCAAACCGCGCCATACGTCGAGCGCACCTACGCCTCCCCAGGAACGGTGTTGGGATGGCGACTCCGCGGAGATCGGCGAGCCCGGCAGGTTCGGTCACCACCGCACTTCAGCCCCGTCTTCGCCTGCATGCAGTCCCATGCCCACGATTCGCTGTTCCGGTCCCAGTTCGGCCAGACCGCCGAGGCGGCGGCGGAGTTGCGTCTGCTGCTCTCCGCGCGCGCTGCGGCGCAGCTCGACCTGGCGGCGCTGGTCCGCGTCGACACCGCATGGGTCGATCGCGAGCTGCGCGGCAGCGCCGCCGACCTGCTTTTCCGTGCCCCGCTCCGGGCGGGTGGTGACGCATTCCTGCTGTTCCTGATGGAGCACCAGAGCACTCCCGATCCGCGCCTCCCGCTGCGGCTGCTGCGCTATGCCACGCAGATCTGGGAGCGCCACGCCGCCGAGACGCCGCCGTCCACCCCGCTGCCGCCGGTCATCCCAGTGCTGATCCACCAGGGACCGCGACCGTGGCCCTGGCCGCCCCGCTTCCGGACGCACCTGGCCGGTGGAGCCGACCTCCATGAAGCGCTGGCACCCAACCTGATCGAGTTCGACTACCTCATCGACGACCTCGGGACGCAGAGCGATGCGCAGATCTTCGGACGGGCGATGAGCGCGATCGGTCGCCTCACGCTGATCGCATTGCGCAACGGCCGCGCGATCCCACGCCTCGCCGAACATCTGGCCGGCTTCCTGCGCGAGCTGCACCACGACCTCCGCGGCCCCGCCGTGGTGCCGGCGCTGTCGCGCCTCGTGAGCTATGTTCTCGCCGTCGGCGACGGCACGCCGCGCGAGGTCCGAGCGACCCTCGCGGCCGCCCTGCCGACGGAGCACCGGAGCGAAGTGATGACGACGGCCGAAATGCTGCGGGCGGAAGGGAAGGCCGAAGGGCTCGTCGAGGGCTGGCGCATGAGCGTCACCGGACTCCTCGAGGCGCGCTTCCGGGCGCTGTCACCGGCGGCGCGGGAGCGGATCGCGGCGGCCGATCTCGCGATGCTCCAGAGCTGGCAGCGCCGGGTGCTCTCGGCCCGTGACGAGGCGGAGCTGTTCGGGGAGTGACGCGACGGGAGCGGAACTGCGGCCTGGTCCCGGCGCATGCGGCGGAGCGGTTCGAACGGTCGCGAGCTCTCCATCACGCGTCCGAATTCGGCAGCTCGTTCCCCTGCTGCTGGTGGCGGCGGTCGCCGGAGGCGTCTGGATCGCGTCGCTGTTCACGGATCAGCGCCCAGAGATCACGCGGACCGACGTCGCACCCGCAGGTGATGCGATCTTCGGCCCGAGCGCCGACGAACGCCCGCAGGAACTGGCGCCTCCGGCCGATGGTGCGGCGCCGCCGCCGCCTGCGCGTGCCCACGATCGACGCCCGTTCGTGCGCGGCGTGGTGGTCGATCCCGGCCATCGGCCGATCGCGCACGCCTCGATCCTCGCCCGGCGCGGCCGCTAGGTCGGACTGACACGCCACGTCGAGCCATTGATCCAGGAGGAGCTCGAGCACCAAGTGGTGGTCCGCTGCGACGCCGCCGGCCGCTTCGAGCTGGCCGAGCTGCCGCCACGGACCGTCGCGCTCGCGGCGGTCGCTCGCGGCCGCGTTGCTGCCGAATGGCGCGACATCGCCGCCGATGCCGCAGCGAACCAGGCCGTGGTGCTGGTCCTCGAGGAGGGCCGTGCGCTGGCGGGTCGAGTCGTCGACTCTGAAGGACGGCCGGTCGAGCGGGCACGGGTCGACTGGTGCGCCACCGCGGCGCGCTGGAGCTTCGAGCTCGCCGCCCACCTGCCAGGCGAGCCCTTGATGGCGATCACGGCCGTCGCTGAACGACTCACCACCACCAGCGGCGCCGACGGTCGCTTCCGCTTCGAGGGCCTCCCGCCGGCGAAAGGCGAATGCGTGGTCACGGCCTTCGAGGCGGCGAAGAGCTCGGTCGGGCAGCACCAGGGGGCGATCTACCAGCGGCAGGTGCGCTACTTCTGCGAGGACATCCGGATCCTGCGCCAGCGCATCGCCGAGATCGACGACGACTTGAAAACCCAGGTCGATGGGCACGAGCTCGCGACGCTGCTGAAGACGATCGAGGGGATCGGCACGAACACGGCGGCGCGCCTGGTGGCCGAGCTTGGCGATCCGGCGGAGTGGAAGAGCGCCGGCGCGCTCGCGTCGCATGTCGGAGTGGTGCCGCAGGTGCACCACTCCGGGAAGTCGGCGCCGCTGCGCGCAGGGATCGGCTCGCTCGGCAATCGCGATCTGCGCCACGCGCTGTGGATGCCGGTGCTCGCAGCGGTGAGGTGCAACCCATGGCTCCGGTAGCACTACCAGCGGCTGCGGGCTGCCGGGAAGCTGCCGAAGGTCGCACTCATCGCGTGCATGCGCAAGCTGATGACGGCGATCTACAGCGTGGCGAAGAGCCACAAGCCCTTCGTGCCGCTGATTCCAAAGGTGGCGCTCGCGCCGCTGACAAACCACTTGCTCGAGGAGCGGCATTTCAGCGGGTCGATGGACCCGCATCGTCGGAGCCGCGATTTTCCTCCTCGTCCTGCACCGACATCCCGTCGCCTCGCGACGGGGCTCATGAATAAGACGGGCTAGCCGAAATCGTCGCCCCACGGGATGAAGAGGAAGTGGCCGCCGGTGCGCTCGCCGCGGCGCTCGCGGTGCCAGAGGCGCCAGAGGAACGAGAATTCGCTCGCGTCGGCGGCGGCGTCGTCGTCCCAGGTGATGAACGGGAAGAGGTCGCGCGTCACGCGTCCGCCGCGCTCGACCTTGCGGTAGAGCCCCCAGCCGGCGACGAACCGCTTCTCGTGCGGGCACTCCTTCGAATGGACGCACCAGAGCAGCGTGTCCCACTCGTTGCGCGACGGATCGCGCTCGTGCTCGAACAGGAGCGGGATGCGGGTGTGGCGAGCCACCGTCGTGGGCGGCAGCGCCGGCCCCTCGAGCGTGGTCCATTCGGCGAGGAACCAGTCGAAGAGGAAGCCAGCGTGATCGGTGGCGGCGGACGCGTCCGGCGCCGCCTCGAGCGCCGCGAGCACGGCGTCGTTCAGCGGCGGCGATGCGTCGTGCCCGAAGCTGAGCAGCGCCGCGACGTGCGCCTGCCACGAAGTGTCGCCGGCGACGGCTGCGACGGCGGGAGCGGCAGCGGTGGCGGCGGCGGGGGCCGCGGTCGACGGCAGATCCCAGCGATCGAGTTCGAAGACGAGCGCCGTGCCGAACTGGAACTGGCTGCTGGTCTCGTGCCGCCGATGGCCGACGAGCGTGAACCAGTCGAAGAACGACTCGTGCGAGGCGTGGTTGCTGGTGGCGAACAGCGGCCACGCGCGCCACGATTCGCCCGCCTCGTCGACGCGATGGCGGCCCATCCCGAGCAGCACGCAGGTCTCGTCGAGCGCACGATCGGGATCGACGGCGCGCGACCAGAGCGGGAAGAGCGAGGTCTCGCGCGACCGACCGAGGCGCTCGTCGGTCCAGAGCGGCCACAGGAACGCCGTGTACGAATCGTCCGGGCCGTACGAGCTCCGGTGCCAGAGCGGCCCGAGCACGTTGGTGAACTCGATCGAGCCGTCGGCGCTCCATCCGCGGCCGCCGAGCGGCGTGACCAGCCGCCGGTGCGCCGCATCCTGGGCCCAATGGAACAGCGGGAAGAGCGTCCGGCTCCGCTCACTGCCATCCTGCGTCGCGAACTCCCACCAGAACGGGAACAGCACCCGTGAATCGCTGTTGCGGTCGTGCCACCAGAATGGTGCCAGCGCGAAGCTGTCGCGGAGGTCCCACCAGAGCGGGAAGACGACGGTCGTGTCGTGGTCGAGATCACGCCACAGCAGCGGGAAGAGACCGTAGCCATCGACCTCGTTCGGCTCGGCGCCAGGGTCCGCTCCCGCGGCGATCCGCCGATCCCGCTCCAGCGTCCACCAGACCGGCCCGACGTAGTTGAGCTGCCCCCAACCCGCCAGCGGGAAGAGGCCGTGCAGGTCATCGCCGACGTCGTGGTAGGCGGTCAGCGCCCAGAAGCTGCCGTCGTCGAGCTCGACGTGCGCCAGCGGCCAGAGCAGGTCGAGCTGGTCGCCGTCGCGCGCGGCGAACGGACGGGCGGCGAAGCCGCGGTCATCCCAGTCGATCAGCGGCCAGATCACGGCGTTGCGGGCACCGTCGGCGTACCAGAGCGGCCAGAGGTTGACCCGCTTCGCCGACGGTTCGTCGGCGGAGAAGGGCGACAGACGGATCATCCGTTCGCCCGAGGCGCAGCCGGAAAGGAGAGCCACCAGGGCGAACAGCGCGGAACCGCAGGAACTGCGCCGCCGGCTGGGGGAACGGCGAGCGTCGTCGTCGCGCACAGGACCGGCGGACGTGGAAGCGCCGGTGTTCGATCCAAGGCCGCGTTCGTCGTCCATGAAGTCACTCCGCGAACCGTCCTTCGCGCTCGGCGCCGGGGCCGTGCTGACCACGCCGGCCGTTCCGCCGGTGTCGTGCGCGACGGACGCAGTCAGCGCTCCGAACGGTGTGCCGCCGGAGCGGCCGTCGATCACGGGCACAATCGTGCCGATCGGCCCGGCCACAGGCGAACCCGCCGAGGCGACCCCGGTCGCGGCGATCCGCGCCTCGCGCGGATCGCCGGCCTCGTGCCTGCAGACGTGGTCCGGTCGCGCGGCTCAGTTCGACGCCGTGCGCTTGGCGCCGTCGCCCTTGGCCTTGCCCTTGTAGAACCAGACGAAGCCGGTCATCTCCTCGCGGACGAGCTCCTTCTTCGACTGGTAGTGCTTCTGCCACTCGTCGTTCAAGGCGGCATCAGGCGCGCCGCCGGCGTTCGACTGCATCCGTTCCATCAGTTCCTGGAACTTCTTCTCCCACGCCAGCAATGCGACGCGCGTCTCCGCCTCGCTCTTGCCTTCGAGCACGTGTTGCACCGTGATCGAGTCGCCGACCAGCAGGTCGAGCGTTCCGTCGCCGTCGACGTCATCCGCCCAGACGCGCGTGCTCGAGTTCGGGCCGACGAGGTGCGCGTCGCCGAACGTCACCGGCGTCTCGGTCGCGTCCGTTTCGCCTTCGATGATGACGCCCTGGTGTCCGGCAACTGGCTCGACCAGCGTCTGCATCGCCGCAAACTTGGGCTCCGCCTTGCTGCCGATATTGGTGAAGAGGAAGGCACCGCCCGTCGCCGAACCCGACAGCAGGTCGAGGTCGCCGTCGCCGTCCCAATCGACCAGGAACGGGTCGCTGTGCAGTTGCACCTGCATCTGCGCGCCCGCCGCCTGCAGCCAGGTCGACTCCGGCGCGAAGCCGCCCGAGTCCTCGCCGCGGAACCAGCCAAACGTGCCGCCGAAGTTGCCCGACACCAGGTCGAGGTTGCCATCGTCGTCGAGGTCGGCGACGAAGGCGCGCGTGCAGATCTTCGCGACGTCGGCCTGCTCCTTGCTACCGCTCGACAGCAGCAGAGGCTTCTCGTCATTGCCGCGCAGCACCTGCGCCGCCTTCCACTTGCCGCCCTTCTCGCCGAGCAGCACCTGGAAGTAGCCCGCCATGTCGACGCTCGGCTCGGAGTGCGAATAGGAGCCGGAGACGATGTCGATCAGGTCATCACCGTTGACGTCCACAAACTGTGGCGTCGAGCTGGTGCATCACCAGACACCGGGGACTTCGGCGACCGTGCCGCCGGCCATCAGCCACTGCCGCTCGCTGAACTTCAGGCCGCCGAGGTTCTTGTAGGTCGCCATCTTCCCGCCGGCGAACTGGCCGACGATCAGGTCCTTCTTGCCGTCGCCGTCGAGGTCGTGCCAGGCCGGGCAGGCGTATCCCGGCGACTCGACGCCGATCGGCTTGCCGGCGGCCATCAAGCGCAGGGGCTTCTCGAACCCGACGTCGGCGGCCAACACCATCGGCGCCGCCCACGCCACCCACACGCTCACCATCGACGTTCCTCCTTGCGACTGGCGCTGGCCGGGCTTCCCTGCCGGCGCGGTTCGTCCTGAACGCGTCGGATGCTACGGCTGACGACGACCAGCGTAACGACCCGCGTCCCGGTTCGCGCGAAATCCACGCGGCAGGAGCAGGGCGCCGCCGGTCGTGACCCGCCAAGGTCGCGGTGGCTCAGCGCGTGAGCGAGCGCAACGCGAACGCGAAGTCGGCCGGAGCGAACTCCCGCGCGGAGTCGAGCAGCGCCAGCAGGCGGGCGCGAACGTCGGCGGCGGCGCCGCTGGTTTCGAGCGCCCACGATTGCAGCGCGAAGGCCGCCTGCAGCGAGTGCAGCAACTGCGCCGCATGCTCGGCGGCCGGCAGTCCGCCGCCCGCCACCGCATCCGCGACGCCGGCCAGTTCTGCGATGGCCGCCTTCGCCAGGGCTGCGACGTCGCCGACGCCGCCCACCGCCGCCGCCAGTGCCGCGGGGAAGCGGCTGGTGTCGAGCTGCGCCTGCCCCACCGGCACCGCCATCCCGTGGTCGAGCCGCCAGTCGCACACGCGCTGCCAGCCGACGTCGCCGAGATCGTGGTGGCACGCCGCGCAGTCGCGGTTCGACCAGTCGATCGCGGTCGTCGCCCGCTCGCCGCCCGCCTCGCGCGCGACGTTGCGCAGCTGCCGCTCGACCGCGACCAGCGGCCCCGCCAGCGCCGCGCGCAGGAACCAGTCGCGGCTCTCTTCGCCGCGCTGCCGCCAACGCGGTCCCATCGCCAGCAGGTAGCTGCCGAGCTCGAAGCGCAACTCCGGATGGCCGGCGGCGATGAGGCGGTGATCGACGACGCGCGTCGCGTCGCCCAGATGGCACTCGAGACACTTGCCGGCCAGCACCGCCGGGTCCTTCGTGTCGACCATGCCGTGGTTCGCCACCGCCGCGGCGCGATCGAAGCCGCGCTGGAAGTGACCGCCGTACCAACCGGAACTGGCGCCGTGGCACGCCTCGCAGCTCACGCCGAATTCGCCGCCTGCCGTCGGCACCTGCTGCGGGCTCGCATGACAGGCGAGGCACTCCGCCGCCGTCGTCACGTCGATCCCGAGCCGCCGTCCCATCGCCTGCCCGAGCGGCGCGTGCAGCGCGTCGTACGCCCGTCGGTGCGCATCGTCGCGGAATCAGGTCGCGAATTCGTCCTGCGCGCTCCGGCCATCGCGCGCGCGCGACGAGCCGTGGCAGCTCGACGAGTCGCAGGTGGCCGGTCCGGTGAACTCCCCCACCCCGGCGAGCGGCGCACCGCCCCGCGTGGCAGCAGCGCTGCGCGCCGCCCCGCCGGCGACGCTGGCCGCTCCGGTCACCCCGAGCAGCAGCAGCGCGAGCGTCCGCAGGAGCCGTCGCCGGCGCGCGACCACGCGCGGCTGACTCGGTACGTCACTCGTCGCGCATGCCATCGACTGCTCCGCGATCCCCGGCGCTTCTCCCGCACGGCTCTTCGACCGCCGCGGAAACGAGCCTTGAGCAGCGCCATCACCCGTCGCGATTCCCCCTCTCGCCATCTCCCCGACGACGGCAACATGCCGCCCCATGAACCCGCATCGACCCTGCGCCCGACTCGCCGTGCTCTGCTGGCTGCCGCTCGTCGTCGCGCCATCCGCAGCCGCTCAGTTCACGCCACCCGGCCGGCCCGCCGCTGCTGTCGACGACGTCTGTTGCGGCGGCGGCCACCACGCCGCCGGACCGCTGGTCGAGCCGCCGCCGGCGGCGCCGACCGACTGGGACATCACCGCGCCGTTCGGCCCGACGCGCGACGTCGACATCGACACCGACGAAGGCACCTGGATCCAGGTCGACGTCAGTCCCGACGGCCGCACGCTGGTCTTCGACCTGCTCGGCGACCTCTGGACGCTGCCGATCGGCGGCGGCGACGCCACGCTGATCGCCGGCGGCGGCGCGTGGGAATGGCAGCCGCGCTTCAGCCCCGACGGCGCGCGTATCGCGTTCATCAGCGATCGCGGCGGCGCCGACAACGTCTGGACCTGCGCGCCCGACGGCAGCGACCGGCGCCAGGTCACGAAGGAGGACTTCCGACTGGTCCACTGCCCCGAGTGGATGCCGGACGGCGATTGGATCCTGGTGCGCAAGCACTTCACCCACACGCGCTCGCTCGGCGCCGGCGAGATCTGGATGTACCACGCGAGCGGCAGCGGCGGCGCCGGCGTGCAGCTGACCGAGAAGAGCTCGAACACCGCCGACGTGAACGAGCCGGCGATCAGCCGGGATGGCCGCTGGCTCTGGTTCAGCCACGCCGGCGACTTCGACTACAACCGGAACGTCTACGCCGGCATCTACGCCGTCTCCCGCATCGATCGGCGGACCGGCCAGCGCGAGTCGTTCAGCGACGGCAGCGGCAGCGCCTGCCGGCCGCGCCCCTCGCCCGACGGGAAGAGCGTCGCGATGGTGCGGCGTGCCGGACTGAAGACCGCGCTGTTCGTGCGCGAACTCGAGGACGGGCGCGAGGAGCTGCTGTTCGACGGTCTCGACCACGACACGATGGAGACGTGGTCGACCAACGGCGCGTTCCCCGGCTACTGCTGGCTGCCCGACAGCTCCGCGATCGTCGTGACCGCGGGCGGGAAGCTGGTGCGGATCGCGACGCGCGCCGATGCGGCGGGCGGCGTCGCCCGCGGCAGCGTGACGCCGATCCCGTTCCGCGCGAAGACGACGCACCAGGTGCACGAGGCGCTTCGTTTCCCGCGCAAGGCGCACGACGAGACGGTGGCGGCGCGGATGATCCGCTGGGCTCAGCTCTCGCCCGACGGCGGCGCGGTCTGGTTCCAGGCGCTGGGACAGGTCTGGCGGCAGGCGCGATCGGGCGGAGCGGCGGTGGCGGTCACGCCGCCGCCGGAGCCGGGCGGCCATGGCGAGCTCGCCTACGCGCCGGCGCTGTCGCCGGACGGCAAGTCGTACGCCTACACGACGTTCCGCAACGGCGTCGGCGGCGCGTTGTGGCTGGCCGGCGCGGACGGCGCGGCGGCGCCGGTGAAGCTGTTCGCGCAGCCCGGGGTGATCGCGAATCCGGCGTTCGCGCCGGACGGCAGGCGGATCGCGTTCGTGCACGGCAGCGATGCGCTGGTGCGGGGCCGGTCGCTGGCGGGCGATGCGCTGCGGCTGGCGTGGATCGCGGCGGACGGGAGCGACGCGGGACGGGCGCACGATCTCGGGCCGACCACCAATCGCGGCAGCAACCGCCGCATGCCGCGGCCATTCTTCGCGCCCGCTGGCGGGGAACTGCTCTGGTTCGAGGACGGCGGCGCCGGGACGGTGCTGGTGCGCGCGCGGCTCGACGATCCGGACAACGGCGGACCGTCGCGCCTCGTGCTGGCGACCAACGAGGACGCCGAGGAGATCGTGCCGTCGCCCGACCTCGCGTGGATCGCCTGGAAGGAGCAGCATCAGGTCTACGTCGCGCCGTTCCCGCAGGCGGTCGGGCGGACGCTGACCATCGGCCGCAGCGGCGCGCCGATGCCGGTGAAGAAGCTGACCAGCATCGGCGGCAGTTGGCTCGGCTGGAGCGCCGACTCGAAGCGGCTCACGTGGGCGCTCGGCCCCGAGTTCGTGATCCAGGAGGTGGCGCCGCTGTTCGCGGCGGCGCCGGCCGGCGAAGCGGCGGCCAAGCCGGCGGAGTTCACCGCCGCGGGCGTACGACCGGACGCCGAGGTGGTGGCGCTCGACGCGAGCGTGCCGGGCGACGCGCCGGAAGGCGGCTTCGCGCTGGTCGGCGCGCGGATCGTGACGATGCAGGGCGACCTCGTGATCGAGGACGGGACGATCGTCGTCGAGCGCAACCGGATCGCGGCGGTCGGACCGCGCAGCGAAGTGGCGCTGCCGGCCGGGCTGCCGGTCGTCGACGGGCGCGGGCGGACGGTGATGCCCGGGCTGATCGACGTGCACGCGCATCTGCACTACAACGCGCTCGACATCCAGCCGGCGCAGCCGTGGGAGTACCTGGTCAACCTCGCGTACGGCGTGACCGCGACCCACGATCCGTCGGCGTCGACCGAGCTGGTGTTCGCGCAGTCGGAGCTGGTGAAGGCCGGCCGGATGGCGGGGCCGCGGGTCTGGTCGACCGGCTACATCCTGTACGGCGCGAAGAGCGCCAACAAGGCGGAGGTCGACTCGTACGACGACGCGAAGCGCCACCTGCAGCGGCTCCACGCGGTCGGGGCGTTCAGCGTGAAGAGCTACAACCAGCCGCGCCGCAACCAGCGCCAGTGGATCGTCAAGGCGGCGCGCGAGCTCGGGATGCTGGTCGTGCCGGAGGGTGGCTCGCTGCTGGCGCAGAACGTGACGTTCTGCCTCGACGGCCACACCGGGCTCGAGCACAACCTGCCGGTGGCGCCGGTCTACCGCGACGTCGTCACGCTGTTCGCCAACTCGGGGACCGGGATCACGCCGACGCTGGTGGTGAGCTACGGCGGCCTGAACGGCGAGTACTGGTGGTACCAGCGCGACCGCGTGTTCGAGAAGGAGCCGCTCCGGTCGCTGACGCCGCCGGGGCTGCTCGAGGCCGTGGCGCGGCGGCGCGACGTCTTCGCGTTCGACGACGACTTCCAGCACGTGAAGGTGGCGGAGGCGTGCGCGAAGATCCTGCGGGCGGGCGGCCATCTGCAGCTCGGGGCGCACGGGCAGTTGCAGGGGCTCGGCGCCCACTGGGAGCTGTGGATGCTGGGGCAGGGCGGACTCACGCCGCTCGAGGCGATCCGCTGCGCGACGCACTACGGCGCGTGGTACCTCGGCATGGACGGCGAGCTCGGCTCGCTCGAGCGCGGGAAGCTGGCCGACTTCATCGTGCTGGCGAAGAATCCGCTCGCGGACCTGCAGAACAGCGACTCGGTCCTGCTGACCTGCGCCAACGGGCGCCTGTTCGACGCGCGGACGCTCGAGCAGCAGCTCCCCGCGGCACGCGCGCGCCCGCCGTTCACCTGGGAAGCGCAGTGAGCGAGGAGGCGGGCGCCGCTGCCGTCCCGGATCAGGGCGACGCGGGACGACGCAGCGCGGCGTGGGCGTCGGCGATCAGCGCGGCGAGCGCGCGGCGCTGCACCGTGGCGAGCGTGACGGCGAGCCAGCGGCCGCCCCAGACCGCGCGGTAGGTGGCGGGGTCGGCGGCGACCAGGGCCTCGAGGTCGGGACCGCTGATCTTCAGGCTCACGGAAGCCCCGCCGGGCGGCAGGCTGGCGAAGATCCGGCCGCGGACGCGGAAGTCGGGATGACCCATGTGCGCGGACTCGACCGCGTCGGGCAGCGCCAGGGCCAGCGCGCGCACGTCGTCGCTCGAGCAGCCGGCGGCGGTGCGCGCCGGTGGCTGCTTGCCGGGCGTCCGCTCGGCGGGCGTCCGTCGGCGCGGCGGCGGCGCGATGTGCGCGGGGATCGCCGGCTTCGCTCGCCGCCCATCGCCCGCTACTTGCGGTAGCTCCCTGCCATCGACGGGAACCACTGCTTGCCGTCGGGCGACACCTCCATCCGGAGCTGGTAGGTCGCACCGCGCACGGCGAAACGGCAGCGCATGTGGCCCGCCGGGCCGACGCTGGCCAGCACCAATTCGTCGCCTTGTCACTCGCCGGTGAATACCGAGAGCATGCCGCCCATCGTGTCCCACCAGTGGAGCGTCGGCGTGGCCTTCTCGGAGTCGACGCCGAAGACGCCGGGACAAACTGATCCAGGAACAGTTTGTCAGGAACCGTTTGTCCGCCGCTCCATTCCACGACGGGCGAGGGGTCTTTGTTTCGACCGGACAAACTGATCCAGGAACGGTTTGTCCGGCTAGCCGAAGAGGCTCTTCTCGCGGACCAGCTTCACGATGCCGCGGCGGATCAGCTCGAAGTAGCACTTGGCGCAGACGGCGACGTCGTGGGCGGCCTCGTGCTTCTCCTCGGCCGGCGTGCCGAACAGCTTGGCGTGCAACTCCGGCAGCTTCGGCCACTTGAAGCCGCCCTTCTGGCTGCTCGGGATCGCGCACAGGTCGGTGCCGGCCTTCATCGTGCACACCTGCGACTTCTTCGCGAGCGGATCGGGCCGCCCCGCGCGCACGAACTCGGCGCCGATCACCATCTCGTCGTAGGAGAGGTTGTGGGCGACGATCACCTTCGCCTTCGCCGCCGCCGCCGCGAACGCGTCGAGCACCTCCGCCAGCGGCCGGCCGTCCGCCAGCGCCTTCATCTGGCTGATCTTGTGCACGCGCGTGGCATCGTCGGGGATGACGAACCCGTCCGGGCGCACGACGAACACCCGCGCCTCCACCACCTTCCCGTCGTTGTCGTGCAGCGACCACGCAAGCTGCACGATGCGCGGCCAGTTGGCCACGTCGCTCTTCGGCGCGTTCCAGTTGCGCGGCAGCCCCGTCGTCTCGCTGTCGATCACGAGATGCATGTCATTCGCCTCCCCCGCCGCCCGCGCCGGAAGCCGCCTCCGGCGCGCTCGCGCGCGGCCCCGCCTGCGGCCGCAGCGACTTGAACTCTGACTCGTCGTTCCACTGCGGCCAGGCCGGCGTCGCCAGCACTCGCCGCGCCACCGACAGCAGCGCGTGCAGATCCTCCACCGCGCCGTCATAGGTCCACGCCGGATCGAACTCGTCGCTCGGCTTGTGGTAGTGCTGCGTCGTGTAGCGCCGCCGCAACTCGAGCCCGTAGCCCGCGTCCTGACCGATGAAATCGACGCCGCGCCCGGTGTACAGCGCCGGCACGCCGGCCCGCGCGAAGGGCAGTTGGTCGCTGCGGTAGTACGACCCCTTCTCCGGCTCGGGGTCGGGCGCCAGCACCCGTCCCTGGGCCGTCAGCGCCTCGCCGAGCAGTCCCTCGAGCGAGTTCTGCCCCATCCCGATCACCGCCATGTCGCGCGTCCGCCCGTGCACGTTCCAGCCATCGATGTTGATCAGCGCCAGCGCGTCCGCCAGCGGATGGACCGGGTTCTCGGCGTAGAAGTGCGAACCGAGCAGCCCGCGCTCTTCCGCCGTCACGAAGAGCATCACCACCGAGCGCCGCGGCCGCGGTCCGCGCCCCAGGGCGCGCGCCACCTCGAGCAGCGCCGCAACGCCGCAGGCGTTGTCGATCGCGCCGTTCAGGATCGAATCGCCGACCTTGGTCGGGTCGATGCCGAAGTGATCCCAGTGCGCAGTGAAGAGCAGATGCTCCTTCGCCACGCGCGGATCGCTGCCCGGCAGCAGGCCGATGACGTTGCGCGAGACCACCGGCTCGAACTTGTGCTCCGCCACCGACTCGGCTTCGACGGCGAGCGGCACCGCCCGGAACTCCTCCTGCAGCGCCGCCTGCTTCACCGCCGCGAGCTCGAGCCCGCCGCGACTGCGTGCCAGCAGCTCGACGAAAACCTCCCGGGTGATCCAGCCCTCGAACGCGCAGCGCGCAGCGCCGCCGTCGGCGCGGATGAAATCGAACTGCTCGCCGCCCCAGCTGTTGCGCACGACCTCCCAGCCGTACGCCGCCGGCTCGGTCTCGTGGACGATCAGGCAGCCGGCCGCCCCCTGCCGCGCGGCCTCCTCGTACTTGTAGGTCCAGCGGCCGTAGTACGTCATCGCCTTGCCGCCGAAGCGCCCGTCCGGCAGCGGCGGATCGCCGACGAGGCAGACGACGACCTTCCCCTTCACGTCGACCTCGCGGTAGTCGTCCCAGCCGAACTCGGGCGCGACGCAGCCGTAGCCGACGAAGACCAGCTCGCCCGTCGTCTTCTGCGCGCCCGGCTGCTGGCGCTTCGACATCAGCACGAAGTCGTCGAGGAAGCGCAGCGCGACGCCGCCGAGCCGCAGCTCCGGCGGCGCCACCTTGGTCACGCTCAGCAACGGCACCTGCTGCACGAAGCTCGGCCCGTTGCCGGGCGCGAAGCCGGCCTGGGTCAGCTGCTCGGTGAGGTACTCGACCGTCCTGCGCTCGGCGCGCGTCGCCACGCCGCGCCCCTCGAACTCATCCGAGGCGAGCAGCTGCAGGTCGCGGCGGATCGCATCCCCATCGAGTCGTTCCGACGTCAGCGGCGGCGGCGCGTCGACCAGCAGGCGCGCCGGCGGCGGCGTCTCCGGCCGCGGACCGAGCGCGGCCAGCAGCGACTCCCAGTCGCTCTCCGTCTTCAGGTCGTAGTTGCCGTCGATGTGGCCGAGGCGGCCGTCGCGCTCGACCACGAACATCGCGCGCCGCGCGACGCCGCCGAAGCTCTCGAGGAAGACGCCGAATTCGCGCGCGTGACGGCCGTGCTCGTCGGTCAGCAGCTGGAACGGCAGCGCGAGCGAATCGCAGAACTTGCGGTGCGACTCGACGCCGTCCAGCGAGACGCCGAACACCATCACATCGCGACCGGTGAACTCGTTGAACCTGTCCCGCAGGTCCGAGAGTTCCCTGGTTCAGCCGCCGGTGAAGTCCTTGGGATAGAAGGCCAGCAGGTAGCGCTTTCCGAGCAGCGATGCCGAGGTGATCCAGCGGCCGTCCTGATCGGCCATGCGGAACTCGGGCACCGGCGCGCCAGGGGCCGGAACCGGCGCCTGCTGCGGCAACAGCGCGGTGAGCAGCGCCGCGAGGAACCAGGACATCGCCGACCTCCTCCGTGGGGACCGGGACTGTATCCGGCGGGCGCGGTCACGCGCGAGCGGTGCGCCGGCGGCGCTGAACGGACCGGCCGATCACCCCTTGACACCCATGGCATCGACTAGATTACATTTGTAATCGTTCAGCTACATACGTAGCCTTAGTCCGAGCCAAGGGAGCCCGCGATGGCCGAGTCCGAACCTGACGCGCTCTCGCGCGCCGAACTCAAGGTGATGAAGCTCGTCTGGCGGCTCGGCCGCGCCGCCGCCCGCGACGTGATCGTCGCCGCGGCCGAGTTCGGCTGGCAGCCCAGCACGGTGAAGACGCTGCTGCGCCGGCTGGTCGAGAAGGGCCACCTCGAGGCGACCCGCGTCGGTAACAGCTTCCTCTACGTGCCGGTCGAGCAGCCGGTGCCGGCGCTGCGGCGGGCGCTCGACACGCTGTTCGAGCACGTGCACGACGGCCTCACGGCGCCGCTGCTGGCCCACCTGGTGAAGAAAAGCCGCCTGTCCGACGACGAGCTCACCGAGCTGCGCCGCCTGATCGACGCGAAGAAGGGGCGCGGCCGATGAGCGCGCTCGCGTGGTTCGACGCGGCCGGCGGGCGCTTCCTCGAGTGTGCGGTCACGCGCGGCCTCGACGTGCTGCTGCTGGTGCCGCTGGTGCTGCCGATCACGCTGCCGGGTGCGGGCGGCTGGGCGGACGTAACGCGGCCGCTGGCGTGGCGATCGTGGATCGCGGCGTCGACGCCGGCCGACGTTGCGTCCAGCACGCACGTCGGCGCCGCTTCCGCCGCGGACTCCGCCGCGGGCGTCGAGCCGTCCATCGCGCGCTCGCCGGCCGACCAGGTCGAGGCGATCACCGCCGCCGCGCTCCACGTCGCTGCCGCGCAGGGCCGCTCGCTGCAGAAGGATCCGCTGCATCGCGCCGGCGTGGCGCTCCTGCTTGTGAAGGTCCCGCAGTGGGACGAGAAGGCGGGGTGCATCGACTACGACTACTGGTTCCACGGGACGCTGGCGATGAAGTCGCTGCGCGACCCTCGCTGGCACGGATGGCAGGAGGCGGTGTGGCAGGCGTTGCTGCCGAATCAGCGCACCAGGGGGCATGTCGGCGGCTCGTTCGACGCCGCGCCCGACCCGTGGGGCAACAGCGGCGGCCGTGCCTATGCGACCGCGATCAACGCGCTGACGCTGGCGCACACGATCGAGCTGGATCCGACCGGCAGCGCGCCGTCCGGTGCCAGATGATGGCGCTGGATGGCGCGTGCATCGCCGCCCTGCTGCTGGCCGGCGCTGTCAACCCCCAGGCGACCGGCCGCGGCAGCGACGACCGCGGCGGCGATGGAGGCGCTGCCGCTGCGGCGCACGCCGAGCTGGTGACGACCGCACGCGCGACGCGTTCCGACGCGCTGGTCGTCCTGGAGGATGGCAGGACGGTCGTCGAGGAGTACTTCGGCGGCCCGCGCCAGCCGATCGAGCTGATGTCGTGCACGAAGTCGATCGTCAGCCTGCTGGTCGGGATCCTCATCGACGACCGGAAGATCGCGTCGGTCGACGCTCCGGTGGCGACGTGGTTCCCGGAGTGGGAGACGGACACCGACGCGCGCAAGCGGACGATCACCGTCGGCCATCTCCTCTCGCACACCTCCGGTCTCGAGTGCAAGCCGACCACCGAGGAGATCTACGCCAGCGCCGACTTCGTCCAGCTGGCGCTGGCGGCGCCGCTCGTCGCCGATCCCGGCACGACGTTCGTCTACAACAACAAGGCGACCAACCTGCTGGCCCGCGTGATCGAGCGCGCCGCCGGGATGAAGATGGACGACTTCGCACGCGAGCGCCTGTTCGCGCCGATCGGCATCGGCGAGTTCGGCTGGACGCGCGATCGCGCCGGCAATCCGCATGGGATGGCCGGGCTGCAGCTGCACGCGACCGACTTCGCGGCGATCGGGCAACTGCTCCTGGACGGCGGCGTCTTCGCGGACGAGCCGATCATCAGCTCCGCGTGGCTGGCGGCCTCGATGCGGCCGTGGCGGCCGGAACTGGCGCCGAACTGCGGGCTCCTCTGGTGGCTCGATGCCGACGTGGTGAGCTGTTCCTTCGATCAGCCGCTGCTCGAGCGGTGGCGCGCGGCCGGAACCGCGCCATGGATGCTCGCGGTCGGCCAGCGTCTCGTCGGGCGCTCCTTCGCGGGCAAGGACTGCATCGAGCAGATGCGCGGCGCGTTGCGCGAGGCGCTGAGTGCCGCCGCGCACGCGGACCCCGCCAGCAAGGGCGCGGCATTCGATTCCGAGCTGAATCGCCTCGGGATCGCGCCATGGCACGCCGAGCGGGGGCCGGTCGCGGCGTACCGCGCCGACGGCTTCCTCGGCAACGCGCTGGTGATCGTGCCGGGCAGCCGCCGCGTCGCGGTGCGCCAGCGGCGGTTTCCGGCGAACCCGGCCGAGCTGCAGGATCCGCGGTTCAACTTCGGCGAGTTCGCCGCGCGGATCCGCGCGCTGCCCGCCACCCCGCGCTGACCCGCGCTGACCCGCGACGGACCGCGGCGCCGCGCCACGGAACCGGACCGGGCGCGGCGCGCTCAGAGTCGCTGCAGCCAGCGCCATTCGGGGTGGCGCTGCTGGAAGCGGCCGAAGGCCAGGCTGACCGGCGCCAGCACGGCGAGGCAGAGCAGCCAGCCGAGCCAGACCACCGGCAGCGCGAAGCCGCAGCCTGGCGGCAACTCGCTGCCGAGGGTCAGCGGGTTCACGCTGTCCCATCCGATCGGCTGGCCGGCGATCGCCTGGAACAGCCAGGCGCACAGGTGCACCGCCGGCCATTGCAGCACATAGAAGCAGAGCGGCACGCGGCCGAGCGCGACCAGCCCGCGCAACGGAGCGCGCAACGGCCCGCCATCGGTCCCGGCTGCAGCACGGCCGAGCGCACCCAGCAACAGCAGCGCCGGCCCCAGCGTCATCAGCAGGTAGGCGAGCGACGGCGGGTACTTCTCGACGCGCAGGAACGAGAAGAACGTCTGCAGCGGCGTTGCCTGCGTCGACCATGGCCCCGGATCGCCGTACCCGTTCGCTGCGCGCAGCGCGAGGAACAGCAGCGTCGCGGCTCCGCCGAGCGCCACCCGCGCGCCGCCCGGCCGCCGGCGACGGCCCTGGCGAGCGCTCCGTACGGCTCCCGGGCCACCTTCGTGCCGCCCGATCTGCGATCTCGACGCGAGGTCCATTCCCGGCTAAACCGTTCAAACCGGGCACCACGCCGGGTGCCGGTGAGGAGTCGCCGTGACCGTGCAAAGACCCGCCGCCAGTTTCCTCAGCCCGCGCGACCTCGCCGCCGCCATCGGCGCGTCGGAGTCGTCCATCAAGCGGTGGGCCGATGCCGGCGAGATCGCAATTGCGCGCACTCGGGGTGGCCATCGCCGCATCCGCGTCTCCGAGGCGATCGAGTGGATCCGCCGCCACGGCCACGAATTGCAGCGGCCCGAACTCCTCGGCCTGCCCGACCGCGCACGCCGGCTGGAGGCGCGCCCCGTCGCGGAACATGCCTCCCGGCTCGCCGGCTTCCTCACCGCAGGAGAGCAGGACGAGGCGCGCGCGACCGTGCTCAACGCCTGGCTCGGCGGACTCCCGATCGAGCGCATCGGTGATGAGTTGCTGCAACCGGCGCTGGCGACCGTCGGCGAACTCTGGAACCGCGGCCCGGACGGCATCGCCCTCGAACACGCCGCGACCGAGTCGATGCTGCGCGCGCTGCACGAGATCCAGCGCCTGATGCCGTCGGCGTCCGGCCCGCCGGCGCTCGGCGGCGGACCCGGCGGCGACCCCTACCAGCTGCCGAGCCTGCTGGTGGCGCTGACGCTGCAATCGATGGGCTGGCGCACGGTGAACCTCGGCGCCGACGTCCCCTTGCCGGCACTGCTGGCGGCGTGCGACCGGCTGCGACCGCAGCTCGTCTGGCTGTCGCTGTCTTCGATCGCGGCCGACGACGCGCAAGCGACGTACGTTCGCGCCGCGGCGGCGGCGATCGCCTCCCGCGGCGCGAGCCTGATCATCGGGGGGCGCGCGATGGACCCGCTTCCGGCGAATCGCGAGACGACCAGAAGCGCGGTGGTCGAATCGGCGGCGACCCTGGTCGAACTGCGGCAGCGGATCGAGTCCCTGCCGAAGCGATGACCGGGACTCCGTCAGGCCCGCGGCGCGTCTTCGTCACCGGCGCCAGCGGGTACATCGGCGGTCGCCTGGTGCCGCAGCTGCTGGCCCGCGGGCACACGGTGGTCTGCGCGGCACGTGATCCGCGCAAGCTGCAGTGCCGTGCCTGGGCGAGCGCGCCGGGCGTGTCGATCGCGACGATCGATCTCGCCACGGGATCACCCGAGGCTGCGATGAGCGGTTGCGGCGCGGCGTACTACCTGGTGCACTCGATGACCAGCGCCGGCGACGCATTCCGCCATCGCGACCTCGAACTGGCCGCGACGTTCGCCGCGGCGGCGCGCCGCGCAGGCGTCGGTCGGATCATCTATCTCGGCGGCCTTGGCGAGATGGGCGACGGGTTGTCGGAACACCTGGCTTCGCGCCGCGAAGTCGAGCACACGCTGGCGGCCGCGGGGGTGCCGCTCACCGTCCTGCGCGCCGCGATGATCATCGGCTCGGGCAGCGCGTCGTTCGAGATCCTGCGCTACCTCGTCGAGCGGCTGCCGGTGATGGTCACCCCCCGCTGGGTCACGACCGAATGCCAGCCCATCGCCGTGGCCAACGTAATCGAGCACCTCGTGCGCTGCCTCGACGTAGACGCCACGATTGGCGCGACACTCGACATCGGCGGTCCCGACATCCTCGACTACCGGTCGCTGATGCGGGTGATGCAGGAGGAGCTCGGCGTCGCACGCCGACTGGTGATCCCGCTGCCGATCCTCACGCCGCGGCTTTCCTCGCTCTGGATCCACCTGGTCACGCCGATCAGCCACGCGATCGCCCGCCCGCTGGCGGAAGGCCTGCGCAACCGCGTCATCTGCCGCGACGACCGCGCCGTGCGACTGATGCCATTCGAGCTGCTCACGGCGCGTGCCGCGATCCGCCGCGCGCTCGAGCATCAGTCGTCCTCCGCGGTGGAGACCTCCTGGAGCGACGCCGGTCCGATCCCGGGCGACCCCGACTGGGCCGGCGGCCGCGTCTTCGTCGATCGAAGGGAGTGCACCATCCGGGCGGATCGGGCGCAGGTGTTCGCCGCGGTCTGCCGGATCGGCGGCGGTCACGGCTACTACGCGGCCGACCTGCTGTGGCGGGCGCGCGGCTGGATCGACCGGCTGGTCGGCGGGCCGGGGCTGCGGCGGCGACGGCGACACCCCGACGTCGTCCGCTTCGGCGAAGCGCTCGACTTCTGGCGGGTCACCGGCCTCGAACCCGGACAGCGGCTCGAGCTGCGCGCGGAGATGAAGCTGCCGGGGCAGGCCACGCTCGAGTTCACGCTCGCGGATGGCGGCGCCGACGGCGGCACGCGACTGATCCAGACCGCGCGATTCCGGCCGCGCGGGCTCGCCGGGCTGCTGTACTGGTGGGCGATCGTGCCGCTCCACGCGTTCGTCTTCCGCGGGATGCTGGACGGCATCCGGCGCCATGCCGAGCGTGCGGTGATCCGCGTCGTCGCCGGCTGATCAGCGCGCGGGTGAACCGGAACCGTCCGCCAGCGCCCGCGCGGCGCGGTCGAGCTCCACCATCCGGCCGGCGGAGTAGCCGCGGTCGTGCTGCCAGCAGACCCTGCCCTCGGCATCGAGCAGCAGGATGCGTGCGTTGCGATCGACCGAGCCGCCGGTGAAGGCCTGCATCCGCTCGGCGTCGTCACCGTACAGCGTGACCACGCTGCACCAATCCTCGCTCGGAATGCCGCTGCGCATCCCCGAGTCGATCACGCCGGCGAACATCCCAGGGATCATTCCCTTGATCGTCGGCAGTTCGAGAACCTGCACCGGCGTCGCCGACTGCAGCAGGCCGAGCAGCCAGCGATCGCAGTCGAACTGCGACTCCATCAGGTAGCCGACCAGCAGGACCGCGGGTTTCCCGGCGAGGTCGCGTGGCAATTGCCACTCCTTGCCGTCGAGCGCCTCGCCCCGCAGCTCGGGCAGCGACGCCCCGACCGCCGCCGGCTGCGGTGCCGGTTTGGCGGAGCGGCAAGCAGTCACGCCAAGCCCGGCTGCAATCGCGGCCGCCGTCACGAGCAGCTTCCAGCGCATGGCCAGCATCTCCATCAGGCGAAACCAATGAAAAAGGGGGCGTCGTCAGGTGCGCATCATGGCGCGGTCCCGGACGACGCCCCCTCGGGGGGGAACCTCTGCTAACGGCCGATCACTTCGCCGACGGCAGCAGGACGGCGTCGATCACATGCACGACGCCGTTGGCGGCATCGAGGTCGACGGCGACGAGACGGGCGTCATTCACCGCGGCACCCTTCGCGTCCTTGCGGATCGCCAGAGGCAGCGCGGCGAGCGACTCGGCCTTGCCCGCGGCGAGCGCTCCCGCGGAGTAGACGCGGCCCTTCACCAGGTGGAGCTTCAGGATCTGCGCGAGCTTGTCCTTGTTCTCCGGCTTGAGCAGTCCCTCGACCGTCCCCGCCGGGAGCTTGGCGAAGGCTTCGTCGGTCGGCGCGAACAGGGTGAACGGCCCCTCCTTCACCAGCACGTCGGCCAGCCCGGCGGCCTTCGCGGCCGCGAGGAGCGTCTTGAACGTCCCGGCTTCCGTCGCCGTCGCGACCAGGTCCTTCGTCGACGGCAGGATGACGCGGTCGAGCACATGGATCACGCCGTTGCTGCAGTCGATGTCGGCGGCGACGACGCTCGCGCCATCGACCCGGACACCGCCCTCGTCGATCCGGAAGTCGATCTGCTGTCCCTGCACCGTCACGGCGCCGGTCAGCGTGACGACGTCCTTGGCGAGCCACTTGCCCGGCACGACGTGGTAGGTCAGGACCGCTGCCAGCTCGGCCTTGTTCTCCGGCTTGAGCAGGCGCTCGACCGTCCCCGCCGGGAGCTTGGCGAACGCCTCGTCGCTCGGCGCGAACACGGTGAAGGGCCCCTTGCTCTTCAACGTGTCGACCAGTCCGGCGGCCTGCACCGCCGCCACCAGGGTCTTGAAGTTGCCGGCCTTCACCGCGGTGTCGACGACGTCGGCACCGGGCGTCGTCATCGCGACGGTCGCACCCAAAAGCAGCGCACTGAACATGGTCGGATCCTCCTTGAGGTCGAAGGGCGGGGATCGCCGCCGCAGGCGCCTCTCCTTAGAAACGTTCAACTCGTTCAATCCTACGATTCAACCGTCCAATTCGTTCACGATCTTTCTCTTTTTTTCTCGTCGAGTTCGATGAGCGGAAAGCGACCCCGCACCCTCCTTCCACCCACCCTCCAAAGCCGTAAGGCAGACGCTGCGGGACAACCCATCGCGGAATCGCTGCTCGGACGGCTGCTGGTCAGGCTCGGCCTCATCTCCGAGTGCCAGCTCGAAGACGCGCTCGCGAGGCAGCGTCGCGCGAAGCCGCACTGCCCTCTCGGCGCCGTGCTGATCGAGATGGGGCTGATCAGCGACGCCACGCTGCGCGGCGCGTTGACCATCCAGAGCCGGAAGGGCGCCGGCAAGCCCGCGGTGAAACGCGACGACACCACGCTGCGCGACCGGTTGGCGAGCGCGCCGCTCTCCGAGTTCCTGAAGGTCGCGCGCGAACTCGACGCCGCCGACCTCCATCTCGGCACCGGCCAGCCGCCGATGATCCGCGTGCGCGGCGATCTGCGCGCTCTGCCTCTGCCACCGCTCGAAGCCGCTCGGTGCGAGGAACTGCTGCTCGGCGCCCTGACGGCGTCGCAACGCGAACACCTCGCCAGGGATCTGAGTCTCGACTTCGCGCTGGAGGACGCCGTCTCGGGCCGGTTCCGGTTCCACCTCTTCCGCGCCGCCGGCGCACTGTGCGGCGTCGGCCGCGCGATCGCCGACGCGCCATGGAAGTTCAGCAAGCTCGGCCTGCCGCAGTCCGTCGCCGCGCTGTGCAATGCCGACCAGGGCCTGGTGCTGATCACCGGCACCGTCGGCGCCGGCAAGTCGACGACGCTCGGCGCATTGCTGAACGAGATCAACCGTACCCGCCGCGTCCACATCGTCACCATCGAGGATCCGGTCGAGGTGCTGCATTCTTCGGACAAGGCGCTCGTCTCGCAGCGCGAGGTCGGCGCGCACACCCGCGACTTCGCGAGCGCGCTCCGTGCGGCGTTGCGCGAGGACCCCGACGTCATCGTTGTCGGCGAGCTGTGCGACCCCCAGACCACGGCGATCGCGCTGGCGGCCGCCGAGACCGGCCACCTGGTGCTCGGCACGCTGCACACCGGCGACGCCGAACGGTCGATCCACCGCATCCTCGACCAGTTCCCGCCGCACCAGCGCGACCACGCGCGAACGGTGCTGGCCAACGTCCTGCGCTGCGTGATCAGCCAGCAGTTGGTCCCCACCGCCGACCAGCGCGGGCAGGCGCTGGCCGCCGAGATCCTGCGAGTCACGCCGGCCGTCGCCAACCTGATCCGAGAGGACCGCGTCCACCAGATCCGGCAGTCGATGCAGCTCGGGCGGCGCGATGGCCAGGTGCTGATGGACGACTCGCTGCAGGCGCTCGTGACCGCACGCACCATCACGCTGGACCAGGCGTTGCTGCACTGCCATGAGCCCGAGCGTTTCGCCCAACCGGTCGGAGCCAAGTGAGATGCTCGACGTCGCCGCGCTGTTCGATCAGGTCGTCGCCCGCGATGCTTCCGACCTCCATCTCCGCGTGGGGCAGGTGCCGCGCATCCGTGTCCACGGCGAGCTGCTGCCGGCGCCGGGCGCGCCACGCACGACGACGACGCGCACCTCGTCGCCGCGCAGTTCGAGCTCGACGCCCAGCTCCGGCTCGAGGCTGCGCGCCGTGCCGCCCGTCTCCGCGGAGCCGGCGGCGGAGTCGAGCGGTTCGCTCCAGCCGGCGGAAAGGCCGACGCCGACACCACTCGACAAGAGCGTCTCGTCGCGAAGCAGGGAGTGGTAATGAGGCCAACCGGGCGCCGCCAGCGCGACGAACGCGGTCCGCGCAGCGTCGCCACGCAGGCAACGCAGTTCGCGCGCCGGGCGCGACGGCAGCGCCGGTCGCGGCAGGTGGTCATCATCGACCGCCAGCGCGAACTCGATGGCGGTCGCGGCCGACTCGACCGCGGCGCCGGCGACGTCCGGCGGCGCGGCGGTGAAGAGGACCAGTTCGATCGTGGCGATCGTCACGCTCGGCAGCGCCGCCAACTGCGTCGTGATCGGCGCGACCACGCCATCGGACTGCGTGCTGCGCCGCCACGACGCCGACGAAGACACCCCCGGGAGCTGCAGCCGGACCGGTTCGATCGCCGGCGGCGCGGTGCAGGCGGCGAGCAGGAGGAACGCGAGCGACGACGAGGGCGGGCGCATGACCGGTCCAACGGGGGGCGCGGATCAAAGACGACCCGCGGCCGGCGCTCAATCGGCGTTCGGACGGCAGAATCGCGGCGCCCTGCCGGATCGGAGACGTCGCCATCAGATCGCCGCCGCTGCCTGCCCCGATCGCCGTGCTGCTGCTCCTGCTGGCCGTACTGCAGGAAGTGCCGCCGACGCCCCCCGCTGCGCAACCACCGGCCCCCGCCGCGATCGACGCCCCGAAACCGCAGGTCGCGTGGCGTGGCGGCTTCGAGGAGTGCCTGCAGCTCGCGCGCAGCGAGCAGCGCCCGCTGCTGGTGCTGTTCCACCCGGAGAAGGACGCCGCCGCCGATGCCTCCGCGACCAAAGTGTGGCGCGACGACAAGATCGTGGCGAAGACGGCGCCGTTCGTCTGCGTGCTGGCCGACGGCGCGACGCACGACGAGGCCGAGGCGCCGGATGGCGGGAAGACCTGCCAGCGCTGGGGTGGCACTTCGTGCGGCGCCCACCAGCAGGCGTTCGTGCCCGCGGCGCGCGAGTTGATCGACGGCGCCACTTCCGTGCTGCCGCAATTGGTGCTGTGCACGGGCGAGGGGCGCGTGCTGGCGCGGCGCGCGTTCGCGCTGAGCGTCGCGCAGCTCAGCGACCTGCTCGACGACACGCTGCGGATGGTGGGCGGACCCGGGGGAGCGGGTGCTGCCGATCCGGCGGCCGATGCGGCGCGGGTCAGCCGGGCGCTGGAAGAGGTGAAGAGGGCGAGCTCGACCCGCAAGGCGGAGGCGCTCAAGCCGGCGCTCGAGCTCGGCAGCGCCGCAGCGCGCGACGTCCTGCTCGAGTACGCGCGCAAGGGCGATGACGATGCGACGCGCGCGGAGGTGATCGCGGCGATCGCCGCCACGGGCGACTACCTCGTGCTGGAGCCGCTGCTCAAGCTGGCGAAGGAGCGGCAGGAGTTGATCGCGCTGGCGGCCATCGACGCGCTGGCGAAGCTGCGCCTGCCCGAGGCGCTGGAGGAGCTGCGCAAGCTGCTGCCGCGCTACACCGGCAACGACCAGGGCCGCGTACTGCGCGCACTGGCCGCGTGCGGTCCGACCGATGCCGCGGTGCGTGAGCTGCTGGTGAAGAAGGCCAAAGGCACCGACCAGAACATCCGCGCCCACGCGTTGATCGGCATGGGCGCGCTGGCGCCGACGCCGGAGGTCGCCGCGCTGCTCGAGAAGGCGATCTTCGACCGCCTCACCGTCGCACGCGCCTGCGCCGTCTACGCCGCCGGCAAGGGCCGCTACGAGGCGTGCCGCGAGGAACTCGGCAAACAGGCTGCCGGCGAGACCCGCGTCGACCTGAAGGAACTGGCCCAGACCGCGCTCGACCACCTCGATCACGTACCGGACGATGCCGAGTGCTGCAACCTCGACAGCAAGCTCGGCAACTTCATCGCGCTCGGCGAAACGCGGCGCTGACCCCCCGCCCAGCCGCCAGCGGCCACGGGCTCGGCCGGCCGCCGCACGAGCGCAGCGCCGCGTTCCCCCCGGTGAACTCCACCTTGGTCGGCGGAACGGGCCGTCGTCGCTCCTCGCATCCGCCCGCCCGGCGCGGCGCCGTGCTCGGTCGGGACTGGTGAAACCGCTTCGAGGAACATCGCCGCACCAATCGGCCGGCTGGCGTGCATGATGTCGCCACCGGCGCTCCCGCCGGCAGGAGCCGAGATCCGATGGCGGTGACGAACGCGAAGAACCTCCTTGCCCAGCTCGAAGCCTGGGGCAGCGAGGGGGCGCGCCGGATCTACCAGTTGCAGGGTGCCGGGGAGAACTGCTTCGGGGTGCCGCTCGGGAAGCTCCGTCCGCTGGCGGAGAAGCTGAAGCGCGACCACGGCCTTGCGCTCGAACTGTGGGCGTCCGGCAACGTCGACGCGCAGGTCCTCGCGACGATGGTCATCGACCCGACGCGCCTGATCCCGCCCGAGGCGGAGCGGATGCTGAAGGCGTGCACGTGGTTCCGCTGCGCCGACGAGCTGATCAACAACGCGATCCTCGAGATGACCGGCCTCGACGTGCTGCGCGCCAAGTGGATCAAGGGCAAGCACGTGATGGTGGCACGCGCCGGCTGGAGCCTGATCTGCAATCAGGTGGCCGAGCACAAGGCCAAGGACCTCGACATCGACGCGCTGCTGAAGCTGATCGAGAACACGATCCTGAAGGCGCCCCTGCGCAAGCAGGAGATGATGAACCGCGCGCTGGTCGAGATCGGCGTGCACCTGCCGAAGCGGACCAAGCAGTGCATCGCGATCGGCGAGAAGCTCGGTCGTTTCGACACCCGCCCCACCCCGAAGGGCTGCATCCCGACCTACGCCCCGGAATGGATCGCGGCGTCGTTGGCGACCAAGAAGACCAAGTAGGCCCGCGGCGCCCACCAGCCGCGAGCGACCGCTCGCCGCTCCCGCTCAGCGTCATTCCGCCGGTAATTCCGTCGCAGCGACGATTCGCCGGACCGCCCGGCTCAGAGTGCCTGACAGAAGGTCCGCGGCGTTCGACCGTCTGCGGCCGCCGGCAACCTCGACGGCGACGGCGCCTGCGACCTGATCGTCGGCTGCGGCACGCGCTGGTTCGGGGCGTTCGTCGCTTCCGGTCGCGACGGCCAGCTGCTCGCGCGGCACGATCTGCCGGGCGAGAGCCTGTTCGGCACCACCGGCGCCGGCATCGGCGACCAGGACGGCGACGGCCATCGCGACTACCTGCTGGGCGCGTATGGCGCGGCGCCGGGCGATCGCGCCGAGGCCGGGCAAGTCACGCTGCACGCCGGCGGCCCGCGCGGCGCGGTGCGGATCGTCTCGATGCGGTCGCTGCTCGGGGGCGGGAGCTGATCCCTCCGGCAGGAACGGCGCCGCGGCGATCGCGGCTCGTGATCAGCCGGCGACCTCGCGCCGCCCCAGCGCCTTCAGCGCCGCGCGCAGTCGTGCCGCCGCGTCGTCGAGCGCGGCCGGCGACGGGTTCTTGTCGGCGTTGGCGAACTCCATGTGCTTCGGTTCGCGGATCGGGATGAGATGGAGGTGCACGTGGCGCACCTCGAGACCGACGATCGTGAGCCCGACCTTCTCCGGCCGGAACGCCGCCATCTGCGCCTTGCCGATCACCTGCGCCACGTCGAACAGGTGGCGCGACAGATCGACCGGCACGTCGAGCCAGTGATCGATCTCCTGCCGCGGGATCACCAGGCAGTGGCCCGGCTGGATCGGGTTGATGGTGAGGATCGAGAAGCACCGCTCGTCCTTCCAGACGAAACGCCCGGGGATCGCGCCATCGAGGATCCTGGTGAAGAGGGTGGGCATCGGAACGCTCCGGTTCGAGGAATCGATCGACCCGTCTGGAGGGCGCGACGTCAGCGCGACTCGGCCATCGCCTGCGGTGAACTCGCATCGAGCGGCTTCGGCGCGACGCGACCGGGCGGCGGGTTCGCTCGCGGCCGGCCGCTCAGCTCCGCGACGAAATCGAGGATCCAGAGCGTCGGCGGATCGCCGGATGAGCCGAGCTCGCGCGCGATCGAACCGTGCGTCTTGTTCGGGAAGACGACCGTCTCGGCGTGCACAGCGGCGGCTTTCAATGCGTCGGCCAGCTTCTTCGTCGCCGCTCCCGAGTCGGGGTTGCGCCCCGCCACCAGCAGCAGCGCCGGCGGGATGCCGTTGCCGGCGGCCACATGGTTCACCGGCGATGCATCGGCCCACTGGCTCACATCGTCGCCGAACACCGGTTTCATCATCTCGACCGCGCCCGGCCGGTCGTCGCTGCGGTCGATCACGTCGTAGGCTGAACCGTCGATCAGGATCTGGCCGCGGATCAGCGACAGCGCGCGGCCGTGCTCGCCGAGCCAGCGCGGATCGGCGCTGGCCAGCGCCGCGAGGTGAGCGCCGGCCGAGTGGCCCATCACGAACAGCATGTCGGGATCGCCGCCGAAGGCGCGCGCATGATCGTGCAGCCAGCAGATCGCCGCCGCCGTGTCGCGCACCTGCGCCGGGTGCTTCCACTCCGGTGCGAGGCGGTAGTTGATCGACGCCAGCAGCAACCCGGCGCCGCAGAACGCCGGCGCGCGCCGCTCGATGGCGCCGCGCTTCTCGCCGGTCTGCCAGCCGCCGCCGTGGACGAACAGCACCAGCGGCAGGCCGCGCACCGGCGGCGCCGACTCGCCGAGCACGGAGGCGGGTGCGATGAGGTCGAGCGACTGCGCCGCCGGGTTGACGCCCTCGACGTCGGCGTAGCGCAGGTCGAGCCAGCCGCACATCGCACCGTCGGGCGAGCGGACCATCGGTGCGACGAAGCCGTCGCCATCGGGCGCGCCAAGCGCCGGCGATGCCAGGGTGGTCACGCCTTCGTGCAGCGGCACCGGTGGCGCCGCGGCGCACCCATGCAGCGCCACGACCACGAACGCGCCGCCGCTCCATCGCGCTCTCATCGCTTCTCCTCCTCCACCCGCACCACCGCGAGGCGGAACTTGCCGATCGGCACCTTGAACAGCCACTGAAAGAAGAGCCAGGTCATCAGAGCGAGGATGGCGCCGCCGCCGAGGACGGCGGCGATGTCGCCGAGGCGGCTCGAGGCGGCGGCGGGCGCGGCGCCGCCCGGCGGGGCCGAGTGGATCCACTGGTGCTCGAGGTGGCGCACGCTCGACAGCAGGGTCAGCAGCAGTGCGCCGCCGACGATGGCGGTCAGCACGCTGCGGAAGCAGAGCCCGACCCAGAGGAGGCGCCGCTCGCGGGTCGGGAGGGTCTCGAGCGGGACGGCGCGTTCGCTGGCGGGCATGGACGGCGCTCCTTCGCGGCCGGCCGCGCCTCAGCGCGGCCGCACCGCCCGCGTCGCAAGGTAGCAGGCGATCCGGCGATCGAGCGCGCAGTCCGGCTCGCGGTCCTCGTAGAGGCCGGTCAGGACGAAGCCGGCAGCGAGCTGGCCGCCGAGCTGCTGCTCGAGCGTGTGGCCGAAGCAGAGCGGCTCGTCGGCAGCGACGAAGGCCGCGCGTTCCGCCTCGGTGAGGTGGACCAGGTCGGAATAGGGCAAGGAGTGGCGTACGACCAGTTCGCCCTGCTCGAGCCGCTTCTCGTCGAACAGGAAGCGGACCGGCTGAGTGACACCGGCCAGCAGCACGCCGCCCGGTCGCAGCACGCGAAACGCCTCGTTCCAGACCGGTTGCGGATCGGGGACGAAGGCGTTCGAGCACGGATGGAACACGAGATCGAAGGAGCCGTCGCGGTAGCGCGAGAGGTCGCGCATGTCGCCCGATTCGAGCCGAAGCGCGAGGCCGTCGCGCTCCGCCACCGCACGATCCTGGCCGAGCTGCGCCGCCGAGAGGTCGTGCACGGTGACGCGCGCCCCCGCCGCCGCGAAGAGCGGTGCCTGCTGTCCGCCCGCCGACGCCAGCGCGAGCAGCTCGAGCCCGGCCAGCGGCGGGAACCAGTCGCGCGGCACCGGCTTCGAGGGAGTGAGGACGACGCTCCAGTCACCGCGCCGCGCCGCCGCGATCGCCGCCGCATCGACCGGCCGCGTCCAGCGATTCCCGCGGGCGACCTGGCGGTCCCAGGCAACGCGGTTCCAGTCGGCTGGATCGATCCCCATGCGCTCTCCGGCACCACGCATTCGCCGCTTCGCGGCGGTGTCGGCGACAATAGGCTGGCATGCAACGCACCCGCACGCAGTTCGAGGAGTCGGAGCGGCGCGACCTGGCGCCGTATGCGCTCAGGTCGGCCGACAGTCGCGGGCGGCGCCACGCCGAGCAAGAGGACCCGCACCGCACCGCGTTCATGCGCGACCGCGACCGGGTGATCCACTCCGGCGCGTTCCGGCGGCTCGAGTACAAGACCCAGGTGCTGGTCAACGGCACCGGCGACAACTACCGCACGCGCATGACCCACACGCTGGAGGTCGCGCAGATCGCGCGCTCGGTCGGGCGGGCGCTGGGGCTGAACGAGTCGCTGGTGGAGACGGTGGCGCTGGCCCACGACCTCGGCCACCCGCCCTTCGGTCACTCCGGCGAAGAGGAGCTGCGCGAGCTGATGGTCGGCCACGGCGGCTTCGAGCACAACGCGCAGGCGCTGCGGATCGTCGACCTGCTCGAGACGCCCTATCCCGGCCGCAGCGGACTCAACCTCACGTACGAGACCCGGAGCTCGCTGCTGAAGCACGGCACGAAGAGCAGCGGCCCCACCGCCGACGACCTCGCGCCCGAACCGCAGCCCTGGCTCGAGGCGCAGGCAGCCGACGCCGCCGACTCGCTCGCCTACATCTCGCACGACCTCGACGACGGGTTGCGCTTCGGCGTCTTCAGGGAGGAGGAGCTCGGCGAGCTCGGCCTCTGGCGGCGCGCGCGCGACGAAGCGCAGCGGCGCTATCCGGGCGCCTCGCGCGAACAGCTGCTCCGCCCGACGATCCACGCGACGCTGGCGTTGCCGGTCGCCGACCTGATCGCCGCCACTGACGCGCGGCTCCGCGATGCGGAGATCGACCATCCGCTCGCCGCGCGGCGCGCATCGTCGCGCCTGATCGCCTTCTCCGCCGAGATGGTCGAGATGCAGGCCGAGGCGAAGCGCTACCTCTTCAAGCGCTTCTACTACGCCGACCACGTGATGGCCGTCCGCCGCGAGGCGCGCCGCCAGCTGCGGGAGCTCTTCCTCCACCTCCACTCCCACCCCGAGGCGATGGCTGAGTGGGCGCGGGCGCGCCTCGTGCAGCCGCTTCCCGGTGACAGCGCCTGGCGCATCACCTGCGACTACGTCGCCGGCATGACCGACCGCTTCGCGCAACAGGAGTGGGAGCGGCTGGTCGCGCGGGATGGCGGGGCGGTGGAGCGGCCGCCGGAGTCGGGACGATGACGCCGGGTGCGGCGGCGCTGCCCGGCTGTCTGTCGCGGGCGATCCACAAGGCGCGTCCGGTGGTGCGGATCGAGCGTCGCGACGGACGGTTCGATCCGTGTCTTCGCTCTGCCGCACCGATTGGCGCCGACCGGGCGCATGGCGGTGCGCGCTGACGCTGCCGCCGGCCTTCCTGTTCGATGTCGCGACTGCGCCGGTGCAGTTCCTGGTGCGGATCGTCGAGCGGATCTTCAACGGCTTCGTCGGCGGCCTCTGCAGCGGCCTGGTGAGCGACCTCAACGTGCTGGTCGGCAACACCGAGGAGCCGACGAAGAACCTCACCGACGCCTGGGCCACCAACGCGAGGACACCGTCGGAAACCGAGTGAGGCGGCGCACTCCTCGCTGTCCGGGCTATTGGCGATCGGCGGGTGCCGCTCCCGCGGCGGCCGCCATCGCCGCTGCCGCGCGATCGAGGAACGAGTGCAACTGCGGCAACCCGATGCCCTGGTCGGTGTTGACCTGCAGCGCGACGGCCAGGCCAGCCTGCTCGTACCACGCGACGTCGGTGAGGTAGCCCGGGAACCAGCCGCTGTGGCCGATGGCGCGTTCGGCCGCGGACGCTGCACCGGCGACCTCCGCGGCAGGCGTGCCGCTCGCCGGCTCTGTCTCGCGCGAGCGGAGCTCACGCACGGTGCAGCCGAGGCCGTAGCGCTCGCCGGGCGTCAGCTTCGCGGTGACGCCAGCCGTCATCTCGGCACGACGCGCGGCAGGCAGAAGCGTGTCGCTCCCCCACAACGCGGCCGCGAACGTCGCCAGGTCGCCAGCATTCGAGACGAACCCGCCGCCGGTCCACTCGAACTGCGGATCGGCGCAGAAGACGCCGTCGACCGCGACTTCGGCGGGGAACGGAAAGGGACGGCCTGGCGCCGTGTAGCCGCTGACGAGGCCGACTAATTTCGGGGTGACGGCCGCTTCGGTCCGCGCGAGTCCGAGCGGCTCGATCAGCCTGGCGCGCGCGAGGTCGTAGAAGCTCTTGCCTGCCGCCGCCTCGAGCACCGCGCCAAGCACGATGTAGTTGGTGTCGGCGTAGCTCCACCCCTGGCCTGGCGCGAAGTGGACCGGCCGGTCGAAGACGAAGGCGAGGCGGTCCTCGACCGTCCACTCGACCTGCGGCGCGGCGCGCAGCTTCGCGATCGCGCCGGGCTGATCGAAGTACTCCGGCAGGCCGCTCGTGTGGTTCAACAACTGGCGCGCCGTGAGCGCCTCGCCGCTCGGCAGGCGGTCGAACCACGCGAGTTCGCCGATCGCGTCGCTGATCGGCGCATCGAGGTCGAGCTTGTGCTCCTCCGCGAGCTGCAACGCCACCGTCGCCACCAGCACCTTGCCGACGCTGCCGCTGAACATCCGTGCGGCGGGCGTCATCGGCGCCGTCGGCTCCTTGCGCGCGAGCCCCGACGCGACCACCACCGCCATCGTCGGCAAGGCGCTCGCGCGCGATCGCGACGCACGCTACGGCTCGGCGGCGGAGCTGGCGGAGGACCTGCGCCGGTTCCTCACCCACCGGCCGGTAGTCGCGCGACGCGGCTGCGGACCAGCACCGCCTCCTCGACCCAGCTGCCGGTGGTGTTGCGATAGACGTAGGCGCGCCCTGACTCGTTCCGCGCCGACGATTCGCCGGTCCCGCCGACCAGCAGCGCGTCTCCCGACAGCGCCACGGAGTTGCCGAACTTGTTGCGGGTGGAGTCGTGCGAGTCATGGAGCTTCTGCAACTCGACCTGGGCCGGAAGGGCGGGAGCGCTCGCCACTGCCGCGACGATCGCCGCCGCCAGCGTCGTGGCCGCGCGCCGCGCGCGGAACGAACGGGAATCGATCGGGCCGAAATCAGGCATGGCGAACTCCACGAAACTCGCTCCCCCACCACCGAAGCGACATCCGGCGGCTTCACCCGACATCTCCGACGACGATTCGGTGCGGGACGGTCGGAAGCCGACCGAGGCCGGCCCCGGGGGGAGGATCCGCGGCACCGGGCAGCGCACCTTGCCATCGGTCGCAGGTGGTCCTAGAACGCTCGGCCCTCATGACCAAGCGGCGCGACGACGGCAAAGGGCACCCGCCTGCGTCTGGCGACGCCGTTCCGGAGGCGACGCTGGCCGCGATCGAGCAGGCGCTCGGCCACCGCTTCCGCGACCGCGCGATCCTGGTCACGGCGCTGACCCATCCGTCGCTGATCGACGTCACCAAGGTCAGCTACGAGCGGCTCGAGTTCCTCGGCGACGCGGTGCTGGGCCTTGTGGTGGCCGAGCACCTCTACCGGCTGTTTCCCGATGCCAGCGAAGGGGAGCTGACGCGGATCAAGTCGTCGGTGGTCAGCCGCACCGCCCTGTCCCACCTCGGCAAGCGGCTGCGGCTCATCGAGCACCTGCGGATGGCGAAAGGGATGCACCAGCAGGGTCCGATCCCGCGGAGCGTGCAGGCGAACGCCGCCGAGGCGCTGATCGGCGCGCTCTACTGCGACGCCGGGATCGAGCCGGCGCGCACGTTCGTGCTGGAGCAGCTCGGCAGCCTGATCCGACGCAGCAGTTCGTCCAAGCGGCCGGCGACCAACCACAAGTCGCTGCTGCAGCTCCATACGCAGGAGCTCGGGCTCGGCACGCCGACCTATGAAGTGCTGACCACCCACGGTCCCGACCACGAGCGCACCTTCGAGGTGCGGGCGTTGCTGGGCAAACGCGCGTTCCCGAGCGCGTCGGGCGCCAGCAAGAAGAAGGCGGAACAGCGCGCGGCGAAGAACGCGCTGCGCGAGATGAAGGCGGAGGTCGCGCCGGAAGACGGCGACGACCGCGACGACGAGGTCAGCGCGGCGCGCGCTCGAGCTCGTCGGAACGTCTGATCCCGGAACGTCTGATCCTGGATCGGTTGTTCCGGTTCGAGCGGCGCGTGCCGTCGCCTCCGCGTGCTCAGTTGAACTTCGTGTACGTCCCGCCGGCGTCCTGCGCGATCCACTCGAGCAGCGGGAAGTCGCTGCCGACGGCGACGCAGTGGATCTTCAGGTGGCGGGTGGCGTTCCAGCTGGCGATGTGCTGGCGGATCAGCCCGAGGTCGGTGACCGTGCCGGCGCTCGGCTCGCCGTCGGTCAGCAGGAAGATGGTGTCGATGGTCGGATCGGAGAAGCCGAAGGCGAGCGCGTCGTAGATGTTGGTGCCGCCGCGCGAGCCGAGGTGCTCGACCCAGTCGATCGCCTCGGCGCGCGCCTTGTCGCTCATGGCGACCGCGCCGTCCTTCCACTTCTGCACCGCCGAATTGAAGGTGCAGAGATTGAACGACGCGCCGGGCTCGAGCGCGTTCATCGCCTTGACCAGCTCCTGCTTCACCACCTCCATGCGCGAGGCGAAGCGATCGTCCACCTTCACCGTCTGCAGTTGCTCGGCCATCGAGCCCGAGATGTCGATCACGAACAACACGTGGCGCGACTCGATCCTGACGCCGAAGAACCGCGCCACCGTCGTCTGCCGCAGCCGCTTGCGCTCGCGCTCGGCGACCTTCTTCTCCAGCTCAGCGGCAGTGATGAACGGGAGCGAGCGGCCGAGCGCCTCCCACCACTTCTGCCACGTCGCCGCGTCGGTGTCGTGTACCTCACCGGTCAGCCGGAACAGCGTCGCACCGAATTCCGCCAGCGTCCGCCCCTCCTCGCGCTGCATCTGCGCGACGATCGTGCCGACTCCATCCTTGTCGCGCAGCTCTTCCAGCGCCGCCAGCGCGATCAGCCGCGTCGACCAGTCCTCATGCGCGAGCGCCTGCCGGAACAGCGGGAGGTCGACGGCGCCGGGCGGGTCGGACAGCGCCTGCAGCGCGGCGTTGCGCAGGTCGCGATCGGCGCCGCCCGCATAGCCCAGCAGCCGCTTGCGCCACGCCTCGTTCGCCGCGCCGTGCAGCCGCGACAGCGCCGCCACCAGCACCGGCGCGTCGGCCCCGACCTTCGATTTCGCCAGCTGCTTCTCGAGCGGCTCGATCGCCTCGACGTCGCCGGTCTCGCCGAGGATGCGGATGGCGAGGCGGCGCACCTCGTCGTCCTTGTCGTCCGCCTCGCCGCGCACCTTCTTGCGCAGCTTGTCGTCGCCGGCGAGAAACCCGCGGGTGGCGTGCAGCGCGAACAGCCGCTCGTGCGGCTTGCCCTTGCCGACCATGCCGGCGAGGCGCTTGCGCAGGCCGTCGTCCTCGAGCGCCCCGACGAGCTCCCCCACCGCGGCGCGCAGGTGCTCGCCGGTCGTCGCCTGGGTCAGGCCGATCTCGATCAACGCCTCGGCCGACTTCGCCCCCTTCTTCTCCGCGAGGATCCGCGCCGCCACCGCGCGATCGGTCGGCAGCGCGTTCACCTGCTTCAGGGTGTCGAGCGCCAGCTCCGGCACGCCGACCGCGTCGCGCCGCGCCAGCTCCTCGAGCGCGATCCGCCGCAGGGCCCCCGAGTGGACGTCCTTGAAGGCCTTGATCAGCTCGCCATCCTTCAGCCCCTTCACGCGCGCCTCGAACGCGACCTCGCGCAGCTTCGGCTGGAGCTTCTCGTCGAGGAACAGCTTCTGGTACCAGTCGCCGTGCGCCGCCGGGTCGGCCAGCTTCCCGTGCAACCGCAGAGCGCGCTCGCGCGCCTGCGCCTGGACCGGCAGCTCGACGATGCGCTTCAGGTACGCGGGCGCCTGCCGCGTGCACGCCTCGAGCGCCGCGAACGCAGCATCCTGCAGCTCGATCTCGGCCGCGTTCGCCGCCACCGTCGCCACGTGGTCGAGCGCGATCGGCGCGGCATCGCCGGCGCCATCGAAACCGGCCAGCGCCCGCAGCACTTCGCGCCGCATCCAGGTGCTGGCGAGCTTGCCGTAGAGGTCGACCAGCGCCTTCGCCGCGGCGGGAGTGCGCAGGAGCGCCAGCTTCGCCAGCAGCTCCGGATCGGCGTCGTCGCGCTGCGCCTCCAGTTCGGCGGCCAGCGCCGACTCGTCGCCGCCACCAGCCTGCCGCGTCATCGCCGGCGCCGGCGCCGCGAGCACTGCCGCGAGCACTGCCGCGAACATCGCCGCCACGACTGCCGTCGCGCCGTTTCGTCGCATCTTGATCGTGGTCCTCATCGCGCCGCGCACCGCCGCCACGTCGAGCCACCGCACGCCGCCGCGACCGGTCGCAACCGGATGGTAGCCTCCGGCGGATGAGCGTCCCGGCGCTGCCGCGTCCCGCGATCCCCGAGGCCCTGCTCGCCGTCGCGCGCGGCGAACGCGCGAGCGCCGTCGTGGCGGAAGTGTTCGGGTCGGCCGCCGCGCTGGCGCTGGCCGCGCTGCACGAGGCATGCACCGCCCGCCTGCTGGTGGTCGTCGCGCGCGGGAGCGATGCGAAGGAACTCGAGCTCGACTGGCGCGTGCTGGCGCCGGGACTGCCGCTCACGCGCCTGCCCGAACTCGAGCGCTTCGAGACCGGCACCGCCGAGGCGCGCCGCAATCGCAGCGAGCGCGAGAAGGCGCTGTCCGAGCTGCGCGACGCGCGCGGTCCGCGCGTCGTGCTCGCCTCGCTCGCCGCGCTGGCCGACGCCGCCGGCGACCCGCGGGCGCCGCGCGCCGAACGGCTGGTGCTCCGGCCGCGCCAGCGCATCGACCGCGAGGAGCTGCGCCGTCGCCTCTACGGCAGCGGACTCGAGCCGGCGCCGCTGGTGACCGCGCCCGGCGAGGTGTCGTTCCGCGGCGACATCGTCGACTTCTTCGCCTATGGCGCCGAGCGGCCGGTGCGGGTCGAACTGTTCGACGACGAGATCGAGTCGCTGCGGGCGTTCGATCCCGAATCGCAGCGCTCCACCGGCGAACTGCTCGAGGTGGCCGTTCCGGGAGCGGCGCCCGCCGCGACCCTGGTGCAGCAGTCGGCGGCGGCCGGCGCGCGGCGGATGACGGCGCTCGACCATTTCGCGGCCCCGCCCTGCGTCGTCCGCATCGACCCGGTCGGCCACGGGCTCGCGATCGGCCGCCTCTCCGAGGAGCAGCCCGCCCGCGCCGGCGAGCTGCAGCAGGCGCACGACCGCATCGCCGCGCTGCCGCGCATCGACCTCCATCCGGAGCTGGTCGCCGCCGCCGACCTGTCGCTGACCGCCCGTCCGGTTGAGGGCGCCGGCGGCATCCACGAGCTCGGCCGCTTCTGCGAACGGCTGCCCGACGAAGTGGGACGCCTGGTGGTCTTCTCGGCGACGCCGGCCGAGGGCCGCCGCATCACCACGCTGCTGCGCGCCCATCTGCCGGCCAGCCCGCGCCGCAGCGTGACCGACGCCCGCGGCAGCCTCGCCGCCGGCTTCGTCGCGCCGGCCCTCGGCCTCTGGTGCGGCAATCACCACGAACTGCTCGGCCGCACCCGCCTCACCCGCGTCAGCGAGCTGAAGGCCGCCGCCGCACGTCCCGTGCGCGAGATGCTCGAGCTGACGCCGGGCGAGTACGTCGTGCACCAGACCCACGGCGTCGCGCTCTATCGCGGCATGAAGGAGCAGCGCCAGGAGGGCGGCACCGAGGACTACCTCGAGCTCGAGTTCGACGAGGGCACGCTGCTCTACGTGCCCGCGTCCAAGATCGACCTCGTCTCGCGCTACATCGGCGCGGGCGGGACGGCGCCCAAGCTCGACAAGGTCGGCGGCAAGTCGTGGTCGCGCAAGAAGCAGGACGTCGAGAGCGCGCTCGACGAGATGTCGGGCGAGCTGCTCGAACTGCAGGCGCAGCGCAAGACCCGTCCCGGTCACGCCTTCGCTCCCGACGACGAGATGCAGGCGGAGTTCGACGCCTCGTTCCCGTGGGCCGACACGCTCGACCAGGTCACCGCGACCGAGGAGATCAAGCGCGACCTGCAGGCGCCGCGGGCGATGGACCGCCTGCTGTGCGGCGACGTCGGCTTCGGCAAGACCGAGGTGGCGACGCGCGCGGTGTTCAAGGCGGCGACGCAGGGCAAGCAGGTGGCGATCCTCGCGCCGACGACGCTGCTCGTGCGCCAGCACCACGAGACGCTGCGGAACCGCATGGCCGACTGGCCGGTGCGCGTGGAAGCGCTGTCGCGGCTGACGCCGGCCAAGCGCTCCAAGGAGGTGATCCGCGGCCTGCGCGAGGGCACCGTCGACGTCGTGATCGGCTCGCACCGGCTCTTCGGCAAGGAAGTGCAGTTCAAGGATCTCGGCCTGCTGGTCATCGACGAGGAGCAGCGCTTCGGCGTCCGCCACAAGGAGGCGCTAAAGCTGCTGAAGACGACCGTCGACGTGCTGACGCTGTCGGCGACGCCGATCCCGCGCACGCTGCACATGGCGCTGGTCGGGTTGCGCGACATCTCGACCCTGAGGGAACCGCCGCGCGGCCGCCAGCCGGTCGAGACCAAGGTCACCTACGAGGACGACGAGCTGGTCCGCCACGCGCTGGAACGCGAGCTGGCGCGCGAAGGGCAGGCGATCTACCTGTTCAACCGCGTCGGACCGATCCATGACGTCGCGGCCCGGCTGAAGCGCCTCGTCCCGGCCGCGCGCATCGGCGTCGCGCATGGCCAGATGGCCGGCACGCAGCTCGAACGGGTGGCGCTGGCGTTCACCAACCGCGAGCTCGACGTGCTGGTCTGCACCACCATCATCGAGGCGGGCATCGACATCCCGACCTGCAACACGCTGATCGTCGAGCGCGCCGACCTGATGGGGCTCGCCGACCTGCACCAGCTGCGCGGTCGCATCGGCCGCTCGGACCGGAAGGCGCACGCGCTCTTCTTCATCCCGCACAAGCCGCTGCCGGCGATCGCGCTCAAGCGGCTGCGCGCGCTCGAGGGGCTCGCCCACCTCGGCGCCGGCTTCGACATCGCCATCCGCGACCTCGAGATCCGCGGCGCCGGCAACCTGCTGGGCAAGGAGCAGTCGGGCCACATCGCGTCGATCGGCTACGACCTCTATTGCCGGATGCTGGCCAAGTCGATCGCCAAGCGGCGCGGGCACAAGCCGCCGGCCGAACCGGAGGAGATCGACATCGGATTGGGACTGCCGGCGTTCCTGCCGCGCGAGTACGTGCGCTCGAGCCATCAGCGGATGGAACTGCTGCGGCGGCTCGGCGAGGCGCGCGGTGACGCGCAGGTGGAGCAGCTGCTGGCGGAGATCCGCGATCGCTACGGCCGCCCGCCGGAGCCGCTGACGAACCTGGTCGACCTGTTCCGCCTGAAGGAGATGTGCCGGCGGCTCGGAATCTCGCGGGTGTTCCATCCCGGCGCGGGCGAGGTGCTGCTGTTCGTGCGCGACTACGCCCGCTTCGGCCGGCTGCGGCTGCGCCGCGGCGAGGGGCGTCACGTCGAGGGCTCGCGCCTGCTGGTGGTGCTGCCGCCCGAGGTGCGGACGCCGACCGACTTGCTGCGCTACCTGCTCGAGGAGTTCCGCGAGCGGGCACCGGCCGCGGAGACGGGCAGCCGGCGGGCATGATGACCGGGTCCCGGTGCGCCGATCGCGCCCGGACGAGGAGGGGTCGATGGCGGCGAGGCGATGGCGGACGGCGCTGCTCGGGTTCGTGGCGGCGGTCACTGCCGGCGGGGCGCTCGCCGGGCAGGACGGTGCGAACAGCCCGGCGGCAGGGGCCCGCCCGATCGACGCCAATTTCGTCGTCGCGGCGGCCAACAACGAGGTGGTCACGGTCCGCGACGTGCTGCTCGAGTGGCGCCTCGAGGGGCGACGCAACGCCGATCCCAACCGGGCCGCGCTGCCGAACCCCGAAGAGCGCAAGGTGCTGGCGAAGCGGATCGTGGTCGAGCGGCTCTGGCTGGCGCACGCCAAGGCCTTCCCGGCCTGGAGCGAGATCGTCACGCGCAAGCTGGTCGAGGACGAGGCGCGCGACCTGTACGGCGCGCTGTGGAGTGACCCGGCGCTGCCTGCCGCCGAACACGAGCTGATGCGGGCCAAGGCGGAGAGATCGATCGCGACGCAGGTCGCCCTGCAGAGCGACCCCGAGTTCCGGCGCGTCTCACTGGCGCGCCCGAGCGACGTGCGCCGGTTCTGGGAGCAGCGCCCTGACCTGCATCGCGTGCCCACGCGGGTGCAGCTCGGGCGCGTCGTGCTCGGTCGCGAACTGCACGGAAGTGACGTCGAGGCCAAGGTCGCCGCGCTGCGCCAGCTGGCGATCGAGAAGGGCGGCCTCGAGACCGCCGCGCGCGAGCTGGCGCCGGGCGACTACTCGCTGCTGACGGTCGAGAACCTCGAGGGCGACCGCAACCTGCGCGAGGACGTGCTGCAGTTCGCGCGCGAAGCGCAGCCCGGGGAGTTGTCGCTGCCGATCGTCGGCAGCGCCTCGGCGATGCTCTTCACGGTGGTGACGCGCGAGCCGGGGCGCGAGGTCTCGTTCGATGAAGCGGCGGCGAAGCTCAAGCTGGTGATGGAGAACGGAAGGCGTGACTTCCGCGCCAGGCAGTTCTTCGTCTTCGAGATCCTGCCGAAGTCGTTCTTCATCCCGAGCGATCTCTTCGATGAGGAGATCCGGCAGCTGATCCCGGGGTACCAACCACAGCGGTGACGGCCGGTGGCACCGACCTGAACCGGCCGGCGCGCTTCGATCGACTGTGCGACATCCGATCTGACCCTTTGGACGCGCGTCCAAGGCCATGCGGCGGCGGCGTGCTGGGATCGCTCGTGGATCGTTCTCGATTCGGACTTAACCACCTGCCGTGGACGGCTTTCGGGCGGCGCGTACGCCGTGTTGCCGCGCTCCCGAGCCCCCCCTACAATCCCCGCCCCTTCGCCAGCGAACCACGGCTGCTCGCGCTCGTTGTCTTGCCGTCGACTTGTGGGCAGCGTCGCTGCCCCGAGGGGTCTCAGAGGACACGCCATGTCGAACATCGAAGAGCCGTCGCGGCTGCCACCGCCGCCCTCCGATCTGGTCTTCCACAACCCTCACCATGCGTTCGGGGAGGAGTCGTTCGAGGACCAGATGCGCGGCGCGCTCAAGGGCGCCCCCTGGATTCTGCTCTCGCTCGGCATCCACCTGCTGGCGATCTGGATCCTCATGCAGTTCGACTTCTCGCAGCCGTTGCCGAGTGCGGATGTCGCGATCCAGGCGTCGCTCGAGAACGAGGACACCGAGGTGCTCGAGCCGGAGGAGATCCCGCCGCCGCCCGAGCCGCCGAAGGAGGAGATCGAGGAGCAGACGGACGATCCGATCGTCTCGGACGATCAGGCCGAGGTCGAGAACACTTCGGACGTCGAGACCGACTCGCGGTCGCCGGTCGACGCCCCGTTCGAGGGGCGTGGCACCAATGACGTCATCGGCGTCGGCGGCGGCGCCGGCGGGTTCGGCGGCGGCAAGTATGGCCGTCGCGGTGGCGCGAAGGGCGGCGGTCGTGCGTCGCAGAAGGCCGTCGAGCTCGGCCTCGAGTGGTTGAAGAACCACCAGAACCCGGAAGGCTACTGGGACACCGACGGTTTCCAGGCGCAGTGCAAGACCAACCAGTGCGATGGCAAGGGCCACGCGATGAACGACGTCGGCAACACCGGCCTGGCGTTGCTCGCGTTCCTCGGCGCCGGCAACACGATGACCACCGGCCGCTACAAGAACGTGGTCAAGAACGGCCTCAAGTACCTGCAAGGCGTGCAGGATCCGGACGACGGCTGCATCGGCGCCAAGGCGGGCCAGCACTTCATGTACGGGCACGCGCTGGCGACGCTGGCGTTGATCGAGGGGTACTACCTGTCGCGTCAGCCGGTGCTGAAGGCTCCGGCGCAGAAGGCGCTCGACTTCATCAGCCGCTCGCGCAATCCCTACAAGGCGTGGCGCTACGCCTATCCGCCCGACGGCGACAACGACGTCTCGGTGACCGGGTGGATGCTGTTCGCCCTGTTCGCCGCGAAGGACGCCGGGCTGAACACCGACGACGCCGCCATCAAGGATGGCATGGCGTACCTCGAAGAGATGACCGACCCGTCCAACTTCCGCACCGGCTACCACGAGAAGGGCAGCCTCTCGGCCCGTGAACCGGAAGACATGGACAAGTGGCCGGCCGATCAGGCCGAGGCGATGACGGCGGTCGCGGTGATGCTGCGCGTGTTCAACAAGGAAGAGGACACGCCGGCGCTGAAGGGCGCGACCAACCTGATCATGGCCAAGCTCCCGAAGTGGGACGAGGGCAAGGGGTCGATCGACTACTACTACTGGTACTACGGCTCCTACGCCATGTTCCAGATCGGCGGCAAGAGCTGGGACAACTGGTCGCGCTCGATGGAGCAGACCGTCGTCAGCCACCAGCGGCCGAGCGGCGATGAGACGGGTTCGTGGGATCCCCAGGTCGATCCGTGGGGTGACAACGGCGGTCGTGTCTACGCGACGGCGATCAACACGCTCTGCCTCGAGGTCTACTACCGGTACGACAAGATCATGGGCGCTCGCTGAGCGGGCTGCGGGGCCCGATTGCTTCGTCGGAGGGGGTTCGTCGGCCAATGAGGCCGGACTTCACCCCCTCCTCCTCGCACTCGGGCCTCCTCGCTCCGCTCAGCGCGCTTGAACGCGCGGGCACTTGACCGGCTCGCTCGTTTCAGCGATCGGCGAATGAAGATGAAGTCACTCGGCGGCATGGCAGCCTGCCGCCGATCTGCTTTCGAAGGGCCGGGAAACGGTCGGAGCCGCCTTCCGCCGATGATGGGTCACCGCTCTCGGAAGAATGTCGTCGCGATGTTCCTCCGGAACGGGTGACGTCGGTGCAGGGGATGCCGTGGGCCTGGTGGAAGGCGGCGTGGCGATCGCGGTGGTGGCGGCGGCGCTGGTCGCCGCCGGGCCGCGTGCCGTCATGCGCGCTGCACAGGCATGGATCGACGTCGCGCCCGGCGGGATCCGCGGAATCACGGCCGGCCTGGTCACGCTGAGCGCGCTTGCGTTCGCCGTCCGGCTCCATGTCCGGCCGCTCGCGTTCCTCGCGTCGGTCGGCGCCACCTCGGCCGCGCTGGTCGGCGGACTCGCGCTGGCGCGCCGTTTCGATCGCGTCACCGGCCGCGTGTGGCAGGCGACCCTCGCGCTGCGCTGGATGCCCCTCGCGATCGCCGCGACCGTCGCCGCCGTCGCGATCGGCGAATGGGTGCTCGACCGCTTCCCCCACGTCAGCGACGAGATCGCCTATCTCTTCCAGGCCCGGACGCTCGCTGCCGGCGAGTGGTGGCTGCCGGTGCCGGCGGAGGTCGCGGCGTTCGAGCTGCCGCACGTCATGACCGCCGAGGGGCGCTGGTTCGGGATCTTCCCGCCCGGCTGGCCGGCTCTGCTGGCCGCGGGCGTCCGCACCGGCGTCCCGTGGCTGGTCAATCCGCTGCTGGCGCTCGCGGCCGTCTTCCTGTTCTCGGCGTTGGCGCGGCGCGTCGGGCTCACCGACATCGAGCGACAGATCGCCACCGTGGCGCTGGTGCTCGCACCCTGCTTCACGCTCCAGGCCGCGACCTGGATGTCGCACCTCGCCAGCCTCGATCTGCTGCTCGCGCTGCTCCTCTGCGTCGCCCGTCTGGTCGACAGCGGCGCGCTCCGGTTCGCGGCGGCCGGCGCGCTGGCGCTGGCCGGCGGCCTGCTCGTCCGCAGCTTCGACTTCGTCGCCGCCGGCGCGCCGATCGGCGCGTGGCTGCTGTGGCGCTGGTGGCGCGCTCGCCACGGAACGCCGCCGCACCCGACCGCCCCGTCGGCGCTGTTCGCGGCCGGCCATGCGCGACCGCTCGCCGCGCTGGCACTCCTCGCGCTCGGTGGCGCGCTGGCCGTCGGCGCCACCCTGCTCCACCAGCGCGAACTGCTCGGCGATCCGCTCGCAACGCCGGCGGTGCGCTACTTCGAGCAGGCCGGCGCCGGCCGCTTCGGCGTCGGCTTCGGCGCCGACATGGGGACTCGCGACCATGGCCCCGAGTGGCCCGGCTACTGGCCGAGCGACATCCCCCGCGTCAGCGGCTACCGCCTGGTCGAGTGGTTCCGCGACACCGGCAACGCGCCGCTGGCGCTGCTGCTGCTGGTGGCGGCAGTCGCTGCGCGCTGGCGCCGCGAGACCCGCCCGCTGGTGCGCGTCACCTGGTGCTGCGGCGCGGCGGTGATCGCCGCCTACTCGTTGCACTTCTATCACGGCATCGCCTACGGGGCGCGCCACTGGTTCCTCGCGTTGCCGGCGTTCGCCATGGCGGTCGGGATCACCGTCGCGGCGTTGCCCGCCGAGCTGCGCCGCGCGATCTGGCTCGCGCTGCTGCTGCACGCGCTGCTGCTCGGGCTCGCGCCGCGGCTGCATGAGTACTCGGTTCGCTATCGCGGCGTCTCCGGGGAGCTGCGCGAGTCGATCGCGGCCCGTCGCGCCGCCGGTGAACTCGACCGTGCGCTGGTCTTCGTGGTCGAGGGCGACTGGGGCTGGAAGTTCGCCGCGCCGCTGAACGAGTGGCCGCTCGCGGACCCGCCCGTGCTGCTCGCCCGCGACCGCGGCGAGGCGAACGCCGCGCTGATCGCGGCACACCCCGATCGGGAGCGCTGGCGCGTGCGGATGCTGCCGCGCGGACAGGCTCCGGAGTGGACGCGGCTGCCGTGAGCGCCGTCCGCGGCTGAACCGGCGCGCGCGCGTGCCGTTCGCCTTGTCGTCGCCGTCGCGATCGCGCAGCCCGCGCGACGCCGGCGCCGGGAGATCCGGTCATGGCGCACGCACGGGCGACCGAGGCGGGATTCGAGGCGGACATGCGCGAGACGCTGCGGCGATCGCCATGGCTGCTGTTGTCGGCGGGGCTGCACGCCGCCGCGATCCTCGTGCTGATGCAGTTCGACTTCCGGCGGACCGTCGAGCCGACGCCGCTCGGAATCGTCGTCACGCTCCAGGACGAGGCGCTCGAGCTGCTCGAGCCGCCAGTGGTCGTTCCGCCGCCGCCCGTGACGCCGGAAGTGCAGGAGGTGGTCGCCGACGAGCCGGTGATCGTCGAAGAGACGGTCGTTCCGCTGCCGGCGAGCGACGCGTCGAGCGAACTGTCCGCGCTCGACGACTCGCCGTTCACCGGGCGCGGCGACAACGGCTGCCTCGGCACCGGCGGCGGCGCCGGCCGACCCGGCGGCGGTCCCTACGGCCAGCGCGTGCCCGGACGCGGCGGCTCCACCGCGACGCAATGCTCCGTGGCGCTCGGGCTCGAGTGGCTGCGCCGCCACCAGGATCCGCGCGGCCACTGGGATGCCGACGGCTTCCACTCCCGCTGCGGCGAGACGCTGTGCGACGGCAAGGGCCACGCGATGAACGACGTCGGCTGCACCGGACTGTCGCTGCTGGCGTTCCTCGGCGCCGGCCACACGTCGCGCAGCGGGGCGCATCGCGGCGTCGTGCGCGACGGGCTGCGTTGGCTGCAGTCGGTGCAGGATCCCGACGACGGCTGCATCGGCAGCAAGTCGGGCCAGCACTTCCTCTACGGGCATGCACTGGCGACGCTGGCGCTGGTCGAGGGCTACCACCTGTCGCGCGAGCCGCTGCTGCGGCGCCCGGCGCAGGACGCGCTCCACTTCATCAGCCGCTCGCGCAATCCATACAAGGCGTGGCGCTACGCCTATCCGCCGGACGGCGACAACGACGTCTCGGTGAGCGGCTGGATGCTGTTCGCGCTGTTCGCCGGCCGCGAGGCGCAGCTCGTGGTCGACGACGCCGCCATCAAGGATGGCATGGCCTACCTCGAGGAGATGACCGACCCGACGAGCGGACGCACCGGTTACCACGAGAAGGGCAGCTTCTCGGCGCGCGAGCCGGAAGCGATGGAGCGGTGGCCGGCCGATCGCGCCGAGGCGATGACCGCGGTCGCCGCGCTCCTGCGGATCTTCCACGACCCCACCGCGCAGTCGCCGGCCCTGGCCGGGGCGACGCGGCTGCTTGCGGCGAAACCGCCGCGGTGGGACGCGGCCGGCGGCGGCGTCGACTACTACTACTGGTACTACGGCTCGTACGCGATGTTCCAGCAGGGCGGGCGCGAGTGGGACGCGTGGTCGCGAGCGATGGAGCCGACCGTCGTCAGCCACCAGCGCCGCGAAGGCTGCGAGACCGGCGCGTGGGACCCGCAGTTCGACCCGTGGGGCGCGAACGGCGGCCGCGTCTACGCCACCGCGATCAACACGCTCTGCCTCGAGGTCTACTACCGCTACACGCGACTGCTCGGAAGCCGGTAGGCGGCCGGCCCCACCCCTGGCCGGCCAGCACTTCCTCCCGGAGTCGACGGTCCGGGGTCATGTCCCGCGCACCGGGCCGGGGTGGGTCATGACTTGCCGAAACGGCAGGGGGCGGCCAAATAGGACGTCGCGACGATCGGGGCGGGCGTGGCCGACTCTTCGCCGACCGACGACTCCGGGATCGCGACTCGATGAATCTGCGCGCGAGTTGGATGCGCTGGCCGCTGCGGCTGGCATTCGCCCTCGGCTCGAGCGAGGCCGCGCTCTGGCTCGCCTCCGGGCTCCTCGAGCGCGGTGTGACCGGGAACGACTTCGCCAGCGTCGGAGCGGGTCCGATCCTCTGCGTCGGCGACTCGAACACGTTCGGCGTCGGAGCCGATCCGGGTCGCGCCTATCCTGACCAGCTGCAGCAGTTGCTCCGCGAAGCGGGTGACGCGCGATCCGTCGTCAACCTGGGTTTTCCCGGCCTCACCAGTCGTGCGGTGGTCGATCGGCTGGAAGCCGCGCTTAGCGAGACCCGTCCGTCGACGGTCCTCTTCCTCGCCGGCATGAATGACCGCGGGCACGGCTTGGCCGCGCTCGACGTGCGGCCCGCCCGCTCTGAACCGCCGCCACCGCTGATCGATCAGTGGCTCGACGGACTGCGGACCTGGCGCATGCTGCGCACCGCGTGGCGCGCCGCAACCGGCGACGTCGCCCGCGAGGAGTTCGGCGGTGTCGCGTTGGCCGCAACTCCGCCGCGGCCGCCCCCTTCACGCGTGCCGATCGAGGAGTGGGAGAGCGAGTACCAGCGCGCGCGCGCGGAAGGACCGGTGGCCGCCGGGGAGTGGGTCGAGTGGTTCTGGCACATCGAGGACCCGGTCCGCGCGCGCAGCGCGTTCGAGGAACTCCTGGCGCCGGAGCAGGCCGCACGCATCGAGCCGCTGTTGCGCGCGCCGCGATCGCTGCTCGAGTGGGAGCTGCGCGGCATGGAGGACGGCCGGCGCGGGCCGCTCCCGCAAGGGGCGCTCGAGGGACTGCGCGAAGCGCAGTTGCACGACGCGTTCATCAAGGTCGCGCGCTTCATCGCCGCCTGGGAGGCCGCGCCGTCGGCCGCCATCGCGAGCGAGTTCGAGGCCGTCGCGCCGCGCAAGGTCGACCCGTGGGGCACACCCTACCTGCGCCTGCACCAGGGCTACGCCGCAATGCTGCGGCGCGACTGGAAGGCGGCCGAGGAGCGACTGATCGAGGCCACCCAGCTCGGTACCGCGGTCTCGCCGACCGTCGGCGTCGCCTGGTCGCGTGGCGGCGCCGCGCTCGCCGCAGTCCTCGGCGGGGGCGATCCGCGGGATGCGGAAGGGAAGCCGATCCCCACCGAATGGCTGCGGGCGACCGAGAAGGCGTGGAACGGCACCTACTACTGGCGGGACCTGCCGCTCGGCCGCGAGTGGATGGCGGCCGCGGAGATCGTCGAGGCGCGGCGCTACGGCCCCGACTCCGCGCAGCACGCCACGGCGGTCCGCCGCGCGCGCGCCCGCTGCCCGGAGCCGAGGACCGCGCCGCTCCGCTGGTTGCTGGACCATCCCGAGGCCGGATTCGCCCAGATCGTGGCGGAACTGCCGATCGAGCCGGCCCGCTGCGCGTGGTGGTCGATCCGCCACTTCCTGTTCCGCAACCTCGAGCGCGAGACGTTCGATCGAGTGACGGCCGAATCCGACGCGCGACTGGCGGCGCTCGCGAAGCAACACGGGTTCCCGGTCGTGATCCTGACCTACCTGAGCCAGGACGCGCCGATGTTCAACGACCGGTTGCGGCGACTGGCGCAGAAGAACCGCTGGCCGATCGCCGACGTGCATGCTGCGCATGCGCGCGCCGAGATCGAGGCCGACGATCGCGGGCGCTACTTCTCCGCCGATCGCGGTCATCCCAATGGCGACGGCTACGCCCTGATCGCGCGGAAGGCCTTCGCCACGTTGATGGCGCCTGCAGGCCAGGCCGGCGATCGGCGCTGATCGGAGGTCCGCGCAACGCGGCCGCAGGCGGCGGCGACCCGGAACGGATGACCGGCTGTCCGCTGCGTGCGACCGGCTCTCAGAACGAGTCGTGCCGCGCCATCCGTTCGCCGCCGCCCTTCAACTCGTCGAGCAGCTTGCGATAGGTGGCGATCCGGTCGGGGTGCACCTTGCCGGCGGTGACCGCGTCCTTGACCGCGCAGTTCGGCTCGTGGTCGTGCGTGCAGGTCGCGTAGCGGCACTGCTTCACCAGCGGCGCCAGCTCCCGGAACCAGTGCGCGAGGTCGTGCGGCTCCATCGGCGGCAGTCCGAACTCGCGCACACCCGGCGTGTCGATCAGGTGGCCGCCGAACGCGAGGCGATGCATCGACGCCGACGTCGTCGTGTGCGCCCCGCGTGCCATCTTCGTTCCCTCCGCCACCAGCCCGCCGATCCGCGCCGCGATCGCCGGATCGAGCGCCGCCAGCAGCGACGACTTGCCGACGCCGGAGTGGCCGAGCAGCATCGCCACCCTCCCTGCCATCGCGGCGCGCAGCTCCTCGATGCCGCGCGCCTGCGGAACGCTGGTCGCCACCACGCGATAACCGAGCGCGCGCCACGGCGCCGCGAACGCGTTCGCCTCCGCGTCCGTGACCAGGTCGATCTTGTTCAGGACGATCAGCGGCTCGATCCCCTCGCTCTCCGCCGTGACCAGCATCCGGTCGATGAGCCCCGGCCGCGTCGTCGGTTGCCGCACCGAGGCGACGATCACCAGCAGCTCGACGTTCGCCGCGATCACCTGCCAGTTGCGCGGATCGCGCGGGCGCGGACGCGCGATCCGCGACCGCCGCTCGAGCACCTCCTCGATCGCCCCCCGCTCGCCGCCGACCTCGACCCGCACGCGATCGCCGACCGCCACCGGCCGGCTCTCCGGATCGTCGTCCTGCCCCTCGAAGAAGCGGCCGCGCACCGTGCACGGCACCACGTCGAGGCCGATCTCGACGTGGATGACCTTGCGGTCGATCCGCACGACGAGTCCCTCGGTAGTGCTGGCCATCGTCCGCTCCACCCGCCGCCACCCGCGCTCGACCCCGCTCCGGGAGCCCCCCGGGAGGTTTCACGCCACGCCGTTGGCGCCGCTCTCCGCTGCCGGAATGATCCTCGCGATGACCGCGCCCGCAAAGCCCCCTGACGCCGCGACCGACGCGGACCTCGTCCGGGCGTTCGTCGGGGGCGACCCGTCCGCATTCGAGCAGCTGGTCGACCGCCACCAGCGCGCGCTCCTCCATCTCTGCCAGCGCCTGGTCGGCGCCAGCGACGCCGCCGACCTGTTCCAGGAGGTCTTCCTGCAGTGCTGGCGCTCGCTGGCGCAACTGCGGGCGCCCGAGGCGTTCCGCGCCTGGCTGCTGCAGATCACCGTCCGCCGCGCGCGGCGCCGCCGCGCGCGCCAGCTCCACGAGGCGCGCGACGTCGAGATGCCCGAGCTCTTCGCCGCTCCGCCCGAGCGCGACCACGCCGAGCTGGCCGACGACGTCGCCCGCCTGCGCGCCGCGCTGGCCCTCCTTCCCGACCGCCAGCGCGAGGTGGTCGTGCTCCGCCACGACCACGGTCTCACCTTCGCCGAGATCGCCGCCACCCTCGACATCCGCGAGGACGCGGCGCGCGCCAACCACTATCAGGGCCTGAAGCGATTGCGGCGCGAGCTGGCGCTCGACGCCGACGGCGGCGACACGCCCGCCGACCATGCTCCCGTGCCACGCCCGCCGACCGGAGAGCCGCGATGAGCCGCGACCTGCCGCCGCCCGACCACCCCGATGCCGACGGGCGCCTCGCCGCCTGCTTCGCCCGCGATCCCGGCCCGGCGTCGCAGGAGGTCGCGACCGCGCGCCTGCTGCT